>Ga0316605_10001738_pt1 | contig 12513 bp, 7 predicted proteins | sample OWC_soil_day20_n_FD_207666 | JGI IMG/M metagenome (GOLD analysis project Ga0316605, IMG submission 207666) | Wetland soil microbial communities from Old Woman Creek delta, Ohio, United States - OWC_soil_day20_noCT | ecosystem: Environmental > Terrestrial > Soil > Wetlands | place: USA: Ohio... | reverse complement strand
AAATACAACTCTAAAATTGTGATACATGAATTGGACGCGCAAGCTCTGGAAACCGGTGATTCGATAAAGACCGCGGCCAACTGGTACGGGACAACGTTCCCTCCGACCCGGGTGGATCGGAAGTTAAAAGGAGTGCATGAAATTCTGAAGTTCGGCAAAGAGGATCTTCACTGTCTCCATACCCCCGGACACACGCCGGGTTCCATTTCCGTCTATCTGGACAGAGCAGGCAAGAGGATTCTATTCGGCCAGGATATTCATGGTCCGTTCAACAGCGCTTTTGATTCCGACATCCCGGCCTGGAAAAAATCCATGAACTCCCTGCTTTCCCTGGAAGCCGACATCCTTTGTGAAGGCCACTTCGGGATTTACCAGCCCAAAAAAAACGTGCGGAATTACATAGAGCGGTATCTTGAGGAATACGATTAGGTGCTGTGTGTTTAAGTTGTGCCGGATGCTGCTTCTGGGCATGGGAAGCAGAAGCGAAACAATAAACATCACTCGTGAATCATTATAAATTCATTCAACTTTTTCACGGCTCATGATATCAAAAGTATCGTATATATTTGGCGGTGGGGTATACAGTTTGTTGTCTGGTTTTCTTTCCAGTTTCAAAGCCTCGGCGGGACATGTGGTAACACAAAGACCGCAGCCAATGCAGCGATTGCCATAAAATTTTATTTTATCGTCCTTCATCTTAAGCGCGCCAACGGTGCAGCGACTGGTGCAGACTCCGCACTGTGTGCAGAGGGATTCATCAAACAGGCAGGCGTAATTACTTTTGTACGCCAGGGCCGGTGCCGGAAAAAGCTTAAGCGAGATTAACATGCCGCAGCAACATGAACAGCAGCAACACATAGCTTCCACTTTCTGGGAATTCAGAATATGGATAACCAGACCTTCCGCCTCGCTTTGCTTCAGAATGGCCAAAGCCTCATCGGTGCTTATATAACGCGCCATTCCGTTTTCCACATAATAATCAGCGAAGGTTTCAAACTGCAGACACGTTTCCAGAGGATGGGAGCATGTCTTTCCGTAAAGTCGAACAGCTTTGCGGCAGAAGCATTCGGCAACGGCAATGCGTGACTTCCTCTTGATGATGGCAAATGCGTCATCGTATGGGGCAATGGGATGGTCTGCAACGATTTCAGCATTAATGGGGATGGACCGCAGGTGGGGTGTTTTCTGTCCGTGAAATGTGGCGCCCAAACCGGCAATATAATACTGGGAGATATCCTTCAATAATGGTTTATTCAAATTGTTTAATTGAAACTCATAGATACCGACGATAAAAGGAACCGGAAAATAACAGATTGCATCGTCTTGTTTCACCCGGAAGATCAGACCCTTTCGCGCCATCGCTTCCAGTCTTGCCGCCATATCAGCAGCATCGGTACCAAGCCGCAAGGCCATCTGCTGAGCAGTTTCCGGCCTGGTCTCCATCTTCAGGAATAATTCCGCATCTTTCTCACTGAACAGCTGCTGAAGGATCTTGACTTCAACCCCGTTTGTGGTTGCCGGGTAACCGGTCGCCATCGTTTCAAGCCTGTCTCGTAAACGTTCATAGATATCGCTCATGCTATACATGTTCCTCTGGTGCTATATTTTGACCTGCCCAGGATGTTTGTATCACATATTAAATTAGTGTCCAGCCATTTTGAATATTTGTAACTGAATTGTTGTGGAAAGAGTGAAATGGTAAGAACGAGTACCCGTAAAAATGTCAATCATTCTTCTTTTTTATGAGTTGAACAAAAACAATCATGCTATTAGCGCCATTTCAAAACATCCTTTTTATTGACCTTCACATGCTATTCTCCTATACTCACTAACTAAAAATGATCAATATTTCATAGGAATTTATCATGACGAATAAAACTGAAACGCATGTTAAAGATAGTCCCGGTGTTCATAATGCTCAAATAAAACCTGGCAACAAAACCAAACCAATTTCCATGACCCATGATAATTCCATTGTATTCAGCCGCGAATATCCCGTTCCTGAAAACCTTTTGAAGAATCTACGCTATGAATACCTGAGGCGAGAACTATGGGTGCCTCTTGGATTGCGCAGAGGAAAGATTGTGGTTATCGTGGACGATCCCGATAACATTGTCAAAAGAGACATGATTGAAAATATTCTAAAGTCCAAGTCCGTTGAGTACTTTTGTGCGACCAAAAAGGACATCTGGAAATTTATTGAATACTTTTACAATGTCGGCGAACCGGATAATGAAGAGATCGAATCCCATGAAGTTAAAGCTGAAACACAAAATGAAGGCACAAACGGTGTGTCCGAGACGGACGTGAACATTGTTAAAATCGTCCATGATGCCATCAATGACGCTTATGATAAGCGAGCTTCTGATATTCACATTGAGCCGGATACCAAAAACAGGTTTGTCCAGTTTCGTTTCCGGATTGACGGCGAATGCATTCATTATAAAAACTTCCCATATGAATACCGGGCGGCCATTGTCTCCCGCATCAAAATCATGGCCAATTTGGATATTACGGAAAAACGTCTTCCGCAGGACGGCAAACTCCAATACAAGGTGCCGGGTGCGGATGACATAGAGCTTCGTGTCGCTACCTTACCGACGCACGGTTATGTGGAGGATGTCGTATTGCGTCTGCTCACCCGGGGGAAGATAATGACCTTTGAAGAGCTCCAGATGCCCCGGCTGGTCCATGACCGGTTTAAATCCCAGTTGACAAAGCCTTATGGACTGATCCTGCTGGTTGGGCCAACAGGTTCGGGAAAAACAACAACCGCTCATGCCGCGCTCCAGATCATCAATAAACCCAACGTGAAGATCTGGACGGCGGAAGATCCTGTGGAAATTACTCAGGTGGGAATCAGACAATTGCAGGTGCATCATAAAATCGGCTTGGATTTCGCGGCGGCAATGCGTTCGTTTCTGCGCGCCGATCCCGACGTCATTATGGTTGGAGAAATGCGGGACTACGAAACGGCGAAAATGGGTATTGAAGCCTCCACAACCGGACACCTGGTGATGAGCACACTCCATACAAACAATGCTCCTGAAACCATTGTGCGACTTCTTGACATGGGAATCGATCCCTTTGCTTTTGCCGATTCCCTGCTGTGCGTCCTTGCCCAGAGACTCGTGCGGCGCCTTTGCACCAAATGCAAGGAAACGTATCATCCGACCCAACAGGAATATGCAGAGCTTGCGCATCATTACGGTGAAAAGGCCTTTGCCGCGCTCGATATGCCCTATCACAACGATTTCAATCTCTACAGGGCGAAGGGATGTGAAGAATGCAATCATATGGGATACCGCGGCAGAATGGGGCTTTTTGAACTACTGATTGCCACAGATAATATCAAGCAGATGATCATTAGCCGCAAATCGATTGCCGCTTTGCGGAAAGCGGGCATGACGGAAGGCATGGAAACATTGCTCCAATGCGGTGTAATGAAAGTTATCGCAGGGGAAACCGACTTGATGGAGGTTTTGAGTGTTTGCATCCGTTAGTATATGCTGCATATACGTAACTGACAGAGTAAACGGCTTCCTGAAACAAACAGACAAATCGCTATCCGAGACTAGATTGCTTCTGTTTATGTGGGCCGTTATCGAGATTTTCTTGACATACAAGACCCCGTTTCCTATAGTTCCCATCACAAAAAGAAATAGACAGTCCAATTGTACTATTTTGAATCATGACTTTCCGGTGTAGAATTTGAGAAGGTATTGAAGAAAACCATGGATGGCCTTATTGATGTTTTGAGAAGACAACAAATTGAAATCACATGATGAATTGACTCATCAAATCATTTCTCTGATGATTATACTAAATTGTATTTTATAAAGGGAGGATATGACAGAAAAGGGAAATGTTCTTAAAAAGTCAGTTGTTGTTGCGGTCTTGGTTCTTTTGGCAGGGTTTCTTGTTTTTTATCTCTATATCAACAAAGACAAGAATGCCGTGCCACAGGGTTTTGTGGTGGGCAACGGACGTCTTGAAGCAATCGAGGTGGATATTGCAGCAAAGCTTGCAGGGCGTCTCGCGGAAGTCCTCGTGAAAGAGGGGGATTTCTGTGAGAAAAACCAGATCGTGGCCAGAATTGACACTAGCACACTCCACGCCCAATTGAAACAGGCCGAAGCCGAGGTGAAACGATCCATGCAGGCGCGTAAAACCGCCCTATCCATGCGTGAAGGGGTTCGCTCGAAGATGGATCTTGCAGGGAAGGAGCTTGAGCGGTCCAATAATCTCTTTGCAAAGGGAATCTATACCCAACAGGAACACGACCGTGTTCGGACAGCCAAGCAGGCATATGATGCAGAATACGCAGCGGCTGCATCATCAGTCGCCGAGGCCGAAAATGCCATTGAGGCCAAAGTGGCCCTTGTAGAAATGTTGAAAGCCGAGATCAATGACTGCATGCTGAAAAGCCCCATCAAGGGACGGGTAATGTTCCGCCTCGCTGAACCTGGCGAGGTTATGCCCAATGGAGGCAAGGTATTGACCATTATCGACCTCATAGACATTTACATGAATATTTATCTGCCGGAGCGATATGCAGGCGGTATTCCTTTGGGTGGTGAAGCGAGGGTTGTGCTCGACGCAATACCGGACAGGCAATTTGCTGCGCGGGTTGCCTATGTTTCTGAAAAGGCACAGTTCACCCCCAAAGAGGTTGAGGCGACAGAGGAGCGCCAGATGCTCGTTTTCCGGGTGAAAATCAGACTTGAGGAATTTAATGATCCCCGATTGAAACCGGGCATGCCGGGAGTTTCATATATCCGTTTGAATCAATCCGCGAAATGGACAGAACTCTTTAAGTGAATGCTTGCATGAACGGCCATGATACCATCGCACACATTGAAGGAATAAAGCACTGCTACGGCAAGAAGATCGCCCTTGATTCGATTGACCTTCAAATACCCGCCGGGTGCGAAGTTGGTTTGATCGGACCCGACGGTGTGGGAAAATCAACTCTGCTCGGACTCATCGCAGGACAGAAAAAAATACAGACAGGAGACATTCAGGTCCTGGGCAGCTCCATGCGTTCAGGAATCCACCGTCATGATGTTTGCTCGGAGATTGCCTACATCCCCCAGGGTCTCGGCCAGAATCTTTATGCTACGCTTTCTGTCTATGAGAATGTGGATTTTTTCGGACGGCTCTTTGGGTATAACCGTGACGAAAGAAACGAACGCATCAAACGGCTTCTGAAAGCCACAAACCTTGAACCCTTTGCACACCGGCCTGCAGGACAGCTTTCAGGGGGGATGAAGCAGAAACTGGGTTTGTGCTGCGCACTGATCCACGATCCTAATGTGCTCATTATGGATGAACCCACAACCGGTGTCGACCCTCTATCGAGGCGCCAGTTCTGGGAACTTATCAAAGACATGAGAGCACACCATGAGGGGATGAGTATCATCGTCGCAACTGCCTACATGGAAGAGGCTGAACACCTTGATTGGCTTGTCATGATGGAAGGTGGACGGGTCCTGGCTTCAGGAACGCCCGCGGAGTTGAAGAAGCAGACCGGCAAGACGACAATCGAAGACGCATACATTGCCATGTTGCCGGAAGAGATGCGCTACGGACACAGGGTCTTTACGACACCGCCAAGGATAGCATCCGATGACGGTTCTGCTATTGAGGCAAAACACCTTACCAAAAAATTTGGTGACTTTACTGCAGTCGATGATGTCTCCTTCACCATCCCCAGGGGAGAAATCTTTGGTTTTGTAGGATCGAATGGCTGTGGCAAGACCACCACCATGAAGATGCTTACCGGGCTTTTGCATCCGACGAACGGTCAGGCTACCATCTTTGGAAGCTCTGTGGAAACTGGAAGCGTTGGATTGAAAAAGCGCATCGGCTACATGTCACAGAACTTTTCGCTGTATGGTGAGCTGACTGTACGGCAGAACCTGAATATGCATGCGCATCTCTTTGATTTACCAAAAGAGGATGTTCCTTCCAGGGTGAAGGAGATGGCTGAGAAGTTCGGTCTGAATGATGTCATGGACGATGAGACTGAGAGTCTTTCCCTGGGCATTCGTCAGCGCCTCTCCCTGGCTGTTGCCGCAATTCACAGGCCCGAGATCCTGATTCTGGACGAACCGACGTCAGGTGTTGATCCTGTGGCCAGAGACCATTTCTGGGACCTGCTCATCAATCTCTCCAGAGGCGATGGTGTAACCATTTTTGTGACCACCCATTACATGAATGAGGCAAGCCGCTGCGACAGGGTTGCCCTCATGAGCATGGGCCGCGTCCTTGCATGCGATGCGCCGAATGAGCTTATCCGCATGCGCAACTCCTCCACGCTCGAAGAAGCTTTTATTGCCTATATCAAGGATGATATTGCCGAAAATAAAATCAATGAGATAGCTGATGAAAAACAAACCACCCCATTCATGATGAAAGCTGATCGTGTAAAAAAACATGGCCGCTATTTTGATATTAACCGGCTGGCGGCCCTGGCCCGGAGAGAAGCAATCGAATTGTTCCGCGATCCGGTCAGGCTCATCACCTCTTTCATCATCTCCCCCTTTCTCCTTATCGTCTTCGGCTTCGGTATATCTACAGATATTGAAAACATCAAATACAGTGTTCTGGACAATGATCAGAAAATGTTGAGCCGTGATTACCTGGATAATTTTTCCGGTTCGCGATACTTCAGCCGGCAGAAGCCTATACAATCCCATTTCGAGATAGACAAGGGCTTTCAGAGTGGCAAATTCAACATGGTCATCGAGATTCCTCCGGGTTTTGAAAAAGACATGAAGAGGGGGCAGAGACCTTCCGTAGGTTTCTGGATAGACGGCACCATGCCGTTTCGGGCCGAGACCAACAAGAACTATGCGGAAGCTGTGCATCAGACTTACCTGATAGGCCTCGCTGATCGTTCGCCTGTGCGCATGGAGTCTTCTTCCACCCATGTGCAGCCCCGGTACTGGTATAACCCTCTGCTAAGAAGTAAATATTCTATTGTTCCCGGTCTGCTTGCCGTCGTGCTCATGCTAGTTCCTGCCATGCTCACTGCCATCGGCGTAGTGAGAGAAAAGGAACTTGGTTCTATAACCAACTTCTATTCAAGTCCCATGACCAGACTTGAATTCCTCTGGGGAAAGCAGATTCCCTACATCGTGATTACATTGATCACATTTATCATCCTACTTGTCGTGATTAAATTCCTGTTTCAGATTCCGTTCAGGGGCAGCTTTTCAGCCCTGATTGTCGGGACGGTGCTCTATATCATTACAAGCACCGGCATAGGCCTTCTCATCTCGACCTTTACCCGGACACAGATCGCTTCTCTTGTGGCCGCCTTTGCCCTGACTCTGGTGCCTTCTTTTGAATTCTCTGGTCTCATTTCACCTGCATCATCCCTGGTAGGAGGCGCCGAAGTCTTTTCACGGATCTTTCCTGCACGATATTTCGTAAATATCAGTGTAGGTACTTTCACCAAGGCAATCGGTTTCCCCGAGCTTGCTTGGAACTTTGTTTTTCTTCTTGTAGCCTATATCATGATTCAGACTTTAACGGTCTTGGTATTGAAAAAACAGGAAATCTAGAATGATGAGAAAACTTCGGCATATTTATCGGCTAGGTTTGAAGGAACTTATCAGCTTCCTTCATGACTATGTTCTTATTATATTGGTCATCTATTGCTTCACGGTAATGGTCATCGTTCCATCCAAAGGTACGGGCCTGCAGGTGCGCAACTCGTCAGTCGCTTATGTCGATGAAGACCAGTCCCCGCTATCCAGAAGAATTATCAACTCGATCCAGATGCCTTTTTTCCAGAAACCACGGGCTATTACCTATCACGACATTAACCAGGTCCTCGACAGGGCTGAATACATCTTTGTTCTCCATATACCATCAGGCTTTCAGAAAGACCTGCTCTCCGGTAAAAATCCTGATATCAGAATCGACGTCGATGCCACGGCCATCGGCCACGCAAAGCTGGGAACAACATACTTAAGCCGGATGATAAACCAGGAGATTGAGACATTTCTGCCGGGCATTCGAAAGGCTGCTGATCTTCCCATCCAGGTGAACACCCGTGTAATGTATAATCCAAACCGTGAAAACTCCTGGTTCATGAGCGTTGTATTCCTTACCCACATGATCACCCTGCTTGCCATCATCCTTCCAGCCGCTGCACTTGTAAAAGAAAAGGAGCGCGGTACTGTGGAGCATCTACTCGTCATGCCCCTTGTACCTGTGGAAATTATACTTGCCAAGGTATGGGCCAACAGTTTTATTGTGGTTTTGGGTGCTATGTTTTCGCTTTTCTTTGCTGTGAAGTGGATCATAGGTTCACCAATCCACGGATCCGCGACCCTGTTTTTTTTCGGCACCGTTGTTTTCCTCTATGCGACAACAGCACTCGGTGTCTTTCTTGCCACGATTGCCAAGAATCAGCCCCAGGCGGGGCTACTGAGCATGCCCATTATCGTGCCCATTGCCATTCTGGATGGAGGAACCACACCGCTGGAATCCATGCCCAGGTTTCTCCAGATCGTCATGAAGTTTGCTCCTACAACGCATTATTCGGAATTGTGCTCCCGCGTACTCTTCAGGGATGCAGGGATTGGTGATGTCTGGGTACAGCTCCTTGCTATTGCAATGATCGGGACTGTGTTGTTCGCAGGCGCGATGATTCGTTTCCGTGCGACATTCCGGTAAATCTTTCGTTTCCCGTGACGTCTTATTCAGCATCTCATGTCTTTGGCCATTTGAAATCGTAAAAAACAAGTTTCTTCAGAAAAAGACGATGATCTTGCATACAGTCATTTCTGTGGATTAGATTGCAAAGTGAAGTCCCTAACATGATCTTCGTTTGTTTCTATATTTCAACAACTTAAAGAGAATATATTTGACATTACATAAGAGTTTTATACAAAAAACAACCTGAAAGAATTTACAGCACTTTACATGTTGGGGTTTCAGGCAATTTTTTCAAGCATTTCTGTATCACAAGAAAATTATTTTTGAAATCAATTACATAAGACGTTTCTGCAAGAATAATTGTAATACATTGCGTGGATTATAACATTGAAGGTTAGTGTTAATACCGAAGAATAATGAATGTCGGAATTCTTTACAATCGTGATGCATGCTCCGGAAAACAACATCTCCGGATTATCAACCAGAAAAAAAATTTAATCACCCAAGACATTGTCCGTAAAGGATTAACGGCTATAATATCATAGTTTCAAATAGTTTGATATTCACATGGAACAATTATTGCTAGTAAAATGGATCGTAAGAAATGAATCATTGCGGACTACACCATAAGAAAGGTGAAGGTGATGAAGAAGTTCTCTCTAATTGCGATTATTGTGATTTTTGTCCTTATAGCGCTTCCAATGTCCGTCTTGGCCATGACGACAATTAGCGACAGCGAACTATCAGAAATAACCGCTCAGGCCGGTGTCAGCATCAACGTTGATATTACAGCCAACCTCTCCATCGGCACGGTTGCTTGGGGAGATTCCGACGGTTTCACAGGTTATTCCAATGCAGGTTATGCAGGTATTGAAGGCCTTAATGTAACCATCCACTTCTCGGGCCGTCATGATGGCCCATTCGCAACTACCGGACCATCCGCTATCGGTTATATGAATAACAAACCCATTACGATTGATGTTGGTTCAGATACTCTCGGTTGGACAACCCAGGTTAGAATTGGTTTGCCCACCTCACACTTGACGGTCAGCACCCTGCAGACAGACATTTTCGTGTCTGGTGTTACCGCAGGCGCTCCCACCTCAACAACGGCTCAACAGTTAGGTGCGATCTACATGAATGGTATTGAAGTCGTCTTTGGTGAATCATCAACGCCTGATGTTGCCTCAGCGTATAATGCGGGGTATGTGACAATCGGTGCCGCAGGTCCGGGTAACAGGGGGGTTAACATTGGATTTGATGTCAACATTGATTCAATTACCGTTGGCACGGTCTCGTATGGTAATACCGCCAGTATTCTTGCCGGTTCGTTCGGTGCCGCTGCAACAGCCGGTTACATTGGCGTCACCGATCTTACCATCGGACACATGAACATTGATGGCGGTTGTAATATCGGTATCGGTACATTGAATACCACAGCTCTGGGTGGAACGACACTCGGAACCATTACGCAGGTGAACATTGTTATTGCCAACGGCACCACCGTTACGATACCCAGCGCTATCACAGGTACCGTTGTGTTAGCTCAGGATCAGGAATTGACTACGGGGGCCGGTGAACTAGGCAACTTTTATATCGGCGGCTTTACAGCCCGTATGGTAAACAATGTGGGGTCCTTGTCCACACCGTCCATCATTCAGATTTGGGCTCACTAAAATTGATCATATAATCTGCGGATAGATCGTCAAATCAGTGCGAGACTGTCGGCAACAGCCATGCCTGCAAGCGTCGGGCAGAGGCGATCGTTTTTCAACACGACCAGTTTATTGTCGATCAATGCTTCGATGATACTCTTCTTTCCCGTGAGCAGGTCAAGACCATACAGCTTCTTGAAGGATTCCAGATTAACTCCGTCTGACGTGCGCATGCCCAGAAACAAAGCCTCCAGGGCCAGCTGTTCGGTTGAGAGCATTTCCGACGTGATCACCGGTTTTCTGCCGCTGCCAATAACTTTCAGATAGGTCTTTACATCAGCTTTATTCCACCAGCGCCTGTTATTGGAAAAAGAGTGAGCGGCGGGGCCCAGACCCAGGTATGGTTTGTGATCCCAGTATTTCCTGTTGTGCCTGGATTTATAATGATGAGTTCGGGCAAAATTAGACACTTCGTAATGATTATAACCTGCTTCGGTCAGTACCTTTGAAGTCGTGATGAAGAAATCCAGGGCTTCTTTTTCCGACGACAAGTCCAGGCCCTCCTTTTTGTATTGTCTGTATAAAGGCGTTTTCCTGTCCAGAGAAAGCTGGTAGCATGAAAGATGCTCGGGAGAAAATGACAGGGCTTTTTTCAGTGTCTGCCGCCAACTTTTTAAATTCTGGCCATGTACTCCGTAAATCAGATCAAATCCAAGATTCGTAAATCCCGCAGTTCGGGCTGTTTCAATGGACTCAATCGCCTGTTTTGCCGTATGCCTTCGTCCAAGGAATTTCAACAGAGGATCGTCAAAAGACTGGACGCCGATGTTGAGCCGGTTGATACCCAGCTTGCGCAAAGCCTGAAAATATTCCAGTGAAACATCACCTGGATTGATTTCCATGGTTATTTCAGCCTGTCGGGTGATATCAAAATGGTTGCGTGCCGCATCCAGAATGGTCTGTGCCTGTCGGATGGTCAGCAGGGAAGGGGTACCGCCGCCAAAATATAGGGTATCAAAGGATGAGAAGATATTTTTGTAAAAAGCTATTTCCTGTGCGACGGCTTTGACAAACTCAGGAAGAAGCCGTGCTGATGTGATGGAGTAAAAGCTGCAATACCGGCACTTGCTCAAGCAAAACGGAACATGAATATAGAGTCCGGCCATTTTTGTATGCATCATGAAGTTACATTTGTTGTTTGAATCCGAAAGCGGGTTTTTTCATAGTCTGACATCAACCCTGGATTTATCCAGGATGTTCAAAGTCCGTGAAAAGGATTTTGGGCAACTCACCTGTTCTTCTGAAGTTAATCATTATCAGATTTAAGAACCGCTAAAAACGCGCTCTGCGGAATGCTCACAGAGCCGATCATTTTCATTCTCTTCTTTCCCGCTTTCTGTTTCTCCAGGAGTTTCCTTTTACGGGTGATGTCGCCGCCATAGCACTTGGCGGTGACGTCTTTACGGAAGGCGCTGATGGTGCTTCGGGCGATGATCTCTCCGCCAATGGCGCCTTGAATCGCTATCTTAAACATCTGACGGGGGATTTCATCTTTGAGGCGGTCGCAGGCCAGAAGGGCCCTGGACCGGGCTCTTTCCCTGTGCACAATCTGCGAGAGAGCATCCACTTTTTCACCGTTGACAAGAATATCCATCAGAACCAGATTGCTTTCACGGTAATCAATTATATCATAATCAAAGGAACCATAGCCCTGGGTCACCGACTTGAATCGGTCGTAAAAATCAAAGATGACTTCCGCGAGCGGCATTTCATAGGATAGCTCGACACGTCCGGGGCCGGTGTAAGTCATGTTGGAGTTCACACCTCGCTTTTCCATGCACAGCTTCATGACTGTACCCAGATAACGTTCCGGAAGCATCATTGCTGCACGGATGTAAGGTTCTTCGCCTTTGTCGATTTCTGCCGGATCAGGGTAGTGGGCGGGATTATCCACGTAAATGACGGTGTTGTCCTTGAGTGTAAACCGATAGCGTACGCTGGGGACAGAAAGGATAATCGAAAGATCGAATTCCCTTTCCAGCCGTTCCTGCACGATATCCAGGTGGAGCAGTCCTAAAAAACCGCAGCGGAAACCCTGGCCGAGGGCAGCGGATGAATCTTTTTCGTAGATGAATGACGCGTCATTTAGCTTGTATTTTTCCAGTGAATCGGCCAGGTCCTGGTA
>Ga0316605_10001737_pt1 | contig 12517 bp, 12 predicted proteins | sample OWC_soil_day20_n_FD_207666 | JGI IMG/M metagenome (GOLD analysis project Ga0316605, IMG submission 207666) | Wetland soil microbial communities from Old Woman Creek delta, Ohio, United States - OWC_soil_day20_noCT | ecosystem: Environmental > Terrestrial > Soil > Wetlands | place: USA: Ohio... | reverse complement strand
ACAAGGACGACTGCCAGTTCAAGTGCCTGGACCACGCCGAAGGCCTGACCCTGACCACCCGCGACGGCCAGGATTTCCTGACCATCAACGGCATCCAGACCATGTCGGCGCAAAGCTACAACCTGCTCCACGAAATTCCGGACATGCTGACCATGGGCATAGACATCGTCCGGATCAGTCCGCAGAAGCAGCATATCGACGCCATTATCGCGGCCTTCGATGCCGCCCGCCGGGGTGAACATCCTGCGGTCGACACGGCAAAATGGAGCGAAAGTGGCCTGGTCGACGGCTACTGGTTCGGCGATGCCGGCATCGTCGCCCGCCACACGCAAGCCCTTGCCCAACTGGGAGCCTGAGCATGACCAGCCAATTCAACATCCCGAAGTTCCGCCTGCCCGCCTTCGTCGCCGCACTGGGCCAGCGGCTGCCGCAGTGGCCGCATGCCCTAGTTCTGGTAGCCGGCCTGAACGCCGCCCTGAAGATGAAACTGCTGCCGGATAGCGAACTGGCTCTGCTCGAAGACAAGCTGTTCCGCATCCGGGTTCTCGATACCGGCGGCGAAGCCAGCTACACCTACCGCAACGGGCTGTTCCGGCCGGTTTTCCAGCCGACGCGCGAACCCGACCTGGCCTTTGCCGCCAACCTCTCGGCCTACCTGCAACTGCTGGCCCGTCAGGAAGATCCGGATACCCTGTTCTTCAACCGCGAACTGGAAATCACCGGCGACACCGAACTCGGCCTGATCGTCAAGAACATGCTCGACGCGGTGGAATGGCCGAAACTGTCAGGCCGCCTGCCGCTGATCGGCCACTAGTTGCCCACCGGGCAATCGACAATCAATATCGACATGTCGTCATGGGCAGCGGCACCCCGGAGATGCGCTCTCAGGGCTAGCTGAACCGCCTCCAGCAGCGCCTCGCCCGATCCTTGGCCGGACAGGCAGGCTGCCAGGCGCTCTTCGCCGAACAAGGCCCCCTCCGCATCAGTTGCTTCGATCACCCCGTCGGAAACCAGCAGCAAACGCCCGGGCGCCGTCCAGGTGAAGCTTAGTGGACTGCCGATTACCTGGCTGTCAGTACTGACTCCCAAGGGCAGACTGGCCGACGGGAAGCGCCGGGCAATGGCGCTGGAAGGGTCGAGCAACAGCACATCGGGCACGCCGCCGACCCAGATTTCGCCCTGCCGCGCCGGCTCATCCAGACAGACGACGGCTGCGGCGACAAAGCGCTCCAGCGGCAGGGAATTGACCAGCAAGAAGTTGATCGACTCCACCAGATGCATCAAGGGCTGGCCGAGTTCGACCAGGCGATAGAACTCCTGCACCATCGGCAACACGCTGACCGCTGCCGCCAGACCGTGCCCGGTCGCATCGGCCAGAATGGCGTAGAGCTTGCCGTTCGGTGCACGGGCCGCCAGCACCATGTCGCCGGAAAACTGGGTGGCCGGCAATACCGCGTATTTGACCCCGGCCTGCCTGAGCAGGTCGGTGCGGATCTGGTGATCGAGAATCCGCCGGGCCAGTTCGGCCTCGCGCTGATGCTCGTCGTAATGGGCTTTCAGGATGCCGGCCTGTTCGACGACCTTGCTCTGGGCCAGCTGTTTTTCGGTGATGTCGCGCAGGGTTTCGACCACGGCCACCAGCTTCCCGTGCTCGTCATAAACCGGGCCGGCGTCGACCGCCAGATAGAGCCGTTGCCCACGGCGCGGCATGACGCACCAGTTTTCGGCATGGACGCCGAAGGACGGCTGGCTGGCATCCTCATGCACGGTGTACAGGTGGGAAATCCGTTCGTAATCGTCCTGCGCGACCAGATCGGCCAAGCAGGGGCGCGACGCCTCGTAGAAAGCCACCCAGTGCTGGCGCGTCCCCAGCACTTCGGCGGCCGGCACACCGGTCAGACGCTCGCAGGCCCGGTTCCAGATCAGGACTTTCCGCTCCGCATCGAGCACGAAGGTGGGTACCACCAAGTGCTCCATCAGGGTCACGGCAAACGACAGATTATTATCCTGGCCGTTCAGCGCCGAACCGATCTTCCCAACCGTTTCCTCAAGGCTTGTCTCTCTCATATTCTCTATTTGTATGCCTCAGAATTTGCCGCAGCATACACCACCCGACGACTGGCCGGCCAAGCACCCGCTGGCGTACGCTCAACGGCCGACGGTGGCGACGATGCTGACCACTTCCGCCAGGTCGACCGGGGTAGCCAGCCCCTGCAGATCGCCTACGCTGCTCCCACCCAGATAGACTGCCACACCGGGCGACAAGCCGCCTTCCGGCGACATCAGGTGCGGGCGGAGACCCGGGTATTCATGGCCGACGGCATCGAGCACCTCACCGACGGTATCGCCGCTGGCCGTCACTTCATCGTGGCCGCCGGCATAAATGCGCAGCACCGGGGGGATATGAACGGAGACAACGGGGGAATCGAACATGGCAAGCCTCCTTTCAGTCTGTGTTACTAGGACAGGCTGGCACAGAGACGGTTCGAAAAAAAGGGAGGCCGCAGCCTCCCTTGGTCGATCCTTCGGGCAAATGAATCAGCTGGTCTTCTTCTGGGCATCCAGACGGAACTTGACGTAGCTGCCCGGCGCATCCTCGATGACCTTGAGCGCACCGTCGGCCGGCTGGCGTGCCTTGACTTTGACGGAACCGCCCGGCAGGCTGGTCACCCACTGGTTCCAGTGCGTCCACCAGGAACCGGCGTTCTGCGTCGCGCCAGCCAGGAAATCCTCCGGGCTTTCCGGCAGATTGCCGTCGGTCGCATCGTTGGTCCAGAAACCGTATTTGTTAGCGGCCGGCGGATTGACGATGCCGGCGATATGACCGGAACCGCCCAGCACGAACTTGGTGTTGCCGGATGGCAGGCGAGCCCCCATGTAGGTGCTCTTCCACGGCGCGATGTGGTCTTCGATGGTCGAGATGAAGTAGCACGGGGTCTTGACCTTGCTGATGTCGATCTTGACGCCACCCAGGGTGATACCGCCCGGTTCCTTCAGCTTGTTGTCGAGGTACATGTTGCGCAGGTAGAAGCTGTGCATCGCCGCCGGCATGCGGGTCGAATCGGAGTTCCAATACAACAGGTCGAACGGGAACGGATCCTTGCCCATCAGGTAGTTGTTGACCACGAAGGACCAGATCAGGTCGTTGGCGCGCAGCATGTTGAAGGTGCCGGCCATTTCCGAACCTTCCAGGAAGCCGCGCTCGGCCATCTTCTTTTCCAGGCCGGAAACGGCGCCTTCGTCGAGGAAGATGCCCAGTTCGCCCGGCTCGGAGAAATCGAGCATGGTCGTGAAGAAGGTGGCGGAATTGGCGCGCTTGTCCTTCTTGGCCGCCATGTAGGCCAGCGTGGTCATGGTCAACGTGCCGCCCAGGCAGTAGCCGGCCAGATTGACGCTGTCTTCGCCGGTGTGCGCGCAGACCTGGTTGATCGCTTCCAGCGAGCCTTCCAGCAGGTAGTTCTCGAAGGACTTCTGGGCCAGCTTCTCGTCCGGATTGATCCACGACATGATGAAGGTGGTATGGCCCTGGTCGGTCGCCCACTTGACCATCGAATTCTTCTCGCGCAGGTCGAGGATATAGTACTTGTTGATCCACGGCGGCACGATCAGGAAGGGCTTCTTGTTCTGTTCCGGCGTCGTCGGGTTGTACTGGATCAACTGGAACAGTTCGTTCTGGAAGACCACTTTGCCCGGCGTCGTGGCCACGTTCTTGCCCATTTCGAAGGCCGAGGTGTCGGTCATGCGGATGCGCAGCTGGCCATCGCCGGATTCGACGTCGTGCAGCAGGTTATTGAGGCCCTTGATCAGGTTCTGGCCATGGCTCTTCACCGTCTCGCGGAAAACTTCCGGGTTGGTCATGGCGAAATTGGACGGCGACAGCGCATCGATGTACTGGCGCGTGAAGAAGTTAACCTTCTGCTGCGTCGCTTCGTCGAGGCCTTCGGTGCAGCACACCGTGTCGTGCAGATGACGGGCGGTAATGAGGTAGGACTGCTTGATGAAGTCGAACAGGAAATGCTCTTCCCACTCCTGGTCCTTGAAGCGGTTGTCGCCCTTCTTCGGGGCAGCGACCGGCGCGTGCACCGGCATGCCCATCATCTTCATCGTGGTGTTCTGCCACAGCGAGAAGTAGTCCCACATCATGTTCATCTGGGTCTGGGCCATCTTGTACGGATTGGCCATCAGGCGGGAGGACAGATCCATGAAGGCCTTGGCCACGCCAAGTTCGTCGGTCGGCGCATTGACGCCGTCCTTGGCCTTCTTTTCAACGAATTGGGTAATCAGGCGCGAGGCGCGCTGGGCGACTTCGGCATAAGTCTTGGCCATCTCGGCCGGATTGGGCAGGTTCAGGCCCTGTTCTTCGGTTTGCTGCGACATACTGGTACTCCCTCTGTCAGTGCGCGGCCTTGGGCGGCCGCGTGTAGCGAATTACCCCGGCGGCATCGGTGATGCGGGTCAGCCGGCCGGCTTGTTCAAGATGATTCAGGTGGGCAATGGCCTCACCCATGGCGAACATGGTTTGATGCGTGTCGAGTGCCCGCTGAAACAGGGTCTCGAGTAAATCTGCGGCGCTCTTTGGCGCTTGTTCACAACTATTCTCCAGGGCACGCAAACGTTCGGCATGGTGCGCGTGCAATGCTTCCACCCGTGACTGCACTCCGACGAAGGGCAGACCATGCGACGGTAACACCAAGGTGTTTGCCGGAATATTTCCGGCCAGCTCGTCCAGTGAAACCAAAAACCAGCCCAGCGCATCGGCCTCCGGGGTCGCGGCAAACACACTGATATTGGTCGAAATTCTCGGCAAAAGCATGTCACCGGAAATTAACACGCCGAGTTCGGCACAGTAAAGCGCCATATGCTCCGGCGCATGGCCGTGACCGATGATTATTCGCCAGTTTTTGCCGTCGACCGCAAGATTGTCGCCGGTCTTCAGCCGCTGATAGAAATCCGGCAAGGCCGGCACTGCCTTGCGATAGCCCGAACCGCGCTTTTCGAATTTGGCCAGGCGTTCGGCATCCAGCCCGTGCCGGCGAAACTGATCCACCATGAAACGGGCGCCGTGCCCCCCGATCTCATGCCAGACCGCGTGCGCGGTGAGGAACTCCCCGGCGGTCATCCACAAGCTGGCGCCGGTCTTCTCCATCAACCAAGTTGCCAGCCCCAGATGGTCGGGGTGGAAGTGGGTGACGACCAGACGACTGACCGGGCCGTCGAGCCGGTCGATGACCCGGCTCCAGGTGGCCCGTACCGCGTCGTCGGGAAAGCCAGTGTCGACCATGGTCCAGCCGGCACCGTCCTTCAGCAGCCAGAGATTGATGTGGTCGAGCTGGAAAGGCAGGGGCAGACGCAACCAGAAAACGCCGGGCGCCACTTCAGTCAGTTCGCCATCGGCCGGAATATCGGGAAAGGGGTAATGCAGCGACATGGGCAATCCTGAACAGCGGGCCGCACAACTTACCATACGGGTGCGGATTGAAAAAAGCCTTCCCTTCTGATTTACTTGCCCGACTCTTTCAGGAAGCCTCCCGTGAACCAGCCGGCCACCACCTTCGCCATTTCCGACCTCGCCCGCGAGTTCGGGATCACGCCGCGTACCATCCGCTTCTGGGAGGACCAGGGCATCCTCGCCCCCGAGCGCGAAGGCAGCAAGCGCATTTTCACCCGGCGCGACCGCGCCCGCCTGAAAATGGCCCTGCGCGGCAAACGCCTCGGCCTGAGCCTGGCCGAAATCAAGGATCTGATCGGAATGTACGAGTCGACCGAGGACGAAACGCCACAACTGCTCGAATGCCTGCGCATCATGGAAAAGCGACGCGCCGCGCTGGAACAGCAGCGCGAGGACATCGAGGCGATGCTGGCCGAGATCGGCCAGTTCGAGACGCTGTGCCACGAGGAACTGGCCCGACGGGAAGCAGCCTGAAAATTTTTTGCCAACCAGTTGACGTTAACGTCAACGTCAATACAATCACACCATGGCCCACATTTCCGACCCCCACTTCACCGAACGCGTACGCGCCAGCTTTGAACGGCAAAACGCCATGGCGCTGATCCGGGCAACGCTGCCGGTGGTCGACCATGGCCGCACCGAAATCCACGTGCCGCACTGGGCCGGCATCGAGCAGCAGCACGGTTTCGTCCATGGTGGCGTAGTCGGCATGATCGCCGATTCGGCAGCCGGCTACGCGGCAATGACCATGGTGCCGACCAGCGTCTCGGTGCTCACCGTCGAATACAAGATGAACCTGGTCGCCCCGGCCGATGGCGAGCAACTGATCGCCCGCGGCAAGGTCGTACGACCGGGCCGGACGCTGATCGTCACCCAGGCCGAAGTGTTTGCCGTGAAAGACGGCAAGGAAACGCTTTGCGCACTGATGCAGCAGACCATCATGACCGTGGTGCGCAGCGAGAAGACTACCTTGGCGGACAGCGAGCGCAGCCAGTCCAGCACTCGCGCCAGCCACATGGACGGGTCGCCCGGTCAGGGCGACAACATGAACGGCAAGACCGAAAAGTAATTCAATAATAGTTCTATAACGGAGACAAACCATGAACATTCCCAGCCTCGACTTCGGCCTCGGCGAAGACATCAACATGCTGCGCGATGCGGTGAAGGCCTTTGCCGACGCCGAAATCGCCCCGCGCGCCGCGGAAGTGGACCGCGTCAACGAATTCCCAGCCGACCTGTGGAAGAAATTCGGCGACATGGGCCTGCTCGGCATGACCGCCGGTGAGGAATACGGCGGCACCAACCTGGGCTACCTGGCCCACATCGTCGCGCTGGAGGAAATCTCCCGCGCCTCGGCCTCGATCGGCCTGTCCTACGGCGCCCACTCGAATCTGTGCGTCAACCAGATCCGTCGCAACGGCACCGAAGCGCAGCGCCAGAAATACCTGCCCAAGCTGATCTCCGGCGAGCACGTCGGCGCCCTGGCCATGTCGGAGCCCGGCGCCGGCTCTGATGTGGTGTCGATGAAACTGCGCGCCGACAAGAAGGGCGACCACTACGTTCTCAATGGTTCGAAGATGTGGATCACCAACGGCGGCGATGCCGACACCCTGGTCGTCTACGCCAAGACCGACATGAGCGCCGGTGCCAAGGGGATGACTGCCTTCATCGTCGAAAAGGGCATGAAGGGGTTCACCCACGGCACCCACCTCGACAAACTGGGCATGCGCGGCTCCAACACCTTCCCGCTGTTCTTCGACGACTGCGAAGTACCTGAAGAAAACGTGCTGGGCGGCGTCGGCAACGGTACCCGGGTGCTGATGTCCGGCCTCGACTACGAACGCGCCGTGCTGTGCGGCGGGCCGTTGGGCATCATGGCCGCCTGCATGGATGTCGTCGTCCCCTTCATTCACGAACGCAAACAGTTCGGCCAGGCGATCGGCGAGTTCCAGCTGATGCAGGGCAAGATCGCCGACATGTATTCGACCTGGCAGGCCACCCGCGCTTACGTCTATGCCGTCGGCCGCGCCTGCGATGCGACCGACCATGCCCGCACCTTGAGAAAGGATGCCGCCGGCGCCATTCTTTATTCCGCCGAAAAGGCGACCTGGATGGCCGGCGAGGCGATCCAGACGCTGGGCGGCGTCGGCTATACCAACGAGTACCCGACCGGCCGTTTGTGGCGCGATGCGAAGCTTTACGAGATTGGCGCGGGCACCAGCGAAATTCGCCGAATGTTGATCGGTAGAGAATTGATGGCCGAAACGAAGTGAGCATTCGGGAAATTGGACCGATGGGGGCTGGACGAAACGTTAAAATCTGAGCCCCTCACTCCATTTCTCCCCCACACCATGATCTCCATCCGCACCCTCACCGCCAACGACACCGAAGCCCTGGAGCAGGTCCGCCAGTACTTCCGGAATTACGCGGCCTGGCTCGGCGTCGATCTGTCCTACCAGAATTTCGACCAGGAAATGGCCTCCCTGCCCGGCTCCTATGTCGCCCCGCAGGGCCGGCTGTTCTTTGCCGAAGTCGATGGCCGGCCGGCCGGCTGCGTCGGCGTCCGGCCGCTGTCCGACAGCGACGGGGTGTGCGAGATGAAACGCCTGTACGTGACGCCGGAACAACGCGGCCATGGCGTCGGCGCCGCACTGGCACTGGCCGCCATCAAGGCGGCCAAGGAAATCGGTTTCCGCAAGCTGATCATCGACACCCTGCCCAACATGCGCATGGCCGTGAAGCTCTACCGCGAACTGGGCTTCACCGAAGCGCCGAATTATTACCAGACGCCGATCGAAGGCACCATGTTCCTCGCCCTTGATTTGGAAAACTGGTCGGAAGAGGAAATCCGCAGCGAGAACCTGTCGCACCTGTTCGACTTCAACCGGGCCTGGGCGCAACGCATGCAGGAAGTCGACCCGACCTACTTCAACAAGCTGGCCCAGTTGCAGACGCCGGAATTCCTGTGGATCGGCTGCTCCGATTCGCGCGTGCCGGCCAATCAGATCGTCGGCCTGCTGCCGGGCGAAGTATTCGTCCATCGCAATGTCGCCAACGTCGTCGTCCATACCGACCTCAACTGCCTGTCGGTCATCCAGTACGCGGTCGACGTGTTGAAGGTCAAGCACATCATGGTCGTCGGCCACTACGGCTGTGGCGGCGTGCAGGCCGCGCTGAACAAGGCGCGGGTCGGCGTCGTCGACCTCTGGCTGCGCCACGTCCAGGATGTGCACAACAAGCATCTGGCCGCCGTCGACAACCTGCCGGAAGCCCAGCGCCACGACCGGCTGTGCGAGCTGAACGTGCTCGAACAGGTGGTCAATGTGTCGCACAACCCGGTGGTGCGCGATGCCTGGCAGCGCGGCCAGAAACTGACCATCCACGGCTGGATTTACGGCCTGAAGGACGGGCTGATGCACGACCTCGGCATCACCGTCGATTGCCCCGAAGATTTACCCACCCGTTACGACGCCGCACTGAAAGCGTTGGACGCCTGATCACAACAAGCACGCAGGAGAAATCAGCATGAATGACCCGATCGTTATCGTTGCCGCCGCCCGTACCCCGATGGGCAGTTTTGCCTCCGGCCGGCGCTGCGCGCCTTAACGTTCGCTGCGCGAAGTTAGCCTGCGCCGAAAGCCCCCATCTAGATTTTCAAAATAATTAATCGAGGAACCTGTCATGACCGATCCCATTGTTATTGTCTCCGCCGCTCGTACCCCGATGGGGGCTTTTCAGGGCGGCTTTGCCGGCCTGACCGCCGCCAATCTCGGCGCCGTCGCCATCAAGGCCGCCGTCGAGCGCGCCGGCATCGACGCCAACCTGATTGAAGAAGTGCTGATGGGCTGCGTGCTGCAAGCCGGCCAGGGCCAGGCCCCGGCCCGCCAGGCCGCCCTGCAGGCCGGCCTGCCCCTCTCCGCCGGTTGCGCCACCATCCACAAGGTGTGCGGCTCGGCGATGAAGGCGACCATGCTCGGTCACGACGGCATCCTGGCCGGCTCCTACGGCGCTGCCGTGGTCGGCGGCATGGAGTCGATGACCAACGCCCCCTATCTGCTGCCCAAGGCCCGCGGCGGCTTCCGCCTCGGCCACGGCCAGGTGATCGACCACATGTTCATGGATGGCCTCGAAGACGCTTACTCCAAGGAAACGCGTGGCCGCCTGATGGGCACCTTTGCCGAAGAGTGTGCGGCCACTTACGGTTTTAGCCGCGAAGCGCAGGACGAATACGCCGTGCGCTCGACCACCCGTGCCATCGAAGCCAGCAACAACGGCTCCTTCGCCTGGGAAATCGCCCCGGTCACTGTCGCCGGGCGCAAGGGCGATACCGTCATCGACAAGGACGAAGGCCCGTTCGCCGTCAATGTCGACAAGATCCCGACCCTGAAGCCGGCCTTCAAGAAGGACGGCACGGTCACCGCCGCCAACTCCTCGTCGATTTCCGACGGCGCCGCCGCCATGGTCTTGATGCGCGCCTCGCAAGCCGCCAAGCTCGGCCTGCAACCGGTCGCCCGTATCGTCGGCCACACTACCCATGCCGGCACGCCGGCCCTGTTCCCGTCGGCCCCGGTCGGCGCCATGCAGAAATTGTTCGCCAAAACCGGGTGGACCGCAGCCGATGTCGATCTCTACGAAATCAACGAAGCCTTCGCCGTGGTCACCATGGCGGCGCTGCACGATTTGAAGCTCGACCCGGCCAAGGTCAACATCCACGGCGGCGCCTGTGCATTGGGCCACCCGATCGGCGCCTCCGGCGCGCGCATCGTCGTCACCCTGTTGGGCGCACTGAAGAAGCTCGGCCTGAAGCGCGGCGTCGCCTCGCTGTGCATCGGCGGCGGCGAAGCCACGGCGCTGGCCGTGGAAATGCTCTAATTGCCGCAGCAGCCCCTTTCGCTGACCTACGCCAAGCTGATCGCAGCCATGTTCATGTGGGGTGGCACCTGGATCGCCGGCCGCGTCATCGCCCAGGAGCTGACGGCGCCGCTGGCCGTCGCCGCCCTGCGCTTCGTGATCGCCGGGCTGGTCGTGGCCGGCGTCATGCTGGCCGGCGACGGCGACATTCCGCTGCCGCAAGGCCGGGATGAATGGGGGCTGGTCTGGGCGCTGGGCTTTTTCGGTATCTTCCTCTACGGCCTGTGTTTCTTCTTCGGCCTGCAACGCATCGGTGCCGGGCGCGGCGCGCTGGTCGTCGCCCTCAACCCGGTGGTCATCGTCATCCTGGCCTGGCTGAGCGGCAAGGAAAGCATGACCGGGCGCAAGGCGCTGGGCAGCCTGATCGCCCTCGCTGGCTGCCTGACGGTGATCGGCAATGGCGACCCGCTGGCCATGCTGCGCGGCGCGGTCGGCCTCGGCGAATGGCTGATTCTTGGCTGCGTGCTGAGCTGGGCGGCCTATACGCTGATCGGCTGGCGGGCGACGCGCCGTTTCTCGGCGCTGGCCACCACACTCTACGCCAGCCTGAGCGGCGCCCTGCTGCTCGGCCTCGCCGCCCTGGTCCAGGGTGACATCGACCCCGCCGCCTGGTCGTGGCGGGTGTGGAGCGCCATGCTGTTCCTCGCCGTGTTCGGCACGGCCATCGCCTACACCTGGTTTACCGCCGCCGTGCATCGCATCGGCGCCGGCCACGCGTCAATTTTCATCAATCTGGTACCGGTCTTCGCCGTGCTGCAGGCCGCCGTGCTGCTCGACGAACGGCTGGGCCTGGCCGTGCTGGCCGGTGGCGGCCTGGTCATCGCCGGCGTCTGGCTGACCACGCTGCGAACGCACTCCCCGTCGCTAGCGACGGGGGCAGTGAGACAAAGCCCCATTCAGGCGCCGTCAGGCGCCGCTCAAACTCGTGGCGAGGCAGCCCCGTCTGTCGAGACGGGGCAACTCACCACCCTACAAAAAACTTCTCTGGAGAGTAAGCAATGATTCTCACGCAAGAACAGGAAATGATCCGCGACTCGATCCGCGCCTTCGCGCAGGAACAGATCGCCCCCTTCGCCGCCGACTGGGACAAGCACAGCACCTTCCCGCGCGCCGCCCTGCAAGGGCTGGCCGAACTCGGCGTGCTCGGCATGGTGGTGCCGGAGGAATGGGACGGCACCGGCCTCGGCTATGTCGAACTCGGCCTGGCGCTGGAAGAGATTGCCGCCGCCGATGGCGCGACCTCGACCATCGTCTCGGTGCAGAACTCGCTGGCCTGCATGATTTTGTTGAAATACGGCACGGACGCGCTGCGCGAGGAATGGTTGAAGCCGCTGGCCCGCGGCGAGAAGCTTGGCTGCTTCTGCCTGACCGAGCCGCATGTCGGCTCCGACGCCGGCGCCATCACCACCACGGCGCGCCGCGAAGGCGACGAATGGGTGCTGAACGGCGTCAAGCAGTTCATTACCACCGGCAAGGAAGGCGATGTCGCCATTGTCTTCGCCGTCACCGACAAGGCGGCCGGCAAGAAGGGCATTTCGACCTTCCTGGTGCCGACCGCGACGCCGGGCTACATAGTCGCCCGCCTCGAAGAGAAAATCGGCCAGCACGCTTCCGATACCGCGCAGATCCTGTTCGAGAACTGCCGCATCCCGGCCGCCAACCTGCTCGGCAAGGAAGGCGAAGGCTACAAGATCGCCCTGTCCAACCTCGAAGGTGGCCGCATCGGCATCGCCGCCCAGTCGGTCGGCATGGCCCGCGCCGCGCTCGAAGCCGCCGTCCGTTACGCCAAGGAACGCACCTCCTTCGGCAAGCCGCTGACCGAGCATCAGGCCATCGCCTTCATGCTGGCCGACATGGCCACCCAGATCGACGTCGCCCGTCAGGCCGTGCTGCATGCCGCCGCCCTGCGCGACGCCGGCCGGCCCTGCCTGAAGGAAGCCTCGCAGGCCAAGCTGTTCGCCTCGCAGATGGCCGAGAAGGTCTGTTCGGACGCCATCCAGGTGCACGGCGGTTACGGCGTGACGGCCGATTTCCCGGTCGAACGCATCTACCGCGACGTGCGCGTCTGCCAGATCTACGAAGGCGCCTCCGAAATCCAGAAACTGGTCATCGCCCGCGCCGTGCTGGCCGACTGATCCACATTCCTGCGGTCGACCG
>Ga0316605_10001735_pt1 | contig 12528 bp, 7 predicted proteins | sample OWC_soil_day20_n_FD_207666 | JGI IMG/M metagenome (GOLD analysis project Ga0316605, IMG submission 207666) | Wetland soil microbial communities from Old Woman Creek delta, Ohio, United States - OWC_soil_day20_noCT | ecosystem: Environmental > Terrestrial > Soil > Wetlands | place: USA: Ohio... | reverse complement strand
GACGGCGAGGCCGACGATCCCCGCGAGCGCCGCGACCACCTTGCTCGTCGAGGTCTCGCGGATCCCGCGGACCGCGCCGAGGAGTCCGATCGGCGCGACCATCACGCAGGTGAGGTGGTTGCCGAGCCCGAGCCCGGCGACCAGGGCGAGCACGGCGACGCGCCAGATCCCACGCAGCGGGCCACGCACCGCCGCGAGCCACAGCACCGTCGCGACGACCAGCGCGTTGGGGCCGAACACCTCGGCCTCGGTGTGCATCCGCAGCACGACCGGGCTCGCGGCGTAGAGCGCGACGGCGAGCGTCGCCGCGACGGGACGTGCCCCCCACGCTCGACACGCCGCGTGCAGGACGAACACGAGCGCGGCCGACAGCAGCACGGTGGCGATCGCGGCCGTGTGCGCCGGGCTCGCCCCCGGCAACCACGACATCAGGCGCAGGTACAGGACGTACGCGGGATAGCCCGAGGGATGCGGCCGCCCGCCGATCGCCCCCACCGCGGCGAACTCGGCGTTGTCGCCGTCGACGATGTGGCTCGGGGCGAGCGCGAGGTAGATCACGAGCACCGCGAGCGTGAGCGCGCCACCGTGGAGCAGGAACCGGGTCAGGCGACTCATCGCGGTGCGAGCGCCTCTGCGAATTGCCGCGCCACGGCCTCGTCGTCACGTCGTCCGGCGCGCCCCAGCGCCTCCGCGAGGATCGTCCACGTCCGCGCGTAGTGCGTGTGAAACTGGGTCGCGAGCTGATCGTCGGGGCCGGGGAACGCGTAGCCGAACCGGTAGCGCGCGTAGAGCGCCTGGTTGATCGCGAACACCTCCTCGATCGGAGGCGGCCGCGTGCCGCGCGGGAGCACGCGGAACACGAGGCCGTAGGGGTACGTCGGGAACGTGGTCGCGATGTTCGCCTGATACGGATCGATGAACACCGGGCGACCGGTCGCGAGCGCACGCTCGGCGACCTGGACACTGAGCTTGTCGTCTCCCTCCGGTCGTTCGATGGAGATGCCGGCGCGCTCGCGCACGCGGTCGCGATAGAACGCGAGGCCGAGCTGCGGTGGCGCGATGACCGCGACGTCCGGGCGCTCGCCGAGTGCGCCCTGGAGATAGCCCATGCCGAAGTGGAGCTCGTCGGTCGCGCCGATCAAGATCGCGTTCGGAGGCAGCGTGCGCAGCATGTTGACGAGGCCCTGCTCGATCGCCGGAGAGTGCCCGCGCGCGAGCTCCGGCAGGGACACCGCGACCAGCGCCAGGAACCCACCGGTGGTCAGCAGCGCGCGAACCACGCGCGAGCCGCGGAGGCGCGGCGGGATCCGATCGAACCGATCGCCGACCAGGCGATCGATGCCGACCGCGATCGGAACGGCGAGGACGAGCAGCGACAGCAGGTAGAAGCGCTGCACGACGTGCAAGCTGACGCCGGTGGGCCTGATGTTGAAGCGGCTCACCAGGATCGGCCCCGCGAGCAACCAGCTCACCGCGAGGAGCGACCAGGCGACGCGCGACTCCACGCGATCGCGGACGACCGCGAAGTAGCCGAGCGCGCCGATCCCGACGACGGGCACGAGCCACAGGTACGTCCGGCCGATGCTCCGCGCGAGCGAGAGGACGCTCTCGTCGACGGGCACGTGCACGCCACGGGGCGACAGCTGTCCGATCGGGCCGTAGTCCGCGCGGAGGAAGTGCCTGACGAGGCCACCGAGATCGTCGATCGTGCCCCACGACACCCAGCTCCCTGGCGTCACGAGCAGGTAGACGTATGGAAGCAGTCCGACGCCGAGACCTGTGAGCGCGACGCCGAGGCCCGTGGGGATCGAGCGCGCGGCCTCGCGCGACCCACGGACGACGCCGAGGACGCCGATCGGCGCCACCAGGACGCAGGTCAGGTGGTTCGACAGCCCGAGCCCGGCGACCAGGCCGAGGGCGGCGACCCGCGCGAGACCGCGGAGCGGACCCGCACCCGCGGCGAGCCACAGGACGGCCGCGCACGCGAGCCCGTTGAGCGCGAACACCTCCGCCTCGCTGTGGATCCGTAGCGCGAGGGGCCCCGCGGCGAACATCCCGACGGCGAGCGTCGCGGCGAGCGGCCGCGCGCCCCAGCTCCGGCAGGCGGCGTGGAGCACGAGCGCCTGCAGAGCGGCGAGGATCGCGGTCGCCATCGCGGCCGCATGCGCCGGACTCGCGGCCGGGAGCCACGACCACGCACGCAACCACAGCACGTACAGCGGGTAGCCCGACGGATGGGCGGCGCCGCCGAGCGCGCCGAGCGCCGAGAGCTCGGCGTTGTCGCCGAACACGATGTGCGGCGGTGCGATCCAGAGATAGACCACCAGGATCGTCAGGGTGATCAGACCTCCACGGTCCAGCGCTAGGTGTGCGATCCGAGACCTGGGCAGAGCCGGATGATGATAGCCGCCCTTGTGCCATAGTGGAGCCGTGGGGAAGATCCTTGTCGTCGACGACGAGCAGTCGATGCGCGAGTTCCTGGCGATCTGTCTCCGCCGCGCGGGTCACGAGGTCACGGTGGCGACGACTGGCGCCGAAGCCGTCGCGCTCGTCCGCGCGACCCCGATCGATGTCGTGATCACGGATCTCCGCATGCCCGGGGAGCTCGACGGGCTCGGCGTGCTCAAGGCGATCGTCAGCCGCAAGGAGCCGTCGACGATCAGGCCCGAGGTGATCCTCGTCACCGCGTTCGCGACGAAGGAGACCGCGCTCGCGGCGATGAAGCAGGGTGCCTACGACTACCTGACCAAGCCGTTCCAGGTCGACGAGATCAATGCCGTGATCGAGCGCGCGCTCGAGAAGCGCACCCTGGTCGAGGCGAACCTCGCGCTCCGCGACCAGGTGGCGGGACGGTTCCGCCTCGCGAGCCTGCTCGGCAAGAGCCGCGCGATGCAGAAGCTGTTCGAGCTGATCACGAAGATTCACTCCGCGCGGACCAGCGTCCTCATCACCGGCGAGAGCGGGACCGGCAAGGAGCTCGTCGCGCGCGCGCTGCACACCGAGGGGAGCCGCGCGGCGATGCCGTTCGTCGCCGTCAACTGCGGTGCGATCCCCGAGGAGCTGATGGAGTCCGAGCTGTTCGGGCACAAGAAGGGCGCGTTCACCGGCGCGGTCGCCGATCAGCGCGGTCTGTTCCAGGAGGCCAGCGGCGGGACCCTGTTCCTCGACGAGATCGGCGAGCTGTCGCCCAACCTCCAGGTCAAGCTGCTCCGCGTCCTCCAGGAGCGCAAGTTCAAGCCGGTCGGTGCGACCGAGGAGCAGGAGGTCGACGTCCGGGTCGTCGCCGCGACGAACCGAGATCTCGAGGCCGAGGTCGCGCGGGGTGCGTTCCGCGCCGATCTGTTCTACCGGCTCAACGTGATCCAGATCTGGATCCCGCCGCTCCGCCACCGCCGCGAGGACATCCCGCTCCTGGCCGAGCACTTCCTCCGTCAGTACGGCGCGGAGCATGGCCGCAGCGTGCAGCTCACCGCCGACGCCATGCGCAAGCTCGAGGCCCACGACTTCCCCGGCAACGTGCGCGAGCTCGAGAACATGATCGAACGCGCACTCGCCCTGTCGTCGAGCTCGATCCTCGGCGTGAGCGATCTGCCGGACGTTCGCAGCGCACGCGCCGTCGAGATGCCGGCGGAGATGCCCGCCGAGGGCGTCGATCTGGATCGCCTGCTGACCGACTTCGAGCGGGCGTGGGTGCTGCGGGCGCTCGAGCGCACCGGCGGGATCCGCAAGCGCGCGGCCACCCTGCTCGGCATCAGCTTTCGCTCGCTTCGCTACCGGCTCGAGAAGCTCGGCATCGACAAAGGCGAGGACGCCCCCGACGAGCCCGGCGGCGACGCCAGCTGACATGCAACTACATCGGGGCGCGCGAGAATTGACCCGGGAGGTGACGTTCTGCGGCACTTCGGTCCGCACCGGCCACGGGACAACAGGGAGTTACCGCCGAAAACTCGTGGCACGTCCGTTGCTGACGTATGTTTCCACCAACAGGGGGTTCTCAGCATGATCAAGAAGTTAAAGCAGCGTGGTTTCACACTCATCGAGCTCATGATCGTCGTCGCGATCATCGGCATCCTCGCGGCCGTCGCGATTCCGGCCTTCATGGACTACATGAAGAAGTCCAAGAAGACCGAGGCTTCGCTCCAGCTGAACAAGCTCGCGAAGAACTCCAAGGTCTACTACAACACCACTGCCTCGTTCGTGCAGGGTGACGCGGTCAACAAGCCGACCACGATGACCAACTGCAAGGGCGTGCTCGACAACACCTGGGCCTCGGACACGGTGTGGGCCGCCCTCGACTTCCAGATCGACGAGCCCAACCTGTTCCAGTACGACTACGTCAGCGCGGCGACCACCAGCGGCATCGCCACGGCGGTCGGCGACCTCGACTGCGACACGACGATGATCACCTACTCGCTCACGCTGGCTGCACCGTCGGGTAATGCCTCGGCGGTCATCACCGAGCCCGCGCCGAACTCCGACTAGTCGGAGCCGTCGGTCGAACGAGAGACGCCGCCCACGAGGGCGGCGTTTTCGTTTCAGCGCTACTCTTGCCACGTGCGGATCGCCGTGGTCATCGCCATCGCCGCCACCGGTCTCGTCGGGGCGCGGATCGCGCGCCTCGCAGCGAATGCCGATCGCCCCACCGCCGCGGTCGATCGGCCCTACGCGCCGAGCCCGGTGGCCGCGCCGATCATCTCGCTCGGGTACCGCGAGGCCGCTGCGGACCTCGCGTTCGTGCGGCTGATGGGCTACTTCCCGGACCCGCAGAGCGAGCCGCGCGCGACCGCCGCCCTCGCCGACGCGATCGTCGCGCTCGATCCGATGTTCCGCCGCGCCTACGAGCTCGGCGCCATCGCGATGACCGACGCCCGCCGCAAGCCCGAGCTCGATCTCCAGCTCCGCGCGATCGCGCTGCTCGAGCGTGGCGGCCGGCTGTTCCCGACGTACTACCGGTTCCCCAAGCTCGCCGGCCAGATCTACATCGGCGACCTGGAGACCACCGATCCGGTGCAGCGCCGGCTGTGGGACGAGAAGGGCGCGCTGCTGCTCGAGTCGGCGTCCCGCAAGCCGGGGGCTCCGGCGGAGATGGGCATGCTCGCCGTCCACATGCGCACCAAGCTCGGCCAGCACCAGCGCGCGATCGAGAACCTCCAGGAGCTGTTCCTGGTCACGACGGACCTGCGAGCGCGTCGCGAGATCCTCGACCGGCTCGCCACGCTCCAGGCCGACACGGGTGGCGAGCTCGCAGCCGAGCTCCTCGCGCAACGCAAACGCTTCGAGCGCAGATGGCAGGCCGAGCGCCCCGCGGTCCCACCGACGATGTACATCCTGATCGGTCCCGGGCTCCGGCCGGGCTTCGCTCTCGCGGACCTCGCGACCGGCGGGCGCGATCTGATCTCCGCCGAGAGCTTCGAGCACCTCGAGCCGCTGACCGACGAGAGCGCAGCGCCGGCACCCGGAACGCCTTGATGGTGTGGTCGCGCCCGACCCAGCTGGCGGTGCTCGCGGCGATCCTGGCGGCGTACCTCCTGCTCCTCGGCCGCGCCCTGACCTACGAGTTCGTCTGGGACGATGTCCGCGAGATCCAGCACAACACGGCGTTCGATCGACCGCTGCTCGACGGGCTGCTGCAGACGCAGACCGCGCGCACCGATCCGGCCCTGACCGAGCTGTCGACGATCGAGCTCGCGTACGACAGCTATCGTCCGCTCCTGTTCGCGAGCCTGTGGATCGACGTCCAGCTGTGGGGGCGCTCCCCTGCCCCGCTGCACGCGGTCAACCTCGTGCTCGGCGCGATCGCGATCCTGCTCGCGCACGCACTTGCGCGGCGCTGGCTCGGTGGTCCGCTCGCCCTGATCCCGACCGCGCTGTTCGCGCTGCACCCGATCCAGATCGAGGCCGTCGCCTACATCTCGGGGCGCGGCGACGTGCTCGCCGGCATGTTCGCGCTGCTCGCGGGCCTGGGCGCCGTTCACGCGCTCGATGCGAGCGCACGCCGCCCTGCCGCCGCCTGGACCGCGCTGGCCGCCGTCGCGCTGGCGGCGTCGCTGCTGTCCAAGGAGGCCTACATCGGGCTGCCGATCGTGATCGCCTCGATCGCGCTCGTCGAGCGCAGGCTGCGGGCGCGCTGGTGGGTCCCCGCGATCCTCGTCGCGGTGTGTGCCGGCTACCTCGTCGCCCGCGCGGCGGTCGTCGCATCGACGCAGGGCCACGCGCTGCGCTCCGGCGTGCTCGGCCTGCCGGGAATCTGGCTCGACTACCTCCGGATCGTCGCGTTGCCCTTCGATCTGTCGACGGAGCGCCTCCGGCATCCGGGCTACGCGGTCCCCGGCGCCCTGATCGCGGTCGCCGTCCTCGGCGCGATCGCGGTGCTCGCGCGCCGCCCTACGCTTGCGCGGGACACCCGGACCGCGATCGTCGGCCTCGTTTGGATGGGCGTGTTGCTCGCACCGGCAGCGGTGCCGATCGCGTCGACCCAGGTCGTCGCCGATCGCTACTTCTACGCGCCGATGTTCGGGCTCGCGCTCGCGGCCACCGCGTCCCTCGCCCGCGTCGCCGCGCTGCGGCCTCGCCTGCTCCGCCCGATCGCGATCATCGGCGCGCTGTCGGGGACGATGTGGCTGCTCGTCGCGTGGCGACAGGTCCCGGTCTGGCACGACAACCGGACCCTCTACCTCCACGCCGTCGAGATGAGCCCCGACAGCTCGATGGCGCAGTATCGCGTCGGCTACCTCGATGCGCAGGCCGGGCGCTGGGACGAGGCGATCCCCCGGTTCGAGCGGGCGATCGAGCTCGACCCGAAGAACCTCGTCGCGCTGAACAACCTCGGCGTCGGCTACCTGCGGACCGGCCAGCTGGACGCCGCCGCCCGCGTGCTCGCGACCGCGATCGCGGTCAACCCCGCGCACTTCCGCGCGTGGCTCAACCTCGGGCTCGCCCAGTGGTCGCTCGGCGACCGGGCCCGAGGCTGCGCGAGCATCGCGCGGGCGCTCGAGATTCACCCTGGCTATGCGTCCGCGGTCCGCGAACACCAGCAGCGCTGCGAAAGGCCTGCGAGCCCGTAGCTACTTCGGCAAGCGGTCGCTGTAGTCCTTGATCGCCTTCTCCGTCCCATCCGCCTTGATGTCGACGACGAAGGTCTCCTTGATCCCGAACTCGTTGTTGATCAGCGTGATCCGGTGCTTGCCCGCCGACAGCTTCATCGCGCGCTGCGGCGTGTGCAGCCCGGTGTTCGAGCCGTCGACGTAGATGTCACACGACGGCTTCGAGCCGAGCATCAGCGTGCCGCTGCCAGCCGCGACCTTGGTGTCGTTGCCGACCTTGCCAGTGTCAGATGAAGGCTTCTCGATCTTGGTGTCCGGCTTCTCGATCTTGGTGTCCGGCTTCTCGATCTTGGTGTCCGGCTTCTCGATCTTGCCAGTGTCAGATGAAGGCTTCTCGATCTTGGTGTCCGGCTTGGTGACCGGGCCCGTCGGCCGGGTCGTCGGCTTGACGTCGGGGACGACAGCCGCCACCGAGGAGCCGGCCTTCTCGAGCGACACGGCGATCTTCTCTTCGAGGATCCCGCTGATGACGATCGGCCGGTTGACCGAGACGTAGCCGGACTTCTCGAACAGCACCTGGTAGGTCATCCGCGGGTCGAGTGGCGCCTTGGCCGGCGACGGTCCGAGCGTCTCGCGCTTGCCGTCGATGATCAGCGACACGGTCGCGCCCGGCGGCGTGCTCTCGAACACGCCGTGGATGCCCTCGACCGGCGACAGGACGATCTCGACCTTGGGCGCCTTGCCCAGCTCGACGGTGACCTGCTCGCTCTGGCTCAAGAAGCCGGGCGGCGGATCGATCGCGACCGAGTGCGAGCCCGGGGAGATCCCGCGGATCCGCGACGGCAGCTTGTCCGTGCGCGACTCGCCATCGAGCTTCCACTGCGTCACGCCCGCGGGCGAGACGTAGAGATCGAAGCCGGTGTTCTGATCGCCACCGACGGTCGTGGCCGGATCGGGGGTCGGCGTCGGGGTCGGGGTGGCGACCGCCGGCGTATCCGACGCCGAGGTGCCCTTCTCCCCGCCCTGCATCGCGATCACCGCGACGACCGCGACCGCGGCAGCGACCGCGCCGCCGACGGCAATCAGCAGGATGCCCCGGTTGCGGCCCTTCTGGCGCAGCATGCCCGAGCCGAACGACGCCATCGGGTCGAACGGTGCGGACTTGTCGATGCGCTGCGACTCGAACAGCGGTTGCCGGGTATCCGACGGCATCGGGACCACGGCCTTGTTCGAGCCGGTGGCCAGGTTGGTCGCGGCGCCGAGCCCGGCGCCTCCGACGCCGTTGATCGTCGCGGCCGGGTTCGGCCCCTTGCCGGACTCCCAGCCCTTGGCGGTCGACACCAGCGACGACAGATCCGGCGCCGGGCCGGTCATCGTCGGCGACGCGCTCGCGGAGTTCGCGGACGCGAGCGACGGGATGTCGGGCGTCGCGGACATCCCGCGCGTGGTCATCCGCGGCGGCTCGCCACGGTGATCGGGCGCGTCGGGCTGCGGCGTCGGCGCGGCGACGAGCGGCAGGTTCTTGCCGGTCAGCTTCGGTGCGGTCTGCGCGCGGTTCTTCGGATCGTCCTCGGGGTTGTCGTAGATCTGGGTCTCGAGCTCGTCATCGTCCCAGGCGAGCCCGCCCGAGTCATCGGTGCGGTTCTTCGCGCTTGCCTGGATCGGCAGCTGCTGCGAGCTGCGGCCCGCGGTCGGCGGCGGCGGCGGCTTGGTGCCGGCGGGCTCGATCCCGCGCGCCGACGCGCGCCGCGGCGGCGGCGAGGCCGGGTTGGGGCCGGTGCCGCGGGGCCCGGTGATCGTGCGCGGAACCGCGGGCATCTCGGCCGGGGGCGGCTTGAGCTGGCGATAGCTCTCGAGCTTCGCCGTCTCGTCCTCGATCTCCTTGCCGAACGTCTTCTTCATCCAGCCCGCGAGATCCTTGCGCGAGTAGAACTCGCCGGCGGTGTAGACGAAGGCCTGCAGCTCGTCGTGGAGATCGATCGCGTTCTGGTAACGCTCCTCGGTGTCCTTCGCGAGCGCCTTGAGCACGATGCGCTCGAGCTCGTCGGGGATCTTCCGGTTGTAGGTCGACGGCGGCAGGATCTCGACGTTGCGGACCTTCTCGAGCGTCGAGAAGTCGCTCTCGCCGACGAACAGCCGCTCGCCGGTGAGCAGCTCGTAGAGCACGATGCCGCACGAGAACACGTCGCTGCGCCGATCGATCGGCAGCCCGCGCACCTGCTCGGGAGACATGTAGCCGAACTTGCCCTTGAGGATGCCCGCCTGGGTCTTGCTGCCCTTGCCGGCCGCCTTCGCGATGCCGAAGTCGATCAGCTTGACCTCGCCCTCGAACGAGATGATCACGTTCTGCGGCGAGACATCGCGGTGCACGAGCGAGAGCTCGCGGCCGGACTGGTCACGCTTGTTGTGCGCGTAGTCGAGGCCCTCGCAGACCTTCATGACCACGAAGCACGCCTGCGCGACCGGCATCGCCTCGCCGACCTGGCGGCAGCGATCGAAGATGCCGCGGACGTCGCGGCCATGGACGTGCTCGAGGGCGATGTAGTAGCTGCCGTCGACCACACCGAGGTCGAAGATCTGCGCGATGTTCGCGTGGTTCAGCTGGACGGCGAGCTTCGCCTCCTCGATGAACATGCGGATGAACTCTTTGTCCTCCGCGATGTTCGGGAGGATGCGCTTCACCGCGACGAGGCGCTCGAAGCCCTCGACGCCAAACGCCTTCGCGCGGAACACCTCGGCCATGCCGCCGACATTGATCCGCTCGAGCAGGTAGTACTTGCCGAAGGGCGCCGGCTTCTTCACACGGTGTTCTCTTGCAGCGGCACGAAACGGCATGCCGCTATGAGGTGGGACCCTATCCGAATTCGTTTCCTTGGGCCACAAGCAGTTTACTACCCCCGTGGCCGCAGGTCGTACCGCGAAGATCCCGGCACATCAAAGGAAATCGGCGGACCGCCGCATTATTTGAATTGCGGTCACCAGGCGACAGCGGGCCCGCCGGGGGGCGGCTCAGTTCTGCGCCAGCGCCTGCGCCGGCTCCATCTTGGCGGCGCGCCGGGCCGGCAGGTAGCCGCCGAGGATGCAGAACACGGTCGAAAACACGAGCGCACTCCCCCAGATCCACGGCTGGAAGTCGAACCACGACTCGGGCTTGAAGGGGAACTTCGGGATCTTTGCCGCGGCGAACGCGTTCCAGATCATGGCGATGCCCTTGGCCAGGCTGATGCCCAGGACGCCGCCGACGACCCCGATCACCGCGGCCTCGCCGAGCACGATCATGAGGACGTCGGTCTGGGTCGCCCCGACCGCGCGCATGATGCCGATCTCGCGCCGGCGCTCGGAGACCTGGATGAAGAAGTTGTGGCCGATGTTGATCACCGCGATCACGAGGATCGCGACGGAGATGATCAGGAACAGCAGCCGGATCACGAAGATCACGGTCGCGAACCGCTCGCCGAGCGAGTCCTCGATCCGCAGCCCCTGCTTCTCGACGAGCCACTGACCAAACGGTGCGAGCTTGTTTCGGTCCTTGAGCTTGACGATGATCGACGAGTACGCGCTCGCCGCGTCCTCGCCCATGTACTCGCGGTTCCACCGCTCGATGTACTGGATCGGCATCGTCACGCCGACCTGCATCGCGCGCGAGCTGACGCCGACGACGACCGCCTCGACGCGCCGCGGCCGCTTCTTGGTGACGTTCCCCGTGCCCGCGATCGTCGTGTTCCCGAGGCCGATCGAGAACCGCATCGCGGACAGGCCGCGTGACTGGATCAAGAAGTTCACCAGGTTCTGATCCGCCATCGGCATGCCGTGCGACTTCGCGAACTGGTTGTTGTAGAGCTCGACCACCGTCGACGACAGCACGACGGGGACGCGGTGCTTGCAGATCCGCTCGGTATCATCGCAGTAGTAGCGATCCGGATCGGGGCACGGGTTGCGATACTCCTCGGCGGCCGCCGCGGCGGACTGCGCGATCACCGTCGCGCTGCCACTGGCGCTCCCGCTACCGACCGCGCTACCGCTGCCGCTGCCAACCCCGACCGCGCTACCGCTACCGACCGCGCTGCCGACACCGACCGCGCTGCCGACGCCGACCGCGCTGCCACTGGCGATGCCCGCCGCGCTGCCGCTGCCGACGCCGACCGCGCTGCCGCTGCCGACGCCGCTGCCGACGCCGACCGCGCTGCCGCTCGTCGCGGGCACGGGGTCGCCCCACCCTCCGCCGCTCGTCGGCGGGGCCGCGGGCTTCTTCGCCGCCCTGGGTGCATGACGCACCGGATCATCGGGATCCGGCGGCGGCGGGATGCACGCGACGCGGTGCGGATCCCCCTTCTCCGCATCCCAGTCCTTGAACAGGTCGCGGATCCGCTCGTCGTCCTGGACGAAGCTCGCGTCGACCCCGTCGGCGAAGCCGCCGACCTCGAACCGGAGGTCCGTGCCCTCGAACGAGCCGCGGCCCGCCGCCGGGAACGCGAGGTTCATCCGCGGGACCGCGCTGCCGACCTCGGGCCGGGCGAGGATCGTCTTGACCGTCGACATGTCGAGGCGCTTCGACGTGTCCTTGCCGAGTAGCGACACGCGCGGCGCGACGACCTGGACCTCGTCGACGGGGAACACCTTCTCGAGCACGCTGCCCGCGCGCTGCGTCAGCGCGAGGAACAGCACGAACGCACCGATCCCGATCACGATGCCGAACGACGACAGGATGAAGTGACGGGGGCTGCGCAGGGTGTTCGCGATCACCATGCGCACGAGGTTCTTGGCGGGCATCATGCGGGACCTGCCTTCTTGTGCGCGGCTTCGAGCTCTTCGTCCGACGTCTCGACGATCATGCCGTCGCGCATCGCGATCACGCGCTTGGCGACGCTCGAGACGCGGCGTTCGTGGGTCACGATCAGGAGCGTCACGCCGTCCTTGGCATTGAGCTCGCGGAAGAAGTCGATCACTTCCTTGCCGGTCTCGGAGTCGAGGTTACCGGTCGGCTCGTCGCACAGCAGCAGGGTCGGCGAACCGAACAGCGCGCGCGCGATCGCGACCCGTTGCTTCTGGCCGCCGGACAGCTCGCTGGGGCGGCGGTCTGCGAAGTCCGCGAGGCCGACCCGGCGCATCGCCTCGCGACCTCGCTCGGCGATATCCTTCTTCGGCACGTTCGAGAACTCCGCGGGGATCGTCACGTTGCCGAGGCAGGTCAGGTGGTCCATCAGGTTGAACGCCTGGAACACGAACCCGATCGACTGGTTCCGCAGCTGGGCCCGCTTGGCGTCGCCGGCCTTGATCGTGTCGATGCCGAGCACCTCGACCTCCCCGGTGTCCGGCTGGTCGAGGCCACCGATGATGTTGAGGAGCGTCGACTTGCCCGAGCCCGATTGCCCGACGAGGGCGACCAGCTCGCCGGCTTCGATGTCGAGGCTCACCCCGCGCAAGACCTGGGTGCGCGCAGCACCGGTGCCGTAGCTCTTGGTGACGTCGCGCAACCGTACGACGG
>Ga0316605_10001734_pt1 | contig 12532 bp, 9 predicted proteins | sample OWC_soil_day20_n_FD_207666 | JGI IMG/M metagenome (GOLD analysis project Ga0316605, IMG submission 207666) | Wetland soil microbial communities from Old Woman Creek delta, Ohio, United States - OWC_soil_day20_noCT | ecosystem: Environmental > Terrestrial > Soil > Wetlands | place: USA: Ohio... | reverse complement strand
CCGATCATGTGCTGCACCTCGATACAACCGATCTGCGGGAAAAATACCAGTATGCACAGGACCAGTGTAAAAACCCCTGGGTCATGTTCATTGACGCAGATGAATGGCTGCCGGATTCCTTTAAGCGCGAGGTGGACGAGATCCTCCATTTCGCATCGGCGAGAGATGGCTACATCGTCGACCGGAGGAATATCTACCTCGGCAGGGAGATAAAATACGGGGGATGGTATCCCGACAGGGAAATACGCCTCTACAGAAAAGACCGCGGAGGATGGCAGGGAGGCATTCATGCAAAGGTGCATGTGGATGGCCGTATCGGACATATGAAAAATTATTATATGCATACCCCGTACAGCGATACGGCGCACCAGCTCCGTACCATAGACCGCTATTCCGGGGCATATGCCCGCGATCTCTTTAATGCGGGACGCCATTTTCATCTTTCTAATATGGTTCTGCGCCCGATCTATCGCCTGTTCAGGGATTATATCTTTAAGAGGGGCTTCCTCGACGGTATCCCGGGGCTTATTATCCTGGCCTCGACCATGTATTATGTGTTCATGAAACATGCGCGGCTCTGGGAATTGGAAAAATCAGACGGAGGAAAGAAAAGTGTTCAATAACAAAGAGGTCCTCGTAACCGGAGGATTAGGTTTCATCGGGAGCAATCTGTGCATCGAACTTGTGAGGCAAGGCGCCCATGTGACCATTGTTGACAACATGCTTCCCCGTCAGGGCGGAAACCTCTTCAATATCAGCGACATTGAGGGAAAAGTGACCGTCAATATTTCCGATGTTCGCAATCAGCTTTCGATGAACCATCTGGTTAAAGGAAAAGATTACATCTTCCATCTCGCCGGGCAGGTCAATCATGTCGACAGTATGAAAAATCCGCTGCAGGACCTGGAGATAAATTGCCGGGGCACTCTTGTTCTGCTTGAAGCACTGCGTCATCACAACCGGGAAGGGAAGGTAATTTTTGCGGGAACACGGGGTGAATACGGTTCCAGTGTCAGTTTGCCCGTAGATGAAGACCATCCGACAAACCCCAAAGGAATTTACGCCGTAACGAACCTGACCGCTGAGAAACTGGTGCTTGTCTATGACGATGTGTTCAAAGTGAAGGGAACGTGCCTTCGCATCACCAATACGTATGGCCCGCGTCACCAGATGGCCCACGATGAGTACGGCGTTTTCAACTGGTTCATCCGTAAAGCCATGGACAATGAAGAGATACCCGTGATGGGAGATGGACGGATACTCAGGGATTTTCTCTATGTAGAAGACCTGGTCAGTTCAATGCTCAAGGCCGCGTCCACCGGGGAGGCATACGGTAAAGTACTTAATGTGGGAACAGGGCTTCCCGTCAGTTTCTTCGATCTCGCTGAAAAGATAGTGGCCATTGCGGGCTCCGGCAGGACGAAGTTTACGGAATTCACCCAGGAAAGGAAGGAAGTCGAGCCCGGTGACTATTATGCCGATATATCACGGATCAAGAAGACAACCGGATGGGAACCGGTCATTTCCCTTGACGAAGGCATTGCAAGGACCATAGATTTCTACCGGCAATTCCGGAAAGAGTACTGGTAGCATCGGGACCCGCCGTACCGGGTGGTTAGGATACAAAAACATCATGCTAAGAAAAGGACGGTAGTTCGTAAATGAACATCAAGATCTTCGATATAGACAGGGACCACGCCGCGATAAGATCGGACCTCGTCAAGACATTTGAAAACGTCCTGTCGGGCGGGGAATTCATTCTCGGAAAGGAAGTGCGCGCTCTCGAGGAGGAATTTGCCGCTTATGTGGGGACAAAATATGCAGTCGGTGTCGCGAGCGGAACGGATGCGATAAAAATAGGGGGGCTCGCCCTTGGCCTCAAGGCGGGAGATAAATTCGTCACAACGCCCAATACATACATAGCGACCGCAATGGCATTGTCAGAGCACGGCCTTGTCCCCCGTTTCTGCGATATCGAGGACGAGTCTTATAATATGGACCCCGCGGCCCTGGAAGAATTATTGAAGAAAGAAGATGATATCAGGCTCTGCGTTCCCGTTCATCTGTACGGACAGGCATGCCGGCTCGATGAGATCAGACAGATCTGCGGGAAATACGGCGTCATGCTTATGGAAGATGCCTGCCAGGCACACGGTTCACGCTATAAAGACAGGAATGTCGGCACGATGAGCGATGCTGCGGCCTTCAGTTTTTATCCGACGAAAAATCTCGGATGTTATGGCGACGGCGGGATAATTGTCACAGACAATGAAGACGCCTACAGGCAGATGTTAATACTTCGCGCCCATGGACAGACCGACCGTCACGTCCACGATGTACAGGGATTCGTGTCACGGCTGGATGAGCTTCAGGCAGCGCTTTTGCGGATCAAGCTGCCCTTTCTCGACGAGTGGAATATCGGCAGAAGGCGCAATGCGTCGCTCTACGATTCCGGTCTTGAAGACCTGCCCGTGAAAAGGCCGGTCGAGGCGCCGTACGCCTATCATGTCTACCATCTCTATGTTATAGCCGCCGAGGATCGTGATGCATTGAGGGTATATCTCGGTGAAAAGGGGATCATTACCCTCATTCATTACCCGACCCCCATACATCTCCAAAAAGTTTACAGTCACCTGGGGTATGGGCCCGGCTCATTCCCGAAGGCCGAAAGGTCCGCCCATCGGATAATTTCCCTGCCCCTGTATCCATCGTTGCGGGATGACGAGATAGCGTATGTCTGCCAGACGGTAAGCGAGTTCTACGGAAAATGAAAATTCTCCACCTTTTCAGCGACTGGAAATGGACAGGCCCGGCCGAACCCGTACTGTCACTGTGCGAAAACCTCCGCAATGAAGGCATCGACGTCGTTCTCGCGTACCGCAAAACGCCTATCGATTTTCCTGAAAGAACGGTTGATAAAGAGGCCTTAAAAAGGGGCATCCCCTGTTACGAGGGCTTGAAGCTCAACAGGTATTTTTCGGCCCGCGACTGGCTCCATGATCTGACCTCGTTCAACCCGTATGTTGAAAAAGAACAATTCGATATCGTTCATACGCACCTTTCGCATGATTATTTTACCGCTATCGCAGGCCTTTCCTTTCACAGGCCCCGCCCGCTGATAGTCCGGACGGACCACAAACGTGACGGCCTTCCCTTAAATCTTTTCATGTCCTGGGCAATGGCACGGACGGACGGCCTCGTCACATACAGTCAAAGGCTCGCAAAACTTGATATGAAGAATTTTAATTTTCCCGAAGAGCGGCTTCGCATCATCCCTCCGGGCATCAAACCCTATGAAGGCCCCACCGGTAACCTGCGATCGGAATTAGGAATATCTGCTGACGACCGTGTCATCGGAGTGATCGGCAGGCTGAAGCCCGACCGTGGTTATGACATAATACTTAAAGCCTTCAGCATCCTGCGCTCCCGCGTTGATAAAGTAAAACTTGTAATCGTCGGCAGAAGCTCCCAGATGGAAACGAGCGTAATGAAACCCCTTCGGGACCTTGGCATTGAAAAAGATGTCATCATAGCCGGCTATCGCTTCGACGATTATTTCCTGATGATCCAGACTTTCGACATTTATATAATGATGCGCGCCGGAAGCGACGGCAGCGGGCGGGCCCTTCGTGAGGTCCTGGGGCTGGGAAAGCCGGCCATTGTATCCGACAGAGGAATGCTGCCCGATCTCGTCGATGACGGGAAAACAGGCTTTGTTACATCCTGGGATGCCTCGGACCTTGCCGCCAAAATGGAAATTCTTGTCAACGATGCCGGTATCCGGCAACGTTTCGGGGAAAAGGCACGCAGGCGAGCCGATGAAGAATGGAGTTTCCGGCTCCAGGCGAAGGCAATGAAGAATTTCTACGAATCATTATTGCGCATGGATCGGCGGCGATAACCCCCTTTATTTCTTTTCCTGATTGGTGTACAGTGACACAAAAATGAAGATCGGCCTGGCAATATATAATTTCGACCCGAAAAAGGGCGGTGCCGAGCGATATACGTACGATCTCGCCGGAAGGCTTGCAGCAAAGGGCCATGAAGTTGTGATCTTTTGTGCCCGCGGGGTCAATGCTCCCGGAATTACCCTGATACCCCTGAATACGATCGCGTATCCGCGGTGGCTTCGCAATTACTCATTTGCCCTTTCGCACCGCAGCGCCTTGCATCGTGTCAAACCCGATGTGATGCTCGGCTATGGCAATGTGTTTGATCTTGATGTCTACCAGAGCCACGGGGGCGTTCAAGATATCTGGATGGAACGTGAAATTGCGAGCTGTCAAACGGGGGCAGAGCGAAAAATTAAATCCCTGTCGCTTCGGTACAGTCTTAATCAGGCGGTACAGCGCCAGATAGAGGGATATTCAGTCAAAAAAGGTTATTTTCAAAGGATAGTGGCCATCTCGGACATGGTCCGGGATCATATGTCGGCACATTATGGCATTGAAAAAAAGGTATTCGATATTGTGTATAACGGGGTCGATACCGAACGTTTCAGGCCGGCGCAAAATATGCCTTCCGGTCCGGTCACCATTCTCTTTTGCGCCGGAAATTTTCGGCTGAAAGGGCTTTTCCCCCTCATTAAAGCTTTGGGAAATGTTGTCCGTCAGGGAAAGGATGTACAGCTGACAATCATGGGCAGGGGGAACAAAGAACACTACCGGGGACTCATGGCCGAAGAAGGTGTCGAAACCCGTGTTTCTTTTATCGGTGAGCAGTCGCATCCCGAGGAGATATACCGCAGGGCGCATCTTCTCGCCCATCCGACGTATTATGATGCCTGTTCATTGACGACAATGGAAGCAATGGCTTCGGGCATTCCGGTGATCACTACCCGCTGGAATGGAGCAAGCGCTTTTGTGTCACCTGACGAAGGGTATGTGATCGATGAGCCGGGCAATATCCCTGCGCTCGGCGAAGCGATCTCGGCGCTTACCGACCCGGTCCGGCGCGAGTCGATGGGAAAAAACGCACGCAGAAAAATGGAATCTTTTACGATGAATAGAAATGCAGATGAGATGGAAGCGGTCCTGACAAAGAGCCACGAACAAAAGAGGAAGCGCTAATCGTGTGCAGATCTACTTTCAACGGGGACGCGCTATGAAGGTGCTCTTTTTGGTCCAGGGGCATAACGTTGCCGCAAGCCGCTACCGTGTTCTCCAGTATGTTCCCTACCTGAATAGTGAAGGTATTGAGACAACGGTGTCTCTCTATCCCCGTAATCCGATAGAATTGGCCCGTCTCCTGGCGGCCCTTCCGGCGTACGACTGTATTTTTCTCCAGCGCAAACGTTTCAGTGGAGCGATCCTGGCCCTTGTTCGAAACCGGGCGCGAAAGATAATATATGATTTCGACGACTCGGTCATGTATCGCAATTCAAAGGCCGGATCGCCTCATTCAAAGACGCGGATGAAGCGTTTTGCGGATATGGTAAACGCATCAGATTTCGTGATCGCCGGCAACCGCTTTCTCATGGAGCAGACCCTTCCTTTTAATAAGAATGTCGCTGTAATACCCACTGCGCTGGATGGAAGGCGGTACATAGCCAAGGACCACGGGAAAATGAAGGAACGGGTAACGCTCGGCTGGATCGGTGACCATGGAAGCATACATTATATGGAAAAAATGAAGCCGATATTCGAAGAGATCGGGGAAAAATACTCCAATGCAGAACTGAGCATAGTTTGCGATATTTTTATTGATTGCGAAAACATCCCGGTGATTAAAAAAATGTGGTCGCAGGAAACGGAGATAGCTGACCTTCAGGATATGGACATCGGGCTCATGCCCCTTATGAACGACCTGTGGTCAGAAGGCAAATGCGGGCTGAAAATACTCCAGTATTTCGGCGTAGCAGTCCCGGCAGTCTGTAGCCCGGTGGGGGTAAACAAGGACGTCGTGTACAATGGCGTGAACGGTTTCTATGCGAATTCCCCGGAAGAATGGATCGATAAGATATCAGTCCTTATCGAGGATGCAGCCTTACGAAGGCAAATGGGCCTTAAAGGACGGGATATCGTCATGAAAGAATATACGATTGAGGCCTGCGCGCCGAAATTTATCGATATCATAAGAAATGTTTCCCGTTCCAAGCCCAAAGGCCCCGGATTAAGACGATAGCAACAGAAGATGATAGAATATAAAACAAACGAGTTTACCTGGTTTCTTGAAGATGAAGGATCTATTCCCGTCATTAAAGATATCGCCCATCCTGAAGGAAAAAGGCGCAGCTATGGGGTTTGCGAGCATAGCGGAAAAAAATTATTCATTAAAACCTTTAGCGAGAAGGGCATATCGGGACGGGTCCGCTCTTTAATTTCCCCCCGCGGCAAAAAAGAGTTTATCATCGCCTCCAAGCTCAAGAGAAGCAAAGTACCGGCGCCAATTCCCGTGGGTTACGGAGTCGGGGCCCGGACATCGGCAATAGCAGAATATTTTATCAATGGGAAAACGTTTCTCGAGATCTTTGAAAACTCTCCGGACCGGGATTCCCTGCTGCGTCAACTAGCTGATTTTCTCCGCCTCTTAACAAATGCACATGTGCGTCACGATGATCTCCATCTCGACAATATCCTTGTATCCGGAGACATTTTTTATCTCGTAGACCTTCACAAGGCGAAGGTCAGGAGATCTTTCTCCGAGGACGACGAACTGGCGAATCTGACACATGCCCTCGGTATGATCTATTATGATCTTTCGCCCGGCGAACGGGACACCTTTTTTGCCCGGTATCAGCCGAGACCAGCAATGAAAAAAGATCTGGAGAAAGCCATCAGATCGCTTCGTGAGAAATGGGTACTGAACAAAATGGCCCGTGCCTTCCGTGATACCTCGATCGTACACCGGGAGGGGACGAAATTATCCATCCGGGGGCGTGAAGAATGCGGCCGCGGCGGCTTCGTCGAAATCATCAAGAATGACCGGAAAATAAAGGTCGAACGTTATGGGGACCATATAAGAAAAACATATATACCTCAACATCGGTTAAAGACCGCATGGAAAAATCACGTCGTTCTGGAATATATGCAGAAGATGATAACTCCCGTTGTGTATAATGCTGAAATACCCAAAACGGGGCATGGTTATATTGCCATGGAAGACTTAAGGGGCCGGGGCGAAGAATTGGACCGTCACCTGGACAGAAATTATGATGCCATGGACATTCCTGAACGCAGAGAGTTTATCAATGGACTCGCGGATTTTTTTCTCGGCGTCATGGCCTGGGCTATTACCCACCGGGATCTAAAAGCCTGCAATATATTTGTCCTCGGCAGAGGCGGCTTTTTGTTTCTCGATGTGGAAGATATCCAGTTCACGAGCGCAACACCGGACACCCTGAAAAAAGCCTTCTGCCAGCTTAACAATACAGTCCCCAAACGGATATCGGCCCAGGACCGTATGCGGTTCTATCTGCGGCTCGTCTCCCTTGTCGACTGCGACAAGAAACGGCTCTTCAAAGACATTATCACGGAATCTCTGAAAGACAATATCGTCTATGAAGGGATATCAGGACTCGTCGTGGATTCATGGAAATAAAGACCGTGAATCGTAAATCGTAAATCGTAAGGAGCAAAAAATAGGCCGATCCCTTTCCGGCTATTAGCTAATAATAGGTTTCTTAAACTCCTTACGTTTTACGATTTACGATTCACGCTTATAGACGGCCGTCCCGGCAACTGTTCTCCCCCCGCTTACTATCCTGAATTTCCCCCGTTCTTTGCCTGACGGGTCCCAATGGACCGTAATCCCCTTGGCTGCCAGTTTTGCGATATTTTCCTTTTTATGGCCGATGAGAAGCGGGATATCATTCCTGTGGAGGATGACGGTGACTTCGGCCGGGTTTTCGAATTGACCCAATGTATCCTCGACCGCGGTTACAAATATGAGCGACTGTACGAGAAAGCCGTAAGCCGGATGATAGTGGCCGCCAACCACCATATCCCTCACGAGTTCATTGTCGGTCAGGCCGACATTGGCTACTTCTATTCCGTTTCGTACGGCCATTCCGTATATGCGGCAGGCGCGGCCGAGCACATCGTCGAAGGGGTCGGGCGCGAATTCTCCCGCCTGGTACAGGGAATAAAGGAGAGTATTTTTCAGGATGACGAGGGGGTAGATGCGGATATAAGCAGGCTTCAGAAGGACCATGTTCCGGACAATATCCTCGATATCGGCCTCACGTTCACCGGGGAGGCCGACCATGAATTGCAGGGCCAGCGTAAAGCCCTCGTTCCTTAGCCTATCGTATGCGCGAAAAAGGTCCTGCCCCGTATGTGCCCTGTTAAGGGAAGCAAGTATCGTATCGTTAAATGTCGGTATGCCAAGCTCAATGATATCCACTTTATTTTCCTTGAGCAAAGATATCATTTCATCTTTAACGGGGACCGGCTTTGTCGATAGGCGGAAACCTTTTATGACATCCCGGTACGGTTCGAAGAACGAAAAGATCATTCTGAGAACCGCAGGTTCGATCCCAAAGATATTGCCGCCAAAAAGACCGACATCGCAGGGGTGAGTACGCTTCATGAACGCCGTATCGATCCGTGCTTTTATATCCGCATGCCCTGTATCGGTAATATACCCCTGATGGCAATATATACAGCGCTCAACGCAGCCGAAATGGGGAAGAAAGATCGGGACAACCATAATTCTCATACCTCGCAGTATTGTGTATCGTTTTTTTCATAATTGCAAATATTGGTTGCTGATTGCCGGGCATGTATTCGAAAAGCTGTTGCAAACAATTTAGCAACCGTTCCATAATAGAGCATGGCTCCGGGAGATAACAGGAAAGCCGATCCGCACAAGGGCAGTCAGATCCCCGAAAAACAATTGGGATCCATTGAAACCTACTTCCACAGGATACATAATGAGCTTTCGGGCGGCCCCGCGGTCCTTTGCATTTCTGCGCGCATAGCCGGTCCTCTCGATATTCAGCTCGTTAAACAATCGTGCAGGCGTCTGTGGGAGAGGCATCCGCTCCTTCGCGCCCGGATCTCCGTAAAAGAAAACGGGCCATACTTTATATTTGATGTTCCTTGCAACAGGATCCCCATCCATTCTGTCTTCGAACTCGGCAAGACGGATATCCGTACTTTTGTCGAACGCGAAACGGACCTGGCTTTCGACAGTACGCGGCATCTCTGGAAAGTGCTCCTCATAACGGACAAGGTGAAACTCGATAAGCACTACCTGATCGTTTGCACGCATCGTTCCATCAGCGACCCGCTCTGCACGGTCAATCTTGCCCGGGAAATGATAGCCGGCTGTGTAGAGATACTGTCAGGCAGGGCAGCCGATGTCGATCTCTTGCCTGTCTGTCCGAATTTCGAAGAAATTGCGGCATCTATCCCCGAATCCCTCTTTTCGGAAAAAAGTATTGATCGGGTGGGCCAGGGAAAAATGATCGGCCAGATCCCCTGCCACGAACCTGCACCGGTTATCAGGCGGCATACCCGAATACGCAGCCATACGATAGAACCGGCAAGGCTTAAAGAATTGCAGACCCTGTGCTCCTCCGAAAAGGCCACCATGCGGGGAACCCTGGCGGCCGTCACCGTCATGGCCCTGCAGCAGCAGCTCAAGGACAACCCGCTGATCGAGATACAGACCCCCTGCAGCATCCGGAAGTTCGGCACGCTTGAGATAGGCGAAGACGAAATACGGTCTCTGACATACAATGCCCACATAAGACCGGAGAATATCACCGATCGTGCCAGCTTTTGGAAATGTGCGCGGGATTATGAAACAGCATTACTGCGTTCGGCGCCTGACAAGGACCGGCAGGTGAGTGCCTCACCGGTGGCCGAAGACCTGAAGGCAAACCCGGTGCTGCCCCTTTCGTGTTCTCTTTTATATGCAAACGAGATAGGCCCTATTCAGGGCAGCCCGTTTACGATCGAGAATTTCCTGTTCGTCAGCGGCCGCAGGTCGGCGAGCCAGTTTATGTTCATCTCAGCCATGCCTGTCCATGGCAGCCTGCCGGTCACATACGCATATACCTCGCCCCTGCTCGATGAGGTCTGGGTTGACAGGTTTATCAAGAATTTCGTACAGATCATCGACAAGATAATAAAATAGGAGATCCGGCAAAAACCCCCGGATCAAGCATTATGCAAACCTTCGTCATTCCCTTTCTGTCCGCGGGGAACCGCTAAGGCGTTCTTCCCTTGACTTTTGACCCCCTCTTTCCTTAATCTGTACCCATGCAAAGACTCGCTATCGGCATGTTTGATTCGGGGGTCGGCGGCATGACCGTCCTTAAAGAGGTCAAGGCCCTTCTCCCTCATGAACATATTATTTATTTCGGTGATACCGCGCGGGTTCCTTACGGAAATAAATCTCCCCAGATGGTTACAAAATATGCGCTTGAAAGCGCGCTCTTCCTTCTGACAAAGGGCATCAAGCTTCTTATTATAGCCTGTAATACATCATCCGCATTTGCTCTTCAGATACTCCAGAAAAAAATGCCGATCCCGGTTATTGGTGTTATAGCGCCGGGCGCCAAGGAGGCGGTCAGGAACACAAAAAGCAACAAAGTGGCAGTCATCGGTACGCGGACTACCGTAAAGAGCATGGCGTACGATAAGTCGATCAAAAAGCTCAATCCGGACATCGAGGTCTTTTCCCGAGCCTGCCCTCTTTTTGTACCTATTGTTGAGGAAGGGCTCGAACATGACGAGATCGCCCTTCTGACGGCCGAGAAATACCTGGGCGACCTTCGCGGATCGGGCATTGATGTCATCGTCATGGGATGCACGCATTATCCCGTTCTGGAAGACGTGATCAGGCAAACAATGGGAAACGGGATAAAGATCGTACATTCCGGAAAAGAAACGGCCAAAGAGGCGTGGACGATCCTCGATGAAAAGAACCTCTTTAACAGGCGGGGCCGGGGCAAATGCGAATATTTCGTGACGGATACCCCTCAGTCATTTCATGAGATAGGCGGCAGAATCCTGGGCGAGACACTGACGCATGTAAAGCCTTTGAAGAGCCTCGATTATCAGGATCTTCTTTTTTCTTCATGATCGCTGACATAGCCCTGCCGATCCCTGTCGGTAAGTATTTTTCCTATACGGTACCGGACCATATAGCCCCATACGTTTCGATGTGGTCGAGGGTACGCGTTCCGTTTCGTCAAAGAGATGCAGCCGGTATCGTCGCAGGGATCCGTGAAGGCGACGGCACGGGGTTAAAGTCGATAATCGAACCGCTCGAATTTGTCCCGCTGGTTGATGCTGAACTTGCTGCCCTTTCAGACTGGGCCTCGTCATTCTATCTCACGCCCAAAGGCCTCGTTATGAAATATGTCTTGCCGCCTCTTCGCGATATCGAGCGCTATCTCGTTGTCGAGGCGACAGGTGAGGGTCCTTCAGAAATTGTCGGTGCTCCCTTGAGCAAGATGATCAAGAGATCGGGACGGCCCAGAATTATGCAGCTTTTCAGGCAGGACCTGCTCGGTCTTCGCGATGATATCACGCACAATAAATTCACCGCGGCACATAGAGCGGCACGACCGGCAGGTGACAATGGAGCCGAAAAGACTATTCTCATCGATTCAGTAGGACACCGGCTTGAATGGTATGTTTCACTGATCAGCAGGCACATTGATAATAACGGGAATATCCTTTTCCTCCTGCCCGATTATTACGCAGCCGGTGCGTACTTCACTCAGAAAATGAAAGCGATCTATGGCGACCGGGTCCTCTGGTTCAGTTCGGGCGTATCGGTAAAACAGCGAATGGAAACCTATTTCAGGGCCCGTCATGAGGGGGGTTATGTTATTCTCGGAAATAAAAGTTCGGTATTTCTTCCAGCTTATAATTTATCCCTCATTATTGTTGAAAGATATGATGACGATGAATACAGGAACGAGGAAAGTTTCAAATTCAACGCAGGCCGAACGGCGATCGAACGCGCACGTTTAGGGGGCATTCCGATCATCCTCGGGAGTGCCGCCTCTTGTGTCGATACTATTCATCATGCCCGGGAAAACGGCATTACCATCCAATGCAATGATTGGCTCATGGACAGCAGCTCTGCGAATACGATGAAAACGATCAGTTCACGGTCGCCGGGTGAATTACTGGACCGTCTTTGCAGCGATATTATCGAGACTGCCCGGCGCGGCAATAATACTGCGGTCTATGTGCCCCGCAAAGAGTATGGTTCTTATCTCAGATGCCATGCGTGCAGGGAAAACCTCGCATGCCTGAAATGCGGCGGCCCTCTCGATTACGACAGGGATAAAGACGCGCTGCACTGTACCGGCTGCGGCGCAGACCATCCCTACATAGATACGTGTCCCCTTTGCGGCAGCAACATGATCGGGTTCGCAAGGATAGGTGCATCCTTCATTCACGATCATCTCTGCCGCAGCGCTTCTTACCTCAACGCGACCCTCATTACCGGCGATTCACTTAAGAGAGAATTATCGGTCCTGGGCAGAAAAGGTTTGCATGGCACCGCATGTCTCGTAGGGACCCAGGCGCTTTCGAAGCTTTACGGTTATCATGTTCACAAGCTT
>Ga0316605_10001733_pt1 | contig 12540 bp, 12 predicted proteins | sample OWC_soil_day20_n_FD_207666 | JGI IMG/M metagenome (GOLD analysis project Ga0316605, IMG submission 207666) | Wetland soil microbial communities from Old Woman Creek delta, Ohio, United States - OWC_soil_day20_noCT | ecosystem: Environmental > Terrestrial > Soil > Wetlands | place: USA: Ohio... | reverse complement strand
TCAAGGCGGTATGAATGCCGCCACGAACAGCAGCGAGCAATTTCTCCTTGAGACCACCAATTGGCAGCACTTCACCACGCAGTGTGATCTCCCCCGTCATGGCGACATCGGCCCGCACCGGAATGCCGGTAAGAATCGACACCAGAGCCGTACAGATGGCGATACCTGCAGAGGGTCCATCCTTGGGTGTAGCACCTTCCGGAAGGTGGATATGAATATCCGACTTCTGATAGAAGTCTTCGGCAATGCCGAGGGCCTTGCTGCGCCGGCGTACTACCGTCAGGGCGGCCTGAATCGACTCCTGCATGACTTCGCCGAGTTTGCCGGTGGTCATGGTCTTGCCCTTGCCGGGAACCGCCACGGACTCGATGGTCAGCAGCTCGCCGCCGACTTCGGTCCACGCCAGCCCGGTGACCTGACCAACCTGGTTTTCCTTCTCCGCCATGCCGAAGCTGTAACGGCGCACACCGAGATACTTGTCGAGGTTCTTGGCGTTGACGACGATCTTGTTCTTGCGACTCTTGAGCACCAGCGCCCGCACCACCTTGCGGCAAATCTTCGACAGGTCGCGTTCCAGGGCGCGAACACCAGCTTCCCGCGTGTAGTAACGGATGATGTCACGCACCGCGTCCTCGGTCACCGTGAGTTCTTCGCGCTTGACGCCGTTGTTCTTCATCTGTTTCGGCAGCAGATAGCGCTGGGCGATGTAGACTTTCTCGTCCTCGGTGTAACCGGAGAGACGGATCACCTCCAAACGATCCAGCAGAGCCGCCGGAATATTCAGGGAGTTTGCCGTGGCCACGAACATGACGTCGGAAAGGTCGAAGTCCACCTCGACGTAGTGATCCTGGAATGTGTGATTCTGTTCCGGGTCCAGCACTTCCAGCAGCGCGGACGACGGGTCGCCACGGAAGTCCATGCCCAGCTTATCCACCTCGTCGAGCAAGAACAACGGGTTCTTGACGCCCACCTTGGTCATGTTCTGGAGAATCTTCCCCGGCATGGAACCAATGTAGGTGCGACGGTGCCCGCGAATCTCGGCCTCGTCACGAACGCCGCCGAGGGCCATGCGAATGAACTTGCGATTGGTGGCGCGGGCAATGGATTGCCCGAGCGAGGTCTTGCCAACACCGGGAGGGCCAACGAGACAGAGGATCGGCGCTTTGACCTTGTCCACACGTTGCTGCACAGCAAGATATTCGACGATGCGTTCCTTGACCTTTTCCAGCCCGTAATGATCTTTGTCGAGAACCTTGTCAGCGGCGGCGAGGTCGCGTGAAATGCGCGACTTCTTCTTCCAAGGCAAGCCCAGCAGGGTTTCGATGTAATTGCGCACCACGGTGGCCTCGGCCGACATGGGCGACATCATCTTCAGCTTCTTGAGTTCGGACATGGCCTTGGTCATGGCTTCCTTGCTCATGCCCGAGTCCTTGATCTTCTTATCCATCTCGTCAAGGTCGGCGCCCTCCTCGCCTTCGCCGAGCTCCTTCTGGATCGCCTTGACTTGCTCGTTGAGGTAATACTCGCGCTGGCTCTTTTCCATCTGGCGCTTGACACGGCCGCGGATACGCTTCTCGACTTGGAGGATGTCGAGTTCGGTCTCAAGTTGAGACAGCAGGCGCTCCAGACGCTCGCCCACATCCAGCACTTCGAGTACATCCTGCTTCTGCTCCAGCTTCAGGGGCAGATGAGCGGCGATGGTGTCGGCCAGACGGCCGGCATCCTCGATGCCCGACAGGGAGGTCAGAATCTCCGGCGGAATCTTCTTGTTGAGCTTAACGTACTGATCGAACTGGGCCAGGATGGTGCGGCGCATGGCCTCCACCTCGTGGTTTTCCCTGTCCTCGGAGGGTACGGGCGTCACCACGGCAACAAACAGTTCTTTCTTGTCCTCGATGCTTTCAACGCGGGCACGATGGGCGCCCTCTACCAGCACCTTGACGGTGCCATCCGGCAGCTTGAGCATTTGCAGGATGTTGGAAATACAGCCGATGTGATACAGGTCGGTAGGCTCCGGATCATCCTTGGCGGCAGACTTTTGTGCCACCAGCAGAATACTCTTGCCGGCTTCCATCGCCGTTTCCAGGGCCTTGATCGACTTCGGACGGCCGACGAACAAGGGGATCACCATGTGGGGGAAGATCACCACATCGCGCAGCGGCAGCAGGGGAAGCTCTAGTTTCTCTTGGGGGAGGTCAAGCTCGCTTGACATGGTCGTATCCTTCTTTATGGGCGGGTCGTCCCCGTTAGATGGGGACGACTCCAGAGAGGTTCAAGCAGGCGGAAGAATATTCCCGAAGACCGCAATAGCCTAGTTGGAACTGGCAACCTTGGGCTGGTCTTCATAAATCAGGATCGGCTTGCCGCCACCCTCGATCACGGACTCTTCAATCACCACTTTGGCGACATTTTCCATGGTCGGCAACTCGTACATCGTGTCGAGCAGGGTGTTTTCAAGGATCGACCGAAGGCCACGCGCCCCGGTCTTGCGCTTGATGGCCTTGCGGGCAATCGCCTGAAGCGCGCTGGGACGGATTTCCAGCTCGGTGCCTTCCATGGCAAAGAGCTTCTGATATTGCTTGATGAGGGCGTTCTTAGGCTCGACGAGAATCTGTACCAGCGCTTCCTCATTCAGCTCTTCCAGGGTCGCCACCACCGGCAGACGGCCGACAAACTCGGGAATAAGGCCGAACTTAATCAGATCCTCAGGCTCGACGGTACGCAATACCTCGCCCACGGCCTTCTTGTTGTCCTTGCTCTTCACCTCGGCGCCAAAACCGATGCCACTCTGTTCGGAGCGGCTGCGAATAACCTTGTCGAGGCCATCGAAGGCACCACCGCAGATGAATAAGATATTGGTAGTGTCAATCTGGATGAAATCCTGATTCGGGTGCTTGCGGCCGCCCTGAGGCGGAACGCTGGCAACGGTACCCTCGATCAGTTTCAACAACGCTTGCTGCACACCCTCGCCGGAGACGTCACGGGTGATGGATGGGTTATCCGACTTGCGGGAAATCTTGTCGATTTCGTCAATGTAGACAATGCCCTGCTGCGCTTTCTCGACTTCGTAATCGCACTTTTGCAGCAGTTTGGCGATGATGTTTTCCACATCCTCACCAACATAGCCAGCCTCGGTCAGGGTGGTGGCATCAGCCATCACAAACGGCACGTTCAGCATGCGCGCGAGGGTTTGCGCCAGCAGCGTCTTACCGGAACCGGTGGGGCCGATAAGAAGAATATTGCTCTTCGCCAGTTCCACCTCGTCGTTAGCATTCTTCTGCTGGTGGCGCAGGCGCTTATAGTGGTTGTAAACCGCTACGGAAAGATTGCGTTTTGCCGGATATTGCCCGATCACGTACTGATCAAGGATGTCGCTGATTTCCTTCGGCGTCGGCAGGTCGGAACGCCCGCCCTTGGCGGACTGTTCGCCCACCACTTCATCGCGAATGATGTCATTGCACAGCTCAATGCATTCATCGCAGATGAATACCGAAGGGCCGGCGATGAGCTTCTTCACCTCGTGCTGGCTCTTGCCGCAAAAGGAGCAGTAAAGCAGTTTTTCGTTGCCCGATTTTTTCTCTGTCATCGCCGTTCTCCGCGCTGTTGTTGCCTAGGCGCCGCCAGCCTCTTTGCGCTGGGTCAGTACGTCATCCACCAGACCGTACTCCTTGGCCGCCATGGCGGAAAGGAAATTATCCCGGTCGGTATCGTTCTCGATCTTCTCAATCGGCTGGCCGGTATGCTCGGACAGCATGCGATTCAGCTTCTCCTTGATATAGAGAATTTCCTTAGCATGAATCGCGATATCGGAGGCCTGGCCCTGGAAGCCGCCCAGGGGCTGATGAATCATGACGCGGGAGTTGGGCAGGCAATAACGTTTGCCCTTGGCGCCCGCCGCCAGCAGGAAAGCGCCCATGCTGGCCGCCTGACCAATACACAGAGTGCTCACGTCCGGCTTGATGAACTGCATGGTGTCGTAGATGGCCAAACCAGCCGTCACCGAACCGCCGGGAGAATTGATGTAGAGGTAGATATCTTTGTCCGGATTTTCGGACTCCAGGAACAGCAACTGAGCGACGATGAGGTTCGCCGTCGCGTCATTTACCGGACCAACAAGGAAAATCACCCGCTCGCGCAGCAGGCGGGAGTAGATGTCGTAGGCCCGCTCGCCGCGTCCACTGGTCTCGATGACCATCGGCACTAGGCCAAGAGCCTGGGGATCCAAGCTATTGGTAGGGGTATTTGATGTGTTCATGGGGACGATCATGCCCCATTCCCCATCAGTTCGTCAAAGGCCACCGCCCTATCGGTCACCGTGGCGCTACCGAGCACCCAGTCCATCACATTGTTTTCCATCGCCAAAGCCTCGGCTTCGGCGAGGCGCTGAGGCTGGGAGTAGTACCAGCGCACCACTTCCTGGGGATCCTCGAAGGTGGAGGCGAAATCATCAACGATAGCCCGCACCTGCTCCGGCTTGGCGTGGAGATCCTTGGACTTGACCACTTCAGCCAGCAGCAGGCCGAGCTTGACGCGACGGATGGCCTGCTCGGTGAACCAGGACGGCTCCACCGGGACGTTCTTGGCGGCCATGCCACGGGATTCCAAGTCGCGCAAGGCATTCTGGGCCATCTGCTGGGATTCCATGTCCACCAGCGACTTCGGCACGTCAAAAACATTCACCGCCAGCAGGGCATCCATGACTTGTTGCTTGACCTTGGCCTGCAAACGCTTTTTCACTTCGCGTTCCAGGTTGGAGGTCACTTCGGCGCGCATCTTCACCAGATCGCCGTCAGCCACGCCCAGAGACTTGGCGAATTCGGCATCCAGTTCCGGCAGCTTGGCCATCTCAACCGACTTCACCACCACCTCGAACTGCACGGTTTGACCGGCCAGATCGGCAGCATGGTAGTCGGCGGGGAACGCCACGTCGAACGTCTTGGTGGCGCCCTTGGTCAGGCCTTCCAGCGCCGCCTCGAAGTCGGGCAGCATCATGCCGCCGCCAACGAAGACCGGGTAGTCGGCAGCCTTGCCGCCCTGAAATTCCTCGCCGTTCTTGCGGCCGGTGAAGTCGATCACCAGACGGTCGCCCTTTTCGGCGGCGCGGTCGGTGGCCACATAGGTGGTGCGCTGCTTGCGCAGCACGTCAATGGTCTGATCCACTTCGGCATCCGTCACAGCCAGTACCGGCTTCTCGATGGTTTGGCCCGACATGTCACCCACGGTGATCTCGGGATAGACCTCAAAAACTGCCGAGAATCCCAGCGCGCCTTCTTCGCCGCCTTCCTTGGCTTCGATACGGGGCTGTCCGGCAACGCGCAGGTTCTGTTCGCGCACCTTCTCACCAAAGGCCTTCTCAACCGCCGCCCCCAGAGCTTCGGAACGAGCCTGGTGGCCATAATTCTGCGCCACGAGCTTCATCGGCACCTTGCCGGGACGGAAACCGGCCATTTTCACCGTGCGGGAAAGCCGCTTCAGTTGGACTTCGACTTCCTTGTCGATATCGGCGAGGGAAACAGCCATGTCGATACGGCGTTCCAGGGAGCTGGTGGCGACTTCAGTGTTCTGCATGGAAAATCCTTGGGGGAATCAGGAGAAAATCGGAAATGGCAAAAAACAGCCGGAAAATTGGAGCATTCAACGGAGCATTCTTCATGGTGCGAGGGGGGGGACTCGAACCCCCACGGGTTGCCCCGCTGGAACCTAAATCCAGTGCGTCTACCAATTTCGCCACCTTCGCCAACCGTTTATTTTAGCAGTTTCACCCCTATACTGTCCGCGCCGGTGCCCAGCCATGTCTGTCGATCACTACGAGAATTTCCCCGTTGCTTCGATTTTGCTACCGCCCCGCCTGCGGGAGCCGGTAGCGGCCATCTATTGGTTCGCCCGCAGCGCCGATGATTTCGCCGACGAAGGCAGCCTGCCGGCCGAAGCTAGACTAGCCCAACTCGACGCCTACCGACGCGAACTGGACGCCATCGCCGCGCAAAAACCTACAACTCACCCGATCTTCCTGCGCCTACGGCCCCACATCGCTGCCTTTGGCCTGCCGCTGCAATTGTTTTACGACCTCCTCGACGCCTTCAGTCAGGACGTGGTGAAAACCCGCTACGCGACCTTCGCCGAGCTGATGGACTACTGCCGCCGCTCCGCCGACCCGGTAGGCCGCCTGATGCTGCACCTGTTTGGCGAAGCCACCCCCGAGAACCTGCGCCAGTCCGATTGCGTCTGCTCTGCCCTGCAACTCATCAACCACTGGCAGGATGTGGCCGTGGATTGGGTCAAGCCTCGGGTTTATCTACCGCAAGAAGACCTGGATCGCTTCGCCATCAGCGACAACGACATCGCCCAGGGCCGTGCCGATGCTGACTGGCAAGCCCTGATGCGCTTCCAGGTGGATCGCGCCCGGGCCATGATGCTCGAAGGCGCCCCCCTCGGTCGCCGCCTACCGGGCCGCATGGGCCTCGAAATCCGCGCTATCGTCGCCAGCGGCTTGCGCATCCTGGACAAAATCGAAGCCGTGGATTACGACGTGTTCCGCCGCCGCCCACAACTCAAGAAACTCGACTGGCTCGCCATCGCCTGGCGCAGCACCCTCGCCTACCCTGCCCGATGACCCCCGACGAATACTGCCAGCAGCGCTCCGCCGCCAGCGGCTCCAGCTTCTACTACAGCTTCCTGTTCCTGCCGCCGGAACGCCGCGCCGCCATCATGGCCCTCTACGCCTTCTGCCGCGAGGTGGATGACGTGGTGGACGAGTGTCACGATCCCTTCGTTGCCCGCACCAAGCTGGCCTGGTGGCGCACCGAAGTCGCCGCCATGTTTGAGGGCAAGCCGAGCCACCCGGTCACCCAGGCCCTGGCCGCCAAGCTGCCCCAGTTCAACCTGCCCCAGGAACTGCTGCTGGAAATCATCGACGGCATGGAAATGGACCTGGACCAGACCCGCTACGCCGACTTCAAAGCCCTGCACCTCTATTGCTACCGGGTCGCCAGCGTCGTCGGCCTGCTGGCGGCGGAAATCTTCGGCGTCACCAATCGCCAGACCCTCAAATACGCCCACGACCTCGGCCTCGCCTTCCAGCTCACCAACATCATCCGCGACGTCGGCGAAGACGCCCAACGGGGCCGCATCTACCTGCCCCAGGACGAACTCACCCGCTTCGGCGTCAGCGAAGCCGACCTGCTCGCAGGCCGCCATTCCGAGGCATTCCGCGCCCTCATGGAGTTCCAGATCGAGCGCGCCCGCGACCACTACGCCAAGGCTCTGGCGCAACTGCCGGCGGAAGACCGCAAGGCCCAGCGTGCAGGCCTCATCATGGCCGCCATCTACCGCGCCACCCTGGAAGAAGTGGTGAAAGACGGCTGCCGTGTGCTGGAGCATCGCGTCAAGCTCACGCCCCTGCGCAAGCTCTGGCTCGCCGCCCGCACGTGGGTTACGGCTTGACCTCAGTTCAGCAACGCATCGCCATCGTCGGCGCCGGTTACGCCGGCCTCGCCGCCGCCTCCGAACTCGCAACGCGAGGCCAGTCCGTTACCGTCTTCGAAGCCTCACGCACTCTCGGCGGCCGCGCCCGCGCGGTGGAGGTGGATAGCCAGACCCTCGACAACGGCGCCCACATCCTCGCCGGCGCCTACAGCGAAACCCTGCGCCTGATGGCCCACGTCGGCGCCAATCCCGCGACCCTGCTCAAGCGCATTCCGATCACCTTCGAGTTCCCTGGCCATCTGCGCCTCGCCGCGCCACGCCTGCCCGCGCCCCTACACCTGGCCGCCGCTCTGCTCTTCGCCGAGGGCCTCACCTGGGCCGACAAATGGGCCGCGATCCGCTTCATGCGCAAGATGGAGTCCGCCCGCTTCCGCCTGCCTGCCGACCAGACCGTCGCCGCCCTGCTGGACGCCCATAATCAACCGCAAAACCTGCGCCGCCTGCTCTGGGAACCTCTCAGCATCGCCGCCCTCAACACCGGCGCCGACACCGCCTCGGCGCAAGTCTTCCTCAATGTCCTGCGCGACAGCCTCGCCGCCAGGCGCGAAGCCAGCGACCTGCTGCTGCCCGCCACGGATTTTTCCGCCCTCTTCCCCGAACCGGCGGCGGCCTACGTTGAAAGCAGGGGCGGCCAGATACGCCGCGCCTGCCGCATCGAAGCCCTTCGGCGCCAGGACAACACCTGGGAACTCAGCCACGCTCAAGGCAGCGAAAGCTTCGACCAAGTCATCCTCGCCGTCGCCCCCTATCACCTGCCCAAGCTGCTTGCCGACCTGCCCGAGATGGCCCCCGTCGTCGCCCAGGTAGCGGCCTTCGCCTGGGAACCCATCGTCACCGTGTATCTCGGCTACCCGGCCCACGTCACCCTGCCCGCCCCCATGCTCGGCCTGCTCGACAGCTACGGTCAGTGGCTGTTCGACCGCGGGCAACTCGTCGGCCAGGCCGGCGTCATCGCCTGCGTCATCAGCGCCCACGGCCGCCACGAAGACCTGCCGGCGGAACAACTCGCCCAGCACATCGACGAAGAAATCCGCCGCCTCCGCCCCGACCTGCCACCGCCCCTCTGGCAGCGGGTCATCAAGGAACAGCGCGCCACCTTCGCCTGCACCCCGGCCCTGTCGCGTCCCGCCACCCAAACACCCGTGCCCGGCCTCTGGCTGGCAGGTGACTATGTGGCCGGGGACTATCCGGCGACGCTGGAGGGGGCAGTGAGGAGCGGGGTGGCTGCGGCCGATTCGGTGGAGAGGTGCTGCGCTTCTCCACGCTAGCCACGAAGAGCCTGGTAGGCCGCAACATGCCCTAAGCGGAAGTAGAAACCAGAGGGAAGCGGACGCTCAGGAATGTTCAAGGTAACTAGCGCTGCGCGGATTCATCACGCAGCGTCCAGCGACCGATGGGAGCGAGGTTGAGCGCTATGTTGGGCATTGCTCATGTCATCTTTGAGCCGTCCGCTAAGGAATTTTCCCGAAGCTCCCTTTAGCTCGCTTCTATCAATCAGCTTGCCTTTGAACCGAAAATCCTGATCAACGCGAACGATGAGCAACTGCTCGAAGTTTCCGTGCCTCTTGACGAGTACACGGTCGCTGGCTTTCTCTGGCGAGATGGTCTTCACTTCAACAAGCTTTCCGTGAATTGTGCCGTCAGAACCGGCCTCGTGCGTCCCATGACGGCGAAGTCCGAATTTGATCTCAGCGTAGATTTCTCCGAGTTCTCCCCATATCTGTAAGTACCTGCCAGTGTTCTCGAAGTGGCGTGTAGCGCAATCAACCAGATCGCAGAAAATCTCGGCTTGCTCTAGGGTACTAAAGGGAAATCCATCTCTGCTCTTAAAGGGTGTGCGTTGCTCAACCGGGTGGGACTTATCTTCTGACGCATCTTCAAGCTGAGAATTGACCCACTCTCTGTCTATGTATTCCCATTCCCAAGGCGCGGCGCCGGAGCTAGCAGCATCTGCAATTTCCTGTGCGCTGTAGCCGCGCTCGTTCATTTCGTAAAGAAAATCCCAGTCGCTCATGGCATTCTTTGCCTAATGCTGTGGCTGAGGAGTTGCCCGGCGGCGAAGCCGGCAGGGAACCAGCAAGCTATGCTTCCCGGCAGACCCCTCGGGCGTAGTGTTATGCCAAGGGCGCCTCATTTCTGCTTGAGGCCTTTTTCAAAGCCGCTCACAAAAAGATCCTTCTTCGACAACGTTTTTCCTTCGACTTGAGCAGTGCATACGCTGACGTACTTGTGTATGTACGCAGGGCATTTGTCAGTGCCGAGGCCATATTCTGAGCATGTCTTTGAAGCCCAACTCAGTGCCTGATCGGTGTTCTGAATATGTGGAACTTTGGTACAGAAGTCGTCCTTCTCCGCGGTCTCCATGCAACCAGAAATATAGCCGTTCGCAGATAACTCGCATTCCGTGGTGCTACATGAGGCGTACTTGATCTTTAGCCCGAGGATGCAATTACTTTGGGCAATCATTTTTCCGTACGCCTTCCCAAGGCTTAAACCTTGGGAAGTAGCGGCCAGCATTGAGTCATATTTTCGCTTGCCAAGGAAGATTCCGACAGCAACAAGAATGACAACCAAAACAATTGTTACAACGACCGGCTTTTTCATATTGCTCGCTCGGTAGAAGAGAGGCATAACAATTGATATTGTTGGCTCCGGGACGGATGTTCTTTGCCCATCGTTTTCATTCACTTGGATTTATTGCTGTCAGTATAACAACTCCAATATGCCGGACACCTGTGGAGAATTATCTTAGGTTGCACTGGAAGAAACGAGTGACCGCTTTCGAGCGGGAGACTGAAGGCCCGCTTCTGGCCGGTTGCAGCCCTACGCCAGCCTACCACCCACCAACCGCAACTGCCTTCCACAGCGCCCCGCCAGGGCTTCGTCGTGGGTTACCAGCAGCAGCGTAGTGCCCTGTTCGGCGTTGAGGGCGAAGATCAGGTCGATGATCTGGCTGCCAGTGGCAACATCCAAGTTGCCGGTGGGCTCATCGGCGAGGAGCAGTTTGGGTTTGACGGCGAAGGCGCGGGCCAGGGCGACGCGCTGTTGTTCGCCGCCGGAGAGGTGTTTGGGGTAATGGCCGCGGCGATCCGTCAGGCCGACCCGCGCCAGCATTTCCTCGGCGGTCGCTTGGGCCTCTGCCTGATCTTTATGCAGGGCCATCAGTTCCAAGGGCAGCATCACGTTTTCCAGCGCCGTCAGGGTTGGCAGCAACTGGAAGGACTGGAACACGAAGCCGAGCAGCCGGCCGCGCAGGGCGGCGCGGGCGTCTTCGTCGAGGCCCGACAAATCCTGGCCATCGAGCAACACCCGGCCCCGGCTCGGCAGATCGAGGCCGGCGAGCAGCGACAGCAGGGTGGATTTGCCGGAACCGGAAGCGCCGACCACGGCCACCGCCTCGCCGACCGCGATGCGGAAGGAAATCTCGTGCAGAATGTTCAGCACCCCGTCGCCGCTGGCGACTTCCTTGCATAGGTTCTCGGCTTCAATGGCTAGGTTCATGGCGCGCATTCTGACACTGTTATTCCTTCTCGGCTTTTCCGTGCTGGCGATGGCCGGCCCAGGGACGAAAACCATCCTCATCCTCGGCGACAGCCTTTCCGCTGGCTTCGGCATCGCCGTCGAACAAAGCTGGCCGGCACTACTGCAACATCGGCTGGAGCGGGAGAAGCGGCCTTACGTCGTCGCCAACGCCAGCATCAGCGGCGAAACCACGGCCGGCGGGCGGGCGCGGCTGGACCTGGCGCTAAAGCGGCAGCAGCCCACCCTGCTGGTGCTGGCCCTGGGCGCCAACGACGGCCTGCGCGGCCTGCCGGTGGCGCAGATGCGGACCAACCTGCAAGCCATGATTCGCGCCGCGAAGAAGACTGGCGCCCGGGTGCTGCTGGTGGGTATGAAGTTGCCGCCCAACTACGGCCCGGCTTACACGCGGGATTTCGAGGCCGCGTTTGCGGACCTGGCCAAGAGCGAAAACGTAGCGCTGGTGCCTTTCCTGCTCGAACCCATCGCCACCGACGGCAAGGCCTTCCAGGCCGACGGGCTGCATCCGACCGCTGCCGCGCAGCCGCGCATTCTCGGCCATCTCTGGCCGGCCCTGGCTGCAAGCCTTAAATGACGCGGACCTTGAGACCGCCGTCCATCTCCATCGGATGCCCGGGCCGTTGGCGCCGGCGAATCGTGCCGTTAATCGAAATTCGCCCCGGCCGTCGATTCTGCGGGGCATTATTCCCTCAGCGCACCAATAGGGTAGCCCGTTCAATTTTCAGATTATTCGGCGAAATGGCGCGTCACACACCCCAAATGACTTACTAATTGTCATACTCATCGCAATTATCGTCATGGCGACATAAAATGTCTTGACATTTTATGTCGCCATATCTACTCTGGATGCTATGCGGCTAACAACGAGGATCAATATGAAACAGACACTGAAGGAAAAGCTGAGTGGCCTGGATATGCTGGCCAGCGTGATTATGGGTGGTCTGGCTGTGCAATTGCACCCGATTCCCGGCCCGGTGCCGGTCGTTCAGGTCAGCATCGAGACGCGGGAAGAATTGCCGATTTTTGTGACGTGTTCCGATTCGCAAATTTTGTGCATGTGCTACCTCTGGACCGATGCCGAAGTCCTGCCGGCGCGCCGCACTGAATTGCTCGAAACCTTGCTTGACCTGAATCCTTCCGTACCCTTGTCGTCCTTCGGGCGGATCGGTGATCGTTACGTCCTGTTCGGCGCCCTGACGCTGGATGCCCGGCCCGAGGACATCGCCCAGGATATTGCTGCCCTCAGTGATAACGCACTTGATGCCCTCGAAGCTTTGTCCGAATTTTTGAAGTGACAGGAGAAGATCATGTCCGTAATTAAGAAAGTGGTAACCCTGCTGCGCGGCAGCGCCCGCGAAATTGCCGAAAACGTCGTCGATGCCAACGCAACGCGCATCTATGAACAGGAAATCATCGATGCCAAGCAGAGCATCCTGGAAGCCCGCAGCAGTCTGGCCGATGTCATGGCCAAGGAAATGCAGGCGGGCCGTGCGGTGACCCGGCTGGAAGGCGAGG
>Ga0316605_10001732_pt1 | contig 12541 bp, 12 predicted proteins | sample OWC_soil_day20_n_FD_207666 | JGI IMG/M metagenome (GOLD analysis project Ga0316605, IMG submission 207666) | Wetland soil microbial communities from Old Woman Creek delta, Ohio, United States - OWC_soil_day20_noCT | ecosystem: Environmental > Terrestrial > Soil > Wetlands | place: USA: Ohio... | reverse complement strand
ATCTGATGATTTTTTGTGGCCCCATTTCACTATCTTGAGTTTTGCCCACCCGTTTATTTTGCGAGCTTTTATTAATCCATTTTCGCCGTCTCCGGTAAAAATATCGATCCTGTTGCCCTTTATACGGCCACCCGTATCTTCCGCCTTAAGGACTCCATGCTCTTCGCTATAAAATTCTGTTCCCAGGGGAATAACAGTGGGATCTACTGCTACATGTCCTTTACTTACTTTTTTCCCCGAAGCAGTTATACCCCGTCCATTTAATTTTAAATCTTTCTCATAGGAACCGGTCGCATAAAGGTCCTGACCTTGCTCAGGGTGATAATACCCGGTAGCAAAAAGATAAACGTCTTTTTTTCCTTGCTGTTTGCCCACATTTTCCTGATCTTCGCGGTCTTGCTCCCCCAGGGCATATACGCGATGCCAGTCTCTTTCTTTTTCTTTGCTATTGGCTTTTTCAAACTCCTCGGAGGTCCCGCCAATCACCATTACGCCCTCGCTCGAATGAACCCTGATTTGAGCGTTAGCGGCGTTGAAAGAAAGCATAAAGACTAATAGGCCAATGGCGAAAAGAATCGGCTTCAATAATAGCACCGGGCCCTCCTTGTGATGATTAAGTGACTATTTATAGGCTATCGCCGATAGGACAATCTGTCAAGGCGTGACCCGCCTTCGTCTATCGTCTCTAAAAGTCGGTTTCTGCGCTAAAGGGAATCTTGTCCTATCCTGTCCGGTGTGGTCGCCGTGAAAGACTTACACCTCAGGATATTTCAGGGTGACCTAAAGCTACCCTAAAGACAACCCAAGCGCAATCTATGACTATTCCCAGAGTATAAGCTGTTTATCGATATCGACTTTATATTTAATGCCGCGCAACACATCCATGCCCAGAAGCCCATCGTATCCCACACGTGGGCCTGCATGTTGAATGACGGCTATTCGAGAGTTGCTTTTCGTGTGAGGACCAACGGTCAAATCATCTAACATAACCACGTGGGCCTCAATAACCTGACCCCCGACAACGCGTAATTGTATCTTTCTAGCTGACCTGAGGTTCATGTCTAAACGGTCTGCAATTTCCGTGTTGATCACTGTCGCTGAAGCGCCAGTGTCCAGCAAAAGTTGAACGTCAGCCTGTTTGCCTTGATATACCAGTGTTACCGGAACCAGCACAGAGTTCCCAACCACCGTAACCTTTGTCGGAGTGTCACCATCGCGAATAACAGTCTCTCCAACACGCCGCCACTCTTTCTTAGACCCTTCCGATGCTGCTTTCGATACAGATACAATTTGAGTGACACAACAAAAAGCCACAAGTCCACAAAAAATCAAACTGGAGAGTCTTCTCAATATGGTTTCCTTAAAAATCACTTGCAACGGACCGACGAACCCCGGACTGCCTTGAAGAAGACGACGCATACACCTCTATTATCACTTGCAGTCTTACATTTCAAGCAAATTGCTTCACTGAAAGAAAGAAGTGCCGGACACAGTAAATCTTCATTAGACAAGTTCAGTTTTTGATCGATACAATATCGTCAATGAAGTTGATGTCCGGAACGCGTGTGAGCGTGTCAATGAGCTGCATCAAGAGAATGGGGGGTTGCAGACTGAGATGTGGTGATTGTCAGGGGGAGAAGTGTGTGGTAGGCTATTTAAAACTTATTGCACCGATTGTTTATTCATGAGCATTACGATAACGGAGGCAGAGCTGTGAACGATCGGTTTGTAGACACCCTTTTTAAGAACGGATTGTTTATTCATGAGCATTACGATAACGGAGGCAGAGCTGTGAACAATCGGTTTGTAGACACCCTTTTTAAAATCGGTATCCTTTTAATAGGTGTTGCCCTTCTAGCGTTGTTTTATTTTCATTCTCAAACAGGAAGATTTCAAAAGATTGGGGACGACAGATATTTGGACACCAAAGAGGGGATTCTTTATGTTACATTCCCGTATCAAAAGCAATATTTTCAGCACGAGTACAGCCTTTCCAAGAGGGAAATAAAAACATTTGACGTAAAAATTATAGGTAAAGCTACCAGTCCCGTGCCTTCGCCTGATTTTTTTGATAAGAAACCGGCACCTAAAGAATCCACGCCTTTACCCTTTGGGCATATTCCTCCGCCCGCAGATTAGACCCAAATGAATGGGAAGATGATTACAGCCTTTCTGTTCCCCGTTCTCTCTCAATAAAAGTTAGATCATAAGAAGAAAACGTCGATCATGACGAAATAGAAGGGACCTTACCGAAGTGAGAGCTGGTCTGATCATACCAAACAGCGTTGCTGTCACAGAACGAGGCGGGGAGCAATGCCATGAAGATCAAAGAGAGGAGCTGAGGGTTTGTTGGAAACAATCAGGGGTTAATTGTTAATCAACACCCTCAGTCCTCAGAGGTGGCCTGAACCATGTCTATCATAACTGTACTGAAAACAACGTGGCATGTCTGTCGCTAAACCAACAATTCTATTGTAACCCTTTTCAGCTACAGGCACGCTGAGCGCACATGGGTTGCAGCTTATTTGACGAGACCAGACGGTCTTCATGTAAGACGCGAACAGTCTTTGGTCGATACAAGGTTGTCAATGAAGTCGATATAAGGTAAGCGTGTGAACTCGTCTCAAAGGCTCATGAAGAAACGAGAGAGACTGTTGAACAGATGCAAAGCAGCGATAGCTTATCGAATCTGCTTACCGGGTATTGGTCAGAAATGTTTTAGCCTCTCACCCCGGTCTCGGCCCAGACCATTTAAATACAACAACAATGTATCGGGCGAAATTATTCTGGCATGAATCTGCACGACTAATTGTATTTTTTGAGGCGTTTAAAGTGACACATTATTTTTTACAGTTATAAAATTCGGGTTCCCCGAAGATAATCCTGTTCGCCGTACCGTGGTTTATTCTCAGTTCGCTACCCATAAACAGCCTTTTTACGCCCGTAATTTCTATATCCACGGCTTTTGTTTGACCTGGTTCTATGGTCACCTTCTTGATTACCTCGCCCTCCCTATCGTTATTACGGAAGAGAAAAATCATACTGTCTTTAATACCGGGGTCGATGTAGAGGTAGGTCCTGAAATAATTGAACTTGCCATTCGGTTTCACGTAAGCCGAAAAATACTGCATATTACCCGGTGCAGAATTCGTTATACCCCATCTATAAGAGCTTCGATAGCCCTTGAGTGAAGACGGGTCAGATGTGACCATTGTTCCATAATAGTCCTGATAAAGTTGTCTGGTATTAACGCGAAGGATATTCATCTTCTGGCAGCGGACAGAATATGTTTCCGGTTCCATTGACACAAAGGGCCTTGAAGCAGTTCCCGACATAGTTGTCGTCGAGTTATAAGCGTCTGATACCCTGGTAAACTGGTCCTGGTATGCACAGGAGCAAAGGATAAGCAGTGCAAGGATAACAAGGCTGATTTTTTTCATTTTAAATCCTCAATTGATTGTAATTACTTTACTGCCGATCAATTCTCGCCGTTATATCTCGACGAAAGCTAATATTTACCTGATGTTTGCAAATTATTGCATGACGTTATCGGAATTGTCAAGCAGAGTCAGAGTGAGGGCGGTTATGATGAGAATAGCACCTATTTGGCCTGCGCTACCGAGGTCAATCGAGTGATAAGAAGAAAACGTCGACCAGGGCCGAATAGGGAAGAGACCTTTTGACGTTAAGAGACGGATGTCAGGTGATCCATCTTAAACTGCACGACACGGAATCTAGCGGTAGGTTTCATTGGGAAAGAACGTGGTCAGATTTTCTGAATGAGGTTGAACCAATATTAGACCGTTAAGGCCCGGCGAAAAATATTTTTGGATGAGTTCTTTTTCATCTTTGGCAGATGGAGGATTTTGATTATTCCAGCCAACCAATCCATACATCTTATCCTCTTTAAAGACTATTAAGGGATTCATCTCAAAGAGGCTCGCCACCTTCCTGGAATATTCAGGAATAAAGAAAAAGACCCATGACCTGGTTACATCATCCGGGTAGATTTCTGCCCCCCATTTTCGTTTCGTATTATAGACTCCATCATTAAAGAAGGGCCTGCTTCTCATCAGGTCGACCCTTGGGATACCATGCTCCAGAGCAAATTTGAGGGTAAAATAATATTGTGCGGATGAAGCACCTCTTTTCACATATTCTTCATCGCCATTCAAGACCCCCGTTCTTCTAAAGACCAGGACATCATTGTCAATCGTACAAAGAACGCCGGCAACGGTCATATTTCCTTCCTCAATCAGCAATAAGAAACCCCTGAGAAACCAATCTTGTATCTGTTCGTAAGGATCGAGATAGGCAAGATCTTCAAACCGCTTTTGAGTATGGGGCACATGCATCTCGTTATAAAACAAATCAAAATCTTTTAAATCTTTGCTAATTCGGCATGAAAAGGTAGGATTCTTATCCATCTTGTTGTAGAAACGTCTCTTGTTATCTCTCAAGTGTTTCCTGACTTCCTCGGGGCCACCCGACGTATCGATAAATGAGCGGATAAGCATTTGGCTCTTGAACGTCGCTGATTCCTCAAATTCAGCACGGTACCCTAAAGGAAGTACTGCGATTGCCATGTCTACGGATCTGGAATAAGTATTGAGAACATTTTTCAGCAGAGGAGTCCAAATTCGCCATGTTCTCAAAACGACAGAGGCTTCCCCGTACATGCGAGGAAGCATGTAGGTCATTAGATTGTTGTTTTCCACGAACAGGCAACGGAATACTTCATCTGTATTCTTAAGCTTCCCTTCGACCAACGCGGCATGAATCCAGTACCGGGATACCAGTGGATAAGCCTTAGACTTCAGTTTATTTATAACGCCAGTTTTATTCATTACTTACCTGTTTTGTCTCTTCCTGCATGTTCTTGAACGCACCTCCCCTTCAACGGTTGCCCGTTTGCTTATTTAATAAGTAATGCACAGTGGAGCGTTTGTCACTAAACCGACTCTTTCTTTTGTACCACTTTTTGGGCTACTCTTAAAAAACGGATGTGATCACAAGGAATAGAGAAGGGACCTTTTTGACATTGCTAAAGACAGATGTCGGATGACAATGCAGTTGAACTTCACGAAGCCAGCGGGTCTATTGCTTGCTCCGGATGGCCCGATCCGTGGCAGGTGCCCTGCGTTTTCGTGGAGCCATGCGACGTGCTCTTCGGTCGGGTCCAACATACTCACCGCCAATCCCACGAATGGGATCAAGATCACGCAAAACATAGATCCATCTTCGCTCGGATGGGCGGTAGAAAAGTCTAAGCTTTTTATCTGCAAGGAGCCTCTCAAAGGTGCGGGTGTCGACATATTCATAGTGGAAATCTTTATATTGCACATGAAGAATCACTGTCGTTCCCTCTTTTGTATATAACCTCTGTCAACTATAAGTATAGTTATGTGCTGGTGATCCGGGTTGGCACATCAAAAACTTTGATGTGCCCTTATATGCCCTGATCATCTTAATTCCGGCCTGGATCACCGGAGCAATGTCATGGCGTCTACACTTGCTTTAGCTGCTTTCTTCAGTAAGCGACGGTTGTAAAGTACTACATCATCAATTATTTCACCGCATTTTATGCAACGCCACACCCAGACCTGCTCATACATGCCGTAAAATCTTTCATGGATCAAGAATGCGTTGCACCGCGGACATTTGTGTGTCTCCTGGCCATCGAATTTGCTCTTGGGTATTTTTCTGCTACGCGTCATACTGATTTTTCCTGCCATATTTTCTCCTCTTCTCCTCAGGAACCATATAATCGGATAGTGACGTTCGTCTTTAAAGAACTTTCAGCACAATATTCTTTGAATCATCCTCGACTTTTCTTTTAAACGCCCGTGTGTCCGTCTGTACCCGTACCCCTGAGTCGAGACATTATACAAATTCTGTTCCACTGGTTAAAATACATCCTGTAAAACTCGTAAACCACGTAATCACGGCATGTTATGGACAACTTGCTTATGGCGGGAGGCTTGTCCCCCTGTCTATCGAGACGAGACATCGTCTTGTTTTAAAAGACAGAGTCTTATATCGCAAGACATATCTCTCTTCGATCCCATAATGACAGGGTAGTTGTGGCGGAGGCCTTAGAGCTTTGCCGCCTTTTTAAATAGCAGTTTAAAAGTAGTTCCGCCTGCAGATATACATTCACCCGTGCTGGTGACATGGCTGCAGCGATCGATAGAACCGGGACAAACCGCGTCCTCTCCGGGCATGAACCTGCATCTCGTGCTCTCACATTCAATATCGAAATCACAGGTCTGAGAGAGGACCTTTAGCCTGAGAAGATCGAGGCCTTTACCTCCTGCATCAAAATCAAAAGGCTTCTTTGTGGAGTAGAGATCCGTTTCCCGGGCATGGTAGAAACCGCCGAATACCTCTCTCAGGCTCTCTTCCGTAATCCCTACGCCCGAATCTTTCACCGCCACTTCGACACGGTCTTCGCGTAATCGAAAAGATATATCCACTCGACCCCCATCAGGCGTCGCCTCGACCGCATTTTTTACAAGGGCCGTGAGGGCTTTTCGAAAGGCGTCCTCATCTATCTGGACGCTAAAGTCGCCCTCAGCGTCAGCAAGGAGCATAACATTGCGATGCGCTGAGCTCTCGCGAGTCTCTTTGACAATCTCATTCGTCAGGGATCCTAACCGCAGACATTCCGGCTTCGCTGTTTTCAAACCGTAACCGCCTCGCCGTCCTTCATCGGCTCTCCTGACGATATCCTCCACCTCCTGCTGAATCTCTTTCAGGCGCTTGAGGTTTTGCTCGATCCGTTGAATCCGCGGATTATCTTCACCCTTACCAAGGCTCTTAATAGTGGCGCTCACAATAGCAAGGGGCGTCTTCAGTTCATGGGACAAATGGTCGATGACTCTTCCCCGCGCCCGATCCAGGGCCTTAGATTGGGTAATATCCTTAAACACCATGACGATACCACCGGCCTTCCCTTTTTGTTCGGCTGCATCCTTGAGAATAGACGTGGTCACGGCCAGTTCGACCTCCCTTCCATCGGGTCTTCGAAAAGAAACCTCCCGGTAAAGATGAACTTTGCCATCCTGTATCCCGGACAAAAGTATATCGTTAAAGGCATCGTTTTCCTGATCGCTCATGAAGAGATCCGCGTATGTTCCGTCTGTAGCCCTTGCCTTGTCGAGGAGCATTGAAGTGCAGGCTGCGTCATTGACGAAAACGAGATGGCCCGTCAGGTCGAAAACAAGGACACCGTCGCTCATGCTGTTAAGGATTGTTGAAGTTATGGTCTCGTCCACGTGAAAACATAAATATTAGAGGTCCGAAAAGCAAGTGTCGATACAGAATACCTGAAATATTATAATGATAAAATGCTCATAGCGTCACCCGTTTTTTATCATGATCTATTCTCCCTTGAGAGTACTGTGATAGAATTGGGTAGAATCGTATCTACCGTTCGGAGTCAGGCAAGATAGAGATACTCGCCCTGCGAATCTCTTCCAGAACTGGCCGCAGCGAGGGAAGGAGCCACAATGAACAGTAAAATTTCATTGATTCTGGCGGGTATCTGGATCTCTGTGTTCAGCATTGTAACAATTGCGGAGGCAGAGACAATGAGAAGCGGAGACTTATCCAAGCATCGGAAATTACCAGGCGTACTCGTACTTATCTCAGCAGCCATTCTCGTATCAGCGAGTGTACTGGCCGGCGGAAACGACAAACCCCCGCCGCTGATAATTAAGGAGCAAGGCAGTTTCGCAGTCGGTGGAACTGTTACCAGGAACTCCGGCACTTTCGATCCTTACAAACCGACCCCCGAAGGGCAGACGTTCCACGGTGATCACGCTTACGTGTTTTACCAGATCCCGGCGAATGCTCGTAAACTTCCCCTCGTGTTCTGGCATGGTTACGGGCAGTTCTCGAAGACGTGGGAAACGACGCCGGACGGACGCGAGGGGTACCAAAACATTTTCCTGCGCCGCCGCTTCCGGGTTTACGTAGTCGACCAGCCGCGACGCGGCGATGCAGGACGCAGTACGGTGCCAATTTCAATTACGCCCACGCCCGACGAGCAAGGATGGTTCAACACCTTCCGCCTCGGCATTTGGCCGGATTTCTTCCCAGGCGTACAGTTCTCACGCGAACCGGAGGCACTGAACCAGTACTTCCGCCAGATGACGCCCAACACAGGCCCCTTCGATATTGAGGTGATCTCAGACGCGGTTGCCGCGCTATTCAAGAAGATCGGCCCGGGAATCCTCGTCACCCATTCAGAAAGCGGCGGCCCGGGGTGGCTAACTGCAATCAAGAGCCGAAATGTCCGCGCCGTCGTTGCCTATGAACCAGGCAGCAATTTCGTCTTCCCGAACGGCGAAGTACCTCCCCAGATGCCGAGCTCCGGCGGCCCGCTGAAGGCTGTTGGCGCGCCTCTGTCGGAGTTCATGCTGCTCACAAAGGTCCCGATCATCATCTTCTACGGCGACAACATTCCGGAAAAACCGACGGCGAATCCGGGCCAGGACTTTTGGCGCGTACGTCTGGCGATGGCGAGGCGATGGAGGGACGCTGTGAACCGCCGGGGCGGTGATGTTACCGTCGTGCATCTGCCCGAAATTGGCATTCGCGGCAATACGCACTTTCCCTTCTCGGATCTGAACAATCTCGAAATCGCAGACCTGCTGTCCAAGTTTTTAGAGAAGGAGGCCTTAGACTGAGGATGTTGCAGTCTTTAATCCAGAAACGCACAGCGAATCTACGCGTCGGAAATACAAGAAGGAGAGGATTACATGAAAACACTGGTCATTATGCTGAGCATTGTTACCGTTGCACTGGCAAGCTGCGCGACGAAAACACAAACGGGTACCGCAATCGGCGCCGGTGCCGCTGCCCGCATTCGCGCTGACAAGGCTCTGCCGACGCTGAATGGCAAGCCGCCTCTGATAATCGGGCATCGCGGAGCGTCGGGTTATCTGCCCGAGCACACGCTCGAGGCTTATCAGTTGGCGATTGCTCAGGGCGCCGACGTGATAGAGCCCGACCTTATTTCAACTAAGGACGGAGTGTTGATCGCACGCCATGACCCAAACCTCATCACCAGCACCGACGTGGCCCTGAGGCCCGAATTCGCCGACCGCAAGCGTGTGGATTGGCCGGTTGATGGCGAGAAGCAAACAGGCTGGTTCGCCCACGACTTCACCCTGGCGGAGTTGAAGACGCTGGCCGCGGTGATCACGGACCCTGAGCGTCCTCAACAGAACAACGGCAAGTTCAGGGTCCCGACGCTACAGGAGATTATCGACCTGGTTAAAACGCAGAGTGCCAAACTTGGCCGCTCTGTCATCGTCTACCCTGAGACCAAAAACCCCAGCTATCACCGCGACCTGGGCCTCCCGCTGGAGGATAAGCTGATCGCCGCGCTCAACGCTGCGGGGTGGAATAGCCGGTCCGCGCCTGTGTTCGTGCAGAGCTTCGAACCGGGCAGTCTGAAGGAGATGCGCGGCAAGGGGCTGAAGACACGCATGGTGCAACTCATTGACGGCGCTGACATCGACTTGAAGACCGGCAAGATCACCTATGCGATTCCCTTCGACCGGCCCTATGACTGGCGTATGTCCGGCGATGCGCGCCTGTTTGCTGACATGGTTATGCCAGCGGGCTTAGCCGAGATCAAGACCTATGCCGATGGCATCGGCGTCTGGAAGCCATATATCGTGCCTGCGAAGGGCTGTATCGATGCGGCTGGACAACTCGTCGATGTCGACGGCGACGGCAAGGTGGACCTCAGCGACGCCACGACGCAGCCGCCGACAACACTGGTGGCCGAAGCTCACAAGCAATTGCTATTCGTGCACGTTTTTACGTTCCGCAATGAGAAGCGACGTCTGGCTTCCAGCTATCGGGGTGATCCCGAGGCCGAGTACCTGCAGTTCTTCCGGCTGGGTGTGGACGGCGTGTTCAGCGAGTTTCCGGACACAGCTGTGATGGCACGTGCGATCTATCTGCGCGAGGGTGGGCGCTGACCAGCGCAGTTTCCCGCACGGTCCGCTCAATTTGCGATGCAATTCTCGCAGCAGGCTTAGCACTTTCTAAGTCTTGATTGTGCACCAGTGATAATAAAGAAATGGCGGAAGTGTACGGGAATCGTTCTACCTATCATTCCCAACATGTCGTATCGTTCGATGAGAGGACCATGGTTTTATCCTTTTTAAGGTATCGCCCAATGCCTGTTCAGCCACTTCCGTATCATAGGCAATCTGGGCACGTAACCAGTATCCTTTCGATAGACCGAAGAAGCGGCACATGCGTAAGTCAGTATCGGCGGTGATTGATCTTTTCCCGGCGACAATTTCATTTATACGCTGGGGGGGACCCCGATTTCCTTTGCGAGATGATATTGACTGATTCCCATTGGTTTCAGAAAATCTTCCCGTAAAATTTCACCGGGGGTAATCGGCTCTAATTTATTCATTGTATTCTCCTAATGGTAATCAACGATCTCCACATCTGTCGCACCGGTTGAAGTCCAACGAAAACATATTCGCCACTGATCATTGATGCGGATGCTATATTCTCCCTGCCTGTCACCTTTCAATGATGACCAGGGGTCAAATCTTTATCATTGAATTTCTTATCATGGTGCACCTCACTGGTCCAGCAAAAACTCATTGCCGAGAGTTATCTTGGAAGTCACTCGGTGCCGCACCGGTCGAGAGCGATCTCACGTCACAGATACATGTACCTGCCGGATTGATCTTTGAGAAAGGGCACCGAGAGGCTGTCCATGAGCGCCATGTCTGCGACGTCCTTGCGTTTCAGAGCAGCCACGATATAATCTTTATACATGCATCTTTCGAAATATAGAAACAGGCAATTCTGGTTCCAAAAGTGTTGAGGAAGGTATGTATGATAAAATTGAAAAAAGGCGACCGGGCCCCAGAGTTCGCACTCACCGACCAGTTTGGGAAGAAGATACAATTGATAGATTTTCAGGGAAGGCTGTTGCTGCTTTATTTCTTCCCCAAGGCGGGAACTTCAGGGTGAACAAAGCAGACCGAGGCCGTGCGGGACGCATTGGCCAGGATCAAAGCGCGGGGAGCGGAAGCATTGGGGATCAGCCCTGATTTCTCTGCAGCGCAGAAGAGGTTCAGTGATAAGCTGAATTTAAATTTTTCGCTGCTTTCGGATGCCGATCACTCGGTAGCTGAAGCGTATGGGGTTTGGGGCGAGAAGACTCTTTATGGAAAGAAATACATGGGGATCACACGATCTTCCTTCCTCGTAGGGCCCGAAGGGGAGATTTTGGCGGCATGGTACAAGGTGAGCCCGGACGGCACCGCGACGAAGGTGCTGGAGGTGCTGGAGGCAGGCTGACAGGCTATTGGTTGCGAATAAGGATCTTTGGCGGAACATATGGAAAATCAGAAGAAAATTGAACAGGATGGTCCCGGATGACAGAGAGAGAACGCCTGGAAAGATTCGCAATAAAGATATCCGCTTCCGTGGTTTTAATCTCCATCGTTCTGGCCATGTTAGGCGTTCATCATTCCTTTGCCGCAGCTGACAGGGCACACGCGAAGGACGCCGCGGTCAGAGAACCGCAGAGCACGAGAACCGGTTACCCGGTAATGCTCGCCGATAAGACCCTCTTTTACATTATGAATGATGTGAAAGGTTATTCGGCGCAGGAAAGGGCAAATGTGCTGACCGAGAGGCTGCAGGCGGTCGCCAAAGATCTTACAATTCCCATCGATTCAGTTTCTATCCAAGAATTTAGTGAACCCATGATCATAATCAATGCGCGTGACAAGCTGCTCTTATCTGTATTTGATGAGGATGCACGGGCTGAGAATATGACGCGGTATGAACTGGCGCAGCAACGCAGTAAAGTGCTGCAAACCGCCATTGCGGAATACCGCCATGATCGCAGCCGAAAACAGATCCTGCTGGGTGTTGTCTATTCGGTCCTGGCGACCTTCGGTCTTTTGATCATCGTTTACGCAGTGCTGAGAATCTACCGCGCTTTAAGCGCAAGGCTCCGGGTCTGGGCCGATGCAAAGATGTCCGCTGTTCAGGCAAAGTCTCTTGATATCGTAAGCGCAGAAAGGAGCCAGGCTATCCTGGCTTGGCTCATCAGGATCGTTCGTTTTATCATCCTGCTTTTCGTATTTTACGCTTATGTGGACCTTGTTCTTCATTTTTTCCCCTGGACGCGTCCGATCGCAGGTAAATTGCTGGGATATGTGACATCTGCTGTTGGCACGATAGGAAATGCTGTCTGGGAGGCAATTCCCAACCTGTTGTTTGTGTCGGTTATTGCCTTTTTTACGGTTATTGTGCTCAAGGTGATGAAGTTCCTTTTCAAGGGGCTGGAGAGCGGAGTGATAAAGATCCAGGGGTTTTTTCCCGAATGGTCTCAGCCCACATACAAACTTTGCCGCATACTGGTCGTTGCGTTTGCCGCGGTTGTTGCCTTCCCCTATATCCCCGGGTCTGACTCCCCGGCCTTTAGGGGGGTCTCCATTTTTCTCGGCGTTCTCTTTTCTCTGGGTTCAACATCTGCCAT
>Ga0316605_10001731_pt1 | contig 12542 bp, 11 predicted proteins | sample OWC_soil_day20_n_FD_207666 | JGI IMG/M metagenome (GOLD analysis project Ga0316605, IMG submission 207666) | Wetland soil microbial communities from Old Woman Creek delta, Ohio, United States - OWC_soil_day20_noCT | ecosystem: Environmental > Terrestrial > Soil > Wetlands | place: USA: Ohio... | reverse complement strand
CGCTGGCCGACTTCGCAGGCGTCAGCCGCGCCACCACCATCACCGCCTGGATCATGGGTCACGGCCTGGCGCTGATGTTCTCGCCCACCAGCGTCGTGCTCGTCGGCGGGCTGGCCATCGCCAAGGTCGGCTACGATCAATTCTTGCGTTTCGTCTGGCCGCTGCTGCTGGCCCTGTTCGTCGTGTCGGCCGCCCTCATCGGCGTGTCGGCCACGCTGTCTTGATCGGGGTCGTGCACCCCAGCCGTGCCGGCCTGCTGCCGGCGTCGACCCCCAGGAGCCGTTCCGTGTCCAAGCCCATCGCCCTTCATATGCCGAACCTGTGCGGGTTGCGCACGCTCGCCTGGGTCGCGCTGCCGCTGATTGCACTGCTTGCCGGCTGTTCGCGCGAAGTCGAGGCTCCGCCGCCGGAGGTGCGCCCGGTGCGCACCGTCACGGTGGCGGCGCGCGCCGCCGACAACACCGTGATGCTCACCGGTACGGTGCAGGCGCAGAACGAGATCAACCTGTCCTTCCGCATCGATGGCCGGCTGGTCGAGCGCACGGTGGAGATCGGCGACAACGTGCGCCCGGGCCAGCTGATCGCCCGGCTCGACCCGCAGAACGAGGAAAGCTCGCTGCAGTCGGTGCGCGCGCAACTGGCCGGTGCCAACGCGCAGCTGGTCGAGGCGCGCAGCAACTACGAGCGCATGCGCGACCTGGTGGCCGAGGACGCGGTCTCGCGCGCCCAGTACGAGCAGGCCAAGGCGCTGCTGCAGTCGGCCGAGGCACAGTTGCAATCGCTGCAGGGCCAGGTGGCGCTGGCGCAGAACCGGCTGAGCTATACCCGCCTGGTGTCCGACGTGGCCGGCGTCGTCACCGCGCGCGGGCCCGAGCCGGGCGAGGTGGTCGGCGCCGGCCGCATGGTGGTGCAGGTGGCGCGCGAAGGCGCGCGCGACGCGGTCTTCGACGTGCCGGCGGCCATCAAGGATGCCGCGCCGCTGGATCCGAAGATCGTCGTCACCCCGGGCAAGGCCGGCCCCGCGGCTGGCGCCGGCAGGTACGACCTCAGCGTGGCGCTGGCGATGGACCCGACGGTCAGCGCCGTCGGTCGGGTGCGCGAGGTCTCGCCGCGCGCCGACCCGGTGACCGGCACCTTCGCGGTGCGCGTGCGGCTGATCGACCCGCCGCCGGCGATGCGCCTGGGCAGCACCGTCACCGGCCGCATGCAGATGGCCAGCGCGCCGGGCATCCAGGTGCCGGCCACGGCGCTGGTGCGCGCCGACGGCAAGACCGCGGTGTGGGTGGTGGACAAGGCCTCCGGCACCGTGTCGCTGCGCAACATCGAACTGGGCGGCGCCGACGCCAACAGCGTGCAGGTGGCGTCGGGGCTGAAGCCGGGTGACGTGGTCGTGACGGCGGGGGTCCAGGCGTTGCGCCCGGGCCAGAAGGTGCGTCTGCTGGAGGCCCGCTCGTGATCGGACCGAACCTGTCGGAATGGGCGCTGAAGAAGCGCTCGCTGGTGATCTTCCTGATGATCGTTGGCGTGGTGTCCGGCGTCATGGCGTTCATGAAGCTGGGCCGCGGCGAGGACCCGGCGATCACGACGCGCACGATGGTCGTCGCGGCCGGCTGGCCCGGTGCGACGGTGGACGAGACGCTCAAGCAGGTTACCGAGCGGCTCGAGCGTACCCTGCAGGAGACCGACTACCTCGATGGCCTGCGCAGCTACACCATTGCCGGGCAGACGACGATCTTCGTCGACCTGAAGCAATCGACGCCGCCGGGCGAGATTCCCGACATCTGGTACCAGGTGCGCAAGAACATCGGCGACATGCGCCACCAGCTGCCGCAAGGCGTGCTCGGGCCGTTCCTGAACGACGACTTCGGCGACACCTTCGGCATCATCTACGCGTTCACCGCCGAGGGCTTCAACTTCCGCGAACTGCGCGACTACGTGGAGTCCGCGCGCTCGCGCCTGCTGCAGGTGCCGGACGTCTCGAAGATCGAGGTGCTGGGTGCGCAGGACGAGCAGATCTTCATCGAGTTCTCGCTCGAGCGCCTGGCGGGCCTGCGGCTGAACCTGAACCAGATCGTGGCCACGCTGCAGGCGCAGAACCTGGTGCGGCCGGCCGGCACGATGCAGGGCGATCAGGAGCGTGTGTTCCTGCGCGTGACCGGCGCCTTCGACTCCGAGAGCGACATCGAGGCGGTGAACTTCGTCTCCGGCGACCGCATCTTCCGCCTCGGCGACATCGCCACCGTGCGGCGCGGCTTCACCGACCCGCCGCAGCCGATGTTCCGCGTCAACGGCAAGCAGGCCATTGGCCTGGCGATCGCCATGCGCGATGCCGGCGACATCCTGGCGCTGGGCGACAACGTGCGCAAGGAAATGGCCGATGTCGTCAGCAACCTGCCAGTGGGCATCGAGACGACGCTGGTGGCCGACCAGGCGGTGACGGTCGACCTGGCGATCAACGACTTCATGACCTCGTTGTGGCAGGCCATCGTCATCATTCTGGTGTGCAGCTTCGTCAGCTTGGGCGTGCGGCCCGGCGCCGTGGTGGCCTTGGCGATTCCGCTGACGATGGCGATCGTGTTCGCGGTCATGGACGTGGCCAACATCGACCTGCACCGCATCTCGCTGGGCGCGCTGATCATCGCGCTGGGCATGCTGGTCGACGACGCGATGACTACGGTCGATGCCATGCTGCGCCGGCTGGGCGCCGGCGACACCCCGGACCAGGCCGCGACCTTCGCCTACCGCACTCTGGCTGCGCCGATGCTGGTCGGCACGCTGGTGACGATTGCTGCCTTCGTGCCGATCGGGTTCGCCAAGAGTTCGGCCGGCGAGTACACCTTCTCGATCTTCTCGGTGGTCGCGATCTCGCTGATCGTCAGCTGGCTGGTGGCGGTGGTCTTCGGGCCGCTGCTCGGCAAGGCGTTGCTCAAACCGCCCAAGAAGCAGGAGACCGAGCCCAAGCCGGGCAAGCTGGTGCTGCTGTACAGCCGCTTCCTGCAGGCCGCGATCCGCATGAAATGGGTGACCATCGGCGTCACGATCGCCGCCTTCGTCGCCGCGCTGATTCTGCTGGGCAGCGTGTCGCGGCAGTTCTTCCCGTCGAGCGACCGGCCCGAGCTGACCGTGGACCTGACGCTGCGCCAGAACTCGTCGATCTTTGCGACGGAGCAAGAAGTCAAGCGGCTTGAAGCGATCCTGAAGGCCGACCCCGACATCGACCACTTCAGCAGCTACGTCGGTCGTGGCGCGATCCGCTTCATCCTGACGCTGGACGTGCAGTTGGCCAACCCCTTCTTCGGCCAGTTCGTCATCGTGGCCAAGGACCTCGAGGCGCGCGAGCGCCTGCACGACAAGCTGGAAAAGGTGCTGGCCGAGGAGTTCCCAGGCGCCGTCTCGCGCGTCTCGCCGCTCGAACTGGGCCCGCCCGTGGGCTGGCCGCTGCAGTACCGCATCTCGGGCCCGGACAAGGACGAGGTGCGGCGCCTGGCGCTAGAGTTCGCGAACGTGGTCGGCTCCGACACGCGCGCGCGGCACGTGCACTTCGACTGGATGGAGCCGGCGCGCCAATTGCGCATCAAGATCAACCAGGACCAGGCACGCCAACTCGGCGTCAGCTCGACCACGATCGCCGGCGTGCTGAACGCTGCCATCTCGGGCACCGTGGTGACGCAGGTGCGCGACGACATCTACCTGATCAACGCCGTGGTGCGCGCCACCAATGCCGAACGTGCGTCGTTCGAGTCGCTGGCGTCGTTGCAGGTGCCCACGCCGAGCGGCCGCATGGTTCCGCTCAAGCAGTTCGCCACCATCGCCGAGGACCAGGAGTTCCCGCTGGTCTGGCGCCGCGACCGGGTGCCGACGCTGACGGTGCGCGCCGACGTCAACCGCGGCGTGCTGCCCGACATCGTGGTGCAGGCGCTGGCGCCGAAGGTCGCCGAGTTCAGCGCCAAGCTGCCCAGACCCTACAAGCTCGAGACGGGCGGCCTGTTCGAGGAGAGCCAGATCTCGCAGGGGTCGGTGTTCGCGGTGATTCCGCTGATGATCGTGCTGATGCTGCTGGCGACGATGGTCATGCTGGTCAGCTTCCGCCGCATGCTGATGGTGGTGGCAATCCTGCCGCTGGGGCTGATCGGCGTGGTGATGTCGCTGCTGCTCTTTAACCGTCCGCTGGGTTTCGTCGCGATTCTGGGCATCCTGGCGCTGATCGGCATGATCGCCAAGAACACATTGATCCTGATCGTCTCGATCGAGGAGGATCGCGCCACCGGCCTCCCCGTGCACGACGCCGTCGTGACCTGCGCCACCAACAGGCTGCGCCCGATGATGCTGACCGCGGTGTCCACCGTGCTGGGCCTGCTGCCGATCGCACCCACGGTGTTCTGGGGTCCGATGGCGTTTGCCATCATGGGCGGTCTGCTGGTGGCCACGGTGCTGACGCTGGTGTTCCTGCCCGCGCTGTACATGGCGATCCTGGGCAAGGAAGACGCCGTGGCGCCGGCGCCGGCGGCGGCCTGAGGGAGAGGGGTCTGTGCGATGAGTGCCGCTCCTGCCGCCGGCGCGCGCGCCGCAGAGACCGTCGGTTCGGTGCTCGAGCTGCGCCTGGCCGATGCACAGCATCTGTTCGACACCATGGACCCGGCGCCGTTTCGCGAACGCGACCTCGACCCCAAGGCGGCCACCTACATCGTCGAATGGGCGCAGGAGCAGCCGACGCGCACGCCGCTGGCGCTGGTCGTGCACCTGGGCAGCCGTGACGTCGGTGCGGCCGTGCCCCTCGACGATGCGGTGCACGAGTACTTCCGGCGCCGCGCCGTGGCCACCCGCCGCCGCCTGCGCAAGCTGTTTCGCACCGGGCGCATAAGCCTGTTCATCGGCCTGGCCTTCCTGTCGGTGGCCATCGTGGTGGGTGAATTCATCGGCGGTGCGTTCAGCAAGGCGCGCTATGGGCGGCTGATCGAAGAAAGCCTGGTGATCGGCGGCTGGGTGGCCCTGTGGCACCCGCTGGGCATCTTCCTCTACGACTGGTGGCCGATCGGCGCCGAGGCGCGGCTCTACGACCGGCTGAGCAGCATGAAAGTCAGTGTCTACAGCGGCAGCGACGTCGCACCGGCCCAGGCTGCCGCATGAGCATGCGCCCGGCTGCAACCGACCCCGCGCCCGCCGGCTCGCGCACAGCCGCGGCGGCCATCCGCGCGGCGTTGCTGTTCGGCGTCTGGATCGTGGTCGACCAGAGCGCCAAGCCTGGCAACCTGCTGGTCGGCGTGCTGGCCACGGCCGCCGCCACCTGGGTCAGCCTGAAGCTGCTGCCAAGCGCGCGCGGCCGTGTGCGCCTGGGCCGGCTGCTCATGCTGCTGCCGCGCTTCCTGTGGCAGTCGCTGGTGGCGGGCTTCGATGTCGCCCGGCGCGCCTTCGCCCTTAGGCTCGACCTGCATCCCGGCTTCGTCGACCACCGCACGCAGCTGCCGCGCGGCACGGCGCGCAGCGCCTTCGAGCTGATCGCCAGCCTGATGCCGGGCTCGGTGCCCAGCGGCGACGGCCCGCGGCATATCGAGTTCCATTGCCTCGACACGCGCCAGCCGGTGGCCGAGCAGCTCGCGGCCGAGGAGCGTGCCTATGCGCCGGCGCTGCAGGGGGAGCGGCTCGATGGCTGACTTCCTGCAATCGGCAGCCGCCTTCATCGTGCTGATGGTGGCCCTCGGCCTGGTGCGCGTGGCCCGCGGCCCGGGGCGGGCCGACCGGATGATGGCCGCGCAGCTGCTGGGCTCGGGTGCCGTCGGCGCGCTGCTGCTGTTCGGCGCGGCCTCCGGCGACAGCGCGGTGTTCGATGTCGCGCTGACGCTGGCGCTGCTGAGCGCCTTTGCCTCGATCGCCTTCGTCAAGTTCGCGATGCGCCAGGACCAGCCCGACGACGACGAGGAGCACGCCGGATGAGCCGTCTGCTGGACCTCTTCAGCATCGTCGCCATCGCCGCCGGCGCCTTCTTCTACCTGGCCGGCACGGTGGGGCTGCTGCGCTTCCCCGACGCCTACTCCCGGCTGCATGCGCTGACCAAGGCCGACAACCTGGGTCTGGTGCTGGTCGTCATCGGCCTGCTGCCGCAGGTGGACGGCGTGCTGATGGCGCTGAAGCTGCTGCTGGTGTGGCTGCTGGTGATGCTGTCCAGCGCCGCGGTGGCGCAGCTGATCGCACGCTCGGTGCGGCGCAAGGACACACGGCCATGACGACCGTCGCCAGTGGGGCTGTCGTACTGCTGCTGCTGTGGCTGGCGCTGTGGACCGTGGTCGCGCGCGATGCCTTCCTCGCCGTGGCCGGCTTCGTGGTCTACGGTCTGCTGCTGGCGCTGGTGTGGGTGCGGCTGGCCGGCATCGACGTGGCGCTGACCGAAGCGGCCATCGGCGGCGGGCTGACCGGCGCGCTGCTGCTGGGCGCGGTGGGCCGGCTGCGCGGCACCGAATCTGCAGCCGCCACCGAAATCGCAGGCGTGGGCACGCGCGCCGTGGCCGCGCTGCTGGCCGTGGGCGTCACGGCCGCGCTGGTGCTTGGCGTGCTGATGCTGCCCGAGCCGGTGCCGACGCTGGCGCCGCTGGTGGTGCCCAACCTGCCAGCCACCGGCGTGGCCAACCCGATCACCGGCGTGCTGCTCGCCTTCCGCGCGCTGGACACGCTGCTCGAGGCGATCGTGCTCGTCATCGCACTGATAGGGGTGTGGTCCTTCGCGCCCGACCGCGCCTGGGGCGGCCGCCCCGGGCCGCACTACCAGGCCGACCCCGACGGCATCCTGGCCTACCTGGCGCGGCTGCTGCCGCCGCTGGGCATCGTCATCGGCCTCTACCTGTTCTGGGCCGGCGCCGACCATCCGGGCGGCAAGTTCCAGGCCGCCACCATCCTGGCGGCGATGTGGATGCTGGTGCAGATGGCCGGGTTGGCCGACTCGCCGCGCACCGACCACCGCGGCCTGCGCGCCGGTATCGTGATCGGGCCGCTGGCCTTCATCGCCGTGGGCGTGCTGGGCCTGTGGACGGCCGGGGCCTTTCTGGCCTACCCCGAGGGCTGGGCCAAGCCGCTGATCGTGGTCATCGAAGTGGCGCTGCTGCCGACGCTGACGCTGGTGCTGGCGCTGCTGATGAACGGGCCACCGAGCCGGGGAGGGACGCGGTGAGCGTCGAGACGCTGTTCGCGCTGACCGCCTGCGTGCTGGTCGGCATCGGCCTGTACGGATTGATCGCGCAGCCGCACCCGCTGCGCAAGCTCATCGCCTTCAACATCATGGGCTCGGGCGTGTTCGTGCTCTTCGGCGCGCTGGCCAAGCGCGGCGCGGCGGCCGGGCTGCCGGCCGACCCCGTGCCGCAGGCATTGCTGATCACCGCCATCGTCGTCGCCTTCGCCGCCACCGCGGTGACGGTGGCGCTGCTGCTGCGGCTGATCGAAAGCACCGGTTCGGCCTCGCTGGCCGAACCGCCCGCGCAGGACTGAACGGGTATGTCCGCCATCGACCTGTGGACCAGTACCGACGGCGGCGCGCTGCTGGCCGCCGCCGTGCTGCTGCCCTTCGTCGGCATGCTGCTCGGCCTGCTGCTGGGCGGGCGCTGGCTGCAGCGCGTGGCCTTCGTGCTGATGCCGCTGGGCCTGGGGCTGGCGCTGGCCATCGCCATGGATTGGTTCGATGCCGAAGGGCCGCTGGTCTACCTGCTCGGCGGCTGGTCGCCGCCGCTGGGCATCGCGCTGCGCGCCGACGGTGCGTCGGTGGCCATGATGCTGGCGGTGGCCGGGGTGGTCTGCGGCATCGGCGCGTTCGCGCGCGCCGACTTCGGCCTGGCGCCAGGGGCAGCCGAGTCGCGCGCAGCTTTCACCTACTGGCTGCTGCTGCTGGCGGTGTGGGGGGCGCTGAACCTGGTATTCGTGAGCGGCGACCTGTTCACGCTGTACGTGGCGCTGGAACTGCTGACCTTCGCCGGCGTGCCGCTGGTGTGCCTGGCCGGCAGCGGCGAGACGTTGCGCGCCGCGCTGCGCTACATGCTGTTCGCGCTGTGCGGCTCGGTGCTGTACCTGCTGGGCGCGGTGCTGCTGTACGGCGGCTACGGCACGCTGGACATGCCGATGCTGGCTGACGCGCTGCAGCCCGAGCCTATCGCCATGGCCGCGCTCGCGCTGATGACCGCCGGGCTGCTGGCCAAGACGGCGCTGTTCCCGCTGCACATCTGGCTGCCGCCGGCGCACGGCGGCGCGCCGGCCGCGGCCAGCGCGGTGCTGTCGGCGCTGGTCATCAAGGGCTCGTGGTTCCTGGTGCTGCGGCTGTGGCTGGACGTGATGCCCGGCGTGGCCAGCGCGCAGGCCGCGCAGCTGCTGGCCGGGCTGGGTGCTGCGGCCATCGTCGTCGGCAGCGTGGTAGCGCTGCGCCAGCAGCGGCTGAAGCTGCTGGTGGCCTATTCCACCGTGGCGCAGATCGGTTACCTGTTCCTGCTGTTCCCGCTGGCCTTCGACGCCGCCGGCGACATGGCGCTGCGCGAGATGGCGGCCACGGCCGGGGTGCTGCAGGCCATCGCGCATGCCACCGCCAAGGCTGGCATGTTCATGGCCGCCGGGCTGGTGTATGCGCGCCTGGGCCACGACCGCGTCGACGAGCTGGCCGGCGCGGCGCGCGCGCTGCCGCTGGCGGTGGCGGCTTTCTTGATCGGCGGGCTGGCATTGATGGGCGTGGTGCCGAGCGGCGCCTATCTGGCGAAGAAGCTGCTTCTGGCCTCGGCCGACGAATCCGGCCAGTGGTGGTGGAGCTGGGTGCTGCAGGGCGGGGCCGCCTTCACCGCCGGCTACGTGGTGCTGATCGCGCTGCGCGTGTTCGCCCGGCCGGCTGCGCCGCTGGCCGATCTGAAGCCGGTGTCGCTGCTGTCGCAGTGGGCCGCACTGGGGCTGGCCGTGGCGTCCTTGCTGCTGTCGTTGGCGGCGGTGTGGGGGCCGTTGCCGGGCGAGCTGCTGGCCAAGGCCTTTTCGCTGGAGGAACTGGGCACGATGGGGCTGCTGTTCGGCGTCGGCGCGCTGCTGGCGGCGGCGCTGGCACGCCGCCCCTTGCTGGGCAACAGCGGCGGCGGCGCGGTGCGCCCGGGCTTCGCCGGGCTGGGCACGGTCTTCGAGGCCGGCGACCGGCTGGTGCGCCAGTGGGCGTCGGCAATGCTGGCGTTGCTGCTGGTGGCCGGTGCCTGCGGCTGGCTGCTGACGCGTGCCTGAGCACCATGTCGTGCTTGACTGTTCATCAGCGTTGCCCGGCCGTCCACCGGCGCGCTCACCACCTGATTCTGGGAAGGACATCGCCATGAAGATCCGCCTCCTCACCGCCGGCATCGCCGTTGCGCTGGCCGGCTGCACGGTCGGCCCGAACTACCTGCGCCCGACGGTGGACACGCCCGCCGCCTGGCGCATCGACTATCCGAAGGCCGCCGACGTCGCCAACCTGAAATGGTGGGAGCAGTTCGGCGACCCGGTGCTGAACCAGCTGGTCGAAACCGCGCTGCGCGACAACCGCGACCTGCGCGTGGCCGCGGCGCGGGTCGACCAGTTCATCGGCGCGCTCACCGCCACCGGCTCGCAGCTGTATCCGCAGATCGGCTACGGCGCCGACGCCCAGCGCGCGCGCGCCAGCACCGAAGGCTTTCCGCCGGTGCCGCCGACCTTGAGCCCGTACTTTTCGCTCTACAACGTGTCGCTGGGCGCGAGCTGGCAGACCGACCTGTTCGGCCGCGTGCGCCGCCAGACCGAAGCCGCGCAGGCGCAGGTTTATGCCAGCGAGCAGGGTCAGCGCGGCGTGGTGCTGACGCTGGTCTCCGGCGTCGCCACCAGCTACATCGTGCTGCGTTCGCTGGACCGGCAGCTGGAGATCGCGCAGGCCACGGCGCGCAACTTCGAAGGCACGCTGCGCATCTTCGATCTGCGCTACAAGGCCGGCATGATCGCCATGACCGAGCTGTCGCAGATCCGTTCGCAAACGCAGCAAGCGCGCGCGGCGATCCCGCAGTTCCAGCAGGCCGTCGCCACGCAGGAGAACCTGATCTCGATCCTGCTGGGCCGCAACCCGGGTCCGATCCCGCGCGGCAAGACCATCGACCAGCTGATCGCGCCGCAGATCCCCGGCGACCTGCCGGCCACGCTGCTGCAGCGCCGCCCCGACATCCTGGCGGCTGAGCAGAACCTGGTGGCGGCCAATGCCAACATTGGCGCGGCACGCGCGCTGTACTACCCGAACCTGTCGCTGCAGGCGGCATTGGCCACCACCGCCACCGCTACCGGTGCGTTGTTCAGCGGCCCGGCGGCGGCCGGCCTGATCGGCGCCAGCCTGGCCGGGCCGATCTTCACCTTCGGCGGCATCGAAGGCCAGGTGGCCGCGGCCGAGGCCGGCGAGCGCGCGGCGCTGGCGGTGTACCAGCAGACCATCCTGAACGCGCTGCGCGAGACCAACGATGCACTCAGCGGCTCGCAGAAGCGGGCCGAGGAGTTCAGCCTGCAGCGCGAGCGCGTGATCGCGCTGCGCGAGTTCGCGCGCCTGTCCAAGCTGCGTTTCGACAAGGGCGTGTCCGGCTACCTGGAGGTGCTGGTGGCCGAAAACGAATTGTTCGCCGCCGAACTGGCGTCGGTGAGCCTGCAGGCCAGCAGCTACGCGCAGATTGTCAACGTCTACCAGGCGGTGGGCGGCGGCTGGGTGGACATCGCCGCCGGCATGGCGCCCAAGCCGCAGGGCGCGCCGAGCCCGGTGCAGAGCCAGGCCTTCAACGCGGGCTTCGGCAACCTGGGAGCGGCCAAGTGAGGGTGTGCAGGGAGCCCTTGCCGGACAACTCGGAGACGACCATGCCAACACCCTGCCGCCTGCCGATGCCGACCGTGATCGTGAGCCTGCTGCTCGCGTCCACCCAGGTGCTGGCACAGCCGGCTTCGCCGGCACTGGCCGAGTGTGCGGCGATCGCTGCCGACAGCGAACGCCTGGCCTGCTTCGACCGCATCAGCGGCCGCGCCGCGAAACCGGCCACGCCCGCAGCGGCCGCGCCCGCAGCCACGCCGGCCACGCCCACAGCCGCCGCCGCGCCGGCGGCCACCGCCGGCAGCGGCTCGATGTTCGACAAGGCCTGGGCCTTCGATCCGGCCAGCCCGCGCTACGACGTCTCGCTGTACGCGCCAAACTACTTCCTCGTGGGCCGCTACACCACCGACCTGAACACTGCGCCCTACGACCCGCTGGTCAACGCCGGTCTGCTCGAGCCCGGCACCGAACTCGACGATGTCGAGGCGGCGTTCCAGATCAGCTTCAAGTTCAGGGCGTGGACCACCGACGACCGCCGCTGGGGCGCCTGGGTCGCCTACACGCAGCAGAGCCAATGGCAGCTGTACAACGACACGGGCAACGCCTCGAGGCCGTTCCGCGAAACCAACTACATGCCCGAGCTGATCCTCAGCTACAAGCCGGCGCTGCAGTGGGGCGACTTGAAGTGGAATCTGTTCAACCTGGCCTTCAACCACCAGTCGAACGGCCGCTCGGACCTGCTGTCGCGCAGCTGGAACCGGTTGATCGCGAGCTTCGGCGTCGAGCAGGGCGACTTCGCGCTGCTGGGCCGGCTGTGGTGGCGCATCCCCGAGTCGGACGACAAGGACGACAACCCGACCCTTTCCGACTACTACGGCTGGGGCGACCTGTCGGCGATCTACAAGTGGCGCGGCCAGAGCTTCAGCGGCACGATCCGCGGCAACCCCAGCACCGGCAAGGGCGCCGGCCAGCTGGCCTACACCAGCGCACCGCTGTTCGGCCCGGTGCGCGGCTACGTCAAGCTGTTCAGCGGTTACGGCGAGACGCTGATCGACTACGACTGGAACCAGACGACCATCGGCATCGGCATCACGCTCAACGATTGGTTGTAGCCGCCATGAGCAAGACAGGCACTGCCCGGAAGACATCCCGGTCGACCAAGGCGGCGCCTGCCGGCCAAAGCGCTACAGCAGCCGCTCCGGTGTCGAGCGAGGCCTTCGCGCCGCCGATCAAGGTGGCCTACCTGGACAAACCGGCCCATCTGCGCACGCGGCGCGAGCGCCAGGAGGCCGGGCGCGCGCTGCGCGTGGTCTGCTCGCGCGAGGCGCAGGCGGCCTACACGCCGGCGGCCGATCGGCGCGACCCGGTGCAACAGCTGATCGAGTCCAGCGCCGGGCGCATCGAGCACCTGGTGCCCATCCGCTACGGCCGCATGGCGCGCTCGCCCTTTGCCTTCTTTCGCGGTGCCGCCGCGCTGATGGCGGCCGACCTGGCCCTGGCCCGAACCACCGGGCAGATCGTGCAGGCCTGTGGCGACTGCCACCTGCTGAACTTCGGCGCCTTTGCCACGCCGGAGCGGCGCATCATCGCCGACATCAACGACTTCGACGAGACCCATCCCGCGCCCTGGGAATGGGACCTCAAGCGGCTGGCGGCCAGCTACGCCATCGCCAGCCGGCACAACGGCCATTCGCGCGCCGACGCCCGCGCCGCGGTGCAGTCCGCCGTGCTGGCTTATGCCGACAAGATGAGCGAGCTG
>Ga0316605_10001726_pt1 | contig 12555 bp, 13 predicted proteins | sample OWC_soil_day20_n_FD_207666 | JGI IMG/M metagenome (GOLD analysis project Ga0316605, IMG submission 207666) | Wetland soil microbial communities from Old Woman Creek delta, Ohio, United States - OWC_soil_day20_noCT | ecosystem: Environmental > Terrestrial > Soil > Wetlands | place: USA: Ohio... | reverse complement strand
GTCATAGAAATCCTTGGCGAGCTTGTTCCAGTTCAGCACCATCCACTCCATTCTTCCGCATCCTCGCGCGTGTGCCTCCCGCACCATCGACGTGAAGAGCGCGTACCCGGCCCTCTTCCCCCTGAAATCGGGAAGCACAAAAAGATCTTCCAGGTAAAGCGTCGGCCGGGCAAGAAAGCTCGAATAGGTCTCAAAGATAAATGCATATCCCACGGCCGATCCGTCGACCTCGCTGAGATAACATTCCAGCCGTGGCCGGTCCGAGAAGAGATCCCGGATGAGCCGTGCCCTGGCTTGTTCATCCGGGCGGTCAAGGTGTTCGTAGTCCGCCAGGGCGTCAACAAGCCGGAGAATCGCAGTGGCGTCCTCGGGACGAGCACGGCGGACGGGTGGGAGCTGGGGTTCAGCGAGCATGATGGTGATCCTCTGATGCTGCGGTTGCGGTGAGTGCCAGCAATATCCAGAAGACGGCTCCGAGGACCGATGTGGAGACGACGAGTCCGAGCAGCGAGCAACAGAGGCTCGCGCCCAGGAGAACGGTCCGGGCAGCCGTCAGCGCTGCGGCGGAGGAAGAACAGAAACGGAGCGATGCCTTCACTGCGGGAACTATGACTGTCAGAAGAAACGCGGCATACGTCAGGGCGGTAACCCAGCCATTTTCAAGTATCGTCTGCAGAAGGTCGTTGTGCCAGCTTGTCGGTGGACGGTGGATGAATGCTGTCTGCGTGCCGGCCGGGAGCAGATCCGCATAGGTGCCTGGGCCATAGCCGAACATCGGCGCTGTTGGGATCAGCCGGATGCCTGCCGCCCAGACCGCATAGCGGTCAAGCGGATGTCCATGGATGAACCACTCCATTTTCATCCAGAGCGCCTGGGGGCTGAAGACCATGAGGACCACAGTGATGGCCAGCCATGCAAAAGCTGCCCGGGGACGTGCGGCCAGCACAAGCAGCAGAGAGGCTCCGAGCATGATCACGATGGGAGCCCTGAGCGCGGACAGAATCACGGCGACTGCTGCCGGCAATACCGCCGAAAGAAGGACCCAGGGCGGCATGCTTTCAGAAAGCGCGAGGGAGACGCCGGCCAGCGCTGCCAGAACGAGGAGATTGAAGTATGTCGTGTCACCAACGAACAGAGACTCCAGGTGTTCAGCGCTGCTCGCAGGATAGGTGGAAAGTGTGGCGAGAGCTGACATACATCCTGAAAAGAGAAAGACCGCTGCCAGGATTCGCACTTCGTTTTGCCGGACGCCCAGCAGAAGCACCGCGGGAAACAGAAGCGGGTGCCAGAGCATGTGGAAGGGAAGGGATGCCGCACCAGGCGATGCCAGAAAGAACGAAACCAGCATGGTGGCAGAGTAGAGAAACCAGAAGATGAGTTGCGTCACTGTTTCCGGGAGGAGGGTCCGCATGTGTTGTTGAACGTTGCGGGAGGATCCCTGGAAGAGCACGGCGGCGAGAAAGAAGAGCGCGAATAATTCCATCGCGGCTGTCGACCAGAACCCGGCTGCAGCCGTGACCGCCAGCAATATGACAATCGGGCGGTGCTCCTTCACGATGACACCGCCCCACCGTAACCGGGCCCTGAGCATGACTCTGATATTAGTGGCTACAGGTCACGAGGGGTGAGATTGCCGATCTCACGTGTCCCATGCGATGAGAAAGCCACCTTGTGTCTGATATGGCGTATGCACCGGTCACTTGCCGGCCGCTGCCGTCCCGGCCTTGAACTTGGCCAGAGTTTCTTCGTATTCCTTCCGGGTCTTCTCAGGCGCGTTCTTCAGAAGGCCAAGCGCCTCTTCCTCCATGGAGATTGCCTTCGCGCTGTTCCCGCGATTGAACTCCACCGTGGCCTGCGTGTCCAGGTACATGGCCTTCTCTTCATCGGTCTTCGCGAGGGCGACGGCTTTCTCCGCCAGCGTGGCTGCGTAGTCCAGCATGGCCTTCTGGCCGGCGAGATTCCACGCTGTGTTGTTCATTTGCTGAGCATCGTTGGGATGCTTCTCAAAATACGATTCGAATTGATTCCGGGCTTCGTGGTATTTCTTCTCTTTCATAAAGTAGTTCGCCAGGGACATGACGGCCGACCCCGCGTACTGCGAATTTGGATACTCCTGAGCGAACGAGGTCAGAGCGGTGGGATCCTTGGTGGTCCGGAAGTTGTCCATCGCAACGTAAAAGCTTGCCTCGTCGGCGTGCTCGTTGGCAGGATCGAGCTCCAACATTTTCTTGAAGTGGGGCACGGCTTTGGCGAGGTCGTTTTGCATGGCATACTTCGAGCCCATTTGATAGTGAGCGGAGGCATTGTCGGGATTCTTCTCGAGCTCTGCCTTCAGCCCACTGATCGTGTTCACCCCCTTCAGATAGTTTCCGAGCGTTTCCAGAAACTTGTCCGGAGGCATGTAGCCGAGCAGCCGGTCGATCTCTTCGCCCTTTGACGTGATCAGGAGGATCGTGGGAAACCCATTGACTTTGTACTTCTTCGCAACCTCGATGCCTTCCCCCTTCTCCGCGTCGATCTTGAACGGGACGACATTGGCGTGGACGAACTCCGTGACTTTCGTGTCCGAATACGTGTTGGCGTCGAGCGTATCGCACCACCTGCACCAATCGGTGATGAAATCGACCATCACCGGTTTCTTTTCCGCCTCTGCCCTGGTGAGCACCTCCTTGAATGTGCCGGTGAAGAATTTTATGTCGGCTCTGGCAACGAACCCAATGGCCATTGCCAGCAGAAGAACCGAAACGACGCGTCGCATATTTGCTCCGGCAAAATGATTAGATTAATAGAAGATACCATATTCCACGTTGATTTCAAAGGGATGGAAAACAGACGTCTTACGTCTGACGTCGTCCGACGGATTTCTGATGTTTGTTCGTGCGCCGTTACCTGGATGGATCCTGGAACGGTCCATACCACTGTTCGAAACCATAAAATCTGTCAGCAGTTTCAAGCGATTGACATTGGCTCCTTTTCCATCCTATTTTTCCCCCACGCATTTAATGGTCCGGTGCGGCACCTTTTTTCCCCCTTCCGCGTGAGAATTGAGAGCGCATGTTTCCCGACCTCGCCCTCATTGCACTCCCGCCTCTGACACGGGGACCTATAGAATTGAATTTGATGCCGGCGGCCTGAAAAAAGGGATCTACCTGTACACCCTCCGTGCGGGGGAATTCGAGTCAACCAGGAGCATGGTGGTGAAGAAGTGATGAGGGCTCTGCTGGGGGAGGTTGAAATTATGCCAAAAAGTTGTTAATTTGCACGTGTATCGGATATCCTTCAGGAGGACCCATGGCAAAGCTCTACGTTTCCAACAAGGATGAGTCTGCTCGGATGTTCAAGAGCGACTTTCTGGAGATGTTCACTCATGTCCATTGGAGTGTCCCGATCATTATCTTCCTTCCGGTGGTCATCTACTGTCTCGTGAAGACCTCCACGCAACAGGTCGTGGGACTCTATGAAGGGATTTCCCTTTTCGTTCTCGGTCTGTTTGTCTGGACCTTGACCGAATACATTCTCCACAGATTTGTGTTCCATTACGAACCGACCAGCGAATTCGGGAAGCGGCTGCACTTCATGACCCATGGAGTCCATCACGACTACCCGAGTGACTCCAAGCGACTTGTCATGGTTCCCTCTGTGAGCATTCCTCTTGCTTCGCTTTTCCTGGGGCTCTTCTACCTGATCGCCGGGCCGTACTATGTGCTCCCGTTCTTTGCGGGTTTCATCTTCGGCTACATTTGCTACGATGAGATCCACTACGCCACTCACCATGCGCCGCTGAAGGGAGGCATCGGGCTCTGGCTGAAGCATCATCACGTGCTGCATCACTACCGGAATCCCAACAGAGGCTACGGCGTGAGTACGCCGCTCTGGGATTATGTCTTCGGCACGATGGAGGAGAAGGAGGAGAGAAGGGCGGCGGAGGCGACTATCCCCAGCCGCAGTTGAGAAATCAGAAGATCGAGTGAAGAAAATGCCCTGGCGGTCGCGTCAGGGCATTTCTGTTCTGCGCCTTCGTCATTGCTTCAGCGGACGACGCCCCACAATGATGGAATCTGATTGTCCAAGCTTCATATCACCTGGACGACTGCATTGCGCGTAGCGCCTCGCTGAGGGCCGGAAGCTCTGTCTTCAGCTTCTGGATCTTCTGCTCAAGTTCCGCATTCGGCTTGCCACTTTCCCGCGCCGTCGCAGCACTCTTTTCGAGGTCACGAAGAAGTTCTTCTTTCGCGGCAACATACCCTTTCATGAAGCTCACCTCTTCCGGTGTCGCGGGTTTCGTGACCGCTTTGGCGCCCTGCGAGAGCGGCTTGTCGGCCAGTTTGTACTTGAAAGGAACGGAGACCCAGACCGAGACCGGCTTGTCCTTGATGCGCGCAGGCTTGAACTCAAACTCCTTCGCCGCATCGATGGTAGGCTTGTTGAAGATCTCGGCGTCGCTCTTGAGGAGCGTGACCTCCCGCGCTTTTCCTGCCGTGTCGACCAGGATCTTCACCCACACCATTCCTTCCATCCCTGCCTTCTTGGCAAGCTCCGGATACAACGGCTCTGCTTTCTTCATGACCTCCGGCTGCTGGTCTACCGCAACAAAATCTTGCGGAGGAGATTCCCGGGAGGCCGTTTCGGTTGCAGACGGCGGGGCCGCCTGCTGCGGTTCTGCCGAATCCTTCCCGCACCCGGAGAGAAGCAGCGCTGCCATTGCCCCCCATATGATCCCTGCCGTAGCGTTCATATGTCTCTCCTTGCGATCTTTTCAAATTCCGTTCACCGCTCCCCGCGCTCGGTGCCCGACACGCTGTCCGCTTGCGCGGCTCGACAGTGGCGGTTTCTCACTTGGTTTCTACCTTGTCTGCCAGCTTGTATTTGAACGGCACGACAACCCAGACGGAAACGGGCTTGCCCTCTTTCATGGCTGGGGTGAACTGGAATTGTTTTGCGGCGTCGATGGATGCCTGGTTGAATATCTCGCCGTCGCTCTTGGCGATCACTGCATCCTTCACTCTGCCCTCGGTGTCGACCAGGATCTTCACATAGACTGTCCCTTGAAGTCCGTTCTTCATCGCCTCCTCGGGGTACACTGGGGCCGCGTTCTTCACAAGTCCGGGCTCCTTATCAACGGGGACCATATCCGATGGCGGCGCCTCTTCTATTGCTTGAAGCGAAGACGTGGGGGTAATCTCCTGCGGACCCTCTGTCTTGTTGCCGCAGCCGGCGACACCGGCAGCCAACATGGCTGTGAACATCAACATCGAAATCTTTTTCATCTCTTTTCTCCTTTGGTTGGGATCGATATTTTCCATCTGGGTCAATCTTCCATCTGTGTTCATTTGTGGCTAAAAGAAGGGCCCTAATTTGCCACAGTCCGGGCTCTCACTTCGAAGATGTCCGCAGGCGCCGTTGTGACAACCTGTTCTTCCGGAAGCTGGTAGATCACCACGACAGTCTGGCGCCCCTGCGTGCCCTCGTCTCTTCTGAAGACCGATTCGAACGTTGGGCCGGCTCCACCCGACCTGAATAACAGGAGGGAGAAAAGCACGCTGGCCAACGCCACCACGAGAACCGCGGCCGCGGCAAGAGGGTACGAAAACCGAATTTCCCGCCGCCAGAACGGCTCCGGCGTGCCATGACTTGCCAACCGGAAGACACGCCCCCCCGACAGCTGTTCGAACAGCTCTTCGTCGAGCCCTTCGGGCAGAGCGACCGTATCCTTCCGAATCACTTCCCTGGTGCGCACCGATGATGCCAGGAACGACCTGCAGTCGGCACAGCTGCTCAAGTGAGCGAACAGAGCCGCCTGCCCTGAAGCATCAAGCAGGCCGTCCATGAAACGGCTTGCATTCTCCTGGAACGTCTCGCAATTCATCACCATGATCCTTTCATTGGCCTTGCCGGGATGTAGGTTGTCACGGTCGCGCTACATAGGGTTTCATGATCCTGTGGAGCTGCTGCCGCGCTCTGAACAATCGCGATTTTACCGAGCTCTCCGTTGATCCTGTGATCGCCGCAATCTCGTCGTATGCAAGGTCTTCGTACTCTCTGAGCAGCAACACCTCGCGATATTCGGGGTTGAGGCGCTCGATCACTTCCATCAACACGCGTGCTTCATCCTCCCGCTCCAGCATCGCCCCGACATCCTCTCCCTGCACATCGTCCATGTCTTCGACAGTCTGAATAAGCGACTTGCTCCTCCGCAGCTCGTTCAAACAGATGTTGCGGACGACCGTGAACAGCCATGACTTGAATCGGAGAACGCGCGCCAGATCAGCCCGACGTTCGAACGTTTTCAGGAACGCAGACTGGAACGCATCCCGGGCGTTTTCGGGCCGCCGGAGCATCCGCAGCGCGAAGACGTAGAGCGGCCGTTTGTAGCGGTTGTACAACGCCGCAAACGCCAGGTCATCCCCGGCCGCGAAAGCCCGTGCAAGGTCCTCATCTGTTCTCATGAGCATCGGAAGCGTTGTAGACGCGTCTACTATGTAGACACGGGGAAGGCGGAAAAGTTGCTGGAGATATTCACCCCACCCCTCTGCCTACCGAACCGACGGAGTTCTTTGGACCTTCGGAGCAGGCGGGCTCGGTTTCTCTCCCCCTCTTGGTCCGAGAGGGAGAGGGAGGGGTTGACGGTGGCATTCATGGATCGCTACCGTACGTCATATCGGGAAAACGAAGCCTGGGCGATTGCAGCGAACAGGAAGTTGAACAGGACCAGGATCCCAAACTGCGGCAGCACCCGTGCGATCCGGTCTGCCAGAGGCTCAGGTTGATAGACGAACCTCGGCCGGTCACGCATGTCAAGATAGTCGTTGGAATCAAACGCAGGGTTTTCTGCTTTCGCTTTTTCATAGCGGGCGCGAGCGAACGAGCCGATCTCCTGTTGGAATCGCCCGGCCTCCTCGCCCCAGTGGTCGTCCGCGCTGATACCAGTCTCAGTCATGTCGGTTGCCAGGAACACAAAGTCGGCCAGCGGAGACAACGATGCAATCCAGATGGCCAGTTGCTCCTGGTATTTTGATTGAGCCTGGAAGGCCTCGTAGATCTTCCTCGCCTTGGCCTGTTGATCCCTGTTGACTTCGCCGATCAGTCCGTCGTAAGCGTTCGTATACTGGCTGTAGCGTTCCTTCAAGGCTGGATCAGCGCCAACACGCGACGCGACTTCGTTCCGGCTCAGCGAGGAGAAGTCCGCCAGGTCGGGGAACTGCGATCGCAAGAGTTCCGCTCCGCGCTGCGCGACGATCTGGTCACGTTCCTCGCTCGTAATCCAGGACGTCTCCTGCTCGATCTTTGCCGCGGATGGAATGCGGAACAGTTGTGCCGCCAGGAACGGGCTCACGTTGGGAAGAAAGAGCACGAGCACCACCCAGGCGAACAGCGCCTTGAGCAGGGCCTGTCCGGACGAGTGGGATCGGGCAGAAATCAGCATCCCGAGCGCGAAAAATGCGGAGATATAAAAGAATGATCCCACCAGGAGGATCAGAAAGACCCCGTAGTCGGTCCAGCGCAGCTGTAATCCCGAACGAACAGACAGATACAGGATGCCCGAGAGGACCCCGATCGTGAATGGCACGATCAGGCTGATCGTTCCGCCGATCAGCTTCCCGAACAAGATGCTTGCGCGGCCCGCCCCCATGGAGAGCATCTGCTTCAGCAGGCCCGCCTCTCGCTCCCCGGTGATTGCGTCGTAGGAGAAAAGGATGGCCATCAGGCTCATGATCACTGTCACGATGGCGACGAAGTCGAGTCGCGAGAAGAGCGCGGAAACCGGATTGCTCACGAAGTTCTGTTGCTCGGGCTCCCGGTCGATGCCGAGAACGAGGGCCTGGTAGTGTTTGGGCATCTGGGTCTGGCGTGCCATCCACTGCATCCTGTTCCAGTGACCGTAGCGTTCGATGAACTCCTCCTGCATGGCCGCGCGGCTCTGGTAGTCGCGCCACTCGTTCAGGTACGAGCTTGTGAGGACGACCATGGAGGAGAGCATCAGGAGGATCGACACGAGACAGGCGGCGGCAAAGCGCTGGTTCAGGAAGTTGTCCAGGATCTCTTTTCGTATGATCAGCCCGAGCGTCATTTCTCTTTCGTCCGACCACGTTTCAGGTGATTGTGAATGCCGAACTATTCCCCATCAGCGTGGATCATACACCGCAAAGCGGGCCGTCGCGAGGCCGATGCAGAAAAGGGCGAATGCGACGATAACCAGGCTGTCGGTCAGCGCGGAGAGCAGGAACACGTCGCCGAAGCTCGTGCGCGTGTAGGTGAAGCTGCCGGGCTCTCCCGGTTCCATATGCATGTACTTGCCGAAATTGAGTTTCACGTGAAGCATCACCGCGTCTTTCAATCGTTGGTCCTCCAGAAAACCGGTGCCGGCGACATCGGTCATGAGGAATGTCAGCGCTCCGGCAGGAGACGCCAGGACGATCGACCGCGTGAGTCGCATCTGGCCGTCAAGTGCCGGGCGATAGCTTTCAAAGATTTCCCGCTGCGCTCCCCAAATCTGGTTCACCATCTCAGTGCCGATGCCCTTGTCCGGCCCGCTCTTCTCCTTTTTAATGCGCTCGAAGATGGCCTGGATAGCCGCCAGGCGCCCCTGCATCTCCACGCGCTCTCCGGGGGGCACAGTGGCCAGATCCCGTGCCACCGCAATTCCCAGGTTGGGAATGACGAAAACGAAAACAGTCCAGGCGGCCAGGCTGACGATCACTGACGTGGCGCTTCGATGCACGAGCGTCGAGACCAGGATCCCGAGTGCGGTGAAGGACAGGCAGTACACTCCTGAGGAGACGACTATCACCCCCAGCTTCAGCCAATACTGACGGTCCGTTTGAACGTCCGGCAACAGGGAGACGACCGCCACGGCAACCAGGAAGAGAATCGAAAATGGGACGAACACCAACACGAATCGTCCGAAGAGTTTTCCGAAGAGCAGGTTGAACCGCCCCGCGCCACCGGCCAGAAGCAGCTTGAGCGTCCCCTGCTCCTTTTCCCCCGAGATTGCATCGAACGCGAAGAGGAGCGCCATCAGGGAGAGCATTACCTTGATGACGAAGAGCATGTCCGGGACCGTGAAGAGCGTGAACAGCCGGTTGACCGATTGCTGGCTCAACTGCACGTCGATTCCCAGCGCCGAGAACTGCAGCAGGCGACCGAGGTTCGTGTCGATCCCTTTCACGAATACGGAAAGGGGCGTGGGTGGGATGATGATCTTCTCGGGATTCGGCTGCTGGGGCTTCAGGACGTCGTAGTTCTCCCGCCGAAGCTGGTAATCGCCGTAGGAAACCAGGATGCTGATGAACATCAGCGCCGCCAGAAGAGCGCTGAGGATCATGAAGCGGTAGCTTCGGATATTCTCGAGAATTTCTTTGGTGAATATGGCGATCATCGGCGACATCGGGGGTGCTCCGGTTTCCCTTCAGCTGACTTCCATGTATTTGAGGTAGAGCTTCTCCAGGTCTTCATGCTCCAGCTCCTTGCGCGTCCGCTCCATGATAAGGCTTCCTTCTTTCATGATGCCCACGACGTCTGCGATCTCTTTGGCACGGAAGACGTCATGCGTGGACATCAAGATGGCCTTTTCTTCGCTGCGCAACTTCATGAGAAGCGCGACGAACTCCGACGCGGCTTTCGGATCGAGTCCGGAGGTAGGCTCATCGAGCAGAAGCGCGGGAGCCTGCTTCAGGATTGCGATAGCAATGCCGAGCTTCTGCCGCATCCCCTTGGAGAAGGTCTTCACCCGGTGTTCGAAGGCGCCTTCAGGCAATCCCACCTGGCGCATCACCAAGCGGTAGTCTTCCTTTTTCAGATCCCTGCGGCCCGCAAGCCGGGTGAAGAAGTCGAGGTTCTGACGGGCGGTGAAATTGCCGTAGAGCATGACATTCTCCGATACATATGCCGCAAACTTCTTCGCTTCGCGGGGCTCCCTCGTGCAGTCCACGCCATTGAGCGTGGCCGTGCCGCTGGTCGGCTCAATAAAATTGAAGAAGAGATTGATCGTGGTTGTCTTCCCCGCGCCGTTGGCGCCCAGCAAGCAGTAAACCTGTCCCGGATGGATGTTCAGGTTAAGGCGATCAAGCGCGAGGTGACCATCTTCGTAGCGTTTGGTGAGATCGTTGGCCTGGATCATGTGGACTCCCTCACTGAAGGTTTCGACCCTGCTGCCCTTAGGCTTCTTCCTGGAGTTTCTTGCTCATGATCATGCCAAGCGCGATGGACAGCAGCTTGGCGTCGCTTTTGTCTGCACGCGAGGGGATGAGGATCGGCACGGTCGCCCCCACGATGACGTGCGCCAGGCGAAGGCCCGCGAAGTATGTGGTGCTCTTGGCCAGGCTGTTGGCCGATTCGATGTTGGCGGCGACAAGGATCTCCGCCCTGCCCGCGACCTCCGACTTGATCCTCTTCTCCGCGGCGGCATCGCTGGAGATCGCGTTGTCCAGCGCGAACGGCCCGTCCACCACACAGCCGGTGATCTGCCCGCGCTCGTTCATCTTCGAGAGCGCTGCCGCGTCCAGCGTGGACTGCAGATTGGGGAGGACGAATTCCGTCGCGGAGAGCACTGCGACCTTCGGGTTGGGATTGCCGAGCGCGTGTGCCACCTCCACGGCGTTCCTGATGAGCTCCACCTTGTTTTTCAGGTCGGGGGCGAGCGTCATGCCGCCGTCGGTGATCATGATAAACTTGCTCTCCATACGCGGAGGGTACTCCAGCACAAAGATGTCGCTCAGGAGGCGGCCTGTTCGAACCCCGCTCGATTCCTCAAGGACAGCTTTCATCATGGTCCCCGTATCGACGCTTCCCTTCATCAGGATATCGGCCTTCCCGTCGCGCACGAGCTCGATCGCGGCGCGCAGGGCGGCGGGATGCTCGGGATGGTGGATGATCTCCATCAGCGACGCGTCGCCTCCGTGCGCGGACATGCCGTTCGTAATCGCGTCGCAGTTGCCGACGAGGATAAAATGAGCATGGAGGACCCGCTGTGCCTGCGCGATGCTGGAGAAGGTCTCCGCATTGCCGGGTGCCACGACCGCCACGCGCATCCCCGTGATGGTGGCCGCGTAGTCGAGAAGAGCATCGAAATTGGGTATCGTAGGGGTTGTCATGGGAGTGATAGAGGGTATTGAGTTGAATAGGAATATCTATATTGTCATTGGTCGGCCGGTCAATACTCGGCCGCCGTTTCTGCTCCTTGCAGCACCCGAAGCGCTCCTTCGGCCAGCGCACGCATTTCGTCCTCGCCGGGGTAGATCAGCAGCTGTCCGAGGTATTGCACGCGTTCCTGGATCCATCCGGTGAGCATTGCGGAGCCGGCGAGCCCGCCGGTCAGCACCACGGCGTCGAGCGCGCCTTTGAGCACGGTGGCCATGGCGCCGATCTCTTTCGAGATCTGGTAGGCCATCGCTTCGAAGACCTCGCGCGCAAGCGCGTCGCCGTCGGCGATCCTGCGCTCCACCTCCGTGGCCTGCGGCGTGCCGAGGTAGGCTGTCAGCCCGCCGCGGCCGCGTACCAGGGAGCGAATCTCTGCCTCGGAATATGTGCCGGAGAAACAGAGCGCGATGAACTGCTGCAGCGGCAACCCGCCGGTCCGTTCGGGAGAGAAGGGACCGTCGCTGTTGGCGTCGTTGACGTCGATGATCTTCCCGCCGAGCACCGGCGCCACCGAGATCCCGCCGCCAAGGTGTGCCACAACCAGCCGTATCTCTCCAAGCGGGCGCCCAAGCTCCGTCGCAGCCCGCCTGGCGGCGGCATGGATATTCAGCGCGTGGGAAAGGCTGCTCCGCTGGATCAGCGGGTGCCCGGAGTAACGCGCGAGCGGTTCGATCTCATCCACAGAGACCGGGTCTCCCACATACGCCTGGCAGCCATGCTCGCGGGCCAGCGCATCGGCCATTGCGCAGCCCAGATTGGAGGCATGCTCTCCCTGCAGGTTCGCGCGCGCATCGGCAAGCATGCGGTCGTTCACCCGATAAGTCCCTCCTTGCACCGGGCGCAGCAGGCCTCCCATCGCCACGACCGCCGAGAGAGGGGCATGTACCTCAGACCGGATCCAACGACGTATGCCTTCCATCCGGAAGTCAAACTGCTTCCATATGCCGGCGAAGGAATCGAGCTCGGCACTCTCATACCGCACCGTCAGGGCTGATCTGAGGATTTGACCTTCAAACAGGGCCAGTTTCGTGCTGGTAGAACCCGGATTGATGACAAGTATGTGAGGGGGCATGTCGCACGATAAGGAAGCGAGCGGGAAAAAGCAACCTGCAAGAGTGCAATCGCCACAGATGAGCACCGATTCGGGACGAACACAGGTGGCCGTTATCTCCCTCTCTTTGCTCTGGGAACCGCGCATGCCGAAATAGAGTTGTTTAGAAGAAGATTCTTGGCCCGGATTCCATCTTGACTTGCATTGTCAGCCAGAGGCCTCCCGGATGATCGGCGAGACGATTTCCCACTTCCAGGTGATTGAGAAACTCGGTGAGGGAGGGATGGGCGTTGTCTACAAGGCCCTGGATCTCAACCTCGGCCGCACCGTAGCCCTGAAATTTCTTCCCCACCTCTCTGCCTCAAGCG
>Ga0316605_10001721_pt1 | contig 12587 bp, 11 predicted proteins | sample OWC_soil_day20_n_FD_207666 | JGI IMG/M metagenome (GOLD analysis project Ga0316605, IMG submission 207666) | Wetland soil microbial communities from Old Woman Creek delta, Ohio, United States - OWC_soil_day20_noCT | ecosystem: Environmental > Terrestrial > Soil > Wetlands | place: USA: Ohio... | reverse complement strand
TGGGAACTGGCGGAGAGGGTGGGATTCGAACCCACGTGGGGCGATTATGCCCCCATCCGATTTCGAGTCGGCGCCGTTATGACCGCTTCGGTACCTCTCCGGCGGCCGCGTATTCTATAGGAACGATGAAGCCCCTGCTCGCACTGCTGTCGACCCTGCTACTCGCGACCTGCAGCCAGCCCCCAGGGCTGCTCGAGCGGGTGCTCGCGACCGGCGAGCTGCGGGTCGTCACCCGTAACAGCCCCGACGCCTACTACCTCGGCAGCCACGGGCCGGAGGGCCCGGCCTACGAGCTCGCGAGCCGGTTTGCGGAAGGCCTCGGCGTCGCCTTGCGGCTCTACACCGTCCGCACTCGCGAGGCCGCGATCCGCGAGGTCGCTGAAGGCCGGGCCCACGTCGCCGCGGCCGGCCTGACCACCGGGATCGCCCTCCCGCCGCAGGCCCATTTCGGCCCGGGCTACCATCGCGTTCGGGAGCACCTCGTGTATCGGCGCCGTGCGTCGCGCCCGGCCTCGATCCGCCAGGCCGGCCGGGGCCAGATCGAGGTGGCCGCGGGCAGCGCGCACCAGCGCACGCTGGAGGATCTGCGACTGCAGCACCCCGACCTCGCCTGGGTCGAGCGGGCCGACACCGACACCGAGGAGATCCTCGCCGGCGTGTCGGCAGGCCAGGTCGAGTTCACCCTTGCGAGTTCCACGGAATTTGCGCTCAGCCGGGTCGTGCACCCGGAACTCGCCGTGGCGCTGGATCTTTCGCCGGAGCGGGCCATCGCCTGGGTCGTGAACACCGCGGCCCACGATCGCTCCCTCCTCGACCGGGTCAACGCGTTTTTCGTCGGCGTGCGCGCCGACGGCACCGTCGCGCGACTGCTCGACCGCTACTACGGCGACAAGCAGAGCTTCGACTACCTGTTCTCGCGCAACTTCCTGCAGCACGTGCAGACGCGGCTGCCGCGCTACCTCGACTGGTTCAAGGAGGCCGCGGCCAAGCACGAGCTCGACTGGCGACTGCTGGCCGCCATGGGCTACCAGGAGTCGAAGTGGGACCCGTATGCCGTCTCGTTCACCGGGGTGCGCGGCCTCATGCAACTCACCGAGGACACGGCCGCGATGATGCGCGCGGGCGACCGGCTCGACCCGCGGGCCAGCATCTTCGGCGGCGCCCGCTACCTGTCGCGCCTGATGGGGATGGTGCCGCCACGCATTCCGGAACCCGACCGCACCTGGTTCGCGGTGGCCGCCTACAACGTCGGGTTTGGGCACGTCGAGGACGCGCGCGTCCTCGCTCAGCAGCAGGGTCGCAATCCCGACCGCTGGGAGGACGTGCGGGAGTTCCTGCCGCTGCTCGCCCAGGAACGCTGGTACACCCGCACCCGCCGCGGCTACGCGCGCGGCTGGGAGCCGGTGCGCTACGTCGACAACGTGCAGGCCTACCTGAACATCCTGGCGGTCGCCGGGATCGGCTCGCAGCCCGCCGCAGCGGACGAGCCGACCCCCGGGGGTGCCGACCGCCCCGGGGACACGCCCGGGCCCGAGCGCAAGACCGCGAGGCGCTGAGCGATCGTCGTCGCCGTCAGCGTCGGGCCAGGAAGAACTGCCTGAGCAGGCTGCCGCACTCCTCCGCCAGCACCCCGCCGGTGCACTCGAGGCGGTGATTGAGCGCCGGGTGCTGCACGATGTTGAACACCGATCCAGCCGCGCCGGCGCGCGGATCGGTGGCGGCGTACACCAGTCTTTGTACGCGGGCGTGAACCATGGCGGAGGCGCACATGGCGCACGGCTCCAGCGTCACGTAGAGCGTCGTGCCGGTGAGCCGGTAGGTTCCGAGCGCTGCGCCCGCGGCGCGCAGCGCGACGATCTCGGCATGCGCCGTGGGATCGTTCGCGCCGATCGGGTGATTCCAGCCCTCGGCCACGACGACGCCGTCCTTGACGATGACCGCGCCGACCGGGACTTCGCCGGCCGCTTCGGCCGCACGCGCAAGCTCCAGGGCGCGCGCCATGTGCGTGGAATCCTCGGGATGCGCGTCGCTCACGATGCGATGGTCCGCGAATGGGGCGCGCGGATCAGGGCAGTGACTCGCTGCCGAGGAACCCACAGCCGGTGAACTCGGCGACAGGCGCTGGTCTCTCCACCCGTACCACGGCGGTGAAGCCGTAGACGGCGTCGGCCATGGTGTCGCGGCAGAGCTTCGGCGCGATCATGGCGTTCAGTGCACTGCCCTCCGTCGAGGTCGCAAGCCTTGCCTCGGCCCGGTCGGGTCGCCCACCGGGCCAGCGCCACGACAGCGGCAGCGGTGGCGCGTTCACGGCACCGCCATCCTGCGTCGTGAACCTCACGCCGGTTCGATTCGACACGAGGCTCCATCCCGGTTCATTACCCTGCGTGCGGAACCCCACCGGGTCCGTGGGACACCCCATCTCCGAGCCCGCGCGGTTCAGCCGGTCGATCATGAGTTCGCCGTCGCGAAGGGTGCCGTAGGCCTCGAGGTAGAGGCTGTCGCGAGTGTCGAAGCCGATGTCGGTGATGGCCGCCGTGATGATGACCTCGGGCGAGACGTCGTGCACGCGCACCGTCGTACCGCCATGGCAAGGCTGCAAAATCAGGCCGTCGGCCTCGCGGGTGAGCGTGCCGCGGAACAGCGTGCGCGGTGCCTCGAGGCGCGCGGCGGTTGCCGCCTCGCTCCGTTCGAGACGCAGGTTGTGCTGCGTGGGGATCGGCGCTTCGTCGCGACCCAGCAGCTCGAGCGTCCCGGCGTTCGTGCGTCGGAAGCTCTGGCGTCCGGCCTCGTCGTAGGGTTCGATGCGCACGCGCTCCCCGGCATCGGTGCCCACGCGCATCCACGGCCCGAGGCGCTCCTCGGTGCGATCGCCGTCGCCGGTGCCGAGGTACGTGGCGGTCATCCGATAAACCAGCGGCACGCCGGCGCCGCCCATGGTGTAGAGCGTCAGCGTCGTGCGGATCCCTGCGCAGTCGGCGCAGGGCAGCGTGCCGACGTACGGGCCGTCGGCGATGGGCCCTTGCGACGCGGCCTGCGCCGGGCCGCCGAGTGAGCCAACGCTTGCGACGGCCGCGCCGAGCAGCGCGCGGAAGCGGCGCCAATGCGCTGCGGTGTAGTGGTCCACCGTAATCCTCGCTATCCCTCGAGATACGCCCGCGCCCCGGCCGCAACTCATACCACCCGCTCCCCATCGTCCTGCGAGAGCGGAATGGTCGCCGCTTTCCATCCGAGTTCCCGTTCCAGCAGGGCCTGGAACGGCGTGCGGATCTGCACCGGCATGCGTTCGACGTAGTCCTGCGCGGCAGCCGCGCGACCGGTCGCGATGAGCCGGCGCAGCCACTCGAGCCTGAGCTGTTCGCTGGGAAAGCCCGGAGAGTGGTCCGGCAGATTCGGCTCCGCCGCCCGCCAGACCGCCCCGTCGAGGCCTTTCGACTCGATCCACGCGCCGATGATGGCGTCGATGCCGGTGGAACTACGCATGTTCTCGTCGCGCGACCAGTAGCCCACGTCGTGGGAGAAGATGCTCTCCCGGACCGCGAGGTCGCCGGCGGCGGCCAACACCGTCGCCTTGCGGCTCAGCGTCCAGAAAGTCGGCTGCGGCGGGGAGTCTTCCACCAGCACCGGCAGCAACCTTGGTCCGCTGGCGAAGCGTGCGAACTCCACCGGCAACCGTGGTCCGTCGGGGTACCAGTGCGTCTCGACATCCAGGCTGCCCGGTTCCCAGATCAGGTATCCCCAGCCGATGATGGCAGTCTTCACGTGGCGGCACCGCGTCGAGTGGCGGAGCGCATCCTACACGGGTCGACGCGGGCCTTTCGCGGGTTTGTCCGCAACCTGCCGGCTCCCCCGGAGACAGCCTGTGAATCGTGTCCTGCAGTTGAAGGCCACGGGCTTCTCCGCCCGGCAACGACACTCCACATCCCGCTGCAGTGAAACCGATGCAGTTTCTCCTCTCGGCTCCAGTTTCGTGCTCTCCTCTGACGAAGGCTTCATGGACGAGCAATGCCGCCGATCCCGCCAGCGAGCCGACAGCGGCGATCAGGGTAATTTAGCGGCTGGATGCCAGCGCACGGTTGAAAAGCATACGGGTGGACTCCGGTCGCGAACTCGCCGTATGTGAACGTCTGGGTCGACGGGCAATGGGTGGCGTTTCTCGCCCCAAGGGCTCACCTCTCGATCATCAATATGTCTGCAGACTCGGCACGTCGCTCGAAGACGATCTCTCTGCCGTCGCCCGAGACGTCGAAGTCGCCCGCCGTGAAGTCGCGTCCGAAGCTGGTCATTTTCCTCTCGATGCCGGATTCGAGGTCGAACACGACCAGGTTACGATTTGCGGTCTCGCCGCGCAGCACGACCATTGCTTTGCCGTCGCGCAGGATGGCCATGCGCTCGGCGCCGCGGGTCAAGGTAAGTGGCGGCAGCGCGCGGGGCGTGCCGTCCGCCGTCACGGCCCGAACGTCGAAATTGACCCCGACTTGCGGGCCCGCGTAGACGAGAAACCCACCGGTCGGTGACCAGTTCGGTTCCGTCCCGTATTGACGCACCAACTGGACGGGCGCACGACCATCCAGCGGAACGCTGAATATCCTGGGTTCCCCCTCGTCCAATGCCGACACCGCGATCGACTGACCGTCATACGCCCAGGTCGGCGACCCGTGCACCTCGAGTCCGCTCGCCAGCATTCGCGCGCCGGACCCGTCTGCGTTCATCACGTGCAGCCGCGATTCGCCGTTGCGCTCGGCCGTGAACGCGACCTGCCGCCCATCCGGAGAGATCGACGGCGCGCCGACGAGGCGTGTACTTGGTCGGCTCCAGAGCTCCATTGCGTCGTCGCCGGCGAGCTTCCAGATTCCCTCTTGGCCACGTTTCGAGGATACGTACAGCAGGTAACCCGGACCGTAGCGCGGTGATCGTGCCGCGGTGGTCGGCAGCGCGATACGCGTGGCAGCCGACTCGTCGGTCACACCATTGGCGATCGGCAGCCGCCAGAGTGACGACATCGGTCGCACGACCGTCGCCAGCAGTCGCCGGCCATCGGCGCTTGCCGCAAGCGATTCATAGCGGTCGGTCCCAATGTGCACGCGCCGGGACTCCCGGCGTCGTGTATCGAGTACGTGCATCCAGGGACCCGAGCCGTCGTCGCTGGTCGCGAGATAGACCAGTGTGCGGCGGTCGATAAAGACTGGATGAGTCACCCTCGAGGCGTGGAAGGTCATGCGCTCGGCACCGGAACCGTCGATCCGGACCCGCCAGAGGTCCATGACGTCGGGCGGCTTCCCCCGCACGAAATAGATGTGCACGTCGTCGGGCGACCACATGGGATAGTGGCAGTGCGTGCCAGTCGGCGCCGCATATATCTGTCGTCCCACTGTCTCGCCGGCGTCGGTGACGTAGAGCGGGTCTCCCGGCGCGGCCGTGTGATAGACGAGCCGCGTCCCGTCGCCGGACCAAGCGAGTTCCACGACGCCGGGCAGGATCGGGCGTGGCGTCCCGCCCAGCGTAGGGACCGACCAGACGTCGATTCGGCGCTGGTCGTCCTCAAGTCCGGACGTACGGGCCCACAGCGTCACCTGCGTTCCATCGGGCGTGAATTCGACGTTGCGCACTTCGTCGTTGAACAACCCCTGCAGTTCGCCGCGCGTCAGGTTGTGGAATTCACCGGAATCGATCTGTGTCACCCACGCATCCATCGGGCCGTCGCGGTCCGAGAGAAATGCCGCGAACTTTCCGTCGCGCGATATCGCGGCCGCCTGCTCGATGCCCTCGAAGTCGCTCAGCGTCGAGTAACGGGCGTCCGCGAGTGGGTTTTGCCCTGCGAATCCCGACCGATGCAGGAGCCACGCGCTGGTGGCGGCAACCACGAACAGGACGCCGGCTGCGGCCAGCAGCACCAGCATCGTGACTTCGGTTCCGGTGACGCGCTGCTTGCCGCGGTCGCCGTGATACCACGCGACCATGATCACGAACGGCAGCCCCACCATGACGGCGAATATCGCTACTTGCCGGATTGCGCTCGGCCAGCCGAAAGCCTCGCCGACGTACTCCAGGCCCTGAAGGAAGGCCCACCCGGCGGCGGCGTACGCGATTCCCCATTGCACCACCCTGCGGCGGCGCAATTGCTGCCAGATGCCGTCGGAGTCATTGGCGCTCGCGTCAGACACGTGTGTCGATCTCGCGTGGGCTCGATCGTCTTCCGGCTCGCGATCAGGCGGTCAGGATAGCACCGCGGACACGACGGGCCGCCTGGTGCTCAGGCTGGTGCGGTCGTCAAGCCGCACCCGCGTCGTCCTGCGTCAGCGACTCAGACCCACCAGTCGTCATCCGTCCGCGGCAGATCCATCCCCAGCGTCCCGGGCACGCGCTTGGAACCTCCCTGCGATGGCACGACGCTCGCCAGCATCCGCGTGCCGCCGGCCGGCGCCGATCGTCCCGGGTTTAGAAGGCTGGCGCCCTTCTTCGGCTTGGGAATCGGCCGATAGGCGCTGACCGAACCGGTCACCTTCAGCTTGATCTTCTCCTCGCTGCTGACCGGTCGCGTCTCCTCGCCCGAGTCCAGCTTCGGAATGACGTTGCGCGTGACCTGGCGGGGATTCGGATGGACGTTCTGTTCGACGACGAGCACGCTGCCGTCCTTGCGGACGTCAATCACGATCGCGGTGTGATGCGGGCGGGTGAGCGTGCGGCCGGACGCCTCGTACCACTTGCCGTTTGCGACCTTCCAGGTGGCGATGTCGACGACGTGATCGCTGAACTGGAGGATGTCCCCGGGCTGGATCGAACTGAGCAGGATCCCGTCGCCCCAGTCGTAGTCGGCCGTGGCCGTGACGGGCTCATCGCCGTCGGCTGCAGTCGCCGCACCCAGACTCCTGAGCAGCTTGTCCACTAGGGCGAAGCAGTCGAGGCCGTACTTGCTGGTCAGAGCCGCCTTGCCGACGAGTTTCTGGGCGGCATTCTTGAGTCCAACATTCAGATCTTCGTCGCTCATGTTCGGACCTCCTGCGCCTCACGCATCGGCCGGGGCCGGATGGGTGGCCGGCACGGCAGTTTAGACCTCTAGCGTCGACCAGGGCCCGGCGGTGATCGTGGTGACCCCCTGTGTGCCGCCGCGCAGCCACGGGCCGCTGATCAGCCAGTCAGCCCTGCCCGGCTACGCCAGGTGACGCATGATGTGCGAGGCCGTGTGCGATGACTGCCGCATTCACTGCGACAATGTGATGCCTACGTATACAGGTTGTAGTTCTTGACCTGGTTTGCCCAGTCACTGAAAACTCTTGTGCATTCAGCCGCTGGTTCAGGTAGCCACGCCGTCAGCACTTTCGGTCATGAGCCATATGCAGCGCTTGTTCCTGCCTTGCAGCTTGGAGGAAAGCTGCGACCCTGCTGATGCCTGGCTGGTCCGGTCCTGGAGGCCGTACGCGTACGGTACGCTGGCACCGCGGGTCCGCCGGGCGTGGAAGGGCCGCCCGGCGGCTGCGCGCTACGCGCGCGATCCCGCTCGAGTCCCGGTCGAGTCCCGGTCGAGGCTACGGCTTCTCGACCGTCACGTACCACGTGTTGTAGTAGCCGTAGGCGCTGACCCCGAAGATGCCGTTCGACGGCGTCACGACCTGCATCTCGATCACGTGCTCGCCCGGCGACATGGGCGGCAGCAGGATGCCGAGACCCGCGATCCAGAGTGCGGCGTTCGAACCGTAGTCGGTCGGCGCGTCATAGGGGATCGGCTCGGGAAAGTAGACCGGGCCGAAAGACACGCAGTCGAGCTTGGTCCGCGTGCTGTCCGCGACCACGCGGCCGTCCACCTTCAGCAGCAGCGAGGACGCCAGGAAGTCGATCCGCCCGACGCCGACGTAGTCGTCGGGGTTGTCGTCCGGATAGCCGGCCGCGTCGGTATACGACTCGCCGTAGATCGCAATCAACGGCAGGACGAGCGTCCGGCCGGTGCGCACCGAGAAGGACGTCGCACCCTGGAAGATCAGTGGATCATTACTGATGGCGTCGCCGCTCGGCAGCGGCACGAAGAACAGCCGTCCGGCCTCCTGTGGGATCACTCCTTTGACTTGGTAGACGTTTTTTAGTCGCCGGCGCGCCTGTGGCGCTGCTGGGGGGGCCCCCTTCCACCCGCGGAACAACATGCGCCCGGCTCGCGCACAACGCAAGCCGGACGACGGGCAGGTCTTCTTTCGACTGAGCACGGGCCTCGCTGCCGAGCGTCGGTCCGACGACGGATGCTCGAGACGCTGATCGACGACGTCCCGGGGAAGACGTGGCGAGCCACGGCGGCTTGGGTTCAGCGGGCTGCGCGGGCGGGCGGCGGCGCCGGATTGGTGATGAGGTGCCGATCAAACCACTCCAGCGTCTCCTTCTCGACCTGGAACCGCGGCAGGTTGCCATGGCCGGCCTCGAACAGCACCTGCTTCTTCCGGTCCGCGGACGAGCCCAACAGTTCGAACAGCCGCTGCTGCGCGGCGGGCGTGGCATCGATGTCCCAGCGGCCGTTCAGCATCAGCACCGGCTGGGTCGCGCGCGGCAGGTAGTTGTACTCTTGCTCGCTGGCGGGTACCCCACTGCGCAGCCCCGTCCCACCGCTGTAGAGCACCGCCGCACCGATGCGCTTCACGACGGCGAGCAGCGGCAGCATCGAGTCAGCACCAAGACTGATGCCGAACCAGCCGAGCTTGCGGGCGTCGATGTCTTCGCGAAGTTCCCGAACGCCGCCAAGGCCTGCCATGACGTGACCCTGAAAGGTGACGGCATCTACATGCATTTTGTCGCCCAGGTCGTCGCCACGGACAAGGAGTCCGTGACCGTGGACTTGCTGGACACCAAAGACAAGGGCATCAGCCGGGTGAAGTTCATTCCTGCCGCAGGACAGACCGTCAAGTTCGACGGCAAGGACATGAAGTACACGGACCTCAAGAAGGGAACGAAGCTCAATTTCTACGTCGAGCACAGTCAGTGGGGTCTGTATGCGAGCCCGGAGGGCAAGCGGATGACCATCGTGAGCCGAGAGGATCTCTGACGGTCCCGGCTGCCTGGTTCGATTCTCTGCGGGCGGCGAAACCCCGCCCGGGAAGCAGAAAGCCGGCCCCGCCTCGCGAGAGACGGGGCCGGTTTGGCATCGCACCCGAGGTGAACGTAGACCAGCTCGCCTACTTCAGCTGGACGCATGATCCGGCAGCAGGTGCTGCGCGCGAGGATCTTTATCGGATCCGAATCACTCCCACTCGATCGTCGCTGGCGGCTTGCCGCTGATGTCGTACACCACGCGCGAGACGCCCTTCACCTCGTTGACGATGCGTCGCGAGCAGACGTCGAGCAGCTCGTACGGCAGGTGCGCCCAGTGCGCCGTCATGAAGTCCACGGTCTCGACGGCCCTGAGCGCGATCACGGGCTCGTGGCGGCGGCCGTCGCCGGTGACGCCCACGCTCTTCACGGGCAGGAACACCGCGAAGGCCTGGCTCGTCTTCTCGTACCAGCCGGCCCGGCGCAGTTCCTCGATGAATATGTGGTCGGCGAGGCGCAGCGTGTCGGCCGCGGCGCGGGTCACCTCGCCGAGGATGCGCACGCCCAGGCCCGGGCCCGGGAACGGGTGGCGCTGGACCATCTCGGCGGGCAGGCCGAGCTCGATGCCGATGCGCCGTACCTCGTCCTTGAACAGCTCGCGCAGCGGCTCGACGAGCTTGAGCTTCATGGTCTCGGGCAGGCCGCCGACGTTGTGGTGCGACTTGATGACGTGTGCCTTGCCGGTCTTGCTGCCGGCCGACTCGATGACGTCCGGGTAGATCGTCCCCTGCGCGAGGAACTCCACGCCCTCGAGCCGGTGCGCCTCCTCGTCGAACACCTCGATGAACAGGCGGCCGATGATCTTGCGCTTGGCCTCGGGATCCGCGACGCCCGCGAGCGCCGCGAAGAAGCGCTCGGCGGCGTCCACGCGGATCACCCGCACGCCGAGGTTGCGCGCGAACACGGCCATCACCTGGTCGCCCTCGTGGTGGCGCAGTAGGCCGTGGTCCACGAACACGCAGGTGAGCTGGTCGCCAATTGCCTTGTGCAGCAGTGCCGCGACGACCGAGGAGTCCACGCCGCCCGAGAGTCCCAGCAGCACCTTGCCGCCACCGACCTGCGCGCGCACGCGCGCGACCGCATCCTCGATGATGTTGCCGGCGCTCCAGCTCGAGTCGCAGCCGCAGATGTCGCGCAGGAAGCGCTCGTAGATGCGCGTCCCCTGGCGCGTGTGGGTGACCTCGGGGTGGAACTGCAGCGCGTAGAGCCGGCGCGTCTCTTCGGCCATGCCTGCGAACGGCAGGTCGGGAGTGGAGGCGATGGACTTGAAGCCCGGAGGCAGCTCGACGACGCGGTCGCCGTGGCTCATCCAGACGTCGAGCAGGCCGTGGCCCTCGGCGTTGACGCGATCCTCGATGTCGCGCAGCAGCACCGAGTGGCCACGAGCGCGCACCTCGGCGTAGCCGAATTCGTGCACGGCACCGGGCTCGACACGGCCGCCGAGCTGCGCGGCCATCGTCTGCATGCCGTAGCAGATGCCGAGCACCGGGACGCCGAGCTCGAAGACAGACGCGGGCGCGGCCGGCGCGCCGGCCTGCGTCACCGACTCGGGGCCACCCGACAGCACGATGCCGCGCGCACCGAAGGCACGCACCGCCTCGTCGCCCACGTCCCACGGCTGGATCTCGCAGTACACGCCGAGCTCGCGCACCCGACGCGCGATCAGCTGCGTGTACTGCGAGCCGAAGTCGAGGATCAGGATCCGGTGGGCGTGGATGTCCGCCGGGCGGGCCGCAGCGTGCTCAGCTGACACGGTAGTTGGGCGCTTCCTTGGTGATCGTCACGTCGTGGACGTGGCTCTCGCGCATCCCGGCCCCGGTGATGCGCACGAACTTCGGCCGGGTGCGCATCTCCTCGATGCTGCCGCTGCCCGTGTATCCCATCGCGGCGCGCAGGCCGCCCGTCAGCTGGTGCAGGATCGCGACGATGCTTCCCTTGTAGGGCACGCGGCCCTCCACGCCCTCCGGCACGAGCTTCTCGAGTTCGGCGGTGGTGTCCTGGAAGTAGCGGTCGCGCGAGCCGTGGGCCTGCGCCATCGCGCCGAGCGAGCCCATGCCGCGATAGGACTTGTACGAAGCGCCCTGGTAGAGCTCGACCTCGCCGGGCGATTCCTCGGTGCCGCCGAACAGGCTGCCGATCATCACGCAGTAGGCTCCTGCAACGATCGCCTTGGCGACGTCGCCCGAGAAGCGGATGCCGCCGTCGGCGATGACGGGCACGCCATGCGGCGCGAGCGCGGCGGCGACGTTCGCCACCGCCGAGATCTGCGGCACGCCCACGCCCGCGACGACCCGCGTGGTGCAGATCGAGCCCGGGCCGATGCCGACCTTGACGGCGTCCGCACCGGCGTCCACCAGCGCCATGGCGGCCTCGGCAGTGACGATGTTGCCGGCGATGACCTGCTGCGCCGGCCACTTGGCCTTGATCCTCGCCACCGTCTCGATCACCCCACGGGAGTGGCCGTGGGCAGTGTCCACCACGATGACATCCACGCCCGCCTCGCGCAGCGCGGCGACGCGATCGAGCGTGTCTGCGCTCGTGCCGACGGCGGCCCCGACGCGCAGCGCCCCGCGCTCGTCCTTGCAGGCGCGCGGGAACTCGGTGGCCTTCTGGAAGTCCTTCACCGTGATCATGCCCTTGAGCGCGAAGTCGTCGTCGATCACCAGCACCTTCTCGATGCGGTGCTTGTGCAGCAGTCCCAGCACCTCCTCCTTCGGCGAGTTCTCGCGCACGGTGACGAGCCGCTCGCGGGGGGTCATCACCGAGGAAACCGGTGCGTCGAACCGCGTCTCGAAGCGCAGGTCGCGGTGCGTGACGATGCCGACGGCCTTGCCGTCCTGCACCACGGGGACGCCGGAGATGTTCTTGGCGCGCGTGAGCTCGAGCACCTCGCGGATGGTGGCCTCGGGCCGCACGGTAATCGGGTCGTGGATGATGCCGCTCTCGAAGCGCTTCACCCGCACGACCTCGCGCGCCTGCTGCTCGATCGACATGTTCTTGTGGACGATGCCGACGCCACCCTCCTGCGCGATGGAGATGGCGAGCCGGTGCTCGGTGACGGTGTCCATGGCCGCCGAGAGGATCGGCAGGTTGAGGTGGATGCCGCGCGTGAGCTGCGTGCCCAGGCTGACCTCGTGCGGTAGCACCTGCGAATAGGCAGGCACCAGCAGGACGTCGTCGAAGGTGAGGGCTTCCTCGAGGATGCGCAGCATGGGCGAACCCGGCAGGTGAAAGGAAGCGCGCAATTGTACCCGCCGGGACCTGCGAGGGGAAACGGCGCGCCTGCCCTGCCGGGCGGCCCGGTCGGCTAAACTCGCCGCCGACATGCAAGATCCCTGGACCGACCTCACGCCCGCGCCGCCGCCCGAGGTCTTCACCGTCAGTCGGCTCAACCGCGACGCCCGGATGCTGCTCGAGCGCGGACTCGGCTCGGTGTGGCTCGAGGGCGAGATCTCGAACCTGTCCCGGCCCGGCTCCGGCCACTGGTATTTCTCGCTCAAGGACGCCGCCGCGCAGGTGCGCTG
>Ga0316605_10001719_pt1 | contig 12589 bp, 12 predicted proteins | sample OWC_soil_day20_n_FD_207666 | JGI IMG/M metagenome (GOLD analysis project Ga0316605, IMG submission 207666) | Wetland soil microbial communities from Old Woman Creek delta, Ohio, United States - OWC_soil_day20_noCT | ecosystem: Environmental > Terrestrial > Soil > Wetlands | place: USA: Ohio... | reverse complement strand
GGCGGGGGCGATGAACTTCCGGCTTTCGGCCGAGGAGATGAGCCGGCTCGACGAGCTGTCGCGACCGTTCCGCTGAGGACGCCGGCCGTGGACCGGGCCGGCCGAGGGCCGAGACCGGGGCGCGCGCCAGCGAGCAGCGTCAGTTCGGCGTGACGAGCGGCAGCTCGACGAAGCTCGCCCGGCCCGGGGCGTGGTAGACGCGCTGCGTCGCCTTGCGGAAGTCCTCGGGCTTGGCCCAGAAGATGCTCGGCACGAAGGTCTGGGGGTTGCGGTCGTAGAGCGGGAACCAGCTCGACTGGACCTGCACCATGACGCGGTGGCCGGGCCGGAAGACGTGGTTCGCGGTGGGCAGGGCGAAGCGGTAGAGGAGCGGCTCGCCCGGGGTGAGGGCCTTCGGGCTCTCCAGGCTCTCGCGGTAGCGCCCCCGGAAGATGTCCATCGAGACGGCCAGCTGGTAGCCGCCCATCCGCGGCGGGGCCGCCACCTGGTCGGGGAAGACGTCGATCAGCTTGACGACCCAGTCGGAGTCGGTGCCGCTCGTCGAGGCGACGAGGTTCGCGACCGGCCGGCCGCTGACCTTCACGGGCGCCTCCAGCACGTCGGACACGAAAGCGACGACGTCGGGCCGTCCCGATGCCTCGCGCTGATCGTCGACCAGCCACCGCGGCCAGGTGCGCTCCGCGTCGTAGCCGACCGGCTGGATGGGACGCGCGCGGAAGGGCACCGGCTTGGCCGGGTCGGAGACGTACTCCTCGAAGGCGGACCCTCCCGCCTCGGGCGCCTGGAACCCCAGCTTCAGCCCCGCGCGGAGATAGAGGGGCGTCGGCCGGACCGCGCAGCCGCTCGCGCACCCCGCGGGCCAGGCAGGGAGCCGCCGCCAGGCGTTGGTGCCGGTCTCGAACGCCGTGACCGGCGCGAGGTCCGCCTTCGGCGCCCCGTCCTTCAGGTACTGGTCGAGGAACGGGCGCAGGATCTCCTGCCGGAAATGGAGCGCCGTGTCGCTGTCGAAGCGGAGGGCGCCGAGCGAGCTGCCGTCGTCGATCATCTGGCCGTGGTGCCAGGGCCCGATCACCAGGAAGACCTTGTCGTTGGCCGTGTCCTTCGGCTCGATCGCCGCGTAGACGGCGGGCGCGCCGTAGACGTCCTCCTGGTCCCACAGGCTGTGGACGAGCATGACCGGGACCTTCAGGGGCTGCTCCGCCAGGAGCCTGTCCAGGGCCTGCTCGCGCCAGAACGCGTCGTAGCTCGGGTGCTCGAGGAGCTTCCGCCAGAAGCCCACCTGCTCGAGCCCGCGGCTCCTCCCCAGCTGCCCCGCCGAGCCCGCCTGCAGGTAGGTGTCGTAGTCGTCGTGGTGGGCGGTCCACCACTTCGCCTCGCTGCCGCGCGTCGCCTCCTGCTCGTAGACGTAGGGCATCATCTGCTGGCGGAACGCCCCGTTGTGGAACCAGTCGTCGCCCACCCAGCCGTCCACCATGGGGTTCATCGGCACCGAAACCTTGAGCGCCGGGTGCGGGTTCACGAGGGCCATGAGGGGCAGGAAGCCGTCGTAGGAGATGCCGAGGATGCCGACCCGGCCGTTCGTCTCGGGCACGTTCTTGACCAGCCAGTCGATCGTGTCCCAGGTGTCGGTCGCGTGGTCGACCGCGGTCGGGTTCAGAGGCCCGCGCAGCGGCCGGGTCATCACGTAGTCGCCCTCCGAGCCGTACTTGCCGCGCACGTCCTGGACGACGCGGATGTAGCCGCCCTCCACGATCACGTCGACGGCGTTGTCGTAGCCCTGCAGGACCGGACCGAGCCGGGTGCTCGGGGCGTGGCGGGTGAGCTCCGTCGCGTTGTACGGCGTTCGGGTGAGCAGGATCGGCGCTCCGTGGGCGCCCTTCGGGACCAGGATCACCGTGTGCAGCTTCACCCCGTCGCGCATCGGGACCATGACGTCCCGCCGGACGTGGTCGAAGGCGTCCGTGACCGGCTCGAACTTCGCGGGCGTGTCGCTGGGAAGAGGGGCCTGGGCGGCGGACGGCTCGACGAACGCACCGGCGCAGAGCGCGAGCGGCAGCACCGCCCAGACGCGGACGCGATCGATCTGCTTCATGCAATTCCCCCGTGGCAGGAGCGGCTCGTCCGGATTCTATCGGACGGCCGGCTCGCGCGTGGCCTCCGGCCCGGGGGGCGAGGAGGCCTCAGCTCTTCTTGGGCGGGGCGAAGCTGAAGACGAGGGAGACCGAGAAGCCCTGGTCGAGCTCCTTGTAGGGGGCGAGGACGGTGAGGCCCGTGTCGCCGCCGCCCGAGGTGAACAGGTCGTACTGCGCGAGGGCTGGCTGGTTGTCCCACAGGAGGCGCCAGTTGACCTTCAGGCCGAGGGTGCTCGACATGGCCACGTGGAGGCCGAAGTTCGCGTCCACGCGGAGGTCGTCGGTGTCCTCGAGGCTCTCGTTCGCGATCAGGGTGTGGCTGAAGGTCGTGTTCTGGAAGAGCTTCTGCTGGAAGTCCCAGCCGAGCCGGGCGCCGACGAACGACCCGTCGCGATCGTCCTCGATCGTGTACTCCTCGTTCGTGTAGGTGATCCCGGCCGTCCCGCGGACGCTCGTCCGATCGTTGTTGATGAAGATGTAGCCGACGCCGGTGTCGACCAGCCAGCGGTTCTCGATGCCGGAGAAGCGGTTGCGTTCCCAGCCGGCGCCGGCCGTGGAGAAGAGCCGGTCGGACAGCTTGTAGTCGTAGCGACCCCGCCCGTAGTAGTACTCGGCGGTGAGGTCGGCCTCGGGGAGGACCACCTCGAAGTCGCTGGGAGTGCCGACCGCGTAGCCGTGGCCCGGCGACGAGCTCGCCCGCAGCCCCCCCGCGGCGAACCCGATCGAGTGCCTCGCCCAGCGACGGGTCACGTCCCCCTTGAAGCCCAGGCTGTTGGCGGTCGAGTTGCCCGAGGTGAGGACGTACGAGACGTCGGCGTTGGCGTAGGTGCCGGGCTCGTCGACCTTGAAGGCCTTCTCGTCCACCGCCTTCGCGGCGGTGGGGGCGGCCACCTGCTGGGCCCGCGCGGGGACGGTCACGAGCAGGGCAGCGAGGGCGGCGACCGAGAACACTGCGCGTGATGTCGGGGACATGATTCTTCGACTCCTTGGGTCGAGCAGCCCGAGTGCCCTCACCCGGGTCCTCCTGCCTGTGCAGAATCTATCCAGTTTCACCACTCGCCCCGGGCCTGTCAAACGGCCCGGCTCGCGAACCCGCCCCGGCCGGGGAAGCTCGAATAGAATGGCCGTCCCTTGAAGCCCGGCCTCCCCGTCGTCTACCTCACCGTCTTCATCGACCTCCTCGGCTTCGGCCTGATCCTGCCCCAGCTGCCCTTCTATGCCGAGAAGTTCGGGGCCACGGGCCTCTGGGTGGGGGCGATCCTGACCGCCTACTCGGCCGCCCAGCTCGTGGGCGCCTCGCTCCTCGGGCGGCTCTCCGACCGCGTCGGCCGCCGGCCCATCCTCCTCCTGAGCCTCGCCGGCTCCGCGGCGTCTTTCCTGGTGTCGGGCCTCGCGGACTCCCTGTGGCTGCTGCTCCTCGCCCGGGCCCTGGCCGGGCTGTTCGGCGGGAGCATCGCCGCCGCCCAGGCGGTGATCGCCGACGTGACGGCGCCGACGGAGCGGGCGAAGTACATGGGCCTCCTCGGTGCCTCGATCGGCCTCGGCTTCGTGTTCGGCCCCGCCCTCGGCTCCCTGCTCGCCCCCTTCGGCTTCGGGGCCGCCGCGTTCGCCGCGGCCGGCGTCGCCGCGGCCAACCTCGTCTTCGCCTTCTTCCGCCTCCCCGAGACGCGGGCCGCCGAGGCGCGGCGGCACGCCCACGCGCGCCTCGCCTTCTCGAACTTCGTGGACGCGCTCCGCCACCCCTCGATCGGCCGCCTCCTCGCCGCCACCTTCTTCTCCACCCTCGCCTTCGTGGCCATGGAGGCCACGTTCGCGCTCCTCGGGGAGGCGCGTTTCGGCCTCGACGCCTCCCGCCTGGGCCTCGTCTTCGCCTACGTCGGGGTCGTGATGGTGGTGGTGCAGGGAGGCCTCGTCGGCCGTCTGGCCCCCCGCTTCGGGGAGCGGGCGCTCGCCACGACGGGCTCGCTCCTCATGGCCGTGAGCCTCGGCGCGCTGCCGCTCGTGCCCTCGCTCGGGGCGGCGCTCGGCGTGCTGGCCGGCCTCGCCGTCGGCCAGGGGCTCACGACGCCGATGCTGTCGACGCTCCTCTCGCGGGCCACCGACGCCGACGAGCAGGGCGGGACCCTCGGCCTCGGCCAGTCGCTGGCCGCCGCCGCCCGGGCGGTGGGCCCCCTCGGCGCGGGCTGGCTCTACGACCGCGCGGTGGGCGCGCCCTACGCGACGTCCGCGGCGGTCATGGTCCTGGCCGCGGTGCTCGTGGGGACGGCGCGGACGGACTGAGGGACGGGGTTATCATTTCCCGCCGCGGGGCTGACGTCCGCGCGGCAGGGGGCACGATGAGCACGACCAGCCTGGGCCTCGACCGGGACCGGCCGGAGGGCGATCCCGCATTCCGTCTCGACGTCGGGAGCGTCCTGCGGCGCACGTTCCAGGTCTGGGCGGCCAACCTCGGGCCGTTCAGCGTGGTCGGCCTGGTGGCCTACAGCCCCGTGCTGCTCCTGATCGGGCTGCTCGCAGCCGCGGGTTCCCTGAACCCGCTCGCCGAGCGCGTCGTCGATCTCCTGACGAACCTGTTCACCCTCATCCTCACCGGTGCCGTGACCTACGGGGTCTTCCGTCACCTTCACGCCGAGCGCGCGGGCGCCGGCGAGATCCTCCGGATGGGGCTGTCGCGCTTCGGGGCGGTGTGGGTCACCGGCATCATGATGGGGATCGCCGTGCTCCTCGGGTTCTGTGCGCTCGTGATCCCCGGCATCGTGCTTCTCGTCCGCTACTGGGTGGCGGTGCCGGTCGCGGTGATCGAGTCCCCGGGAGCGACCGCCTCCCTCCAGCGGAGCAGCGAGCTGACCGAGGGCAACCGGTGGCGCATCTTCGCCGTCGCCGTCCTGATGCTCCTCGTGACCTTCTTCAGCATGATCGTGCTGGGCCTCGCCGTGGGTGCCCTCGCCGGGGCCTTTGGCGGCTCGGAGACGGCCGAGGTGGCCGGCGCGGCCACCCCGGCCCTCACTCTCGCCCTGCTCACGCTCGTCCTGATCCCGGTCCAGTGCCTGACCGCGGTCGCCCCCGTGATCGCCTACCACGACCTGCGGGTGGGCAAGGAGGGCGTGGACGTCGAGGACCTCCTCAGGGTGTTCGAGTAGAGCGCCCGGGCCGCTTCGACTCCCGCCGGTCGCCGAGGAGCATGCGCTCCTCGAGACGCGCCCTCTGGGCGGTGTAGAACGCGTGCAGGAAGGCCCGTGCGTCCGCGTCCCCCGCCGCGCCTGTCCATCCGATCTTGCGCTGGATCTTCTTCGCCACCGCCTCGAGGGCCGGGAGGCGCGCCGCCCTCTGCCGCAGCAGCGACTCGAGCACCTGGAGCTCGTGGATTCCGTAGAGGTCGAGCTGGGCGGCCGAGAAGTGGAGGACCGGGGCCGCCGTCCGCCCGCCCGGCGTCGTTGCGGAGAGGTCCTCGAGGAGGACGAACTGCGGCGAGCGCACCACCAGCGTCCCTGCGACGAGGTCGCCGGCGCGGAGCCGGTCACGGTTGAAGAGAGGCAGGAGGGCGAGGACGGCCACCCAGGCCGAGGCGACGAGTCGCGCCGCGGTCGACCGGTCGGGCAGAAGGGCCTCGGGGGCGAGGGCGAGGGACAGGGGAGCGAACAGCTCGATCTCGCGCATGAAGTTGCGGGCGAAGACGGCCTCCGGGGTGAGGATGCCCCCGTGGGCGTCGATGACGCGCAGGCCGAGCAGCCGCTTGCCGGGGGTGGCGCCCGCCGCCCGGCACTCGAACCAGGTGAAGTAGAAGCTTCGCAGGAGGAAGAAGGCGACGAGCCCCACCGCGGCCCCGAGCCCGCGCGCGGCCACGACGCCCAGGGCCGCGAGCAGCGCGACCCCGACCGCGGCCGCGAGCAGCAGGGAGCAGTCGATGGTGAACGCGCCCAGGCGGTCGCCCGCGGTGGCGACGGCGAACCGCAGGGGCACCCCCTCGGGCGTCAGCACCTCGCGCACGGGTCCGTCCGGCTCGCTCATGGCGCGGCGTCGCGGCCGCCCCTCGCCAGGTAGACCGCCCACAGCGCCGCACTGCCGAAGGCCAGGAGCAGGCGCGCGGCCACGTCGTGGACGGCCTGGCGGAAGATGCCCTCCACGAGGCCGGCGAGAAGGAACATCACGACCGCCCCCATGACCATCGCCCCCGCCTCCCGGCCCCGCCGGGCGAGGCTCTCGAGGCGCCGGTGGCGGCCGGGGAAGAGGAGCGCCCTCCCGATCACCAGCCCCCCCCCGCCGCACACGACCACCGCCAGCAGCTCGGTGACGCCGTGGGGCAGCAGCCAGGCCCAGAACTCGAGGCCCAGCCCCCGCTCGTGGTAGAGGGCGGCGAAGGCGCCAAGGACGAGGCCGTTGCCGAAGAGCAGCACCAGGGTGGGGACTCCCGCGGCGAAGCCGGCCGCGAAGGCCAGCATGCCGATGCGGGCGTTGTGGGTGAACAGGAACATCGCGAACGCGCCCAGGAGGTCCGCCGCGGTCCTCGGCGCGTAGAGGGCCTCGCGCAGCTCCTCGGTGGTCGAGGACGGGCCGCGGCCCTGTGCGTAAGCCTCGTCGACGAAGGCGTAGAAGCGGCTCGCGTCGCGGGAGCTCTGGACGAATCCGGTCGCCGCGCCGAGGAGGAGCACGGCGGCGGCGAGGAGCAGCTCGCGGGACGCTCCCCGCAGCGCGGCCGGGAAGCGCCGGGCGAGGAAATGCCTGGCCGCGGCGAGCGGGTGCTGCTTCGCGCCGTAGGTGGCGACGTAGGCCCGGCCGGCCAGGCTCTCGAGGTACTCGAGGAGGCTGCGGTCCAGGGAGACCGCGCGCGCGACGCTCAGCGAGGAGAGGGTGGCGCGGTAGACGAGGGGCAGGCGGCCGACCTCGTCCGGGCTCAGGCTGGCCAGGCCGCCCGCCTCGATCCGCGCCACGAGCGACTCGAGGTCGGTCCAGGTCGCCTCGCGCCCACGGCGGAAGTCGACGCTCTTCACACGAGCTCCCGGCGCTTGACGTCCAGGTAGCGGTTGATCAGGCGCGTGGACACCTGGTGCGGGGGGGTGTCGATGCAGTGCACGCCCCCGCGCCGCAGGCGGTGGAGCACCCCCTCGCGCTCGCGCACGAGGTCGTGGGCGCTCATGGCCCGGTTCAGCCGGTCGAGGTCCACGGGCTCCCTCCGCGCCACCGCCTCGAGCTGAGCGTCGCGCAGGCCGACGAACAGCACGAGGTGGCCCTTCCGCATCCGCTCCAGGTTCTCGACCATCAGCTCCGCGGTGACGCTGTCCACGAAGTCGGTGATCACGACCACGAGCGACCGGCGCCGAAGCCGCCGCGACAGCTCGAGGAGCCCGAGGGTGAAGTTCGTCTCCGCGTGCGAGTAGTCGAGCCCGGCGGCCTGGCGCTGGAGACGGGCGAACGAGGCCACCCCGCCCGCGGGCTCGGCGAAGAAGCGCGGCCGGTCGTCGAAGGCGTAGAGCCCCACGCGGTCGCCGGTCTTGAGGGCCACGTAGGCGAGGACCAGCGCGGCGTTCATGCCGTGGTCGAGCTTGGGGATGCCGGCGAGCGGCTCGCCCATGAGATACCCGGTGTCGAGGGCGAGGACCACCGCGTGGTTGCGCTCCGCCCGGTACTCGCGGCTCAGGAGCTTGCGGTGGCGGGCCGAGGCCTTCCAGTCCAGCGACCGCGCGTCGAGCCCGGGGCGGTGCTCGCGCAGCGACTCGAACTCCGACCCGTCGCCGAGGTAGCGCTCGACCTTGAGCCCGGACTGGAACTGCCGGCTGCCGAAGAAGCGCAGCGCCGCTCCCCGGACCGCGCGGACGTTCGGCAGCACGCGGACCTTCCGGCGGATCTCCCGGGTCTCGGTGAAGCGGAGGAGGCCGAACGGACCCGTCCAGCGCAGCCAGGCCCCGAGAACGTCCGCGATGCCGCGGCGGCGCGGCACGAGCGGGACCCGGGCCTCCGCTCCCCCCGGCCTCGCCTCGACCCGGGTGGGCGGCTGGGCCTCGAGGGTCGGGCCGAGGTCGCAGAGCACCTCGACCGGGAGGGGCCGCGGGCCGCGCGCGGCCACGACGAGGCGCAGCACGTCGCGGTCGCCGACGTAGAGCACGGCCGGCGCCGCGGCCTCGACCGTGACGTCGGAGCGACCGACGGCGAGCAGCCACTCCGCGGCGAAGAGGGCGAGGGTCGAGGCGAGGGCCGCCGCCCACACCGTCCAGAGCGGCCCCGCCACGAGAGCGGGCAGAAGGGCGAGGGGGAACCCCCCGGCGAGAAGCAGGACGGCGCGGGGCGTGGGACGAGTCACCGGGGGGCGGGGACCTGGGCGAGGACCTGCCGGAGGACGGCGCCCGCGGAGGCGCCCTCGACCTCCGACCCCGGGGCGAGGACAAGCCGGTGGCCGAGGGCGGGAAGGGCCAGCTCCTTCACGTCGTCGGGGAGGACGAAGTCGCGTCCGTCGAGGGCCGCCCGCGCCCGCGCCGCGGTGGCGAGCATGCTCGCGGCGCGGGGGGACGCCCCGCAGAGGAGCTCGGTCTGCTGGCGCGTCGCCCGGGCGAGGGCCACGACGTAGTCCACGATCTCGTCCCCGAGCCGCAGCGAGGCGAGGTAGGCGCGGGCCTCGAGCAGGAAGGGCAGGTCGGCCACGGGCTCGATCCCGAACTCGGCGAGGCGGGGCATCGCGGTGCGGTGGCCGTGCAGCCTCACCATCGCTCGCTCCTCGTCGAGGGCGGGATAGCCGACGGGGACCTTGAAGAGGAAGCGGTCGAGCTGCGCCTCGGGCAGGGGGTACGTGCCCTCGTGCTCGATCGGGTTCTGGGTGGCGAGTACCATGAAGGCGGGGCCGAGATCGTGGGTCGCGCCGTCGATCGTGACCGACCGCTCCTGCATCGCCTGGAGGAGCGCGGCCTGGGTCTTGGGCGGGGTCCGGTTCACCTCGTCGGCGAGCAGGATGCTGGTGAACACCGGGCCCCGCGTCAGGACGAAGCGGCCGGTCTGGAAGTCGAAGATGTTCGTGCCCACGACGTCGCCCGGCATGAGGTCGGGGGTGAACTGGATGCGCTTGAACGGCAGCGAGAGCGCGGCCGCGAAGGCCTGGGCGAGGAGCGTCTTCGCGGTGCCGGGCACGCCCTCCAGTAGCACGTGCCCCTCCGCGAGCAGGGCCACGAACATGAGGTCGATGACCGCGTCGTGGCCGACCACGACTCGATGCACCTCGCCGCGGAGGCGCTCCCTAACGGCCTGGATGGTCATGGGGTCCACGCAGCATCTCCTCCCGGAAACGGTGCACCCGACGGGCGGCGTCGACCACCGCCGCCGGGGCAGCCTCCTGACGCCTCGCACGATCGACTTGGCCCTCGAGCGTGCGCAGGTCGACGCTCACCCCCCGCCGCCGCGCCGCGGCCTGGAGCAGCTCCCGCACCTCGACCGGACTCGCCCCCGGCGGTGCGTGGAGGGCGCGGGCGACCTCGGCGAGGGCCGCGTCGAAGTAGCGGCCCAGCGCGTGCCCGGAGTGACCGGCCGCGCGGAGGAGGAAGGCCGTGTTCTCGATCAGCAGGGTCTTCCCCGGCGCGAGGCCCATCCCCGCATCGATCGGGGCACCGAAGCGGGAGAGCCCCGAGAGCAGGAGGGCGAGGAGGGCGAGGGCCGCCTGCACGACGGCGGGGAGGAGGGGAAACGCGAAGAGCTCCCGCCACAGCGAGGGGATCCGCTCGTGCCCGTGCAGCGTCTCGTCCAGCACGAGCGCCTTCCGGCCCTCCCGCACCATCGCCACGACCTCGCTCGCGGCCCGCGCGTTGCCCTCCCGGGCGAGGCCGTGGTTGGCGAGGAGATCGGGGTCGGAGAGGACGAACAGCCGCAGGTCCTCCCGCTCCTCGAGCCCGAGGAGGAGCCCCCCCTCGCAGGCGACGAGCGGCCTCAGATCCGGCGTCGTGGGCGAGAGCAGCTGCGGCTTTGTCCAGCTCACCGCGCTCCCGAGCCCCTCGCAGCGCTCGGTCCCCGCGCGCGGGGAGTGGACGACCCGCGCCGAGACGCCGGCCGCGGAGAGAGCGGCCGCCACGCTCGGGGCGGGGACGGCCCGGGCCTCCCGGATCCAGCCGGGCCGTGCGGGGTCCTCGTCCCCCGTCCACTTCGGCAGCACGAGCAGCACCGTGCGCGCTTCTCCCAGCATCTGGACCAGGCGCCGGGCGCGGGCCGAGTCCCTTCCCGGAAGTCGTGGCTCCGCCATCACCAGCACGCCGGACGCTCCCGCGCGCCGGCCCGAGTCGTGACGGCTCACCAGCACCGGTATGCCCTGGCCGCGGGCGAGGGCCACGAACGCGCGGTGGCCGAGGGCCGAGCGGCTGAAGGCGTCGGCGGCCGACGAGGCGACCTCGGCCGACTCCGGAGCGCCCGCCACCAGGAAGGCGAGGCCCAGGCCCAGCGAGCTCGCGCTCACCCCCACGATCCACGCGAGGGCGCGGCGGGAGAAGGGCCCTTCTACCGGTGCCTGCGCCATGCCCGTTGCAGGCGGTGGTACTCCGCCAGGGAAGCCTCGTAGTCGGCGGGCCCTGCGGGCCTCGCCCCGAAGTGCGCCCACTCGACGGCCGAGACGAGAGCGCCGAGGGCCGCGCGCGCCTCCGCCGCGAGCGGCGAGCCGCGCAGCACCTCTCGGCTCGTGAGGGCGGGCCGCGCGCTGTCGCCGAGATCGGCGAGCGCCCGCAGGAGGAGGGCGTGAATCGCCTCCGCAAAGCGCCCCTGGCGCGCCAGCCGGTCCGGCTCGTCGGGGGCGGCCGCCCGAGCGGGGCGGCCGCCCGGGGGCCTCGTCGGGGACGGCCCGGGCGGCGGGAGGGCGCTCGGCGCGGGAAGCCGGCGGAGCAGGAGGGCGAGGACCGCCGCGATCCCGACCCCCGTCACGACGGCCGCGAGGACGGGCGAAGGCACCGGGAGGGGAATCGCGATCGTGCCGGTCTCGGCCTCGACGGGGGGAGCGGCGGGCCCCCGCGCGGCGGCCCCGGTGGTGACCGCGGTCCCCGCGAGGGGGAGCTCGGTCTGGCAGCGCTCTCTCTCGAGGACGTGGCGCACCGAGTCGCTCGCGAGAGGGTCGCCCGCGAATCCGAGAACGACGACGACGGCGCCGACCGTGCCGGGCATAGGACAGGCGATCGCTCGCGGATTGTAGCCGCGGCCCTGCCCGCGTGCCTAACCCGACGAAGGAGCACGCCGGTCCTGAATCATTCGATCCGGGTCCTCTGCTGACGGGGCTTCCTATAATCCGGCCCGGCGGCGGATCGGGCCACGCGCCGGCGGATCCCTCGGGACCCGGCCCGCCGGGGTCCCTCGGGATGACGGGGCAGGAGGAACGTCCCATGAAGACCGTATCCCCGGCCGCGGTGCCGGGAACAAGGAAGTAGGCCTCCCCGGGTGGGGCGTATGCACGATGGCGCTGCGGAAGCCGAACTGCTCCTGAAGGCGGGCCGAGGGGACGAAGCCGCGTTCCTGCTGCTCTACGAGCGGCACCGGACGCCCGTCTTCCGGTTCGCCTGCCGGATGCTCGGCTCCGCGCCGCAGGCCGAGGACGTCACCCAGGAGTGCTTCCTGTCGATCCTCCGGCGGCCGGAAGCGTTCCGGGCGGAGCGGGCCTCGCTCCGGACGTACCTCTGCGCCATCGCGCGGCACCTGGCGTTGAAGCAGCTGCGCAAGCGGGGCCAGGAGACGGTGGTGGACGACCCCCCCGACGAGGCCGTCGCGGGATCGGGGGCCGCGGCTGGCCGCGATCCCCTGGGCCGGGTCATCGAGGAGGAGGCGGCGGAGGCGGTGAGGACGGCGGTGGAGGCCCTGCCCCCGCTGCAGCGGGAGGCGGTCGTGTTGTACGAGTACCAGGAGATGAGCCTGGCCGACGTCGCGGCGGTGTGCGAGGTCGACGTGGGCACCGTGAAGTCGCGCCTCCACCGGGCGCGCGAGCGCCTGCGGAGGACGCTCGCGCCGCTCCTGTCGGGAGGGGCGGCACCGGTCGGTCCGGGAGGAAGGGAGACGAGGCCATGACGCGCGACGAACGCGACCCCGAGAGGGACGACGAGCTCCACCGCCTGCTCGCGAGGTGGAGCGCTCCCGTGGTGCCGGAGGGCATGGACGAGCGCGTGCTCGCGGCCTACCGCCGCCAGGCGGGCGCGGGCGAGCCGTGGTGGTCCCGCCTCTTCACGGCCAGCGTGCGGGTGCCGCTGCCCGTCGCGGTGGGCATGCTGATGTTGCTGCTCGTCACCGCCGCGCTCGCCCTCCGGCCGTCGACCCCGCCGCCCACCGCGGGGGCGGGCGGTCCATCGGACCCGGTCCAGGCCGCGCGCCGCGTCGACGTGCCGGTGGTGTCTCGGACCAGCCTGGCCGGCTTCCAGCCGGTGAGCGAGGTGACGGCCACGGTGGTCACCGACCCATCGGAGACAAGGCAATGAATGCGACCCGGGCCGCGGCGGCGCTGGTGGCGGCCCTCGCCGTCC
>Ga0316605_10001718_pt1 | contig 12594 bp, 15 predicted proteins | sample OWC_soil_day20_n_FD_207666 | JGI IMG/M metagenome (GOLD analysis project Ga0316605, IMG submission 207666) | Wetland soil microbial communities from Old Woman Creek delta, Ohio, United States - OWC_soil_day20_noCT | ecosystem: Environmental > Terrestrial > Soil > Wetlands | place: USA: Ohio... | reverse complement strand
CTCACCCCTGGCGGGCCATCGTGGATGCCACGGTACGCCGTACCCGCCCGGTCGTCCTGACGGCTGCAGCAGCTGTCCTCGCCATGATTCCCCTGACGCGTAGCGTCTTCTGGGGGCCGATGGCAATCGCGATCATGGGCGGGTTGGTTGTGGCCACCGCGCTTACGCTCGGTTTCGTTCCCGCCCTCTATGCCGCCTGGTTCAAGGTTCAACGCCCAGCCTCTCTTGTGGTTCCACCCAACATCGAAGGAGACTTGAGTTATGAGCAACGATAAGCGTGTCGCCCTGATCACTGGGGCTTCATCCGGCATTGGCCGGGTAACGGCTCTGGCCCTCAAACAGGCGGGATACCGCGTGTTCGGCACCAGCCGCAAGGCAGTCGGCGGCGATGTTGACGGCATCACGATGCTGATCTGCGATGTCACCGATGAGACTTCGGTACAGCAGATGGTCGCCGAAGTGTTGAAGCAGGCAGGGCGCATCGACCTGCTGGTCAACAACGCGGGCATTGGTTTGCTGGGTGGCGCAGAGGAGTCGTCTTCAGCGCAGGCTCAAGCGCTGTTCAATGTAAACGTCTTTGGCCTGCTGCGCGTTACCAATGCGGTGCTGCCCACCATGCGCCACCAGAAGCGGGGCCGGATCATCAACATGAGTTCCCTGTTGGGGCTGATCCCGTCGCCCTACAACGCGCTGTATGCCTCGACGAAGCATGCGGTCGAGGGCTATTCCGAATCGCTCGACCACGAACTGCGCACGTTCGGCATCCGTGTGGTACTGGTCGAGCCCGGCCTGACCAGCACCGCGTTCGAAGACAACCTCGTGCGACCGGATCGGCAACTCCCCTTTTACGAATCGGAACGCTCCCGCATGGGAGCCTTGATGCGGAACTGGGTTCAGACTGGTGATAAACCAGAGGTAGTTGCGGCTGCCGTTGTGCAAGCTGCAAATGCAGCGGAGCCCAAAAGGCGTTACCCGGCAGGGAAACAGGCACGCCAGGTTAGCTTACTGCGACGCTTTCTCCCTGAGTCCATGGTCGACAGGGCGCTGCGCAAGTTCAACGGTATGCCGGTCTAATCGAAATTTCGGAGGACATTTTCATGATGGAAAGAGCCGATACTGAGCTGCTTTATCTGGACGATATTCAAGTCGGCCAAAAATTCGCTAGCGCCAGCTACACCGTGGACGAAGTACAAATCAAAGCTTTTGCCCGCCAGTTCGATCCGCAACCCTTTCACCTTGATGAGCAAGCAGCCTGCAACAGTTTGTTTGGCGGACTGGCCGCCAGCGGCTGGCATACCGCCGCGATCACCATGCAGTTGATAGTGACCAGCGGCTCACGCTTTGCAGGTGGTGTTATAGGAGCAGGTTGCGAAATCAGTTGGCCTACTCCCACACGTCCCGGCGATATCCTGAGTGTTGAAAGTGAAGTGCTACAGGTATCGGCATCACGCTCGCGTCCTGAGCGCGGCATCGTGACCGTCCGCAACAAGACGCACAATCAAGCAGGTAAAGTCGTGCAAGTGATGACAGCCAAGCTCGTTGTCTTTCGGCGACCTCAAGCAGTCTGCTGACTGGGTATCATTGCAAAATCGGCCGGATACAGCCAGTCAGCGTGGTGAGGGCGATGGTCTGGTCGTCGGCCTCAGTCGGTGACCGACTCAATGGTTGCCTTGACGGGGCCTGGGACCCTCAGCACTTCCATACCGGAATCGATTTGCCCCAACTTGACAAGCCCCTTGGAATAGCCGAAGTCACGATAGAAGATCGCCAGATTTCCCCAGGGGGCGTAGTAGGTGATGTCGCCGACATCGGGATCGATGCCGGCGGGTGCGCCCTGAGTGGAGAGCGTCTTCGGCAGGTAGGCGATCTTTTCGGTGGATGCGTAATCCTCAAGCTTCAGGGTCAGCGGCAGCTGGGCGATAAAGTCTCGCGTGGTGGGGCTGTCGATCAGGGTTGCGATGATTGACTTGCCGTTGATCGTCACGCGAATCTTCATGGTATTGGCCTCCGAACGGGCTGCCGTGGCTGAGTGCGTATTTGAGTACTGTGCGCCGCCGGTCGACGCAGGTTGGCTTTCGGCGGAACAGGCCGAGACAGAACAGAGCATGAACAGCAAAAGGGCTAGGCGCTTCATGGCTGCCCCCCAGATTCTGCGGTGGAGGCAGGCTTTGCGCTTTCCCACCAGTGGACAAATTGCGGTGTTGCATCGTCGAGTCTCAGCGGCTCGCCGATCATCGGCGTGAGCAGACGATATGACTTGCCGTCGCTCGCGCGGGCAATGCGCTCGAAGGGTTCGTTCCAGGCATGTTGGGCAATGTTGAACCGGCCCACATGCGCAGGGAGCAGTGCTTTGGTCTGCAAGTCCTCGGCGGCTTGCGCGGCCTGCTCCGGCGTCATGTGGATATACGGCCAGCGGGCATCGTACTGCCCCATGTCCAGCGCCACCAGATCGAAGCCGCCGAACCGCCGGGCCATCTCCGCGAAGTGCGGCCCATAACCCGAATCGCTGCCGAACAGGATGCGACGTTGCGCCGATTCCAGGACGAATCCCGCCCACAGGGTCTTGTTCCGGGTCAGCCATCGCCCGGAATAGTGGCGGGTCGGCACGACATGAATGGAAAGCCCGTCGTTCAACTCCATCTTCCCGAACCAGTCGGCCTCATGAATCTTCTCTCGCGCATAGCCCCAATGTTCGAAATGTGCGCCAACGCCCAGCGGGGCAAACACGCGACCGATCTTGGGCTCCAGGGCGGTCACCGTGGCATGGTCGAGATGATCCCAATGATCGTGGGTAATCAGCAGAACATCGATCTCCGGCATGTCCTCGGCCGCATAGATGCTGGTGCCGCCGAACGCCTGGGTCGAGAAAGAAACCGGGGCGGCATACCGGCTGAATACCGGATCGATCAGGATGCGTTTGCCGGCGAACAGGACAAAGTACGAGGAATGTCCGAGCCAGACCACCGTATCCTGCGTTGCATCCAGAGCCTTGAGATCGGTCTTCACCACAGGGATTGGCACGTCCGGCCGCAAGTTCTCCACCCGATGCAACAGGTTGCCGACGAGAACGGACAAGGTGCCTTTGTCGTCGACGAGAATGGGCGTGGGGACCAGATTGCGGAGCATGCCGTCGGCAAAATGGGGCGAGCGCTGGATGGCCTCCAGTCGCTCGCCTTCGGGGTATGCCCCGAACTTGGGATGCTGAAGATAGGCGCAGGCACCCAGCGCAAGGATGGCGACCAGCGCCAGCAGACCAATCAACATCACGCGCAATAGCCGCATCGCCCCGCTTCAGGTCGCGGCCTTGAGCGACGCTATGTCTATGACGAAGCGGTACTTCACTTCCCCTCTGAGCATGCGTTCGTAGGCGTCGTTGATTTCATCAGCGCGGATCATTTCGATGTCCGCGACGACGCCGTTTTCGGCGCAGAAATCCAGCATTTCCTGGGTCTCGGGGATGCCGCCGATCAAGGAGCCCGCCAGGCTGCGACGCTTCATGATCAGGTTGAACACATTGGGCGAAGGATGGGGTGAGGCCGGCGCGCCGACCAGGGTCATCGTGCCATCACGCTTGAGCAGCCTCAGAAAGGCATCGAGGTCATGTGGCGCCGCGACCGTATTGAGGATCAGGTCGAAGCTCTTGGCGTACGCTGCCATTTCATCTGCATTTCGCGAAACCACAACTTCATCGGCGCCAAGCGCCAATGCTGCCTCGCGCTTGGATTCCGAGGTGGTGAAGGCCACAACATGGGCGCCCATCGCATGCGCGAGCTTGATCCCCATGTGACCCAGTCCGCCGATGCCGACCACGCCGACCTTCTTGCCCGGCCCTGCATTCCAGTGGCGCAGCGGCGAATAGGTGGTGATGCCAGCGCACAGCAGCGGCGCCACTGCAGCCAGTTGCGCCTCGGGGTGACGAACGCGCAAGACGTAACGCTCATGCACGACGATCTGCTGCGAATAGCCGCCCAAAGTGTGGCCGGGCGCGTCCGGTGTCAAGCCGTTGTAGGTGCCGACCATGCCGTCGCAGTAGTTCTCCAGCCCGGTGTCGCATTCCTCGCAATGCTGACAGCTATCAACGATACAGCCGACGCCAACCAGGTCACCGGTCTTGAAACCGGCAACGTGGGCACCAACGGCTGAGACGCGGCCAACGATCTCGTGCCCCGGCACGCAGGGAAAGAGCGTACCGGCCCACTCGGCCCGCACCTGGTGCAGGTCCGAGTGGCACACGCCGCAGTAGGCGATATCGATCTGCACGTCGTGATTTCCCGGCACACGCCGGGTGATTTCCATCGGCTCAAGCGGCTTGTCGCCCGCGTGGGCACCATAGGCTTTGACGTTCATCGGGCGGCTCCTTGCGCAAGATGCTTGTTGAAGAAGGCCGTGAGCTTGTCCCACGGAATGAGATTCACGCGGTCGTATAAGTCCACATGCCCGGCGCCGGGGACGATGTGCAACTCCTTCGGTTCGCCAGCCAGCTTGTAAGCCTCTTCGCTGAACTCGCGGGAGTGGGCTGCATCGCCAGTGATGAAGAGCATCGGACGCGGCGAGATTGTCTCGATGTCGTTGAATGGGTAGAAGTTCATGAATTTGACGTTGCTGGTCAGCGTCGGGTGCGTGGTGAGCTTGGGAGACGAGCCCTTGGGCGTGTATTCGCCACGCGGGGTGCGGTAAAAATCAAAGAACTCGCGCTGAATCGGGTGAGTGTCTTTGTTCAGTTCAGGGTCCGTTCCGCTGGTGTACCTGGTTTTGCCGCCGGTGAATTCCACGTAACGTTGTTCCGCAGCCTCCGCGATGATCTTCTTTCGCTGCTCAAGCGTCTGCGAGTGATTCAGCGCATTGCGATTGGCCGCGCCCATGTCGTACATGCTGACCGTGGCGATGGCTTTCATGCGTGGATCGATCTTGGCGGCACTGATGACGAAGCTGCCGCTGCCACAAACACCGATGACGCCAATTCGTTGCCGATCAACGATCGACTGTGTGCCCAGATAATCCACCGCAGCGCTGTAATCTTCGGCATAGAGATCCGGCAAAACCGCATTGCGCGGCTGACCTTCGCTCTCGCCCCAGAAAGATAAATCCAGGGACAAGGTGACAAAGCCCCGCTCGGCCATCTTCGCGGCATACAGATTGGCGCTTTGCTCCTTGACCGCCCCCATCGGATGGCCAACGATGATCGCAGGATTTTTCGCGCTCCGATCCAGATTCCTGGGAATGAAGAGATTTCCCGTGACCTTCATCTGGTATTGGTTCTTGAAGGTGACCTTCTGCACGATCACCTTGTCGCTGGTAAAGAAGTTGGTGGCGCCTTTGGACATGTCCTCTGCCATTGCCGGCATGATGAGCGTTGCCGCCATGCCGACTGTTGCCATGCCGGCAGCGGCGGCTTTCAGGAAGTTGGAGATAACGCACGTGTTCATGTTTGATGCTCCTGCAAAACCAAGAAGTTCAGTCTAGTAAGAATGTTTCGGCTTGACTAGCTAATCAATGCTTAACGACAATATAAGCATTGCTAATTAATTGTTCCGGGAGAATGGGGCATGGCGAGACGCAACCTCAACGATCTGCTGGCCTTTGTAACGGTTGCACGGGAAGGCAGCTTCACTCGTGCCGCTGCCGTGCTTGGCGTGACCCAATCGGCGCTCAGCCAGGCCATAAGCGGCCTGGAGACGCGCTTGCGCATCCGGCTGCTCGCACGTACCACGCGCAGTGTGTCGCCTACGGCAGCGGGCGAACGGCTAGTGCAAGCCATCGGCCATCGCTTCGACGAGATCGAGGCCGAACTGGAGGCGCTGACCGAGTTGCGCGACAAGCCGGCTGGTACCGTGCGTATCACCTGTACCGATCACGCTCTGAGAACCGTGCTGATGCCCAGGCTTGCGCCGTTGCTGCGCGAGTATCCCGACATCAAGCTGGAATTCGACATCAATTACGGACTAAGGGACATCGTGGCGGATCGTTTCGATGCGGGCGTGCGATTAGGAGACTACGTCGACAAGGACATGATTGCGCTCCCCATCGGCCCGCCGTTGCGGATGGCCGCCGCCGCCTCGCCGGCATACTTCGCCGCACACCCGGTACCGAAGACGCCGAAGGACCTGACAGCCCACCGCTGCATCAATTTCCGCACGTCAGGCGACGGCGGACTGTACGCCTGGGAATTCGAACGTCGCGGGCGCAAGGTGAATGTCCGCGTCGAAGGCCCGCTCACTTTCAACACCGGCCCCCCTATCGCGGAGGCAGCGCTTGCCGGGCTGGGCATCGCATTCCTTCTCGACGACGAGCTGTTGCCGTACATCGAGGAAGGGCGGTTGGTGCGCGTACTCGAAGACTGGTGCCTGCCCTTTTCGGGCTACCACTTGTACTACCCAAGTCGGCGCCAGCCATCGCCTGCATTCAAACTGGTTGTGGACGCATTGCGTGTATTGACGACTGAACACATATCCGCCTGAATAGTCACTGTTTGGTAAAGCGCTGACCGAGTGACCGCAAACCGAAGTGTTCCTAACCGATATAGCAATCCTGTCGAACGTCGGCAAAGACCGAGTAGTGTGAATTGACCCTCCGGCAGGTTTCAGAGTGGAGTAGTCGCTTGAACGTCTTCTGCCTGGACCAAGTGGCGGTCCGCTTGTGGCCGAGAAAAGCCCCTCGGACAAAGATGCGATGGGTCAGATCAGAGAAAGGTCTCTATACCCTCGAAGTTCCCGTCCGCCATCTTGCCGTCGGCGGTAAATACCAACTGAAGGATTACGTCGCTGCGGGCGCCGTACCAGGTGCGGCTGACCGGAATCTTGCCGAAGATGCAGGGGCCGCCCCGGGGCGTGAGGTTCACCGCTGTGCGCGCTTCCTTGACCAGGGCTTCGCACTCGGTGGGGGAGCGCACCGAGAACGTGGTGTTGCGAGCCTTGAGGAGTTCCTGGGCGCGGGTCATCGTTAGGCCGGGCTGGAAGTCCTTGCGCAATTCGGCGATGAGGGCCTTGGCATCACCAGCCAGGACCGGGGTGCAGACGAGGGCGAGCAGGAGGGGGGCGAGGAAGTGGCGAAAGATCATGGCGTCGGGTCGTTATCGGGGTTGGGCTGGCATCGCTTCTAAGTGGAAGCGGGCCGGTGGGATGGAGGCTTCCTGAATCGGCAGGCCCCATTATCCCCCGCCGCGAGATTGAACGGCCCCCAAGGCCGGCGCGTCAAACAATTGTGAGGTCGGCCGCTGCGGCAAGGTGAGGCGCCGGACGGTCAATACGGATGGTCTGGCTGGACTAGGCGGGCGAGGGCACGTTGCCGCACCGGCGATGTCCAAATTGTCCTTGCGGCTCGGTGGGGGCGTTGGAGTGGTAGCTTGTTCCCAATGACAAGGCCTGCCCCTGCGCCAGCGTTGTTTGGAGAGTTACGATGATCGATACCCGTATTGATAGAAGTCTGGATGCCGCGGTGAATCGGGGGCTGGCGGCAGCGTTTCTGGTGAATGTCCATGCCGGGCTGAACATCATGCGCAATGCCGGCGTTCCTCCCGCGGTGGTGGCGCGGGTGATCCGGTCGCCCCAAGTGTGCCGCGCGACGGACTGGAAGCGCTAGCGGTGCGGTCGTCGGGGCGCCCGCGTCAAGGCTGCGTGGGGCGCAAGCCGTCGCCGAGGCAGCGAGCGCAGACGGGATGATATGCGCGTGTTGAGTAAGCCAACGCTGTACCTGCTCGAACACCCCCTCGTCTTCGCCGGCAAAACCTTGCGCGGTTTCAGCCGCAATCAGGGGCTGCTGTTGGCCGGCGCCATCGCTTACTACGCGCTGCTGTCGGTGATTCCGCTGCTCATCGTCACGGTCATCGCCCTTTCCCATCTGGTGGATCAGGCCGAACTGCTGACAACTCTCGGACGCTACCTGGAATGGGTGGTGCCGAGCCAATCCCGGGCGGTGCTGGCCGATGTGTCGGCGTTCCTCGACAACGGCATCGCCATTGGCGCGGTGTTGCTGGTGACCATGCTGTTTTTCAGCTCGGTGGCGTTCTCGGTGCTGGAGAAGGCCATGTGTATCATCCTGGCCCACGGCAGTACCGTGAAGCGGCGTCATTTCCTGGTTTCCGCCGTCATTCCCTACGGCTTCGTGCTGCTGCTGGGGGTGGCCCTGCTGGCGGTGACGGTGGCGTCGGTGATCCTGCGGGGGATGGCCGAAGAGAGTGTGCAGATGCTGGTCTGGAACTGGCCCCTGCGCGGAGTCTCGACGGTGCTGCTCTATCTTCTCGGGCTGACGGCCGAAACGCTGATTCTCACCGCGCTCTACCTGGCGATGCCAGTGGCCCGCATCCGCCTCAACCACGCCCTGGTCGGCGGCTTCACGGCGGCTCTGCTCTGGGAGGTGCTGCGCCACGTCCTGATCTGGTTCCTCGCCACCATCTCGAAGGTCAGCATCGTCTACGGTTCCCTGACCACCGCCGTGGTGGTGCTGTTCAGCATGGAACTCGCGGCCACGGTGCTGCTGCTGGGCGCCCAGGTGATTGCCGAATATGAGCGCCTACGCCTGGAGTTCGTCGCCGCCGAGGAAGCGGCTTGATGTCCCACCGGCTAGGGCAGCGAGACAGGGGGCCGCTCGCCGGTGAATCCGTGATCCGACGGCGTCTTGGTCAGGTCTTTCTTGTCGAATAAGCCCTTCTCGGCCTTGGGATGGCAGGCGGCGCAGTTTGATCGACTACCGACGCGCTTGTCGTTCCAGATATCGTCGGGAAGTTCATGGTGATGGATGCGCCACCATTGCGTTGACGTCAGCCGCGGCGGATCACCCGCGCCGAACAGCAGCTTCCAGCGCGAGCCGGCGTTTTGCGTCAGGAAGTCCTCGATGCGCTTTCGCGTTTCTTCGCCGAGACCGGCATCGCTGCCATAGTGCTTGTCGAGCTGGCGCATGATGTCTTGCCATTCGGATTCGGGGAGCAGGGCCGGCAGGTAGGCAACGTGGCAGCCGCCGCATTCGGTTGTGTATTCGGGCGGGATGTCCGCCGGAATGTCCGGTTGATGCGCCTGTGCGGACAACGCGACTAGCACCGCAGCCAGCCATGCGGTGGCTTGGAGAGTCTTCATTCGGGTCTTCCTTGCGGGGCTGGGCATGGCTCGTCGATCAAGTGCCGTGGGTGGTAGTTGCGATGGACGTATCCAATGATGTCCTTCAGTGTTGAACCGATGCTGGAGGGCGTCCGTTGGCGCGCGACCAGTCCGGCCAGCGTGGCCGTGAGCCTGCCGCCGGTCTTGCGGTGGAGTATCCAGGGGGTGGCCATGCCAAGATAGACGGCGCCGACAATCAAGATTGCGGAGATGGCCGCGATACGGACCACGACGCTGCCGCCGCCGCGCAGGCGCCAAAGGTCGAAGGTCACCGAGCGGTGGTCTATCTCCTCCCGCGCGTGCTGGTCGAACAGGTCCCGCGCGTAGGCGCAGCCAAAGCGCCAGTTTGCTTGCCGGCGCAGGTGGGCTTTCGACAGGACGGCCGTGAAATGTTCCAGCGCCGCGACCAGGGCGACGCGGGCGGAAAGCGACAGGCGTCGGTTGGCGATGTTGAGAAGTTTCTCAATCATGGCCAATCCCGGCGGTGATGCCCCCATGTAACTAAGCAGCGCCGCATTGAGCTTGCGGTGGGCGCCCGTGTGCTCGGCCTCTTCGCGGATGAATTCGCGGCAAAGTTGTTCGAGTTCCGGCTCGTTCTCCGCAAGAGGCAGACAGTCGGCGACGGTGCGGATGAAGAAGCGCTCCAGCGCCGGCGTGACCAGGCTGACCGCTTCGAGCGTGGCCGATATCCTGGCATTTTCGTTGCACCATGGGCCGGCCAGTTCGGCCGGGGCGGTCAATGGCGTCAGGTCGTGCACGGAGTTCCTCCTAGCGACATGTTGTTGGCTGCCCTTCCAGTTTTGTGAACGCGCCGACAGGAACCTCGTAGTGTTCGTCGCCGCTGTAGGTTTCCGCTTCGGTGCGTTTGTCGCCGACGGCAACGGTGACCTTCCTGGCCGCCAGCAGGCCCGATTCCTTGCGCACGGTCGTCACGACGGTGATGTCGCGCACGAGCGCGCCGTGGCTGTCGAAAAGCTGTGTGCGCAGGGATATGCCGGCGTCGGCGTCAATGCAACTCAGCACCTCGCGGATCGGCGGCGTGTCCCGATCATCGGTGCGCGAACGGACCAGGACGCACTCCCGCCCCACGACGCGGTCGGCGCCGGCAAGGCTTTGGCGCGGCCAATCCCACCATGGAGCGAGCATGTCCCAGGCGACGAGCCGGGTGCCGAACAGCGGCGCGAACGGGTCGGCGGGTCCGTTTCCGTCTGAGGCGCGGCTGCAACCGCCCGCGCGATAGTCGACGGCGCGGATTTCGTCGCGTATTGCTTCCGGTGCTATGCCGCGCAACAGCAGACGCCGATGAGCCGCGTCGAACTGGCCGACGACGGCCGCCTTGATCGGCGTCGAACGCTGGCCGTCCGGCGCGACGTTCACTGCCTGGAAGCGCGCCTCGAAGCCGGGCGTCAGCCGCGCTTCGCGCATCTTTGCGGCAAGTTCCGCCGCAGTCGGCGCGGCGGTGGCGGGCAGAGCAATCGCCGCCAGCATGATGAGCACGGAAAGGCGGGGCATTTTCATTCCTGCCTCAAGGCATGGGAGGGCGCCAGGCGTGATGCCTTCATGGCCGGATAGAGGCCGCCGCAGACGCCGACCAGCATTGCCAGGACGGGCATCATGAGGAGGAAGGAGAGCGGAAAGTTTGCGTCTATCTTGCCGCGCAGCAAGTCGAGATGCTCCAGTTGCCAGGTCAGTCCAACCCCGACCAGAACGCCAGCGATGCCGCCCGCCAGCGTCAGCAGCGCCGCCTCGCCGCATACAAGATGGATCACGGTGCGGCGATGCCAGCCCAGCGCCAGCAGAATGCCGATCTCGCGCGTCCTCTCGTTGACGCTCATGAGCATGGTGTTGAAAACGATCAGGATGCCGACCAGACTGGCGATCAGCGTGGTCGCGTTGCTCATCGCCTTGGCGATGCGCACCACGGTGTTCTGTCCCACCAGTTCGCCCGAGGTGATGGCGATGAAGCCCGGCATCTCCACGCGGATACGCGCCTTGATGGCGTCGACGTCCGCCGTGGTCGCGGCGGGGTCCAACTTCACGTTCAGCACGTTGACCTTGCCTGGCTTGTCGGTGGTCTGTTGCGCCTGGTCCAGGGTCATCAGCACCGCGCCGTTCTCGATGGCGGCAGAACTCTCGAATACACCGACCACCGGCATCCGGCGACCCTCAATCTCCAATATGTCGCCGACCTTCTTGTGCAGCAGCTCGGCCGTAACAACGCCAATCACGATGACCGGCTCGTCGGCGTTTGCCGGCCAGCGACCAGCGACCAACTTCAGGTGTTGCCACAAATAGCTGTCGTGGGTCCAGCCGAAGACGAACAAGGGCGGGGCGCCGGCGTCGACGCTGAGCATTTCCGAGAGAAGTCCCACCACGTCCCGCACCTTGGGATAGCTGCGGAGTTGGTTTTGCAAGGGCTCCGCCCGGAACGGCGAAGGCATCGCGTTGGTGCTGGCGAGGCGAGTAACGATGAGGTCCGTGCCGCGCGCGTCGTTGGCCTTCTGCCAACTCGCCTCGAAGCCCGAGGCGATACCGGTCAACGCCACGGCGGCCGCGACGCCGAGCGCGACTGCCATCACAGTCAGCAGGCTGCGCGCCGGGCGCTGGCGCAAATTGTGGAGGGCGAATTCGAGCAGAGTCATCGTGCCGCCTCCGCTGACTGGTCCAACTTGCCATCGCGCAATGGCGCCAGGCGGTCGGCGCGGGAGGAAACCCCCGCGTCGTGCGTCACCATGATGATGGTCAATCCGCGTTCGCGGCGGACCTCCGACAGGAGGTCAAGCACCTGGGCGGCATTGGCGCTGTCGAGGCTGCCGGTCGGCTCGTCGGCGAGCAGCAGGTCGGGGGCGTTGATGAGAGCACGAGCGATGGCGGCTCTTTGGCGCTCACCACCCGAGAGCGTCGCCGGAAAATGCCGCAGGCGATCCGCCAGCCCCAGTCGTTCGAGCAGAGTCACCGCCCTTTCCCGGTGTCCGGCGGCAGGCCCTGGAGCGCCGATGGTGGGGACGAGGACGTTGTCCAGTACGCCAAGAGTCGGAATGAGATGAAAGGACTGGAAGACGAATCCGATGTGCCGACGGCGAAAGTCGGCCAAATCCGTCATCGTCGAGTACGGCCGGCTGCGGAAGTACCGTTCGCCGGCAGTCGGCGTGTCGAGCGCGCCAATCAGGTTCAGCAGGGTGCTCTTGCCGCAGCCGCTGGCGCCGACGATGGCGACGAATTCGCCTTCGCCCACCTCGATATCAATGCCGTCGAGGGCGCGCGTCCTACCGTCGTCGAAATGCAGCGCCAATCCCTCGGCGCGAAATATCGGCGTGCTTCCGGACCTTCCCGGCAGGCAGCCTTGTTCAAGATTCAACTGCGTCATCGTGCGTTCTTTACTGTTCAAGTGTTTGTGGTTCGTTGTCCATCGCAACACGCTATCTCCCGGCATGGGGCGGACTCATCCATTGGGTTCGTGATCGGTTCTTGGTTTAAGTGCGCGGCGCGCAACGGATCGCGCTTT
>Ga0316605_10001717_pt1 | contig 12599 bp, 13 predicted proteins | sample OWC_soil_day20_n_FD_207666 | JGI IMG/M metagenome (GOLD analysis project Ga0316605, IMG submission 207666) | Wetland soil microbial communities from Old Woman Creek delta, Ohio, United States - OWC_soil_day20_noCT | ecosystem: Environmental > Terrestrial > Soil > Wetlands | place: USA: Ohio... | reverse complement strand
TATTTTAAGAAAAAGTAATATGAAACGGATTTATATAGTATTCTTGCTGATTTCGGTTTTATTAGGTCAGATAATGTCTCAGACCAACCGACAAAATGACCAGATTGCATTGGCAGACCAGATGTATAAGCAGGGTCAGTATACCGATGCAGCCCGCATTTACGAAGAAGAACTGAAAAAAGGAGTTTCGGCCGAGTTGTATTACAACATTGGAAACAGCTACTACAAAGCCAACGAGATAGGGCATGCAATTCTCAATTACGAACGTGCCCTGCGCATTGATCCCGGGTACGACGATGCTTCCTATAATCTGGATATTGCCGAAAGTAAGATCGTTGACAATGTAAATACAACGCCTACCTTTTTTGTACGCAAATGGATCAATTCACTGATCAAGTCCAATACTTCCAATCAGTGGGCGGTGATTAGCGTCGTGTGTTTTATTCTCATGCTGGCTCTCTTTTTCCTGTTTGCTTTTTCCCGCATCCGGAGCCGCCGTAAATACTCATTTTTCGCTTCCGTCGCTTTCGGAGTCTTATGTGTCATTGCGCTGAGTTTCTCAGGTGTCCGTAAAGACCAGATTAAAAACCACCACGAAGCTGTTATCATGTCGGGAGCGGTGGCGGTAAAAAGTTCACCCGATCAGAGCGGCACCGACCTTTTCCAATTGCATGAAGGTACACTGGTGAAAGTAAAAAGTGTATTAGGTGGCTGGACAGAAATTACCCTCGAAAACGGCGCTGTGGGATGGGTGGAAGAAAGTGCTATTGAAAGGATTTAATATAGTTACAAATTACAAGTTACAAGTTACGAGTTACGAGTTTCATGTTTCAAGTTTCAAGTTTCAAGTTTCAAGTTTCAAGTTTCAAGTTTCAAGTTTCAAGTAACTAACCACTAACCGTTAACCACTAAAAAAATGGATATTATTCAGACACTCGATAGTATTGACAAACAGTGGTTGCTGGCGCTGAACAACGACTATCCCGGTTTTTGGGATGGGCTGATGTATGGTATAAGCAGTAAATTTACCTGGATACCTTTCTATTTTGCCATTGTTTTTATACTGATTAAGTACCTGAAAAGACAATCCTGGTTGATTATTCTGGCTTTAATTATTTGTATTCTCCTTGCCGATCAGATTTCATCCGGACTGATTAAGGATATCGTACACCGACTGCGTCCCTCACGTAACCCCGAAATAGATAATATGGTCTGCTTGCTGAAAGGCTATCGCGGCGGGAAATACGGTTTTGTTTCCTCTCATGCCGCCAATTCATTCGGACTGGCTGTGCTTACCTCCCTGTTTTTCAAAAACCGAAAATATACCATATCGGTATTAATCTGGGCAACTCTCGTAGCCTTTTCTCGTATTTACCTGGGTGTACATTATCCCGGCGATGTCATTGGCGGAGCATTGGTAGGAGCGGGAGTAGCATTCCTTGTGTACTGGCTGTTTACTAAAATCCATTTTGGAAACGTTCCAACGAACACTTCTGCAATCAACCTGAAGTTGCCCCTTTGGGTAATGGCGGCAACTTTCGTTGCGCTGATCCCTTACAGTTTGTGGATATATTGAAAGGGAAATTTCACTCTGAGTTATTTTTTTTTGATGAAAATGGATTATTTGTGCCCGGCATCTATTTCTGCATGCTTCCCGACCTGGTAGTCTGAAAACTTCCGTTAAACTCTGCATTAAAATATTCTCACTTTCAACTTATTTCGAAAATTTTGTTTTACTTTCGTAGAGAGAATATCCCGAAATACACGAATGGATATAAATGAAAAAGTATAACACCATTTTTTCCGTTACTATTATGATACAACTATGAATTTGAGAACAGTCAATGTAAACCGCTATATCATGCCGTTGCGTGAAGGTGGATCGCTGCCTGCACTTGCAGAGGCCGACGATGGTTTTAACTATGTGGTTAAATTCCGGGGTTCGGGTCATGGAACTAAAATGTTGATTTCGGAACTTATAGGCGGTGCCGTTGCAAAAATACTTCAATTAAGGATACCCGAACTGGTTTTCATTCAGCTCGACGAAGCATTTGGGCGCTCCGAAGGAGATGAAGAAATTCAGGATTTACTCAAATCCAGCACTGGTCTGAATCTCGGACTGCATTTCTTGTCAGGTGCGCTGGCTTATGACCCTGTTACTACAAAAATTGATGCAGAACTGGCTTCTAAGGTAGTTTGGATGGATGCATTCCTGACTAATGTAGACCGCACAGTGAAAAATACCAACATGCTGATGTGGCACAAGGAATTGTGGCTGATTGATCATGGCTCAACGCTTTACTTTCACCATACCTGGACAAACTGGGAAAAACAGGCAGTAAACCCTTTCCCGCTTATCAAAGATCACGTATTGCTCGAATTTGCGTCGATGCTCCCTGAAGCAGACAAACAATGTCGCAATATGCTGAACGATGAAGTAATACGTGAAATCGTAGATATTATTCCCGATGAATGGTTGCTTTGGGGGCAGGATGAAGAAACACCTGCCTCAATACGTGAAACTTATTTCCGGTTTCTGAGTAAAAGACTGGCACAATCTGAAATCTTTTTAAATGAGGCTCTCAATGCGCGGAAAACACTTGTATGAATATGCTGTAGTTCGTGTTTTTTCCAAGGTCGAACGCGAAGAATTTATTAATGCTGGTATTATAATGTTTTCGAAAGAAGCAAATTATATCGGGATGAAATACAGAACGGATTGCGAAAATATATGTAGAACTGCGACCGAACTCGATTTTAATTTGGTTTGCGATACCCTGAAATCTTTCTCAAAGATTTGTAACGGTGACCAGTCGGGTGGTAAAATTGCTGAGATGGACATAGCAGAGCGCTTTCGCTGGCTGACAGCAGTACGAAGTACCTGCATCCAGACTTCGCGTCCACACAATGGATTTACCGATAATCCGGCAAAAAAGCTGGAAGAGCTATTTGCCGAGCTAGTATTATAATGTTTTTTAGAATATAAATCACGTCAGATATGCCGAAAATACCAGGATTATTGAAATCCGGAATTTATTTGTGGCTTATTTTAATTCTGATCAGTCAGGCTGCCTGCCGGCCTGCTGATGAGCAGCAACCGGCCGAAAATCTTGTTGAGCTGGACAGTATGGCTTACAGATATCCCAGGTATGTGTATAATGTCGTCAATAATCTGATCACACACAGCCGACTTACCGGATACGACCGTGCTTATGCCGGTCTGATTCTGTCGGTAGCTTCTGAGAATATAGGCAGATCCGTGCCTTCCGATAGTCTGATTACAGCAACCGTCAATGTATTTTCTCTTCGCCCTGAATATAATCCAGGCAATTACCAGAGGGCTTTGATATACCAGGGAATTACCCGGTTTCATAACGGTATTGCCGACAACCGGGCTTATCTGCCGATTAAAGAAGCTTTAATTCTGTCTGAAACAACTCCCCCCGACCAAAAATCATTGCAGATTGCCTGTTACTACCTGGGTGTCATTCATACTAAAAATAACAACGTGAACCAGGCCCACGAATACTTTAAACAGGCTTTTGTCATTGCCGAGAATTTGAAAGACAGCGTGGTATTATTCAAAACCTGTCGCGAAATGTACTGGAACCGCATGAAAGCGCTTGATTTCCTCACTGCCCGAACACTGCTCGAAACCCTGCAGTCTTTTACGAATGTTTCCAGGGAACAAATCCGGGATATCCGGAATGCCGAGGCATTGTACTATAACAGCCTGAAGCGATATCGCACGGCACTTAAAATAGATTATAATCTGCTTCGTACCGATATACAGAATAAGGACAGCAACGCGCTGCTTGCTGATTATTACCGTATTTCGGATAACTACAAATTCATGAACCAACCCGACAGCGCCTTGCATTATGGCGAGCTGGCAACCAAAAATATCCGCGACACCACTTTCTATCTCAACTATTATTATTATCTCAATGTGGCCGAACTGGCTTCGCAGTTGAAAAAGTGGGATAAAAGTACTTCTGCCTATCAGCAGGTTTACTACTTGATGAATAAAACCATCAACAATCAGCTCAATACGCAGATTATGGAGCTGGAACGTAAGTATGATGTCGCTTCGGCTGAGAACAGGGCCATTAAACTTAAAAACAACAATATTGTCCTCCGGTTGGTGCTCATTATCCTGACAATGGGGCTGATTATTACCCTGCTGATATTCAGAAATCGGTCGCGACTTCAGAAGGAACAGGAAAAATCGCTCGTGCAGGAAAAAAAGATACTTGAACAGAAGCAGCTGATAGCGGAAGCCAATGAAAAGCGGATGATGCTCGATAAACAGTTGACGGAGAGAAAACTGATAGAAAAGCAATTTGTAATACCCATTTACAGGCAGATATCGCAGCGCAATAACGCGATAAAGAATTTTCTGCTCGATTTACAAAGCAACAGTTATATTGCCAAAAATCCTCAGATACAGCAAAAGATTGAAACCGAATACCGCGACTTCGTGCAAACCACCCGAATCTCCGAACCACAATTCCTGAACGACGAACTTTTCTCTGGACTTACCGGAATAAGCTCCGACGACAGCGGTCTCTTCAACGAAAGTGAAAAAATGATGCTGGCCTTTATGGCCACCGGCTCCGACAATCAGCAGATGGCTACCTTGATGAACACTTCGGTAGAAAGTATCCGGGTTCGCAAATCGAAACTGAAGAAAAAAATGCAGGAGAATAAGGTGAAAATTCCTGAAAAACTGGAGGTTGATATGTAATTATGATACGAAAAACAGTCTGAAAATACTTTCCTTCCCGTTAATTAATATTCTGTAAATACTTGTAATGTAATTTGATAACTCCGTTTTGGCGTTAACTTCAGGACATGCCCGTACAAAACCACTGTACGGGCTTTAACTTTGTCATAAGCAAAACAAAGCAGTTTCAATTCCAAATAAAGCGCAGGATAATCAGCTGCTTCTTTCAACCGGAAAAAAAAGAACTGCCTGCTTAGGTAAAATCGGGTTATTTAACAATTTAAAATTTAATCGACATGGCACACGACATTAATTTAACTTCTCAGGAATGGTTAAACATCATTTTTGAAGGAAAGAACAAAGATTACGGCGCATACAAGCTTCGTCAGGATTCATCCAAAAGGCATCTGATTGCTTTTATCTCAGTTGCAGTTCTGGCAGTACTGGCTGTTACAATACCCAGGTTATCCAAAGAACTGGGTATAGGAGGCAGGGAGAGGAATACGGAAGTCATTCAGTTAATTGATGCTAACAATATGCCCAAACCGGAAGTGCCTGAAGAACACGTGAAAAAAGTATATCAGGCTCCGCAGGCGGTTGAACTGAAAAGTACCATCAAGTTTACAGCGCCGGTAATTAAGGATGATAAACTGGTAAATGAAAAAAATCAGTTAACATCGCAGGACGATGTGATTGATGCTAAAGTTGAAATCTCAACAACAACCGTCAAAGGCACGGATGAACAGTTTGGCAAAAATATTGCCGACCTCGAAGACGATAAATTATTGGTAGGCGAAAAGGCACCGGATGATGAAGTTCATGAATTCGTAGAACAGCCACCTTCGTTTCCGGGTGGTGATGCTGCCCTGATGGATTATCTGAATGGAAATATCAGTTATCCGACCATTGCAGTGGAAATCGGTATTCAGGGAAAGGTAACCTGTTCCTTTGTGGTTGGAAAAGACGGTTCGATACAGGATGTGAAAGTGGAACGCGGTGTGGATAAAAGCCTGGATACAGAAGCTGTACGGGTAATTAAATCCATGCCAAGATGGATACCCGGAAGACAAGGTGGCAATGCCGTAAAGGTTAAATACTATCTTCCGGTAGCGTTCAGGTTGCAGTAACCGGACTAAAGTCAGCAGCTGCAAATGAATAAAAAATCGGGGAGCCTTTTTTCAGGGCTCCCCGTTTGTTTTAGTTATATTCTCACTTCCACGCCTTTGTCTTTTAGAAAGTGTTTCAGTTCCTGTATACCTATTTCCTGATAGTGAAAAATGCTGGCAGCAAGCGCCGCATCTGCTTTTCCGGCTTCGAAAACATCCACAAAATGCTTCATGGTTCCCGCACCTCCGCTGGCTATGACCGGTACATTCACCGATTCGGATACTGCCCGGGTAATATCAAGTGCAAAACCATCCTTTGTACCGTCGTGGTTCATGGAGGTAAGCAGAATTTCTCCGGCTCCCAGTGCTACAGCCTGTTTAACCCAGTCAAGTGTTCTGATTTCAGTGGGAATCCGGCCACCATTCAGAAACACATACCATTCGCCTTCGATGCACTTCGTATCAACGGCTAGCACCACACACTGACTGCCAAAATTATCAGCCAAATCTTTAATGAGCTGAGGATTACGCACGGCTGCCGTATTTACCGAAATCTTATCAGCACCACACGAAAGCAGAACCGATACATCTTCTACAGAAGAGATTCCGCCGCCCACGGTGAATGGAATATTAATTTGTCCGGCAATGCGTGTAACCAGTTCAGAAAGTGTTTTACGTTTTTCGTTGGTGGCCGTGATATCCAGAAATACCAGTTCGTCGGCACCCATTTCGGCGTATCGCTTGCCCAGTTCCACCGGATCGCCTACGTCGGTAATATTCAGGAAATTAATACCTTTTACGGTTTTTCCGTCCTTAATATCCAGGCAGGGAATTATTCTTTTTGCTAACATTTTATTCGCCCAAATTGCCGGCAGGGCTGACAGGGACTTTTTTATTAATTAAATACTTATTCTAAATTCACATACATCGGGTTAGGAGAGGGGTGTAGCAATCAGCGCTGTTTTATCTTCGTTCCAGCCTTCCAAAGTCACCGTTTCGATGGTATTCACCAGTTTCTTGTCATAGTTTCTTTCCACCCGAACGTAGTTTTCGGTAAATCCGTGCATCTTTTCTCCGTCCTTTTTAGCTTCCCAGAGTACCTGAACTGTTTTTTCCGACTGTGAGTTGTAAAAAGCTTCCGTTTTCTCCGCGGATAACTGATGGAGGCTTTCGCTGCGTCGTTTGCGCTCTTTTATGGGAACGACATGCTCTATTTCAAGCATTTTGGTGTTTGCCCGTTCGGAATAGGTGAATACGTGAAGCTGCGAGAAATCCAGACTTTTGATAAATTCAAACGACTGCTCGAACAATTCATCCGTTTCGCCCCTCACTCCCACAATTACATCCACGCCGATAAATGCATCGGGGAGAATGCGTTTGATGGTGGCAATCTTTTCGGCAAACAGTTCACGCGAATAGCGGCGTTTCATCAGTTTAAGTATCTCGTTGGTGCCACTCTGCAATGGAATATGGAAATGAGGCATGATGTGGCGGCTATGGGCAACAAACTGTATAATTTCATCAGTCAGCAGATTAGGCTCCACCGATGAAATCCGGAAGCGGACATCCGAATCAATATTGTCCAGGGCTTTAAGTAACCCGATAAATGTTTCGCCGGTGTGTTTGCCGAACTCTCCGGTATTGACACCGGTCAGCACAATTTCCTTTGCACCGGCACGGATAGCTACCATGGCGGTTTCCACTGTCTCGGCGATGGTTCCGCTCCGGCTGTGACCGCGTGCCAGCGGTATGGTGCAGTAGGTGCAATAGTAGTCGCATCCGTCCTGAACCTTCAGAAAGTAACGGGTGCGGTCATCGTACGAAACGGAAGGTTTGAAATCTTTTACTTTCAGGATATCAGCCCGCAAAATTTCACCTTTGGCTTCCGGATGGTTGTTGTTCAGGTAATTCTGTATCGAAAATTTCTCATTAGCTCCCAGCACCAGATCCACTCCTTCTATCGAAGCGATTTCTTCCGGTTTAAGTTGCGCATAGCAGCCTGTAACAATCATTTTTGCATTTGGATGCTGGCGGTGCAGCCTGCTGATGGCCTGACGACATTTGTGGTCGGCTGTATCGGTTACCGAACAGGTGTTTATGATGCATATATCGGCTTGCTCACCGTGGCGTACTTTCGTAAATCCTTCTTCCTCCAGTTGCTTCCCTAAAGCCGAAGTTTCGGCAAAGTTCAGTTTGCAACCCAGGGTATGAAATACGACCTTTTTATTGTTGAATATCGTGTTGTCAATCATTTCTTTTCAATGGATATTGTATTTGTCTATAATATATCTTCATAGACACTAAAACGGTACAAAGTTACGAAAAAATAGAAGTTTGCTAAAATGAATAATCTTACACAAAAATATTTATCTTTGCATTCCTGTTTTTTTCAACATTGAACTATTCATAAATGAAGCATATATTCTCCTTTTTCTTCCTGATTTCAGCGGTTAGTCTTTTTGCTCAAACCTCACTGACCATACCACAAATACAGGGCACAGGCAGCAGCAGTAACTATAGCGGACAATTGGTCCGAACAACCGGTATAGTAACAGCAAAATATATTGACGCCAATATGATTAACGGTTTTTTTCTTCAGGATGAAACCGGTGATGGTAATCCAAACAGTTCGGATGGAATATTTGTTTATACGGCTACCGATAATGTGACTGTTGGTGATAAAATACAGCTAACCGCGACTGTAAACGAAAATTCGGGCAGAACCCAACTGAACAGTCCGGCCAACCTGACGATAATTAGTAAAAACAATCCCTTACCTGTTGTGAAGATTGTTTATGATATTTACAACTGGGATCTGGAAGAATACGAAGGAATGCTCGTTGAATTCAACCAAACCCTGTGGGTGAACAACAACAGCCGGCTGGAGGCATACGGAGAACTTGAACTTGGTGTGAAGCGAAAACCTTCGCCCACCAATTTTACCTTCCCGGGAAGTTCAGCTTATCAGGCAATGGTAAGCGAAAATTCTCTGCAACCGATTTATCTGGATGATGCCCGTACAGACAATTATGTCAAACCCATCGCGCTTGCCGATGCCGACGGAACACGACGAAACGGTGAGCGGATGATAAATTTTCAGGCGATTGTTGATTATACCAATGGAAAATTTGTAATTTATCCTGCACAGTTTCCCGTAACTTTCCGCGGCAATCCCCGTAAACTCGCACCCGACGAATCTGGCGATTATAACCTGAAAGTCTGTGCTTTCAACCTGGAGTATTATCTCACACAATCCTTCGGTACGGGTTATGGACCTGAAGACCAGACACAGGCGAATAAACAACACATCAAAATAGTGGAAGCACTTAAAGCCATTGATGCCGATATTTACGGTCTGATAGAAATAGAGCAGGGACAGGCAGCACTGGCCAAACTGGCTACAGCATTAAACAATAACGCAGGTAGTACCAGATATAGTTACATCAATGACGGAGGTACAATCAGCGGATCTTATACGAAAGTGGGTTATCTGTACCGTTCCGATAGGGTTTCACCTTATTCGGGTTTGGTCAATATCAATAGTCCTTCGCCGGCAAACCGGAAAAAACTTCAGGCTTTTAAGTTGAATGAGAATAACGAACGGTTTATTTTTAGCCTCAACCACCTGAAAGCTAAAAGCGGCTGCCCGACATCGGGTGATGATGCCGACCAGAGAGACGGACAAAGTTGCTTCAATGCCACCCGTGTGAAAGAAGCCAATGCGATAATCAGTTCCATTAATATAAATAAAGCATCAAAATACAACGACGAAGATGTACTGGTGATGGGCGATATGAATGCCTATGCTTTCGAAGATCCCATTCAGGCATTTATTCAGGCCGGTTATAAAGATATGCACCGCGAGCTTCATGGCGACAGCGCGTACAGCTATGTGTACCGTGGGGAAGCCGGTTACCTGGATCATGCTCTGGCAAGTCCATCGCTTGCCAAGCAGATAACGTTTGTTTCGGCTTTCCATATCAATGCCGACGAACCGGCCATGTTTGAGTACTCGGGTTCCAGCTATCAGGGAAATATGTACCGTTGCTCCGATCACGACCCGGTTGTAGCGGGTATATCCCTGTCGTCCGGTGCGGATATAGATACCCTTCCTTCGGGTAAAAATGTGAAGATTTATCCAACCATTGTTAAATACACATTTACCGTAAAAGGGGCTGAGAATTTTTATTTGCAGATATTTTCGGCAAATGGTTTGAAGATGTATGAAACACAGGTTTCATCTTCGGTCGCAGAGTTTGATGTGCGTCAGCTTGGTTTGCCAGCCGGAGCATACATTGTTCGTGTGCTGGGCAATGGTACTATCGGGCGACAGATGATCATCGTGAAGTAGTGAAATTCGCGGGTTTTGCAATGTTTCATTGTGAAATTCAAAAAAAGATTATATCTTTGTACCCGCAAAAAACAACTGCGGTTGTGGCGTAATTGGTAGCCGCGCCAGACTTAGGATCTGGTGGCGTAAGCCGTGGGGGTTCGAGTCCCTTCAGCCGCACGAAAAAAAACTCCTTTAAGATTTTTCTTAAAGGAGTTTTTTTTGTTAACATACCGGACTAATTTTCGGACTTATTTGCCCATCGACAATTTCCAGGCATTGTCCTTTTTCTCGTATTTTGTCGTTTCGGTTTTATCAGTTCCATCACCATAGACTACTTTTGTGGTAACGGTAGCGGTCAGTCCATCTTCTGAGATCTTTTCCTCCAGTATTTCAAAACTTTTCACGCCACCTTTTGCTTCGGTACTTTGTTTTGCCTTTTCGCTGAACGATTTAATGAGTGTCGCACTTTCTTCAGCCGTCATTTCCTTTTCGGTACTGAGGTTTTTGATAATTAATTCGGCTGCTTTTTGATAATCGCCTTTTTGTAACTGAGTGTACAGCGTTTTTTCGATGGCAGACGGAGTGTTGGCTTCTTTGCCGCCACAATTGGTAATAAAAAATGCAATGGCAACAACGGCCATCAGTTGAAATAGTTTTTTCATGGTGATAAATTTTTAAAATTAAACATTAGTTAATCAGAATTTATAAATTAGTTGAAAATCCTTATTCCTGTAAATATCCGAAGGGAATATGTAAGTTCCCGAATACAAGGGCACATTTAACCGGCTCCGTTTACCGTGTGTAATATCTATGCCTGCCTGCCGGTAAACATACCATATCAGCTCGGTGCAATACATCTGAGTGGTATCACCCAACTCATAATCATGGTCAAACAGGATGCCTTTTCGAAGCAGTCGGAGTGCCTGACGGCCAGCCTGAGCGCACAGGGTATTGTTCTTCAGTCGATAAATGGCACCATTTTGCGCTTTATCCTTACCCCAGAATTCCCCGATCGGTTCAGCTTTGATTTTGTCGTAGCGTTCGCCTTCTTTTCGTTCCCCCGGAGTGATGTGAACAACACAGAAACCTGAATCTTTTCTGACAATAATTCCCGAATGACTGTAAATTCCCGCTGAATCAGCGTTTAATACGGCGCGTGATTTTGCTCCGATACCTTTCCGAAATATCAGATCACCTTCAGCTAAAGCGATATTTCCGAACTGATGGCTTCCAGTTTGTTTGGTACAGGCAATTATTGTCAATAGCACTATGCCAACCGTAAATTTGACAGCTTTCCTTGTTATTTTAATCATTTCAACCGGAGATATAAGTTTTCAGACAGTTGTCTGAAAAGCACAAAAACGCAATTATGAATGAGATTGTGATTTCTTTCTGTTTGATGGTGGGAATTTATCAGGCACGTATATGATCTTTTTCTTCAATATCTTTGATATTCAGCCAGTACGTCGATGCCCGATGCGAAGCATAATTTTACAAACATACATATTTTAGTTTAAATTTCCACTAAAAAATATGTCAAAAATACAAATAGTTTTAATTCGGGTGCGTGATACGGGCAATAATTATGGTGTGAGTTCCTGTCATCCCGATGACTATCGTCAGAAAACCACCGGGCAAGGTAAACGCTATTATTTGTTCAGCGCTTATATTGAAGTCTGAAATGCATTCGGTGAACGAGACTGCCGATGGGACTTTTATCATCTGTTTGATCTGATGGTCTGAGAAAAACTTTTTTTACAAAAAACTGCTATCCGTTCAATTTTTCAGTAATGATATGCGGGTAAACCCTTCTGCCGTCAACTGCTTTACTTTCAAATAATATCAGTTCAGTAACTTTAAAACGGAGAGATTTCACCAATGACAGTTTATCGGGGTCGGGAAGTGGTAGTTGTGGACGCGACAGCAGAGTAATATGCGGAATGAACGCTGAGCGTTGCAACTTAAAGCCATTCTTTTCGAGTTCGGAGTACAAACACGACCAAAGCAAGTTCAACTGCCTGAGATTGCCGTCAACACCAACCCATAGCGTATGTGCCCGGGACCATGAAGGAAAGCACCCTATAGCTTCGAGCTGCAATTTAAAAGCCTTATTAGTCCCGGCAACAGTCTTTAGCACCTGCGAAAGCAAAGGAAGAACTTCATCGGGCAATTCACCCAAAAACTCGAGTGTAATATGAAGGAACTCCGGAGACTTCCATTTTCCTTTCACATCCAAATGTTTTAGCGTCACCTGAACGTTGAAAAGTGCATCCTTCACTTCCTCAGGTAGTTCTATCCCGATATACAGCCTCATAATAAGAGTGTTAGTGATTAATAAACAACAAAGGGACGACGGAATTGTTTTTAACGGAAGAAAGATGATTTAGTTGTGATTTGCTTTCAAAAAATTGTATCTTTGATCTGATAAACAACT
>Ga0316605_10001714_pt1 | contig 12614 bp, 6 predicted proteins | sample OWC_soil_day20_n_FD_207666 | JGI IMG/M metagenome (GOLD analysis project Ga0316605, IMG submission 207666) | Wetland soil microbial communities from Old Woman Creek delta, Ohio, United States - OWC_soil_day20_noCT | ecosystem: Environmental > Terrestrial > Soil > Wetlands | place: USA: Ohio... | reverse complement strand
TTTTATCCATGTCTATAAGATTTTTTTAGCAGAAACGAATATAAACAATTGGGGCTGAGTTCATCAAAAGAACTCAGCCCTTGGTTTCATGATATAAAAATTATACCGGACAGTAACATTTAACAATAAGGAATAATCGGTACTTTATGCAAATGCTAGCAAAGCAGGGAAATATATTCGTACAATTTCAGAGAGTAAGAAAATATGGTACACTAACAAGGTACATCTATCAATAATATGCTGTTATGTTTATTAATAATGGTATACTAACAAGATATCTATTTCCCATTATGTTCCCAAAAGATCAGCTTAGTTTTTATTGCAATTTTATTATCACTTTAGTTCCAGTATAAGAAACTTTTTTTCCTATTGAGCCTGAATAAATTCCAACTCCCCTATTCTCACTTACCAATACAACGTTAAAAATACGTTTTGCTAAACTGCCTGTATAATTTCCTTTTCTATCTGAGATAGTTAATGATTGGCTATTTTCATTCCAATTGAACGAAATAATTGTATTTCTTCCTTTCTCATAGTTATAATTATCTCCTTCATCTTCGTATAAATCAAATTTAGCATCTGCTCCTTTATACACACGAACTTCTAGTGTATCGGCCAATTTCTCACCTGTATATTGGATAATTTTACCCATTGGAATAATAGAACCAGCCTTAACGAAAAGAGGAATTTTATCTATTGGAGCATTTGTTTTTATACTTTGACCTCCATTAAAATGTTTGCCCGTCCAGAAGTCGAACCAACCCGCCGATTTGGGTAAATAAACATTCCATTCAGACACATTAGCTTCAGTAACCGGGGCTACTAATACAGATTTCCCAAACATATACTGATATTGACGATTTACGGCAGTGGTATCTGTATTAAAATCCATCACTAAAGGACGCATCATTGTGGATCCATTTTTAGTGACCTGCCATGCTTCGGAATAAATGTATGGTAGTAAACGATAGCGAAGATTCAGCATCTTACGCATATTGTCCTCAACTTTTTGTCCATATTTCCAAGGTTCGGTTTCGGTTTGGTAACCGTGAATACGAAATATTGGATTGAACGTTCCCCATTGGTACCAGCGTGTAAGTAGTTCGTGGTATTTCTCATCGGTATATTGAGAATTGCCAGGGCGGAAAAAGCCTCCAATATCTGTTGTCCAATATGGAAACCCTGTAATTGTGTAATTTAATCCGGCAACAATCTGATTCTTGAATGTATCCCAAGTTCCGCCGATATCACCCGACCAGTTTATAATTCCATAACGTTGCTGACCCGAGAAAGCAGAGCGAGTAAGTATACACACCCGCTTATCAGAAGTAGTTTCGCGTTGCCCTTCATACACTGCCCTACTCACCATCAATGGATAGGTTAATCGGTAAAAATCGCCAGCACCAATATGTGTTTTTGTTCCTTTCAAGGCATCATTTTCTGGTTCTACAGCATCCATCCACCAGGAATCTACACCTTTATCAAGCATATTTACTTTCAATGTATTCCAATATTCTTTTCTGGTTTCGGGATTGAAGTAATCCAGCCATTTAGTATCCGGAATAAATCGGTTTTTAGCAACATATTCTTTACCAATTGTTGAGTTCTTATCAGGGTTCGACCAGATAGAAATGTTGAAATGTGCATTCAAATTGTGCAGTTCTTTAATAAATGCTGAAGGATTAGAGTAGTTTTTCTCATCGAACTGAGGAACACCCCAACCTCTATCGCCCCAATATTGCCAATCTTGTACAATCACATCCAATGGAAGATTTCTTTTTCGGAACTCTTTTACTGTTTCAACTAAATGTGTTCCAGAGGTATAACGCTCGCGACACTGCCAAAAGCCATAAGCCCATTGTGGCAACATAGGTACATTGCCTGATAAATTACGGTAAGATGCAATTACTTTATCGGCAGATGGCCCATAAAAAACTACATAATCGAGCGCTTTAGCGACTGGCGACCGAAATGTTGTTATGTTATCACTCAGCTTCCACGAAAGTTTGGGAGTATTATTTGATTTACAAAGCACCTGCACCTGATGTTCACCGGCTTTTAATTTTACCAATGTTCCTACCGTAGGCGGAAGCCACATATTACTTTGATCAATACAAGGTTTTCCATCAATAGTCACAAAGTGTCTGTTGCCCATATCGCCCAGATCCAGAAATATAGAATACTCACCATCTTTCGTAACATTAAACTTACCCTGATAAAACGATTGGTCTTGTGACACTTTCTGAGTTCCGGAGGTGGTCGTTACTTCGGCCATTTGATTATTTCCGGAAGTGGATTGCTCTTGTTTATCGAGTGCAATGACATTATTTGTCGGATTAAAATCCGTTAACCCATACTGATGCCATAACAAACCGTACCCTTTACTGGAATAAATAAAAGGGATGGAAATCTGGGTGTTTACCTGCATTAAACGACGAGCTACGTTTTTTAAGTTATATTGCCCGTCCTGAAATTGTCCCAAACCAAATATATATTCATTGGATGGTGATTCAAAACTCAGTTCAGCTTCATAACAAGGTTCGCCTTGAGTAGAACCAGGAGTTAGTTTCCGAGTACCTGCCTCTTCGCTCAAAAATACTTTGCCGGCATTATTGGCATACGATAATTTGCCTGTATACTTATCTAATAACACTCGAATACTTTTTGTCTTTATTTCAAGCTTAGCTGGTAATTCTAAAACTTGAAATTCAGGAGTTGCAACACCCGAAGTAAAAACAAGTTCTGGCAGTTTTGCTTCATTTTCTTTATAGAATTTAATCCTCACAGCATTCTCGGATAATGGAGATATACTGAGTGTTCCATCTGATAAAGTAATATTCACCTTGTTGGCCGTCCGTTTAAAGCCTTTCACAACTTGTCCCTGACAAAAAAGCGGGAAAAGACTAATCATTAAAAATAATTTTAGCTTCATCTTCTATCTATTTTATTTTAATAAAATCAGGAAACATCTCCCTTATCTGCTACAAAATACATAAAAAGCCTTTAAACAAAGGCTTTTTATTAGTGGGAGATAAAAAAATAAGACTATTTATCTGCTACTAACGAGAATTATCTGCTACCAGCATAGTTTAGTTTGATAAGCCCGGCAGACATTTTAAGACTTTCCAAATGATTTTTATTTTTTCTGGAATAACATTTATTATACCTTGTACAAAACATTGCATTGTTCTGTACAAAAGAATTAATTGCCTTGTACAAAAGAATGCATTCTTTTGTACAAGGATTTATTTAGGAAACTAATCATTCTAAAAAAAGCAGTGCAGACATTGATCATTATCCGCACAACTTTTTAAAAAGTACCCTTCTGAGTAATAACAGTTAAGAAATTAAAGGGAGATAAAGAGTTTAACCTTTCTATTTCTTCAAATTAAGGTAAAACAGTAACAACTTTCTTTCCTTTATAAACTATTACTTTATCATATTTATCAGAAGTATTCTTACCAGGAGCAACGAATCTAATTTTGAATTTACGTTCAACAAGCATCCCTGGAAAAGAGCCTTTACGATTACTAATAGTCAATGCCTTCTTTGCATCGTTCCAAGTAAAGGTAATGGTTGAATATGCTCCTTTTTCGTAGTTGTAATTATCGTTCTCGTCCTCGTAAAGAGTGAATTCTCCATTAGCACCACCGTAAATACGAATTTCTAGATCATCCCATTTCTTCTCAGTGGCATATTGCACTTGTGGTCCGAAAGGAATTATGCTTCCCGACTTAATGTATAAAGGAATCTCATCAATCGTTGTTGCTTTTACAATTTCCTGACCGCCATTGATTTTCTCGTTAGTCCAGAAGTCATACCAGGCAGTTCCTTCGGGCAAATAAACTTTCGTTGATTTAGCCTGAGAGAAATTCACAGCTGTATTTTTATTCTCGCCGTTAGCATCTTTTTTGTCCCAACCAGTTTGTGCATCCGATTTTACTATAGTTTCAGGAGTATATTGTGCATTAACAACCGGAGCAACCAATATAGATTTACCAAACATATACTCGTTGTTCATGTCTTTAACCTTCTTATCATTGAAGTCCATCACCAAAGCTCGCATAATAGTAGATTGGTTATTTGTAACCGACCAAGAAGTAGAGTAAATGTATGGCAACAGAGAATAACGCAAATTAATTGTCTTTGCTATTGCATCATAGATAGTCTCTCCTTTTTTACCAAAGTTATATATTTCTCTGGGGATGTCGGTACCATGCGAACGCATCATAGGGGTAAATGCTCCGAATTGAAGCCAGCGAACATACAGTTCCTGAAACGACGGATTCTTTGTACCTTCACTCCAGCCTCTATTATAAGCACCAGCAAAAAAACCGCCAATATCAGTATTCCAGTAAGGAATAGCACTCATTGAGAAGTTAAGACCTGCAGGTATCTGGTTGCGTAATGATTGCCAGGAAGAGTTTACATCTCCCGACCATGTATTCGCTCCGTAACGTTGCTGTCCGGCAAATGCCGAACGGGTAAGGATAAATATACGTTTATCAGAACTTGCCGAACGTTGATGTTCAGAAACTCCTCCTACCGCCATCAGTGGAAATGCGTTGCGTACCTTACGGAATGAGCCCAGGTAAGTTTTAAGATCGAAATCAGAAGGTTTGAAATCCAAATGATCGGGTTCTGTTGAATCCATCCACCAACCATCAATACCCAATGAGAAAAGTCCTTTCTGCAGATGTTTCCAATAAATGTCACGAGCTTCAGGATTATAAGGATCGTAAGGTTGTACACCTGATGGATATTCGCGGTTTGGCGGCCAGCTTTCCAATCCTGATTGTGGCCATGTGCCGAAATTCAAAAGCATACCCTTCGGTTCCATTTCGCGAAATTGTTTTGTCTGCGGTCCAAAAGAAGACCAGATAGAAATAATAAGGTGTGCATTTTGATTGTGAATATCTTCCACCATTTTCTTTGGTTCAGGAAATTCTGTGTTAAGAAATTCCATAGCATTCCAAAGGTAATTGTTACCCCAGTATTGCCAGTCCTGAATAATACCATCGAGAGGCACACCCAGTTCACGGTATTTATTAACTACACCCACCAGTTCGTTCTGGCTTTTGTAGCGTTCTTTACTTTGCCAAAAACCAAAAGTCCACAAAGGAAACATAGGAGCTTGTCCGGTGAGGTCGCGCATACAAGCAATCGATCCGTCAATATTTCCACCGAACATAAGATAGTAATCAATGCAATCGCCAACATCGGATTTAAATGATGTACTTTCGGGCTTATCTTCAAAAACAGTTGGGGAATAATTGTCCCAGAATAAACCGTACCCTTTTGTAGAAACGAGGAAAGGAACATAATCGTCAGTGTTTCCCTGTACCATGTTGAGTTTTGTTTTACGCAGAGACAACTTGCCACGTTGTTGTTGACCTAATCCATAAATATCCTCGTCTTTATCAAGTGTAAACTGCTGATTAATGGTGTATGTTTTTGATCCTGCATCGTTAAAATCAGTAAAGGTTGCACCCGATTCCGTTTCACTTAAAAGTTGTTCTCCGGAAAGAGTATAATAGGATATTTTTCCAGACTTCATGTTGATATCTACTTTCAACTTATCGCTTTTTAAGGAAACAATATCTCCTTGTTGTTTGACTGCAAACTTAACGGCTTGAGGCGTTTTTACGACAGACAAGCTTTTCTTTTCAAAAGTTTTGCCCACAGGAGATTTCAACACCCTTACAGTAGAAGGCCCATAAAATTGAATTTCAACATCCGTTGAATTAATTTGGGTTTTGATACCCAAATTGCTTTTTGTGTACGATTGTGCCTGACTACCGATGGCAAAAAACAGAAGTAACGAGAATACTAAATTGAGTTTTTTCATATATTATTTTTATAGGTTGCTTATTTTCTATTACTGAAATTTCCACCAGTCAAAGTTAAACAATTCGCGCCCAAAAGTAATATTTTGTCCGTTAAAATAAAAATAAATATCATGTTTACCTATTACTTTATGCTTTAATTCCGAAGTGAAAGTTTTGAATTTGTCCCATCCTCTGGTACGAGGAAGTTGAATGGACGAAATAATTGTTCCCGCAACGCTATCAAGACGAACTTCCAAAATACCTCCATCAACTCCTGCTGCTAACGAGACAGAAAACGATTTAGGCGATTGATTTCCAAAATTCACCTCCCGTACTTTTGTATAACCTTTCGAACGAGTGCCTGAAACATATACCCCTATTTCTTTATTTTGAGATATGGAACATCTTTCTGACCATGCCATTGTTTCCGCTTCAATACGTTCGTAAGGATTAATCTCTCCAACCGGTTTAGGGCCTTCTTTGGAGATGGAAACAGAAGGAATTGTTCCATCAGGATTGTACGTAAATTGCTCAACGCATGCAGCCCGTCCATAGCTTCCCCCTCCGGGTAACAATCCTGTATGGTAGAAAAGATAAGAGTTCCCTTTATAATCAACAATTCCACCATGATTGGTAAAACTGTTCGTTTTTTGATTCTCCATAATTTTCCCCTGATATTTCCACGGGCCGACAGGACTACTACTTGTTGAATAGGAAAGGCTCTCACCACCCTTGCCCATTCCGGCGTACATCATATAGTAAATGCTGTTTCGTTTATAAAACCAAGGTCCTTCAATATACATATCTTTATTCGGATTTTCAATACTTTTATTACCCCGACTGCCCCCAAATGTCTCTACAGAAAGAGGTACTGTTACAATCTGACCTGAACAAGATATCATGTCTTTATTTAGCTTGACATAAAACAGGCTTCCATTTCCCCAATAAAGATAAGCTTGCCCATCATCGTCAATCCATACGGTTGGATCGATATTAGACCAACTACCGTTAGTAATCAATGGCTTTCCAAGTGCATCTTTGAATGGCCCTGTTGGTGAATCAGAAACCGCCACGCCTATTGCCATGTCGTTTTTATCAGTTTGAGCACATATATACCAATAAAACTTTCCTTTACGTTCAATACACTGAGCTGCCCAGGCACGATCACGTGCCCATTTGAAGGATTCCAACGAAATGGGACTTCCATGGTCTGTCCAATTTACCATATCGGTAGTGGATAATATATGCCATTTGGTCATATAATAAAAATCGAAGCCCGGAATATCATCGCCAACATATGCGTAAAGCGTACCGTTATAAACCATCGGTGCAGGATCGGGACCGAAATGCGTCTGAACAATCGGATTATCTGCCCGGATAACACCCCAAAATGACAGCGTTACTAAAACTAAAGCAAAATATTTTTTCATTTAAAATATGGATTTTATCTTCAAATATTCAAATCTATTTATACATTAAATGTTTATTTAACGGGCAAAAATTTATAGAGAACTACTCCATGTGCGGGCACTTTAATTCTTAGTTCACCTGTTTTGGTTTCGATGTTGCTGATATCTTTCTGCCGCCAAAGATCGCGCACCGAATATCGTCCGTTAAGGCCAAGTCTTTCGAAATCCTTGTAGGATATATCTACTATATCGAGGCCAAAGTTGCAGAAACCAACCGCATGGCTACCATCTTCCAGTTCCTTTACATATATACGCAAATCACCAATCGTCTGTATACAGGTTGCCTGCTTACCAAGTGGGTCTTGATTAACTTCGACAACTTCATCGTTGGTTAGTAAATTTAATGAAAAATCATCTAATTTCTCCATGTCACAACCAATAAGAAGCGGTGCGGAGAAAAGACTCCAGAGACTAACATGAAGATATTGCTCATCCGGTTTAAGCTTGCTTGAGTGTGGATTGCCCCAACCCACAGTACCAATAACGAGCATATCAGGGTCATTCCAGTTTCCGGGCTTTGCATAAGGAGCCGATTTATCTTGGTCAAGGGCAATATTTTTCACGCTAGTCCAAGTATCAGTAATATCATTGGTCGTGCGCCAGCAATTGCCACCAACAGAATCACCCCATTTCCATACATCCGACATCCCGTACTGACATACGCTAAAAACGATGTCGCGGGGCTGTTGGCGAAGATATTCGCCCATAACCTTATATGGTTTCATGGCGATATTCAATTCGCTACCACCATTATACGACAAAGATGATACTTTATATGGATCATTTTCAGGCATACCGTCAATTACATTGCCATAACTACACCAATCATATTTCAAATAGTCGAAGCCCCATTTAGCATAACTTGCAGCATCTTGTTTTTCGTAACCATAACTACCTGCACTACCGCCACATGTCCAAGGCCCCGGGCTTGAATAAAGTCCTATTTTTAATCCCTGGCCATGCACATAATCGGCAAGGGCTTTCATATCTCCAAATCGGGAATTGGGAATTATATTACCAGCCTCATCACGCAACTTGCCACGCAATGTCTGATCTTTTGAGTCGCGATGATTTTCCCAGAAATCGTCTATATTTATATATGTCCATCCGTGGTTAATAAGCCCACTTTTTACCATTGCATTAACAGCACGTTTTACCTTATCGGCCGAAACCTCGTTGGCAAAACAGTTCCAGCTGTTCCAACCCATTGGTGGAGTGAGCGCAATACGATCGCCACAAACAATGCGTAGTTTTTTTTCGGCCTTGCCTTTAGCATTTTTAGCACCCAGAGTAACCTCAAATGTTCCAGCCTTGGAAAGCGAACCCGTTATAAGACCTGTTTTAGAATCAATCTTTAACCCCTTAGGTAAACCAGAAGTCGAAAAAGTCATGGGACGGTCGCCCGTTGCTGCAACAAGATATTGAAAAGGTGAACCCGGACGTACTCCAAACACTTTTGAACTATTAATTCTTGGTTTAGCAGAAGGTAGAGGAGTTAAGATGTATGGTTCATTTGGCACCGGATTATATGTATTTAAAGTAATTACACCAGTAGTCTCAAATTTAGCATCAGCCCAATCAGCATGGTCGTAGTAATTACCGTTGCCTCCGTCAGTCACTACTAATTCAAGCTTCTGTATTCCTGCGAGTTTCACAGAACAAGGTCTGGCTGCATCTCCTAAATGTACCACACCACTCGACCATAGTTTTTTACCATCGCCAATTATAATAAACTCGACTGCTGGCTGACGACCTTCTACCTCGTCGTCAATACCAACCTGAGCTGTAAACTCACTCGCTTTCCCATTAAGTAAAATCAACAACGAACTTTCAGCATGAGTACCAAAACCGCGTTCGAAAGTTTTTCCTCCAATTGTGATTGCTTTACCATCAACAGATTTATTCTTATTCGGTGTACCGAAACCCTGGGTAGCAGCACTGAGATCTAATTGATCAAGCCATACCGTTTGAGCAGATAAATGTTCGACACCCATCATACTGAATAAAACAAAGAGCCCTGCAGTTACTGCCAATTTAATGTTATTTGCTATTTTCATTAATTCCGTTTTATTTGGATATTATTATTTTTTGATTTTCAATATTTAAATTGATAATTGAATTCTTTTATATGCTATTTTGAATTAAATCTCCACCAGTCGAAATAAAAAAGTTCTTTTTCACCCCTGAATACGAAGTACAAATCATGAATTCCTTTAATATTTTTCACAGGAGTGGTGACTGTTTTCCAAATATCTCCTTCACCGGAGGTCTTAATATTAATTATCGTCAACATTGGCCCATCAATTTTGTCGGTATGTATTTCAATCTTCCCACCATTCAGCGAAGCCACATTTACATCAACAGATATTGCCCCTTTAGAAAAATTTACGCCTTGAACTTTCAGGTAATCTCCATTGTTAATGGAGGTGACGAATAATCTGTCAGCAATCTTTCTCCCTTTGTCCCACGATATATTTCGTTCCCATTCGGTAACTGCTTCTGTTTTCAAGCCTTCGCTATAAGCTATAGTCTCAGCTTCGGTACGATTATACGGGTTTAATGTGCCAAGTTGTTTGACTCCTGTTACTGACCAAAATGGTTGCTTCTGAATGGTACCATCAGCATTGTATGTTATGTTTTCAATGCATATTGAGCGTCTTTCATAATGCTTCTTCAGAGTTTGTTTCATGATGGCATAATTGAAGCCTAACACATACGATCCTCATTCAGCTTCACATAATAAAGATTGGGATTTCCCCAGTAAAGATAAGCCTGTCCATCGTCGTCAATCAACACAGTCGGGTCTATATCATGTGCACTATTCTTAATCAGAGGTTTTCCAATTGGATCTTTGAACGGTCCATAAGGAGTATCGGAAACTAGAACACCAATCCCTATACCGTTTGGCATGGGACAATACATATAAAACTTATTGTTGCGTCTGATACATTGCGGAGCCCATGCACCATTATCGTAGGGCACCCATTTGAAATCTTTCAGCGAGGCTACAACCCCGTGATCAGTCCAATTCACCATATCGGTGGATGTGTAGAGCAACCAATTCTGCATTTTAAAACCCAAAGCATCATCTTCGTCATGACTTGTATAAAGAAATACCGTATCATTGAACACTAAAGGAGCCGGATCGGCAGTATATTTGGTTTGAATGATTGGGTTTTGTGCCATTCCTGCAAAAGGCAGGTTAATTGAAACCATAAAAATTGAAGCAATGATAAAGACTTTATTTCTCATTATATATTAATTTCATTTTACTAAAAAACAATTTAATAGTGTACATAAATAAATTAGACTCAGTAAAAAACTGATATTTCTCCAGAAGTTGAGGTTCGCAACTGGCAGCTCCAACATCTGGAGTTTTAGTTGTGAATCATCTTTCTTCTTAATTAATTTATTTGATCGTTATTTTTAATATTTTTAGCGCTTTTGCATCTGAACTATTTCCGTATAGAACCTCGTAATCACCAGAAGTAACCATTATTTTTCTTTGAGCCCAATCAAAGAATTCAAATGCAGAAGGTGGTAAATCAATAGTTGCCTGAACGGATTTGCCAGCAGCTAACTCTACACGTTGAAATCCACGTAAAGTTCTAATCGGACCTTCAATATCATTTACTTTATGGATGTATACCTGTACGATTTCCGTTCCGCTCCTTTTTCCTGCATTGGTTACTGGAACTGTTAGTTTTACCGATTCGTTGGATTTAATTTCTGATTTATCTACAGTGGCTTTCCCTATTTTGAAATTAGTGTAATTCAACCCAAAACCAAATGGGAACAACGGATCGGACATATAACGATAAGTTCGCCCTTTCATCGAATAATTTTCAAAATCGGATAATTGATTCAAGCTTTTGTAGAAAGTGATTGGCAGTTTTCCCGATGGATTATAATCACCAAAAAGAACATCAGCTACAGCCTGACCTCCCGATTCGCCACCATACCAAGCCTGAAGAATGGCATCACAACTTTCAGTTTCAGGAACCAAAGCAATAGCCGAGCCTGAACAGTTCACAAAAATCACCTTTTTTCCTGCTTGCTTTAATGCTTTTAAGCAGTTACGTTGTACCACGGGAAGTTCAATATCGGTACGGTCACCGCCTTTGAAGCCAGGATATGAAACTGGCATTTCTTCACCTTCCAATTGTGTAGAAAGTCCTCCAACAAATACCACAACATCAGTCCCTTGAAGCTTTTTAATCAGGTCAGTATAATCAACACCGACTTCTTTACCTAAGTTAAATTCTATATTTGCTTCCCAATTATTTAATTGAGCGTAGCGAATTTCTATTTTATATTTCTTACCGCTTTCAACTTTAAATGGAATTCGTGAAGGCAACGTTCTCCAATTGTTATACTTAGCAAGAGATTCACCATTCACAAACAATTCAAAATATCCTGTAGCTCCACATTTGAATACGATCTCTTCACTTTTAGATGGTGTGAATTCTGTTTCATATTTACCGGAAAATCCTTCTAGACGAACTCCGGTTGCAAATTCATGTTGACCAGCGGTAGTTAATTTTATAGGATTTACAATTTGCTGGGTTGCAACAACATCACCTGTGAAATCTTTGTTATTCCAATAACTAGCTTTAAAGCCTTTCTTTCCGTCAATTGAGCATTGAGAGAAATAACTTTCGGTCACTTTATCCTCAACCAAATCGCATCCTTTCTCATAAAGAACCTTATCTGCTGAAAGTTTAGAAGTAATTCCATCTAAAATTGTAATCGTTCTTACGGGAGTTCCATTATAATTTCCCCAAAGCATCGGTTTATCATTAGCATTTGGACCAACCACTGCTATTTTTTTTGATTTATTTAATGGAAGGATATTGTTTTTATTCTGAAGAAGCGTCATTGATTCGAGAGCCATATCTAAGGCTAGTTTTCTGTGCTCATCGTTATTTACAATAGACATGGGAATTTTAGACCATGAAACCAGGTTATCATCATCCATTTCGCCCAAGTCAAAACGCCCAATCAATACCTTCAACAAGTGTTTATTTATTTCTTCTTCTGAAATCAGTCCTTTAGCAACAGCTTCTGGCAATTGCTTATAAAGATGATCAGACCACTGGCATTCTACATCTGTTCCGGCTAACACTCCCTTTGAAGCAGCATGAACAGCATCTGATGACACTTTATGACTTGTATAAAAATCAGATATGGCACCACAATCAGAAACAACCATATACTTATACCCCCAATCATCCCTTAAAATTCGTTGTAACAATTGTGTGCTTCCACAACAAGGTTCATCATCCAAACGCTGATAAGCGCACATTACCTGACGAAC
>Ga0316605_10001713_pt1 | contig 12619 bp, 13 predicted proteins | sample OWC_soil_day20_n_FD_207666 | JGI IMG/M metagenome (GOLD analysis project Ga0316605, IMG submission 207666) | Wetland soil microbial communities from Old Woman Creek delta, Ohio, United States - OWC_soil_day20_noCT | ecosystem: Environmental > Terrestrial > Soil > Wetlands | place: USA: Ohio... | reverse complement strand
TCGAGGCGCGTCTGGGAAGCAACTGCCGGCATCGAATGCTCGGCAATGTTGTTCAGGATGGCAGTAATGGCACTCATGTCAAACTCCTTTCGGGTTGTTGGTACAACAGATCGTTTTGAGACAGGTCACGATCGATGGCTCCACTTTAGCGATCCTGCTGCATTGCAACAAACGAATTGTTTTTGTTCTACAATATAGAAAAACTTAACCGTTAAGAGCATGGTTTATCGACTTCCACCCCTGACCGCCTTGCGCGCCTTCGAGGCCGCTGCCCGCCATTTGAGCTTCAAGCAGGCAGCGGAAGAGTTGTATGTGACGCCGGGCGCCATCAGCCAGCAGATCAAGGCGCTTGAAGATTATCTGGGCAAGCCGCTCTTCGAGCGCCTGCCACGCGAGGTACGTTTGCTGCCGGTAGGTGAGGCGATGCTGCCCAAATTACGGGAGGGTTTCGAGTGTCTGGCTTCTGCCGTGGAAGCCACAAGGACGCAGCAACAGGTTGAAACGCTGCACGTCAATGCGCCCCCCAGCTTTGCCTCGCGCTGGCTGATGCCGCGACTGACCCGCTTTACCGAGCACTATCCCGAAATTGACTTACGTCTTTCCAGTAGCGCCGACAATATCGACAACCCGGATACTCCGGCAACGCATGATGTTGATCCGCGCACCGATGTCAGCGAAATCTCCATCCGCTACGGCAACGGCGATTATCCGGGGCATCGGGTCAGTCAGATTTTCAATCCCTTGCTGGTGGTGGCCTGCAGTCCGCTGCTTCTGGAAGGCGAGCATCCCTTGCGAACGCCGGAAGATTTGCAATGGCATGTCCTGATTCATGACGATACAGTGCCGGAAACCGATCTGCCGACCTGGGCGGACTGGATGCGGGCGGCCGGGGTGGAGAATATCGAGCCCCGCAAAGGGCCGCGTTTTGACAATACGCTGGCACTGGAAGCGGCCATCGACGGATTGGGCGTAGTGTTGGTCTTGAAGCCACTGATCGCCGGTGCGGTGCAAAAAGGCCGTCTGGTGATTCCGTTTGAAACCACCGTCTCATCGCGGCATGGCTATTATCTGGTGGTGGCCGAAGCGCTGGCCGAACGGCCGGCCGTCATGACATTCTGTGACTGGTTGTTGGCAGAAGCCGCCGAAGAACGCGATGAATAAACAATAAATTCAAATTAATAGGGTTTATTGTTAATGTGTTTTATGAGATAAATCGGTGCTGTCTTGAGCGTTTTTCTGGAATGGTGCAAGCCGGAATTCCAGGCGCAAGGCGGCGGATTCAATCAGTTCGCCGTCGCGCAGAAGATGGGGTGCGGAACCAATGTTCTGCCCGTTAATACGGGTAGGATAAGCGCCCTCAACGTGCGAAAGAACATAGCCCTGTGGCCGCCGGGCAATCACAATGAGTTGTTCGCCGGGAGTGCCGAAGGTGGCGACAACGCGATCCAGATGGATGGTTTCGCCCTCGGCATGGCGCCCCGATCCCGCCAGCACCTTGACGCTACCTTCCGGAAGATTGGTCTTGGTCGCACGCGCTACCGGCACAGATGTAACGGGCGTAGTTGCGGGCGCGGCGCCCTCTGCGGCTATTTCTGCCGCCATGTGGGACAAACCCTTGATGATCATCGTGCGTTCGAGTTCGATATCGGCGGCCACGCGTGAACTCATATAGCGCAAATGGTGACTACCCAGTTCGATCACGTCGGAATGCTGCAGGATTTGCCGTTTGAGCGGGCTGCCGTTCAACCGGGTGCCGTTGCTGCTTTGCAGGTCTTCAACGATATGGTCTTTCTCGATGCAGACGATGCGGGCATGCTGGCGGCTAAGCAGGGGGTCGTCAATGACGATTTCGTTACCCAGGTCGCGCCCGATGGTGACGCTTGCCTTATCGATGAAGAACTGATTGATGACGTTGCCGTTCAGGGACAAGATCAGCTTGGCCAAGGTTATTTCTCCGCAGACTTTGGGGACAACCAGGCGAGCAGGCGCGCCAGCCAGCCTTGGGGTTCGACGATGGGTTCGGGTTCAACCACGGGTTCGCAAATACGAGCCAGCGCCACCGTGATGTTGTCGTAACCGCCATTATCGTTGGCGAGCTGAACCAGGTGACTGGCCGCCATCGGCAAATTGGTTTTCAGCGCATCGACGATGAGTTCGAGATCGCTTTCTTCGACAAGGTCGCTCAGACCGTCCGTGCATAGCAGGTAAACGTCGCCGACAAGTAGGTCTTCTTCCTGCAGGTGTACCGTCACACTGGCCTGGATACCCAGTGCCTGCGTCACCATGTTGCGATTGTGTGAATCGGCGGCATCTTCGGCCGCGATCAGCCCGTGTTCAACCTGATCGCAGAGCAGGGAATCGTCGCGCGTCAGCAATTGGAGTTTGCCTGCACGCAAGCGGTAGATGCGTGAATCGCCGACATGCGCCAGTGCCACTTTTTGACCATGGAAAATCGCCAGCGCCAGCGTTGTTCCCATCCCGCCGCATCCGGTTTGCTGGCTGGCCGCAAGATGAATTTTCTGGTTGGTTTCGCCGACAATCTGATTGGCGAACTGGATCGGCGTCTGGTTCAGGATGCCATCACGCAAACGGATGATTTTGGAGCGCAGACGTTTTAGCGAAAAATCGACAGCCATCTGGCTGGCGACCTCGCCAGAGCGATGCCCGCCCATGCCGTCGGCCACTACGGCGATGCCATAATCGCTGTCGACCGCTGTCGTATCCTCGTTGCGGGCGCGGACCCGGCCGCTTTCGGTCAAACAGGCCAGTTCAAGATGAAAAGGTTCGTTGTTCAAAATGGACGACTATGTAATGTTGGGATAAAAATGACAGGTTGAAAATATAGCACATCGGCACCCACTTTCTTGACAAGCTTGCCTTGAGAACCCAATATCGAGCATCGTCATCGTTACAGGCTTGCCGCTTGCGGTTCGCATTTTCAAAATTCCGTCTGACTGCTTATGACTCTCGCACAACTAGGTCGTTACCAGATCACTGGAACCCTCGGGCAAGGGGCGATGGGAACGGTTTATCGTGCCTATGATCCGTTGATCGACCGAACAGTGGCGATCAAGACAGTGAGTTGTGCCGGCCTCTCGCGCGAGGAGTCGGAGGCTTTTGAACAGAGCTTCTACCGCGAAGCCAAATCGGCCGGACGTCTCAATCATCCCAATATCGTTACCATTCACGATGTCGGCCGCAGTGGTGATCTGGCTTATACCGCCATGGAATTTCTCGCCGGTCGCTCGTTGCGTGAAATCCTTGATTCGGGCGTCGTGCTGCCGCTTGAGCGCATTGCCAAAATCGCCATCGAAATCGCCGACGGGCTGGCTTTTGCCCACGCCAACGATGTTGTGCATCGCGACATCAAACCAGCCAATATCATGGTGCTCGATAACAACACCGTGAAAATTGCCGATTTCGGCGTTGCGCTGCTGCCCAACAGCGCACACACCCTGATGGGCACGGCTTTCGGCTCGCCAAAATACATGTCGCCGGAGCAGGTCACCGGCAAAAAGGCGGATGGCCGCTCGGACATTTTCTCGCTCGGCGTCGTCCTCTACGAAATGTTGACCGGGCGTCCGCCCTTTACTGGCGAAAGTCTCAACGAGGTTCTTGATCAGGTGCTGCATAGCGCACCACCGCTGCCTTCAAGCTTCAACCCGGATCTGCCACATGGCTTTGACCGTATCGTCGCACGTGCCATGGCCAAAGACCCGGACAAGCGCTACCAGAAGGCCAATGATATGGCGGCGCATCTGCGCAAATACCGCCGCATCGTCATTCAGACCCGGCGGGAACAGGCGCAAAACGCCGAAATTCTGCGTGCGGCGACGGCGATTCCTGTCGCCACCGGACCGGGCGCCGAGACCGTGCAGATCAAGACGATCCAGAAACCAGTGCCATCCCCATCGCCGCCCGCCAATACCCGCGTCCTGCGCTATGCCGTGCCGCTTGCTGTCGTCCTGATATTGCTGGCAATCACCGCCGGCTGGCTGCTGCGTCGTCCTGCGCCAGACCAGCCAACGGCTACTGTGGCTGTTTCCGCGCCAGCGCCTACGACCACATCCACAACATTGCCAGCGCCAGCGGTTGTGATGCCTGAAGCAACGCCTGTCGCGTCCGCGCCAAGCGCTTCGCCGGAGGCTGTAGCGGCTGCGCCGGAATCTGCCGCACCAGCGCCTGAAGCAAAGCCTGTTGTCGAGCCAGAGCCTGCTCCAAAGCCGGTTGCCGTTCCCGAAGGCCGTATCCGGCTGGCGGTCGCGCCCTGGGGCGAGGTTTATGTCGACGGCAAAAAAATGGGCATTTCGCCGCCGCTCAACGCACTTCGTTTGCCGGCTGGCAAACACCGGATTGAAATCCGTAACGCCAATTTCAGACCCTTCCGGCAAAGCGTTGATCTGACGCCGGATGGTACGATTCGCATCAAACACAAATTCGAATGAGGATTGATCAAATGTTTTCTTTACGCACTTCGTTGTTTGGCCGCAGTTTGTATCTGCTCGTTTTTGTTTTTTTGTTTAGTGCTTGTGCCTCGACTGACGTCAAAAAAGAGGAAGCGACGTCAGCCGAAACCAAGGCCATGCCGCCACTGCTCGACACGGCGCAACAGGAACTGGCCAGCGCTGTTGCCAGCTATGAGAATGGCAACTACAAGGTGGCAACAAAGCAATTCGAGAGGGCGTTGGCGCTCGGCCTAAAAATGCGGCAAGATCAGGCCAGGGCTCATAAATACAAGGCGTTCATACACTGTGTTGGCGGCCGTAAACGGCAGTGTCGCGAGGAATTCCGCACGGCACTGGATCTTGACCCCGCCTTCGATCTGACGCCAGCTGAAGCAGGGCATCCGACTTGGGGGCCGGTCTTCCGCGATCTCAAGAGAAGCCATAAGCCTGCTTCAAAATAAAGGGGTAGCGTGCTGTGTGCGCAGCCGATCGCTGCCGGCGGCCGGGCTTGTGCTTTTTTTCCGTGTTCTCTTTATTCTCCGTGGCTGATTGAGGTTTTTGGATGAATTCTGTCAATATCGCAAAACTGAAAGAAATTGTTGGCGCTGAAAACGTCCGCGACAACAAGGCTGACCTTTACGTGTACGGCTCCGACGCCTCGGTGCATGAAGCCATGCCGCAGGCCATCGTCAGGCCGCAGAACACCGAGCAGGTGCAGGAACTCATGCGCTACGCCAATAGCGAAAAGATTCCGGTCATTCCGCGCGGTTCCGGTTCCGGCATGTGCGGGCAGGTGGTGCCTGTCATGGGTGGCATCATCCTCGACATGAAGGGCATGAACCGTATTCTCGAAATCAATACGCCCGACGGCTATTGCCGGGTTCAACCGGGGGTGGTCGATAATGACCTCAATGCCGCCCTCAAACCGCACGGTGTTTTCTATCCGCCGACCCCGGCCTCCGGCGTGGTGGCCACCATCGGCGGCGAAATTGCCAACAACGCCTCCGGCACGCGCGCGGTCAAATACGGGGCAGCACGTGATGCAGTGCTGGCCATGAAAGTAGTGCTGGCCAATGGTGATTGCGTTTCGCTAGGGTCGAATACCCGCGTCGCCTCGTCGGGTTATCCGCTCGAACGCCTGATGGTCGGCTCCGAAGGCACTCTGGGCGTGATTGTCGAAGCGACACTGCGTTTTGTGCCGATCCCTAAACTGCGCTGCCTGGGAATCGCCAAGTTCAACACGTTGGCAGAGGCGGGCGATGCCATCTCGGAAATCATGGGTAGCGGCTGCCAGCCTTCGATGCTGGAATTGATCGACAAAATTGCCATCGTTGCCGCCAACAAGGCCGAAAAACTGGGCTTGCCGGAAGTCGAGGCCATCCTGTTGTTCGAGGCCGACGGCATGGCCAAGGAAACCATCGATCCCGAAATCGAGAAGTTTCAGGCCATCTGCGAGAAACACAACGGCTTTGGCCTTGAATTCAGCTACGACGAGAAGGAAAGGGCGCGGATTTTTGCCGGACGCGCCAAGCTCTTTCCCTCACTCTCCAAATACGACGAACGGCTGGCCTCGACCTCGCTGGCCGACGATATGGCGGTGCCGTTTTCCAAAATGGCCGAGACCGCCAAGAAAATTCATGAAGTCGCCCAGCGCCACGGCCTGGTCATGACGGCTTATGGCCATTGCGGGGCAGGGTGTATGCACACCAAAATCCTGATGGATACCGACAAGGATTTCCAATGGGAGGCGGCACGGCAGGCAGTGGCTGAAATCTATGACTATGTCCGCTCGGTGGGTGGCACCACCTCTGCCGAGCATGGCATCGGCCTGTCGAAAGCGGCAGCATTCAAGGCCGAAAAAGCCACCACGCTGGAGCTGATGCGCGGCATCAAAAAAGTTTTCGATCCCAATAATATTTTGAATCCAGGCAAGCTGATGGATGGCCCCGACGACTGGGTCGAAGCCACCCGCTTGCGTTATCAGGTCTCCAAGGCAGGCTAAGCATGACTCAACTCGCCAAACTGGAGAAATGGAAGGGCACGCTCAACAAGTGCATCCGTTGCGGCTACTGTTACGAACACTGCCAGATTTACAAATCCTCGCGCTGGGAAATCGACAGTCCGCGCGGCAAGCTGATTTTGCTCTACGGGCTCTTGAGTGGTGAAGTCGAGCCTTCCGATTATGTCGCCAACAAGCTCTTCGAATGTTTCCACTGCAACCGCTGCCAGAAGGCCTGCTCATCGGGTGTGCCGATTCAGGACGTGTATGCCGACGCCAGGGAATTCTTTCTCGAATCCGGTTTCGACGTGGTTGGCACCACCTCGCAAACCGATCACGACCTCTGCGCCCGCTGCCTGAACTGTGTCCGCATGTGCCCGCACGAAGCGCGCAGTTTTGTCGACGGCAAGATCGTCACCGATCGTCTAAAGTGCCAGAGCTGCGGCAGTTGCCTCGACATCTGTTCGGAAAAAGCAGTGGCCATTGGCCGTGGTTTCGGTACCAATCCGGATGAACTGCAACGCTCGATCAAATTGTTTTTCACCCAAAACAGCAATGCCAAGGCGATCGTGTTTTCCTGTAGTTGGTCTACTTTTCCGGGTTTCCAGACCGCCAACTTTGATGAACAGGAAGCCGATCCGGAAACCCTGACATTGGTGACTGTCTGCAGCGGCCGTCTGAATTCGCAAACCGTTCTGGAAACGCTGCTGCAAGGCGCCTGGGGGGTGTTGATTTGTTGCTGCCCGGAAAGCGATTGCGCGCACGGCGGCAGCGGGCGCGCCAAGGCGCGAATGAATGCGCTTCAGAAGACGCTGGAAGAAATCGGTATTGATCCCCGACGGATTCAGGTCAGTGAAGTAGCGCAGGGCAACACCAAGCTGTTTTCTGAAACCACAAAAAAATTCATGGATGAAATCAGTGACCTTGGCGCACTTTCCATCGGAGGTAAGCAATGATTCTGGCTGAACGCAAACCCATTGCAGACATCCTGAGCCACCTCGGCGATGCCCGGCGCGTTCTGCTCGTCGGCTGCCACGGCTGCGTCACCGTCTGCAGCGCTGGCGGGCAGAAGGAAGTCGACCTGCTGGTCGATGTTTTGCAACTGGCGCGCAAAGCCCAAGGACAGGCGATCGAAATCGGCAAGATGACGCTGGAGCGCCAGTGCGATGTCGAATTTTTGAGCGAAATGCTTGAGCAGGCCAAACAATTCGATGTGATCCTGTCGCTGGCCTGCGGCGCCGGGGTGCAACTGGTGGCTGAAAGAGCCGGTTCTTTGCGCGTCCTGCCGGCGCTGAACACCACTGCCATCGGCGTCAGCGAGCAGAAAGGCCAGTGGGGCGAGCGCTGCCAGGCCTGCGGCGACTGCAAACTGCCGCTGACTGGCGGCATTTGTCCCGTCACCCGTTGCTCCAAGAGCCTGCTGAACGGCCCCTGCGGTGGTTCCAGCAAGGGTCTGTGCGAAATCGGCAACGGAACGCCGTGCGGCTGGCAATTGATTATCGACCGGCTTGAAGTCACTGGCTGTCTGGATCAATACGAAACCATTCTGGAGCCAGCCGATTGGTCAAGCGCGCGCGATGGCGGCCCGCGCAAACTGGTTCGGGAAGATCTGAAATGAGCTCATCAAACCTGCAAGCCGTACTGCAAGCTGGAAAGTTCGCCGTCACCGCCGAGGCTGGCCCACCGCGCGGCGTCCGCCCCGAAATCATGCGCGACAAGGCCAGAATCCTGAAAGGTTGGGTCGATGCCTGCAATGTCACTGACAATCAAACCAGCGTGGTGCGCATGTGCAGCCTGGCGGCCTGCAAAATACTGCAGGACGAAGGGCTGGAGACGGTCATGCAGATGGTTTGCCGCGACCGCAACCGCATTGCCGCCCAGAGCGACATCCTCGGCGCTGCTGCGCTGGGCATTGCCAACCTGCTTTGTCTTTCCGGCGACCATCAGGTGTTTGGCGATCATCCGCAGGCCAAAAACGTTTTCGACATCGACTCGATCCAGCTTTTGCAAATCGCCACCCGCATGCGGGATGAGGCCAAATTTGCCGGTGGCAAGGCGGTGGACGGCGCCCCCAACCTGTTCATCGGCGCCTCTGCCAATCCCTTTGCCGATCCCTTCAGGATTCAGGTTCCCCGCCTGGCGAAGAAAGTGGCGGCCGGTGCCCAGTTCATTCAAACCCAAAGCATTTTTAATCTGGAAAAATTCAAGGAATGGATGCAAGGCGTCCGGGATCGCGGCCTGCACGAAAAAACTGCCATCCTCGCCGGCATCACCCCGATCAAGAGCCTCAAGATGGCCGAATACATGGCGGCCAACGTCGCTGGCATGGATGTGCCGGAAGCCATCCTCGAACGTATCCGGGGCGTGGACAAGAAAGAGCAGAAACAGGAAGGCATCAAAATCGCCGTCGAAACCGTTCAGCAACTGAGAGAAATCGAAGGCGTGCGCGGCATCCACATCATGGCGATCGAGTGGGAAGAGGCGGTGCCGGAAATCGTTCAGCAGGCTGGGCTGGTTCAATGATGCCTGTCTGAAACTGTGACTATTCATGCCGCCCTTACATACAATTTCAGGGGTAGATGTTTTTTTGATTATTACTTGCGGAGTAAAAATTATGATCCAAAAATTTGCCAAGTGCTTCTGTTTTTTGATTGGTTTGTTACTTGCCGGGCACGGAGTCGCTCAGGATAGGATGGTTAAAGTGGAAAAACCTGTACTTACTCCGCAACCAGATAAGGCTCTCGTCGTATTTGTCCGCTCGAGTATAGTTGTAGGCGCCTACAGTGCCGTTATTTATGACACTGTCGAGTCCACAAAAGACGGGGAAGAAAAGGTTGTCGGCATTGTTGGATCCCACGCCAAAATCGCCTATCAAGCTGATCCCGGAAAACGCTGGTTTTTTACTACTGGCGGGGGCGGTCAGGCGAACCATTTGTTAGCTAACTTGGTGGCCGGGAAAACCTACTACGTAATGGTTAAACCTCATTGGGGTTTCATTCCGAGTTTTTCCTTGCGCCCTGTGTCGCGTGAAGTCGGCGCTGAGTACCCATTCGATCAAAAAGAGATTGATGCTTGGAAAACCGAAGAGGATTACTACGAAACCACCCCTGACATGGAGGTTTGGAAGAAAGAAAACATCGAGAGCATTATCGAGAAAAAGCGCGACAGCCTGGCAAGGTGGCAGAGCTTAGATGCGGAACAGAAAGACGCGCTTACGTTGAAAGAATCTGAAGGGCACTGATCTTTTGCGAAAAATAGGGGTCAGCGAAAAATAGGGGTCAGGGATATTTCGCATTCGGCGCGCCGACATCTGGCTCTTCCTCCAAAACAGGTTTGTAATCCCAGTCTCTAACCCCCTGGATGATCAAATCAACGTCGTCAGAGGAAATAGAGAGTAACTGAAGGGCGCTGGCGCCTAGGCGCAGGCTGGCTTCGATGGCTTCCGGATAAGCATTTGTGGCGCCGGCTTTAATGAGTTGCGAACTGCCTTGCAAATCCCAGGCGCGCGCGATGATGGGAACTTGCGGGCAATTGTTGCGCAGGAAGGTAACTGCCCGTAGCGCCGCTTCGTGGTCGTCTATGGTGATCACCACCAATGAGGCTCTTTCCGGGTGAATGGCTGACAATAATTCCGGGTCGGAAATATCACCATAAATCATTTGATTGCCATCGGAATAGCCGCGCGCCACGCGTTTCGGATCATTATCCACCACCAGACAGGGAACGCCGCTCGTTTGCAGTAGCACGGCAACCGTATGGCCAACCCGTCCGTATCCGCCGATCAATACCTGCCGTTCCGATGTTTCCGCAAGCGCAAACAAGACATCCTGTTCCTCCACTTGGGGCGCCTTGACAGCCACCAAGCGGGAGGCGATGGCATGATTGAAGCGGATGAGAACGGAACCGGCAATAAAGGAGATGAGAACCGAGGTCATGGCGATCTGGCCAATTTGACTATCGACCACCTTGGCATCGAGCCCGATGGCGAGCAGGGCGAAGCCGAATTCACCGCCGACGGCCAGAATCAATCCGGTACGCCAGGACATGATGGCGTCAATGCCACTCCTTCGCAACATGAAGGCGACGATCAGTGTTTTGCTGAGCAGGATGAGCAGTGCGCCCAGCAACGCCCAGTGACCGATGGAGGGAATGATGGAGGGGTCGATGCGCATGCCGATGCCGACAAAGAAGAGCCCGAGCAGAACATCGCGGAAAGGGCGCATGCTGGATTCCACCTGGTGCCTGAATTCGGTTTCGCCCAGCATCATGCCGGCCAGAAAGGCGCCGAATGCCAGCGACAGACCAAGGCTGTTGGTCGTCCACGCCGCCAACAGGGCGATCAGCAGCACCGCCAGAGTGAACACTTCCGGCGAGCGGCGTTCGGCAACGAGTCGGAACAGCGGCCGCAGCAACCAGCGGCCGGCAAAAAAGACCAGCGTGAAGGCGAGGGCGGCTTTGGCCATGGCCCATCCCAATGCGCCAGCCAGTGCGCTGGCGCCGGCAGAAATGCCGAGGACGTGGATGACGACCAGGAGCGGAACGGAGGTGACGTCCTGAAAGACCGAAATCGCCAGTCCAAGTCGGCCATGCGGCGCATTGAGTTCACCCTGCTCATTCAACTGGCTGCCGATGACTGTCGAAGAGGATTGCGCGCAGACGGCGCCGAGGACAAAGGCTGCCGCTGGCGGCAGCCCGACCAGCCAGAGCAGGAAACCGACAATGGCCGTCGTCAGCGCTACTTGCGCCGTTCCTTGGCCAAGCACTTGATGACGCAAGGCGTGCAATTGGGGTAGTGAGTAGTTTAGCCCAATGGTAAACAGCAGGAAAACAACGCCAAATTCGGCCAGCACCTTGAATTCCGCAACATAAACGGTAGGGCCGGCCGTATAGGGGCCGAGTATCAGGCCGACCAGCAAATAACCCAGGCTCGACGGGATGTGCAGGCGCTGGAACAGGACAATAACTGCCACGGCCACACCCAGCAACAAGAGAATTTGCGACAGATGTTCCATGCTGGAAACTGCTCCTTAACCGCGCTGTGACGAAATCCTGAAAGTGCGCTAATCAATCAGCCACATGACGTTCGGTCTGCTTGAGCGTTGATGATACAGGATAGCTAGATCCGGAAAAACGACCTGCGCACAGTCATTTTCGGTGCTGAATGCAAACCCTTCGACGCCGGATCAGCTTTCGAAGGTGGCCAGAACATAGAGCTTGCGCCTGCCTTTGCCGCTGAGCCGGATAATTTTGCCATCACGTTCGAGCGCGTTCAGGGCCTGGCACAGCGAATCATTGGCAGCGTCGGTGTTGTGATAGGCCGCCAATTGACGCAATTCCAGGCATGAATTTTTGTGGAACTCGGACAGCACTGTTTTTTGTGAAATTTTTAGCGTATTCATCTGCTCCCCCCTGTTTATCTGACAGCAGAATTGCAATTCAATATTTCCTGCCCTTACGCTCCTATTGCGACAACCGAACCGCTTCAGGCTGGATGACAGAGATCACCGTCAGACGGCGCATGCTGCCATCGGGGAAATCCCAGTCGATGACCTGGCCTTCCTTGAGACCGATCAGTGCTGCGCCAACCGGCGCCAGAACTGATACCCGGCCATAGGCAGAATCAACATCTTCCGGCAGCACGATCTCGATCTCGCGGTGGCTGTTGGTTTTATGGTCGTAGTACTTGACGCGCGCACCAATCGTCACCACATCCGGCTCAATTGATTCCACTGGAACAACAATTGCCTGCTCCAGTTCGGTGCGCAAGTCAGCGGAAAGCTGCAGCACCATCAAGTCGAGATAGTCTTTGCGACTCAGGATCAAATTGGCTTCGGACATATAATTTTAACCTCACTGCTTAATCAGGATACAAAGTCTCAACCGCTACCATGGAGCGATGATAGAGGGCGAACGAGGGCTTGATAAGTCGGCGAGTTTGAATAACACTGTTTCCATATGAGAAACAATAGGGCAAGATAATGCACGATATCAACGACATGCTGGTTTTTGCCCAGGTCGTCAAGGCCAAGAGCTTTTCTGCGGCGGCGCGCGATCTGGATGTCTCGAAATCGCGGGTGAGCAAATCGGTGGCGCGGCTGGAAGCAGCGCTCGGTGTCCGCCTGTTGCAACGCAGTACGCGACGCTTGAGCCTGACGGAAGTGGGCGAGGCTTATTT
>Ga0316605_10001712_pt1 | contig 12633 bp, 9 predicted proteins | sample OWC_soil_day20_n_FD_207666 | JGI IMG/M metagenome (GOLD analysis project Ga0316605, IMG submission 207666) | Wetland soil microbial communities from Old Woman Creek delta, Ohio, United States - OWC_soil_day20_noCT | ecosystem: Environmental > Terrestrial > Soil > Wetlands | place: USA: Ohio... | reverse complement strand
ATGGTCGGTCAACGAAAAGGTCTCAGTCGAAGTCATCATTGGTGCCACGATGGCGGGTTCGCGTTCCTTTTCCGCCATGAAGCATGTCGGCATGAACGTCGCTTCCGATGCGCTGATGACGCTGACGCTGACCGGCGTCCAGGCCGGTATGGTCATTGCCATTGCCGATGATGTCGGCTTTTCCTCCTCGCAGAACGAGCAGGATTCCCGCTACTGGGGACGTTTCGGCCATCTGCCTATCCTGGAGCCGGCCGATTCGCAGGAAGCCTACGATATGACCCGTTATGGCTATGCCTTATCCGAACAATTCCAGGTGCCGGTCATTCTGCGCATGACAACTCGCATCTGCCACGTCAAGGCCATGGTCAGCGTTGGCGAACGCGAAGAGAAGCCGGCGACCGGCTTTGTCAAGGATCCGGCGCGCTGGGTGATGGTTCCCGGCAATGCCAAGACACGGCTGCCCATGCAGTTCGAGCGCGAGAAAAACCTGCTCGCCGTCAGCGAAAAGAGCGATCTCAACCGCATTGAAGAAGGCACAGATCGCCGCATCGGCTTTGTGGCTTCGGGCCCCGCGTACATGCATGTACGCGAAGCGTTTCCAAATGCGCCGGTATTGAAGCTGGGTTTCTCCTGCCCGGCGCCGATCGAAAAAATCCGCGCTTTTGCTGCGCAGGTCGATCAATTGCTGGTGGTGGAAGAAACCGAACCCTTGCTCGAACTTGAAATCAAGGCAGCAGGGATTGCCACTCACGGCAAGGATGTCCTGCCGCGCTCCAACGAGCTGGCGCCCAAGGTCTTGCGGCCCGCCGTCGCCGCCCTGCTCGGCGAAACCTTCGTGCCCCCGGTGGAAGCCACGCCGCGTGCGGCGCTGGAAGTCTTTCCGCGCCCACCAACCATGTGCGTCGCCTGCCCGCACCTTGGCGTCTATTACACCTTGGCGCAGATGCGCAATCTCATCATTTCCGGCGACATTGGCTGCTATACGCTCGGGGCGGGACATCCGTGGAATGCGCTCGATGCGACCATCGCCATGGGCGCCTCGATGGGGATTGCGCTCGGTCTCGACAAGGGGCGCAGCGAAGGTGATGCTAACAAGAAAATTGTCGCCGTCATCGGCGACTCAACCTTCATGCACAATGGCATGACCGGCCTGCTCGACATCACATATCACGGCGGCAATGTCACGGTGCTGCTGCTCGACAACCGGACGACGGGCATGACCGGGGCGCAAAATACGCCTGCCAATGGTCGTGACATACTTGGAAATCCGGCGCCACGCGTCGATTTTCCCAAACTGGTCGAAGCGCTCGGCGTCAAGCCGGAGCGTATCCGTGTCGTCGACCCCTACGAATTGCCGACCCTGTTCAAAGCCTTGCGTGAAGAAACCAAGATCAACGAACCTTCGGTCATCATCACCAACCGCCCTTGCGTGCTGATCGACGAATACGAAAAGCGGCAGCCGCTCAAGGTCGAAGAAGACAAATGTACGGGCTGCAGCAATTGTATTGACGTCGGTTGTCCGGCCATTCTGGTGACGCGTCGCGCCAAGGAGATCAAGCCTTCGGGCAAGGAAGTCGATCTGAATTTCGTGCGCATCGAAACCGTTGCCTGTACCGGTTGCAACCTGTGTTTGCAAACTTGCGGACAGGATGCGATTGTCCCGGCCTGATGATTTGCCAAGACATGGCAATGAATGAAAATTTTTCGTAAAGGTATGCGTGTCACATGATGAGCGATAACAAGATAACCAATATTCTGGTGGTAGGAACTGGTGGCCAAGGCGTGATGACGGCTGCCGAAATTCTGGCGCAGGCAGCGATTGAACAAGGACTGGACGTCAAGAAAACCGAAGTGGCTGGCATGGCGCAGCGTGGCGGCGTGGTCTCCTCACATGTGCGCTTTGGCAAAAAAGTGCTTTCGCCCGAGATCATGCCGGGCGAAGCGGACATCCTGGTCGGTTTTGAAGCGGCTGAGGCCATGCGCTGGTGTCACTTTCTGCGCCCCGGCGGTGTGGCCATGATGAACACCCTGCGCCTGACGCCGCCGATTGTTTCCATCGGCATGTACCCCTATCCTGATGATCCGGCCACGGCGATTCGTACTGCCGGTGTGCGGGTCTACGACTTCGACGCGGGTGCCATTGCCCGCGAACTGGGTGGTTTGAATCTGGTGAATACCGTCATGCTCGGCGCCATTGCCGACCTGCTGCCTTTCCCGGCTGGCGTGCTGGAAGAAAGCGTCCTGCAGCGTTTCCGTGGCCGCAAGGAAGAATGGGTTCCCATCAACAAAAAAGCTTTTGAGGCCGGTCGCGAAGCGGGCAAGAAGGCGGGTCTGAACTAGAGAAATAAAGAGGAGCCTGGCTTTTCTCCAGACCCGACATGCGCCTGGCGCAATTACATCAGGTTTTTCATCCTGAAAATCGCGTTTATCCTTTCCTGATTTTTCCGAGACTCAGGTGATAAAAAAGCCCGCCCTTATCAGGGGCGGGCAAAGCGTATTCACCTTTGGAGGAGAATTAGTCGGATACCTTGGCGAACGGGATCTTCATGTCATCGATTTTGATTTCACGCAGACATTCCACGTCAACACCCTTGGTGGGGAAGCTGTCCATTTCCGGATTCAGGATGAACTTGAATTGGTACATGCTTTGCAACATTTGCTGGTTGCCCTTGGTGAAGTAAGACCTGCCCTTGACAGAGTCGATGCTGACAGTCTGCATGGCCTTGATCATCAATTCGGTGTCGTCGGTTTTGCCATTGGTTTTTTTGAGCATTTCGACGATCGCCTGGGCGGTCATAAACCCGTTGGCCGTGAAGAAATCCGGGTGTGTTTTAAAGCGCTTGAGATGCTCCTTAACCATCCAGTCGTTGACCGGATTTTTCGGGCAGCGCCAGTAGTAGGCGGTGGCCGATTCGTTGCCTGCCATGGGGCGTGATCCGGCCATGAACGCGTAAACCGTACCGCCGCCAGTGACCATTTCAATGCCGTATCGCTTGGGGTCAAGATCCATGACCTTGAGCGGCTGTCCAGAGCCAGCCCACATGTACCAGATGATCTTGCGACCAGGCTGATCTTTGAGCGCGTTGATCAGGCGGGTAGCCTGCGGCGTAAAGTCGGCGTTGTTGGCCGGGGCATACACTTCTTCCACGATCTGCGCCTTTGTCCCTTTCAGCGCTTCCTTCAAGGCGGCAACGCCTTCGCGCCCGAAAGAATAGTCCGGCGCCAGGGTGGCGATGAACATACCGGGCTTGCCGAACACAAAAGCATTGGCGTAGGCATCCTGCTGGGTACTACGTCCGACCCGGAAGACGTAACGGCTCCCCTTGCTGCCGGTCAGGTTTTCAGCCGCGGCCTGATCCATGACGAGAAGTTTCTTGTTTTCGCGGGCGACCTGAATCATGGCCAGAGCCACAGCAGAGCTGGTCGGACCAACAGCGATATCGACACCTTCATCCTTATAGGCCGCTTGCAGCAGTTGCTTGCCCGTGTCTGGCTTCAACTGGGTGTCTTTGTCGAGAACGACGATCTTCTTGCCAGCGACTTGCATGGTGCCACCAGTGGCGTATTCAAGACCCATCTTGAAACCACGGCTGGCCTGGGTGGCGAAGGGTTCCATCGGGCCGGTTCTGCCGATGATGTGGGCGATTTTGATTTCGTTGCTCTGTGCCAGTGCGAAGCTGCTGATTCCGGCAAACGCGGCAAGTGCGAGGGATATTTTGCGTAAAGTCATAGTTGTCTACCTCTTCTCCAATGAAAAAAACGTTCTTGCTTTAGGGTGAAAAAGCGTTTCCGGTCGCGGTTTGCGACCGGTTATTCCAGCCATGTGCCGCTTTCAGGGCGGCGCCATGGCGTGAATGGTGTGGATTGGGGGCGAGTGCGATTAGCGGCCGAAATTCGGCCCTTTGTCGCCTTTGTCTTCAAGGTTCCTGACCAGCACCAGCGATTCGCCGTCGCAGATCAGACGGCCATCCGGCCCGACAATGGTCGAGCGCAGATTGACCAGTTCCTTGTCGGCTCTGAGGCGCGTGATTTCGACGCGGGCGGTCAGTTCCTCGCCGGGCAGCGCGGCGCTCTTGTAGATCAGCTTCTGCTTCATCCAGCCCGTGCCACGGCCGGGCAGATCGGTGCCCAGCATGTCGGAGAACATGCCGGCCAGCAGTGGCCAAGGAACGATTACATCCTTGAAACCGGCGGCCTTGGCGAATTCGGCTTCGCGCATGATGGGATTGCGGTCGCCGGAGAGATTACCGTATTCGGCGAGATCGGCGGCGGTGAAGGTGCGCTTCTTTTCCTTGAACATGCCGGGCTTGAGGCCATAAAGGTAATCGTCGCCCTCCTGTTGGACGGTGGGGGCAGCAGGAGCGTTGGAAAACTCGGGCTTGACGCCGCACGGCGCCACGCGGGCGCGCCCCTGGTGCTTGATATTGGCGGGATCGGAAGCCTTGCTGATGACGGTAGTCAGTTCAAGAGTACCGTCGGCATTGATGTCCTTGACGGTGAGCGTGATGACGATTTCCTCGCCGGTATAGGTGCCATTGGGGTGCATCATTTCCTGTTCCAGCTGGATAGCACCCGGTCCGGGGATCAGTTCCGACAAGCCCTTGGACAAGACGCTATAGAGAAACATGCCATGTGCAACAGTACCGCCGAAGTGGCTCTTGGCCGCGAAAGCCGTATCGCAGTGGATCGGGTTGTCGTCCCAGCTTAGAGCGGCAAAGCGATTGAAGTCTTCCTGGGTCAGGATGCGGCGGAAAGAGACGGTGTCGCCAATTTTCCAGTTCATGAGTTTCTCCTTGAGAAAAATGTAAATTCGGGAATCAGAGGTAATTGAGTTTTTCGGCCTCTTCCTGCAACTGGGCGCGAAAATCCGGATGGGCAATGGAAATCAGCAAGCGGGCGCGCTCGTTGATCGGGGCGCCCTTGAGGCGGACCACACCGTATTCGGTGACGACGTAATCAACATGGGCGCGATGCAGGGTGACGACGGCGCCCTGCGTCAACATCGGCGCGATCTTCGAAATGGTCTTGCGCGAGCCGTCCGGCTGTTTGACGTCGGCGGTGGAATAGAGGGCGATGAAGGATTTGCCGCCTTCCGACATTTGCGCGCCGATGGCTGTTTCCGCCTGGCCGCCGGTACCGGAAAACTGCTTGGGGCCGATGGATTCCGAGCACACCTGACCGGTCAGATCGACTTCCAGGGTGGTATTGATCGACACCTGTTTCTTGTTGTGTTTGATCACCCAGGAGTTATTGACCCAGGAGCCGCGCATCATGGCGACCGCTGGATTTTGGTGGATGAAATCGTAGAGGCGCTGGGTGCCGAGGGCAAAAGTGGCGACCATCTTGCCGGCCAGCATGCGCGGATCGGAGCCGGGGGCGTATTTGGCGATGGCGCCGGATTCGTACAGATCGACCATGCCGTCAGTGAACATTTCGGTGTGGATGGACAGGTCTCTCTTATGCAGCAACTCGCCGGTGACGGCATTGGGAATGCCGCCGATGCCGAGTTGGATGCAGGAGCCGTCTTCAATCAGGTCGCCGATATAGGCGCCGATTTTGCGGTCGCGCTCATCCGATTCGGGTATGGGAATCTGGGTGGGGGCGTAACTGACCGGCACGATGTAATCGACGGCGTCGAGGTGAATGATGGTGTCGCCGTAAGTCCAGGGCATCTTGTCGTTCATTTCGAGGATGACGATGTCGGCGGCTTCCATCAGTTCACGCTCGTAGGTGGCGGAGAGCGACAGGGAAATGAAGCCAAAGCGATCCGGTGGCGTACAAGTACCGAGGAAGACGTTAGGCAGATGATATTTCAGGCGATCCTGACCGGCAGTGCTCAGGTGGCACGGCACGAAGCTGCAAGTACCCAGCCCATCGGCCTTGCGTGAAGCTCCCGTGGCAAACCAGGGCTGGTGCATGAAGTGGCCCTTCATCGCCGGGTCGGTGAACCAGCGACCATTGTGCAGCGGCAGGGTAGTGGAAACGGTAACGCCGCGGACGCGGTCGGCAATGGTGTGTAACTGCTCCAGAATTGCCTTGGGTTCGGCAGCACCCAGCGCCGAAATCACGCAGTCGTTGCTCTTGATCTTGGACAGCGCTTCGTCAATGCTGATAACCTTGCTCTTGAAGCTGTATTCGCCGCTCATGTTGCTCTCCAATGTGAGTGGTTTTGCGATGTGTTCATCTTAGGAACCAGCAAGTCAACGATCTCCCCCCCGAGAGTGGGGAATTGGGGGTGGAACGAGAGGAGTGACCCATTGCCTTGAATTTGTTGGCAGAATGACGGGGTCTGACGCTTTGCCTCAATTTCGGGGAACCCTTATGGCCACGTCGCGGCTTGTTGTCACGAAACTGCATCCACCCAAACTCGAGAGCACCTTGCTGTCGCGGCCGCATCTGGTGTCGCGCATTCTCGATAACCGTTCCAAGCGGCTGCAGTTGATCAATGCCCCGGCCGGGTTTGGCAAGACCATGCTGCTGGCGGAGTGCTATCACGCAGTCAAGGCCAGTGGCGGCCTAGTGGGCTGGATGTCGATCAGCACGGCCGACAATCTGCCCAGCCGTTTTCTGGCGCACTTCATTGAGGCCATTGCAGTCGGTCACGATGCCATTGCGACCGAAGCCCGCAAGATCATCGCGGCAGCGCCGAGCGCACTGCCCGACGCCGTGCTGTCTTCGCTGATTGATGGCTTTGCCGCCCTGAGCAAGCCCTTCACCATTTTTCTCGACGATATTCATGTGCTTGAGGAAAGCGAAATCTGCGGGCCGCTCAATGCCTTCTTCCGCTCCCTGCCCTATTCGGTACGGGTAATCTGTGCCTCGCGCGGGCGTCCGAACCTTTCGCTAGAACAGCAGAGCATGAAGGGGATGCTGGCGGAAGTGAGCTGGAACAATCTGCGCCTGAGCCTGGATGAGGCGCGCAAATATCTGCTGGAACTGGAGGGTGTCAATATCAGCGAAGCGCAGGTCAATGCCCTGTTTGAGGTCACCGAAGGCTGGATCGGCGGTATCAAGCTGGCGTCGCTGGCGGCACATCGCGATGGCGAATCACTGGCGCCGCTGGCCGAGCTTTCCGGGCGCCAGATCGATATTTCGGATTATCTGTTCGAGACCATTTTCCGCAATCAGTCGGAAGAAGTTTGCGAGTTTTTGCTGGCAACGGCCATTCTCAACCGCCTGACTCCGGGTTTGTGCACCGCCGTCAGTGGCATCGAACACTGCCTGCCGATCATCGACGAAATCGAGCGCAAAAATCTGTTTATTGTCCGCCTCGACTACTCGCGCACCTGGTTTCGCTATCACCAGCTTTTTGCCGGTTTTTTGTTTGGCATGCTGGAAAGAAGACATCCCGAAAGGATTGCCGACCTGTTTGCCAGGGCGGCTCAGTGGTGTAACCAGAACAATCTGCTGGGGGATGCGCTCGATTATGCCATGCGCGGCAAATTGTACGATCTGGCCATCGAACTGTTGCTGACCAAAGGACGCACATTGCTGCGCGCCGGCGGTTTTCTGGAGCTGTACAAATGGATAAAAGCCCTGCCGGAACATCTGCTCGATTGCAATCCCGACTTGTCGACCCTCTATGCCTGGGTATTGCTGATGTACTGCAAATTCCCGGAAGTCGGCGAGCGTGTCCACATTGCCCGGCAAAATGCGCACCAGTCTGCCAATGCCTCGCGCCTGCGGGCTGAACTGGATGTGATCTCATTGTGGATCAGCGTCGTCGAAACACACGACCCCGGCGACGTCGAGCTGACACCGGCGCTGATCAGCGAGCTGCCGCGTGACAACATGGATATTCTGGGCTATGCCTATACCGGCCTGGGTTATTTCACGCGGCGCAAAGTCGGCCTCGACAAGGCGCTGGCGCAATATCACTCTGCCGTCAGCATGACCTCGGAAGCGCCCAATCCAAACATGCTGGCGCGCTACAACGTAGCCTACACGCTCTACCTCAAGGCGCAACTGAAAGAGGCGGAAAAGTACACACGTGCCACCTTGAGCGATGTCGCATCACTAGGGTGGGATCGCTACTCTGGCGTGGCCTTCATGCAAACCATGCTGGCCTTGTTGCTCATGGAAAGGAATAGTCTGAACGAGGCTTTGAACGAGATCAGCGAAGCCATCGTCCTGCTGGAAACGACCGACAATCGCTCCTTTTTTGGAGTCGCGCTGGCCTCGCGTGCGCAGATCCTGTTTGCACTCGGGCGCAATGCCGAAGCCGAAGTCGATCTCGAAAGCGCCGTATTCGACGGCATGTCACGCAACCTGCGGCGGGTGGTGCAAAAAGCGGCATTGATCAGAGCCGGTGAATTGTTGTGGCACGGCGAGCTTGATGCCGCGCAGAGCGAACTCGACCAGATGCCGGCCAGCGAACCGAGCCTGCCCGAACGTTATTCCGAAACAGCGGATATGGTCGCCAGCGTGCGCTTGCGGCTGCAATTCGAGCGCGGCGAGTACGAAGAGGTGAGAGCAGCAGCAACGGCAAGGCTGGCGCAGGCGACACGCTTTGGCCAGCGCCGGCGCGGACTGGAATTCGAGATGTTGATGCTGATGTCGGAATATCAGTTAAATCCGACGCCTGAAGGGCTGGAAAAAATCCGGGCGCTGGTGGCGGAAGCGGATGCCGGGGGCGTTGTACGGCCGTTGCGGGTGATTTCGCCGCGCGTTCTGGAACTGTTTCCGGAATGGCAGGAAGGCGGGTACGCAAAATTGGCTGCTGGCGAAAAACCGGCCGAAGAGCAACGCGTGGCGCTACAGCAGCGCGAATTGCAGATTATCCGGCTAGTGGCGCAAGGCTATGGCAACCGCGATGTCGGCAAACTCCTCTATATCGGCGAGGAAACCGTCAAGTGGTATCTCAAGCTGCTTTATCGCAAGCTGGGCGTCACCAGCCGCATGGCAGCGGTCGAAACTGCCCGTAAAATGGGCGTTCTGGGCTAATCGCCTTGCACGCAGCCCAACCCGGTCATTGCGAGACCGCAGGCCGTGGCAATCCTGGATCGCTTCGCGATGCTCGCAATGACTTGACGGATCGGCCTTATTTCGCCTTGGTCAGCTTAATGATCAGATTGGCCATGTTCTCGGCCAGATGATCAAGGTTGGCCAGACCTTCGGCGTCTTCCGCCGCATTGATGGCACCGCCCTTGCCAGCCAGCAGCATGCTCCAGTAGCTGGAACCGACAACGATGAAGTCATTCACCGTGTACCACAGCAACAGGTCTGAAAAGGCCGAAGTTGTGCCAGCCCGGCGGGCGACGGTAATCGGTGCCCCGACCTTGCCGGAAAACGGCGTGCCCTTGAACTTGTAAGCGGTGTCGGTGGCCTGCATCGGGTTATCGCGCCAGCGTCCGGAAAAACCAAGACGATCCATCAGCGACTTGATCAGCGGCGTGACCGAAGCGTGATAAACCGGGCTGGCCATAATCAAGCCGTCAGCGGCTTCGATCTTCAGGAAAATCTCTTCCAGATCATCGTTAATGGTGCAACGTTTCTGTTGCACACAGTTGTAGCAAGCCGTGCAGTAATGCACATTTTTTTCGCACAGGCGGATCAGTTCGGTTTCGATGCCCTTTTCGCCGATGCGATCCAGCGTGTACTGGGTGGCGTATTCCGTATTGCCGCCGCGGCGCGGACTGCCGCAAATTCCGACTACTTTCATGATGTCACCTCTCGTCCGGTCAATTCTTTCTGGTTGAACAGCTTGATGAGGATATTGTTTTCCTGAAACCGACAAGTTTCACCCCCCCGAACAGGGGGAGTGAGGCGTGGTTTGTCAATTTTGGATGAAGGCGAGACCGAAAAACCAGCATCGTAACCAGCAGGACATGGAACTCGTGCAAAGACATTTGTGGTGATGTCCTGGCGGATTTACCAGCCTTGCCCAGCTCGCCTCACCGGGATGGAGAAATGCACATAGTCGCCGCCTGCTTCATAGCGTCCACGATCATATGCAGATCGTCCTCACCAGCAGTGTCGAAGTCGCTACTAAGCATGATGGCTTCCAAAATGGTATTGTACTTCGGCAATACGCTCGATCATCATAGCAGCAGCGACTGAAAGGGATGAGCCATGAAACCCGCTTCCACGGAACTGCAGTTCGAATACCATTGGCGCGCCGGCAGTATGCCGCCACCGCATCACTACGCTTATAGCATCACGGGCTCTTCCGCCGGCCGGTGTCGGATCGTGTTTGTAGCGGGCTATGCCATGGAGAATACTCCGACCTGGATTGAAGAGTTCGATATCGACCCGGACGCATGTGCAGCTCTCCAACAGGCGCTGACTGAAAGCCGAGCCTGGCAGCGAGACTGGACCGAGGTCGAGTCGCACGCCGTCGGCGGCAGCTTGCGCAACTTTGTGTTCGAGGAAGGGGGGCGCAGAATCGAAATTCCGGCACAGCTGGGAGCGGATGATCGCCAAGTCATTCCCATGCTCGAGAATGCCGTCGAAGCGCTGGTGCCCGAGGCAATTTGGCAAACGCTACGGGCACGCCACCAGGAATACAAGAAGACTGCAGGCGACGACTGAGCAATGCGAAAAATCAGATGGCAGCGGAACCGTCACCACGCGCCTTCTTTATACCAACCGAGTCCGTTGCAACCGAGACAGGACACGGTTCGGCCATCGCGCTCAGCTATGCCGGTTCCATCGCACGAGTCACATCGGCGTGCATCGGACGGTATTTCGGGAATAAGTGTGCGCAATTCGGGATACTTCTGCGCTCCCTGGCGCATGACCGCGTAAATCACCACCGGGTCTGTCTCAACCTCGGAATGCCAGCCGAAAGCCTCGTGATCGAAGCAGACAAGGGATCCGTCCGGCCGCAACGCCCATAGGTAAATAGAGTTTCCGGCCAGCGGCAAGGCATTAAACCTTTCCTTGCAGACGCGCGACGGCCAGTGGCCGGGGTCATCGACGCGCATGGCGTCGATGCTGGATTGAATCCACTGTGATTGTTCGGCCAGGAGCACGGTCATGAATTCTCACTAATTAATTTGCCCTGCAGAGGGTAGCGCCTTACCTCATCCATACCAATATAGGATAAGCCCCGCACTGGAAGGGAAACCAGAAGTCCGGCCACAGGATGTATAGCCTATTGAAGGAAAGATAGGGAATCAAACTGCATTCAATGTCATGGACGAAATGCTCTATTTCAAGGCCAATCTCAAATACGTCACGGGCCGCAGTGATCGCCAGAAAGTGTATTGCGGGATTTGAACGTGCCGCCGGCGACAACGCCGAAACCCATGGCAATGGGCGTTGGCGAAAGCCTTTGACAATGGCGCTTGATCTACTCGTTTCGCTTGAGCCGAGCACCGTGCTTACCGAAGGGCGTATAAAACCAATTAAGCGTTAAAATAGGGCAGGCTACAATTTCCAGAGCCGCTTCCCTTGCCGGGAATACTTGTCCCGCGCCTCTTGCTCCACCCCTGGATTCAACCCTCTTGGACCCCCACTTTCCATGCCCCCAATTCATGAACTTGATGCCCTCCTATTGATGGCTCTGGCGCTTTCTGCAAAAAGACGGCCGGCCGAGCTGATTGAAATCATCTCCGCAATCGACTTTGTTCAAGCGCCCGTTCCCTCGGAAATACGGCTGATTGATGCATTTCGCCGGCTCGCAGCAAACGCTTTGATCAGCGAGGCTGAGGGCTGCTTTGCCTTGACGCCGGAAGCGCAGAAAATCATGGCCAGCCTGCCCAAAAAGGGCGAAACGGCAGAACGCATCGCCAGCATCAAGGAAAAGCTTTCCGCTCATTACTTCAAAGATGCCAAGGAAGACAGCGCCCCCCTCGTGCTGACCACAACACAGCTTTGTGCCGCCATTCTGGAGCACCGCGCTTCCTCACAAAGCAAAGTAAAAAATCTGCTGATGCCAAAACCAAAAGTGGCAGAGGACGAACGCCCCGGTGTGCGACAGCGCAAACCGGCACCCGCACGCCGCAAATTTGGAAAGACGTCATGAAAGATTCAAAACAAGCCACACTGCAGCCCGCACCACCCACGACCGGTCGTTCTTTCAACGAACTGCCATTGCACCCCGACATGCTGGCCACCCTGCAGCAGCTCGAATACCTGACCATGACGCCCATTCAGGCGGCCAGTCTGCCGATTGCCCTGGCCGGATACGACCTGATCGCACAAGCCAAGACCGGCAGTGGCAAGACAGCCGCCTTTGGCTTGCCACTGCTCACCAATCTCAATCCCCGACGCTTTGCGGTGCAGGCCATGGTGCTGTGTCCGACGCGCGAATTAGCCGATCAGGTCACGCAGGAAATTCGCCGCTTGGCGCGCTTTGCCGACAATATCAAAATCCTTTCCCTATGTGGCGGCTCGACCATACGGCCGCAAATAGCCAGTCTGGAACACGGCGCCCACATCGTCGTCGGCACCCCAGGCCGCATCATGGATCACATCGAGCGCGGCAGCCTGAATCTGGAGGCGCTCAACACCCTGGTGCTTGACGAAGCCGACCGCATGCTCGACATGGGCTTTCACGACGACATCGTTTTCGTCGCCAAGCGCTGCCCGACAGAGCGCCAGACCCTGCTGTTTTCGGCGACTTACCCGGAAGGCATCGCCAAACTGGCCAGCCGCTTCCTGCGCCAGCCGCAGGAAGTGAAGCTGCTC
>Ga0316605_10001711_pt1 | contig 12641 bp, 12 predicted proteins | sample OWC_soil_day20_n_FD_207666 | JGI IMG/M metagenome (GOLD analysis project Ga0316605, IMG submission 207666) | Wetland soil microbial communities from Old Woman Creek delta, Ohio, United States - OWC_soil_day20_noCT | ecosystem: Environmental > Terrestrial > Soil > Wetlands | place: USA: Ohio... | reverse complement strand
GCCGATCGGCAGGCCGAGGGCCCGGAGCCCGCGTGCGCACTCCCCAACGCCGACGCCACGATCGCCGTTGTCATCGAAGAAGGACACGTGCCGCTGCAGCGTAGTGTCGGAGCGTCGGCTGCGCGCCTTCAGTGTGCGAGGCAACATTTCGCCCCGCTTTCGGGTCGCTCTCGAAATCGTCAAGACGGTTCCGAGATCTTCGCAAGCGCTGCAGCGGCCGGCTGGATCTCCGAGCGGTCGACCGCGAAATCGCCGAGTGCAACGATGCCCACCAGCCGCTTGTCGTGATTCACGACCGGTAAACGCCGGACCTGTTTCTCGCTCATGAGCTGTGCCGCACGTTCCACGGTATCGTCGTCGTAGGCCCAGCAAATGCCTTCGGACATGACTTCGCGCACTTTCGTGCCGGGGCCTTTGCCTTCGGCGACGGCTCGAATCGCAATGTCCCGATCCGAAATCGCGCCGATCATGCGGTCATCTTCGCCGACGGGCAGCATCCCGAAGTCGCCGTCACGCATGGTTCGTGCAGCTTCGTTGATGGTCATGTCCGGGCTGATGACCTTGACGTCGCGACTCATCAGGTCTTTGAGTTGATGCATATTCGATCTCCTTTGATCACAAGTTCATGGTCGCAGCCTGGTCGTTGGCTCATCGAGTCCTGCCGCCAAGCCGAAACGGGTGAATGAACATTGCCCCGGGGTTGCCAGTCCCGCGCATGGGGATTACATCACCGGTGCGTGGGGCGGTCTGTGCGCTAGCGAACGGCCCCCAAGGGGGGCATTCGGCCTGGCCCGACCGGACCATCTGTTCAGCTGAGGCGCGACGAAGGCCGAGGACGTGCGGCCTGTGCACAGTGGCAATCAAGTCGTGGGCCAGACGACCGTTCATCGCTGGACATACGAGTCGTACAGCGCGACGCGGGTGCTGGTCTTCGACCGGGAGAAGCTGGCGTCGATCCAGTGATACCTTGAGGGTGGCGCGTGTGGCTTAGACTACGGTCCCCTCGCCTGCAAGGAACACCTCATGGCCAATTTCTCAAATCGCACCCTGCCCCTCGCGCTCGCCGCCGCCACAGCCCTTATCAGCGGCCAACCGGCCTTCGCGGACGACCTGAAGCTCTCGAACAAGTGGCGCATCGAGGTTAAGGAAGGCGCCAACAATGACGGCGTACTGCGCTTCCGGGTGACTCCCCAGGGCGAGGCCGCGGTCGACGTCACCGTGCAGATCAAAGACGGCCGCTCGGAGAACGGCGTGGCCGACGACGTGCGGGCGGCGCTCGTTGCTGCTCTGGACGCAACCCGCTACCACATCGAGTCCGACGACGGGGAGGACGTGCTGGTCAAGAAGAAATCGGGCCCCGACTTCGCCGTCGAGTTGCTCGAGGATACCGTCAAGGGAACCCACATCGACGTCGACCGAGAGTAAACAATTCGATCCAGGCCGCACGTCTGCCGATGGTCCCGGATCGACCCGGTGCCGTCTGACATGCTCCAGGAACGCGGACAACTGACTTGGGTTCGACTCCCATCGTCTGCTCCGGTTTCCGTCGATGCGGATGCGGTAGACTGCTTTGGGCGCAAGGCCGGGCGCGGATGTGGCGATACATCCTGAGATCCATCCCACAATAGGAAGAAGCAGTGCACACCAGAGCCTTCAGTACCCAGCATGCCAGGAGTGCGGCCGTCGGGCCGATGCTCTGCCTGATCGGAGCCGTGTTGCTTGCCGGGTGCGCCCAGCAGGCCCAGGCCAAGGGCACGTGGCAGGATGGGGTGTCGCGCAAACAGTCGTTCACCAGGGTATTGGTCGTCGGCGTCAGCCCGCACGTCAACCAGCGCTGCGCGTTCGAATTCTTCATGGCATCGCAGCTCAAGAGCGAGTCAGTGCAGGCGATCCCGAGTTGCAACGCCGTCAAGCAAAAGAACCCGCTGACCCTCGAGAGCATCGAACAAGCGGTCGCAACCGTGCAGGCCGATGCGGTGCTGGCGACCAGTCTCGTGTCCAGGGACTACGAAGCGAAGGAAGGCGGCAGCAGGGATACGCGTGGCAGCGCGATGTACAAGGCCACGGATGCGGGATACGCGACTGGGTACTACGGCGTCTACGGCGTGCCGGTCATCTATGGTGAGTTCGAGACCGCGGCCGCCATCACGACGGCCGAAGGCGAGGTACGCGTCTCATCGAGGTTCTATGAAACGCGTGACAAGACCCTGATCTACACACTCGATACGAAGGTTCGCAATATCGAGTCGACCGACGCCGCTCTTCACGACGTTGCGGCCGCGATTGCGAAACAGCTGCGCCGCGACGGGCTGACCCAATAGATTTCCATTCGCCGACCGTGCCGAGTGCCGGGACCCGGGCGCGGGCCTTGCCGTCAACGACAAGACCAAGGCCACGACCTGCATGAAGATGGCTGAGGTCCAGGCGGGACTGGGCTTCGGCGTCACGAGGTTCATGCTGGTCTGGGTCTTCGAGAACGAGCAAGCGCTGGACTCGTTGTTCAACTCCGGATGGGAATTCGGCGCAACGCGGCCGATCACGCTGGCCATCGTCGGCGCGACCGTCGGGCACCCCGGTGCCGGGGTCGACACCAATCAGACCACCCTCATCGCCGCGGACCGAATCGTGCAGATTGGTGGCGAACTCGCCGCGCCGCGGGACGCACGCGTTGTCGATGCCCGTGGCAAGTGGGTAATCCCAGGCCTCATCGACTCACACGTCCACTTCCTCCAGTCGGCGAACCCGTTCACCCGCCCCGACGTCGCCGACTTCACCGACGTCGTCCCCTATGCCCAGGTGGTTGCGCGTAACAAGGCGCGCCGCGCCGCACGTCAAGGTCACGGGGCCGCTGGTTTCGCTGGTGGACCGCAAGAAGCTCGAACTCGACGTTCCGCCCATCATCAAGGTTTCGTCGCCGGACGAGGCCCGGGCCATCATCGCCCGCGAGTTGCCGAGCCGGCCCGATTACATCAAGGTCTGGTTCATCCACCAGAAGGACGGAAACCTCCCCGCCGAGGAGGAGATCGTTCGCGCCGCGGCCGACGCGGTTCACGCAGCTGGCCTGCGGCTCATCGTGCATGCGACGGAGCTGGTCACCGCGAAGGCCGCACTGCGCGCCGGCGCCGACGTGCTGGTCCACTCGGTCATGGACGCGCCGGTCGAACGGACACTTTCGGTGAATTCAAGATCGACAAGCTCGAGCCGAACCGCCAAGGCTATCGGCTGGAAGCGACCGCCTCGTCTGGGGGTTTCTCGATCGAGTTCGGTCTAGGTGACGAGAGCCGCTATCTCGGCGTAGTGACGCTCGCGGCGGCGTAGCGCTTGCTGGTTGCAGCGGAGTTCCCGGTCACTAGCGCCCGTGGAAGACGGCCTCGCGCCGTTCCAGGAACGACCGTACCCCCTCGGCCGCGTCCTCGCTGCGCATTACGTCCGCCATGCCGCGAAACATCGGCCCGACGGCGGCGGCTTCGCCATCGAGTCGACAGGTCCGCGACGAACGCAGGCTGCCTTGCACGCCGAGCGGCGCTGCCTTCGCGACCCTCTGGGCGAGCGCGAGCGCGGCGTCGAACTGCTCGCCCGGGGCACAGAGCTGCTGCACCAGGCCGAGGCGGTACGCGTCATCCGCTCCGAGTTCGTCACCGGTAAGCAAGTAGCGCTGTGCGTTGGCCCAGCCGATCTCCGTCGGCAGTCGCAGCGTCGCTCCGCCGCACGCATAGAAGCCTCTGCGCACCTCCAGCATGGCGAATCGGGTGTCGCTGGCTGCGACGCGCAGGTCCGTGTTGAGCAGGAGCTCCCAACCCCACGTGTAGCAGCGTCCCTGCACGGCGATGACCAGCGGTTTCGACAGGCGAGGTCCGCTCAACGAGAACGGGTCGATCTCGCCGTCGGCGATCGGAAACGGCGACCCTGACGCGAATGCGTCGGCCCAGTCGCTGAGGTCGACTCCCGAGGTGAAGTGTGGACCCTCTGCCCAGATGACGCCGACCCGGAGATCCGGATCGTGCTCGAGACGATACAGCGCGCGTGCGAGCGCGCGATACATGTTTCGGCTCAACGCATTCATTTTCTGAGGGCGACGCACACCCACGACGAGAAGGTGGTCACGCTGTTCGACGTCAATGTTCATCGTCATCCCTCTTCCGCTGGTCGTTCCACGAACGGTGCATTCTAGCAATCGAGTCCGCATTGGACAGGCATTCGCTCATCAGCATGATGTCGTCACGCGTCAACTGCTCTGCAGGAACTGGTGCAACGCGCCGAGCAGTTGGGCACTGGAGTACCGAGCCTGCGCTTGTTCGTCTGTGGCGGTGCATCGGTGCCGCCTAACCTGATCTACTCCGCGCACCGCGTCCTGGGCGAAGGTCAGGAGGGCGAACTCGTCGTCCGGGGCGCGGTCGTCATCACCGATCGCAAGAAGGACCTGATCATTCGCGGCGGAGAATCTCAGTGCCAGGGAGATCGAGGACATCCTGCACGGCCATTGCGTTGCAGCCATACCTGAGCGAGGTGCGGTTAGCCAGGCAGAGATGGCCGGAGCGCATCGAGATTCGCGAGTCACTGCCGAGGACGGCATCCGGCACGGTGCGCAAAGACCTGCTTCGGCAGGAACTGCGGAAACTGCTGGCACCTTGACCGATGGATGGACACACGCCGCGCGCTCAATTCACGGCGGCTGCGCGCTCATCTCGTCGAGGCCCGTCCGCAACCTCCGCGCCCAGGCTTGGACGGCGCGTCGCGCAGTTCCATCACCAGCGTCATGGCGCCGCCGTACTTCGACTCCATGTAGACATCGCCGATACCGGGGCTCACGCGCACCGTGTCGCCGGTCGGTCGCTGCTCGACATGTGGTCCGGCGCGACTCCTTGGCCAACAGGGATGGTGCTGAGGACTGGGTTCCAATCATTGTCGATGGCGACCACCAGCGGATCGATGATTACCCTGCGATAGGCCTTGAATTCGTCCCCAGGGCGCACGTACAGCACGCCGGTCTCCTTGCCCGGTCAATATTCAAGCCCGTCCCACGCGGCTGGCGGCTGCGATGAATTGGTCGCGCAACCGACCGGCAGAACAGTGAAACCGACTCGGAGCGCGATCTGCTCGATGCTGCCCATAGCGAAGCACCGTGCGTGGCGGTGACATCGTTGTCATAATCGGCCCGGCTGCATCCACCAGCACCCCCGTGCGGCACGTCGTCGGGATCATGTACGATCGGCGCACTGTCGGCTCTCTGACAGCAGGTATTGCGAGCAGACCATGGCAAAATGTGACAGGCGAGGCAACCCCGTTTCGTACCACGGACAGCAGGCGATCGACGCACTCGATGATGCGTTCGACCTGCTGCATGCCTATCAGTCCGATCCGCTGGCCGCGGTCGACAAGATCATCGTTGACCACCCGGATTTTGCCATGGCGCACGCCTTTCGCGCCGGCGCGCTGGCGACCGCGACCGACAAGGCGTTCGAACCGGAACTCATCAGCAGCGTAAAGGCCGCGGAGGCGCTGGCGTCGCGGGCCAACGACCGCGAGCGGACGCATATTTCCGCGGTGCGCGCGTGGCTCGACGGCGACTGGGAACGGGCCACCGAACTGTGGGGCCGTGCGTCGATTGCGTATCCGCGCGATCTGCTGGCGCTTCAGTTTGCTCATGTCGGCGACTTCTTCCTCGGCTGTTCTCACATGTTGCGCGATCGCGTTGCCCGTGTGTTGCCGAGCTGGAATCGCAACGTACCGGGATATGGCTTCATCAAGGGGATGTACGCGTTCGGACTCGAGGAAGCCGGCGATTACGAGCAGGCCGAGGCACACGGTCGAGAAGCGGTTGCCTTGAACAAGCAGGACGGCTGGGCCGTTCATGCCGTCACGCATGTCATGGAGATGCAGGGCCGGGCCGAAGAGGGTGCGGACTTCCTCGAGGCCGGCGTCGATGGCTGGGCGCCGAACAGCATGTTCGCGTACCACCTGTGGTGGCACAAGGCGTTGTTCCACCTGGATGCCGATGACCCGTCCACCGCATTGAAGTTGTTCGACGACAAGATCTCTGCCGCTGGCTTCGGCCAGGCACTGGAACTTCTCGACGGCTCGGCGTTGTTGTGGCGGCTCTTTCTGCTCGGTCACGACGTGGGCGACCGATGGAATGGCCTGGCCGAAAAATGGGAGACGCGCATTGACGACGCGTACTACGCCTTCAACGACGTGAACGCGATGATGGCGTTTGTCGGCGCCGGCGACAGCGACGCGCAGCAGCGGCAGATCGAAACCGTGAGGCGGGCAGCAGCGGGATCCGGAACCAATGCGATGATGAGCCGCGAGATCGGCGGGCCCGCCTGCGAAGGTTTCGCTGCATTCGGTCGTGGCGACTACGCGCAGACGATCGAGTCGCTGTTACCGCTGCGCGGCAAGGCCAATCGCTTCGGCGGCAGCCACGCGCAGCGCGACATGTTCTCGTGGACGCTGACCGAAGCCGCGATACGGCTCGGCGACCGCGCACTTGCCGATGCATTCGTTGCCGAACGATTGTCGTGGAAGCCCGAAAGCCCGATCAATCGCGCCTGGGCGATACGCGCAGACAAGCTGAAACGGCGGTAAGTCAGCAGGTCGCGAAGCCGCCGTGGCGGTGCCAGTCCCGTGCCGGAAACCCGAAATCCCCCGAAATTGCTGCGTAGGGCCAACCGGCTCGACGGCGGCGCCCGCGGGCCATGATTGGTCATGCTAGATTGACGCATGACCGTCGAGGCCGAGGACAAGACCTCCCGGTTCGAACGCTGGCGGAGCGCAACGCTCGCCCCGTTCGAACATCGCGCGTTTGCGCTGTTTTGGTGGGCCTCGCTGGCCTCCTCGTTCGGCAGCATGATCCAGACGGTCGGCGCCTCGTGGCTCATGACCACGATCGCACCCTCCGCCGACCAGGTCGCGCTCGTCCAGACGGCGAACGCACTGCCGTACTTCTTCCTGTCGCTCGTGGCCGGCGCGCTTGCGGACACGCGCGACCGCCGGTCGATCATGCTGGTCTCCCAGATCCTGGCGCTGCTGGCATCGGGGGCGCTCGCAATCGTGATGCTGGCCGGCGGCATCACGCCGTCGACGCTGCTCGGGCTGACCTTCCTGATCGGCTGCGGTGGCGCTGCATTCGCGCCCGCGTGGCAGGCGTCGATCGGGGACCAGGTTTCACGAACGCAGATCGCCCCGGCCGTGATGGCGAACGCGGTCGGGTTCAACCTCGCCCGCAGCCTCGGGCCGGCGATCGGCGGCGTCATCGTGGCGGCCGTCGGGGCGGCGGCGGCATTCATCATCAACGCCGTATCGTACCTGGGCATCATCGCGACACTCGTCTGGTGGCGACCCAGGCGGGTTCGCAGCGAGCTGCCGCCCGAGCCGTTAGGCACGGCGATCGCGGCCGGAGTGCGCTACGTGAGCCTGTCGCCACACCTGCTGGCCATCCTGTTGCGTTGCGTGCTGTACACGATTCCGATAGCTGCCGTGATGGCGCTGATGCCCATCGTGGCCCGCGACCTGCTTGGCGGCGGAGCCGCCACCTACGGCATCCTGCTCGGCGGCTTTGGCGTCGGCGCGATGCTGGGTGCACTCTCGAGCGCCACGCTCCGCGGCCGCTTCACCAGCGATGCGTTGCTGCGCATTCTGTCCGCGCTCGCCTGCGTGGCGATGGTCGGCATCGGCCAGAGTCGCTGGGCGGCGCTGACCTTGCTCGCGCACGTGCTGGCAGGTGCCGTGTGGACGCAGGGATTCGCGAATTTCAACATCGCCGTGCAACTCTCCTCGCCTCGCTGGGTGACGGGTCGGATGCTGGCGACCTACCAGACCATCGCGTTCGCCGGCATCGCATTGGGCAGCTGGTGGTGGGGCCAGTTCGCGAATGCCGGCGGCGTGCGCGAATCGTTGACGGTGGCCGGGGTTGCGTCGCTCCTGTCGCTGGTGGCCGCGCGCTGGCTGCCGATCGAGGTGGAGCGGCTCGGCTCGCTGGATCCGCGCGCCCGGGTCGAACTCGCACCGCCGAGCGTCGACATTCATCCGGCATCGGGTCCCATCGTCGTCGTCATCGAGCACCGCGTGCGGCCGGAGAACGCAGTCGAGTTCGTGGCCGTGATCAATGAGATCGGCCGCATCCGGCGGCGCGACGGCGCCCGCGCGTGGTCGATCAGCCAGGACATCGACACGCTGGACCGCTGGGTCGAGCGCTTCGAGTGCCCGACGTGGGTCGACTACCTGCGCTGGCGGACCCGACCGACCGAGTCGGATCAGGCCGTCCGCGCACGCCTCAATCGCCTGGTCTTCGACGAGCGGGCGAGCGTACGCCGCCTCGTCGTACGGCCGCCGGGGGCGCAGCCGCTGGGCGTGTCGCCCAAGTCAGAGCGGGATATCGACAGTGCAGAGCGCGGGGTCCATGGCCGCTGGTGAATGACGTCAGCAGGCTGCTGCCCGCGTGATGGCGCTGCGATCCTTCCGGCCCCAGGCCGACCGAACCGCCGAGTTCGACCCTAAGCAGGTTCGATGGACGAGCAGCGGAGATACCCCCTAAGGACGGGGGCGGGAGTGCCGAACAGGATCTCCCGGATGATCGCTTGCCATTTCTCGATGACGACCTCGATGTCGAAGCGGGACCGGACGCGCGCCATTGCGTTCCTGCCCATTTCGGCGCGGCGATTCTCGTCCCTGAGCAGTCCGACGACGGCCTCGGGCAGATCGCGCTCGTCATCGAACAGTATTCCGGAGACACCGCTTTCCACGATGTCGATCGGCCCACCCGCGTTCTTCGTGACGACGGGCACGCCAAGCAGTCCGAACTCCACGGCGCTGATGCAGAAGGTCTCCCCGGCGCCGGTCGGGTTGGTTACGGCCACCTTGGCCTGCCGCAGGAGCCGCCACTTGTCCGCCCCCAGAATACCGTGAAACACGATGTCCTCCCGCGGTCGCCCGTGTTCCGTCACGTACCTGGCGAACCTCCGCTCGTATCTTGGAGATGCGATGCCCAGCGGGCCGACTGCAGCGCCCTCGTCATAGAGCCGCCGGGACCCCACCACGTGCAGTCTTGCGGTGGGAACGGCCCTGGCGATATCTCCCCAATACCGGGCGAGAACGTGGAATCCTTTGCCCTTGACGAGACTGCCCATGTAGAAGACGTTGTCTTCCGTTGGCGGCTGCAGCTCGGTGGGACAGGTCCGGGTAACCGCTGCGTTGAAGATGTAGTCGGACTTGCGGAAGACGTCCTCGTCCCGAAGACGCTCGTGCTGCTCCCGGCTGACACACAGGTACCGGGCGATGCTGGGCAGCCTCGCGCACGCCTTCAGGGTCTTGCGATTCGAAAAGTTATGCGCCCAGACGAGGACTTTCTGCTGCATGGAATCGAGCAGCGCCTGGTTGGGCAGAACCTCGGACTCCCGGAGGATCACGATCTCCTCGCCCGCAGACCGGATGGCCACCGTCGCCTCCTGCATGTCCTGAACGACGACGTAGCGGATCCCAGGCGGGTGATTGCCCGCAGCGGTAACGTACATCGACACTCGATGAGTGCGGGCGAGGTGCGCTGCGACGAGGAAGAACATGTACTCGGTGCCGCCTATCCCCGGATTCCCGGCATCCACATCACGAAGGTCCGCCGAGCGGATGCGTCGTGTATCCAGGAAGAATGCGACTCGGGCCATGCCGTGATTCTTCACTGCCGTCTTGCGGCACAAGACATGCGGTCGCGACCCTTGCCGTTCAGAGAAGGCCCTTCGCCTTTGCCGCATGCGCAGCAATCGCGTCCATGAGAGGCGGCGAAAGACAGTCGTGCGGCTCGAGCTTCAATTCCTTCAGTCGTGCACGCACCGCACCCATCTGATCGGGTTTCGCCGCCCCTGATTCGATGATCGATGAGACGAATGCCGCGAACTCCGGCGCCGCCCAGCCCTTGTCCCTGGATAGCTCCACATGCACGAAGTCCAGCCCGTAGAAGGGGTGCGCCTTGTTCTCGATGCGTCCGTACATGTGCACGCCGCAGCCAGTGCAGGCGTGGCGCTGGATCGCCGCCGATGTGTCCACGACCTTGAGCTTATGGCCATTCGCCGTGACGGACAGGTTCTCTCTGGGCACGACGGCGACCACGGAGAAGGCCGCGCCCTTCGGTTTCCAGCACTTGGTGCAGCCGCAGGCATGGTTGTGGGCCACGTTACCCTTGATCGTGACGATGACCGGATCCGTGACGCAGTGGCAGGACAACGTGCCGCCGGTGAAATCCGGGTTGCCAGGTGTCACGCCGTGGTCGACGGACGGATGTATCGAGAAACTGCTCATGTGATTCTCCCCAAGGTGATTCGCGAGTGGCGCCCGCGCACATGAAACTCGCTGTTGGTGGCCACGCAACAGGTGATCAGACCGTACTGCGATTGCTGCCCGGTGTCGACTGTCAGAACGGCACGACGCTGCGGATGGATACCCCGGCTCCACCCCCTTGACCACGCCCGCCGCTCCGTCCACATTCCGCCAGGGACTCCCACAGGCGCCCACCCCCGGACGACGCGCACCACAGCTGAAGGAGACAATGCCCATGACCACCGGCACCGTTCGTCTTCACCGAGTACTGCGTGCGCCCCCCGAGCGTGTCTATCGCGCGTTCCTGGAGGCGGATGCGATGGCGAAGTGGCTTCCACCGAACGGCTTCACGGGCAGGGTCCACCATCTGGAGGCCAAGGTCGGCGGCACGTTCAGAATGTCCTTCACGAACTTCACGACGCAGCAAGGCCACGCGTTTGGCGGCGAGTATCTTGAGCTCGTCCCGAACGAACGGATCCGCTACACGGACAAGTTCGACGACCCGAACCTTCCCGGCATCATGACGACGACGGTCTCCCTCGAGGCGGTGTCGTGTGGAACAGCGTTGAGCGTGGTGCAGGACGGAATTCCGGATGTGATACCCGTCGAAGCGTGCTACCTCGGTTGGCAGGAATCCCTCGTGCTGCTCGCGAAGCTCGTCGAGGCCGAGATCCGTGAGTAATCGCGTGAGGCCAGGGTCCGTGACGTCGCCGCTCCGAACTTCATTTCATGCCGCGGCCCAATTCGATCACTGCCCTTGAGACTTCATGAAATCCCGCGGCGACGAAGTCCGGGCGTGTATCAGCGTGGGATTTTGCCCCCTGATTGGAGTCGACGAAGATGCTCCTGATGCCGAGCTGCTGTGCGCCATGGATGTCCCTGAACATGTCGTTGCCGACGTAGATCACTTCCGCCGGCGTCAGTTTCATCATCGCCAACGCCTTCTCGAACAGCCGGCCGTCCGGTTTCCGGAAACCGTAGCGCGCGGAGATGACGATCGGCTTGAAGTAGCCGGCCAGACCGACGGTTCGTATCTCCGGCAGGGCGAAGCAAGGCTGTGCGTCGGAGACGAGGGCGAGGCGACAGGCCGGTCGCAACTCGTCCAGCGTTCTCTTGACGTCCGGATAGAGTTGCAGGCGCTTGCGGGAGATCCCGCGGTAGAGTTGGGCGAGAACCCGGGCAAGCCGGCGGCGTGTTGGCGCCGAATCGACGCCTTCCTGTCTGAGCAAAGTGTTCCAGATCCCCTCGACATCGATCTCCGGATACTGCTCCGCACGCGCCTCTTTCTGCTGCGTCATGATCTGGTAGTAACGCTCACGCACGCCCCAGCGGTGCAGATTGATCCCATGGAAGGTGAGGTAATGCGCGATCGCGCGGTAGATCTCCTCCATCGACTCGTCCGTCTCGATGTCGATCAGGGTTCCATACAGATCGAAGAGGATGCCTTTAATCGTCATGTGCTCAAGCCAGGGTTTTCAACGCCTCGTCGAGCAGTCTTCCGCGATGCCCACCCGTGATCCAGTCGTTGCGCGCGATGCGCAGAAGGGTCAATCCCATGTAAAACGGAATACGCTCGGTAATCGAGCGGAAGGCGGCGTCGCGGTCCGGGAAATGACAGGCATATTCCCAGAGGAAGTGCCCGATGAAAGGCTCCGACGCCGACCGGTCGCCCGCATGCTGCATGAAGAAATGTTTGAGTTCGCCCACCACCCGCCCCAGGTCGAACGCCCGGTCCGAGCGATTCATGCGCTCGAGGTCGATTGCGATCACCCACGGCCCGTCGCCGAAGAGGACATTGGCCGGGGTCACGTCACCGTGGAGCAGTACCTGGCGGTCTTCCCACATGCAGGCTCGCGCCCGCCACCGATCCTTGCCCTGGTATAGCGCCTGCGCCCGATCCCAGCCGAGGTGCCCGCCATTGCTCAACTGCGCCATGACCCGGTCAAAGTAGGCGCACTCGGGATTGAAGTCTACCCGGCTGTCGTCCACCGTCCGGTTGTGCATTGACGCAAGAAACCAGGCGAGCCCCGCAAGCTTCTGGAAAAGAACATCCCTCGCACCGTTCCGGATGGCGTCGAGAATGAGATCTGCCAGCAGCCGGCCCTCGCAGAATTCCTCGATGAGCACACAGTTGAGCCCGTCATTGCAGCCGAGTGGGCGGGCAACGTAGTGGGGATACCCGGCAAAGCCGATGCTGCGTAGATAGGCCAGGTTGTTGTACTCAGCGTGCATGCGCCGGGACGCCGTCTCCGCGGTGCGGCCGGCAACGCCGCCGAAGAACTTCCCGATCAACCGGATCCCGCTGTATCGATCCTTGTACAGGTACACCTGGTTGG
>Ga0316605_10001710_pt1 | contig 12642 bp, 8 predicted proteins | sample OWC_soil_day20_n_FD_207666 | JGI IMG/M metagenome (GOLD analysis project Ga0316605, IMG submission 207666) | Wetland soil microbial communities from Old Woman Creek delta, Ohio, United States - OWC_soil_day20_noCT | ecosystem: Environmental > Terrestrial > Soil > Wetlands | place: USA: Ohio... | reverse complement strand
TAGATTATTACATAATTTTTACTTCAACTCCGTTTAAAAACATTCTGTCCACCAAAGGAGTACTGAATGCATACGGAATATATTCAAGTGAAGGAATCTCTCTGGTGATGATGAGGTTTGCTGTTTTCCCTTTTGCTATTGAGCCGAGCGTGTCGCTCACCCCCATTGCATAAGCTCCGTTAATTGTTGCCGCATTAATCACCTCATGAGGCGTAAGTTTCATCTTTAGGGATGCAAGAGCCATCATAAACTTCATATCGCCCGATGGTGAAGAGCCCGGGTTGTAGTTTGATGCTATGGCAACAGGCAATCCGTGGTCAATCATCTTTCTTGCCGGCGGGTATTCCATTTCGAGGAAAAATGTTGAACCGGGCAAAAGGGTTGCAATTGTATCGCTGCCCTTCAAAACATTAAACTCTTCCTCGCCTGTAAATTCAAGGTGATCTACAGATATGGCATTATATTTAACACCAACCTGCACGCCGCCGGAAAGGCTCATCTGGTTTGCATGAACTTTTGGCCTGAGCCCGTATTTCATCCCGGCATTTAAAATCCTGTCTGTATCTTCAACTGAAAAGAATCCCTTTTCTGTGAAAACATCAATGTAATCGGCCAGCTCTTCCGACGCAACAACAGGAATCATCTCATTTATTATCTCATCCACATATTCGCTCTCACGACCCTTGTATCTTGCAGGGAATGCATGTGCTCCCAGAAAGGTGGTTTTAACCGTCAGTGGCGTTGTCTCGCCTATCCGTCTGGCAACCCGAAGCATTTTAAACTCATCCTCCGGTGTTAACCCATAACCGCTTTTTATTTCAACAGCTCCCGTCCCGAAAGAGATTATTTCCTGCGCCCGGGCGAGAGTCTGCCGGTACAGTTCCTCTTCCGATGTATCGTGAAGAAGCTGCGCAGAGTTGAGGATTCCTCCTCCCCTTTTGGCTATTTCCTGATATGAGAGGCCTCTTATCTTGTCGATATATTCCATTTCGCGGCTTCCGGCATAAACCAGATGTGTATGCGAATCGCAGAATGCGGGCAGAATCATTCTTCCTTTAACATCTACTACCAAATCCGCAGATGTTTCCCCGAGTGAATCCATTTTCCCGAAATCTTCAATCCTGCCACAGTCTGTCAATAGAAAAGCATTGTCAATGCAATCCAGCTTAGACATCTCTTTCCCTGCACGCCATACATCGGGTGTGCCCTCTTCTGCCTGAACAAGTTTTTTGATGTTTATAAAGAGTGTCTTCATGGTCCGGTTTTATTAAATATAGTATTGTTCCCTGATAAAGTTAATTGAATTATGAATGTGTGTATACATCACTTCATCTTCGGAAATGAACGGAACAATTTTCCTGTAACGTGAAACGAACTCCTCCAAAACAGGAGAACTTTTCTGAGGCCGGCGGAATTCAAGAGCCTGCGCGGCATTCATCAGTTCTATTGCTAGTATTTTTTCGACATTTTCAACAACTCTGCAGCATTTTGTAGCAGCATTCGCCCCCATACTCACATGGTCCTCCTGACCCTGAGACGAGTCAATGGTATCTACACATGCAGGTGTTGCAAGCTGTTTGTTCTGGCTAACAACAGATGCCTGCGCATATTGAGGAATCATAAAACCGGAATTAAGTCCCGGCTTTGCAACAAGGAAAGAAGGCAGACCTCTTTTCCCTGATATGAGCTGATAGGTTCTTCTCTCCGAAATGCTGCCCAGCTCTGCAAGAGCAATTGAAAGCACATCAAGGGGTATTGCAAGGGGCTGGCCGTGGAAGTTACCTGCTGATACAATCATGTCCTCTTCCGGAAGTATTGTAGGGTTGTCCGTTGCGCTGTTAAGCTCTGTTACGAAAGCACGTTCGATATAATCAAGAGCATCCTTTGTGGCTCCGTGAACCTGAGGTACACAGCGGAACGAATATGGGTCCTGAACATGTGCCTTTTCTCTTTTTATAAGTTCGCTGCCATTGAGCAATTCTCTCATTGCAGCAGCAGTATCAATTTGTCCTTTATGAGGACGGATTGCGTGAACTCCCGGAGTAAACGGCTCAACCCTTCCATCAAATGCGTCAAGCGAAATTGCAGCAATCTTGTCTGCAAGGAAACTGAGTTTCTTTGCCCTGAATAAATTCCAGACGCTGTATGCAAGCATAAATTGTGTCCCATTCAGAAGAGCAAGACCTTCCTTTGAAGCAAGAGTAAGCGGCTTCCATCCGAATTTATCGTTGACCTCTTCTGCCGCATATTTTTTTCCGCTAAAATTCACATCTCCGAGTCCTAAAAGAGGAAGAGACATATTTGCAAGAGGCGCAAGGTCGCCGGAAGCGCCCAATGACCCCTGTTCATAAACAACAGGATAAACTCCGTTGTTAAACATATCGACAAGCCTTTGAACTGTCTCCGTTCTCACTCCTGAATAGCCGTATGAAAGAGACTTTATCTTCAAAAACATCATTAGCCTCACGATAATTTGCGGTACTTCTGCCCCAACTCCGCATGCATGTGAAACAACCAGGTTCCTCTGCAGCTTCGAAAGTTCGTCCACGCTCACCGTAACATTGCAAAGCGAACCAAAACCGGTTGTTATTCCATATATAGGTTCTTTGTGGTTTTGCATCTTGTTATCCAGATAATCCCTGCAATTTTTAATCCTGTCAAACAGCTCTTCGCTTAATTTGATTTTTGTGTTTTCGTTAAAAATTGGCAAAAGATCTTCCAGAGTGTGACTCTTAAGGCTTAAATGAAAATACTCCATATGACTTATACTTTAATATGTTTTTTGAAATTTTTCTACAAATATAAAACAAAAAAGGCCGTATCCTTAAAAGATACGACCTTTAATAACTAAATAAAAACTATTAATAACCTGGGTTCTGTTGTCCTGCTATAGCCGGATTCGCATCCAATTCACTTTTTGGAATCGGCAAAATTGCTTTGTAGAATGTCCTGTCTATTGAAACCGTACGGTGAGTAATTATTACCGCAGGTTTGATAAAGTCGTCATTGAAAGTGATGGTCCTGTTAAGACGAATCATATCAAAATATCTTAGACCTTCTGCAAAAAACTCTTTGCTCTTTTCATCAATAATCATATCCAGAGTTACTGTAGTTGATGTTGACGGAGCAAGAGCAGGTGCTCTCTTGCGGATTGCATTAAGATATGTGGAAGCTAATGCCTTATCCGGAGTTGGTTGACTAAAGGCAGCCTCTGCAGCAACAAGGTACATTTCAGAAAGGCGGATAACCTTTATGTTAACAGCAGAAGTTGTTCCTTTATCTCCTTTAAGGTCTACGCCTGCATATTTCAGACATGAACCGAATCTGGTTTTAGATGTTTCGTCATAATCCATAATTCCCCAGCGAACATCTGTAGGGTCTTGGTTTAACCTTGCGAGATAGTAATCACTTGCCATGAACCAGCCCATTGCGCCTGAAATTTTTGCAGTACGCAGGAGATAGTAGCCAAGAGAGCTTGTAAGAAGGTCAGCTTCCGAAGGATATACTGCCAGTTCAAAAATTGACTCCGATCCAAATTGGGTAGACCAAGATCCGACCCACTTGTCATTTGCATAGAGCGTATATTTAGGCACATTACCAACTCCTTTAATAACCATTTCGGCAGCTGCAAGAGCTTCCGGATATTTTCCCATCTCCAGGTTAACCTTTGCCTGAATAGCCTTCACAGCGTAATAGTTGATGTAACCCTTAATAGTTACAGTTCCTACAGATTTTGAAACTAAAGGTTCTGCATCTGCAAGGTCCTTCACTATTTGTGTATAAACTGCCTCCACTGTTGCTCTTGTTGGCTGAGCAGATGCATCAAGAGGTTCAAGAACAAGCGGAACGCCAAGAGATGTTTTATCCATATTGTATGGTTTGCCATACAGACGAACAAGGTCAAAATACATCAGAGCTCTTGCAGCTAATGCCTGTCCCTTATATTCGCTAAGAGCCACTGATCCTTTGCCTGCGGCTTCAATCTCTGCTATTCTTGCTACAAGGTTGTTTGCCTGAAGAATGTTGTTGTATAGCTGCGACCAAAATCCTGAATATGAGTTAGAAGATGCTGAATGGTTGAATACATAAAGAGCATCCAAGCCCCTTCCCTGTGAAGCAATAGCGAAATCGCCGCCTTTTGCATCGCCATACATTATAAAGTTCCTTCCATAATAATCCGATGATGCCATTTTCCTCATCAATCCGCTAATTGCCACTTTTGCATCGGCAACGCTTGTAATTGATGTTTCTGAAGAGGCAGAGTTGCTTGGCTTTACATCCAGGAAACCCTCACAAGATGAAAGTAGTACAATGCCCAGTACTGCGAGTAATATATTTATCTTTTTCATTGTATCACCTTTTTAAATTAGAAATTAAATTCAACTCCGAAGGTATATGTTTTGCCAAGTGGCATTTCCCATCCACGGGTACCATATGCGTTAACCTCTGGATCATACACTTTGTATGCAGCTAAAGTCCATAAGTTTGAACCATTGAAATAAACTCTGGCACTTGAGATCTTAACCTTGTTAATAATATTTTTTGGAATATTATAACCAATGGTAATATTACTAAGTCTCAGATAATCTGCCTTATGCATGTGACGACTACTTCTTTGATTTACGTCCTCCATGTCTGTTGCCAAACGCTGTGGAAGTTTTGCATCCATATGCTCAGGAGTCCATCTGTTGTCATACTGATCCTGTGACATAATCCTTTCCCAGTAGTATCCGTCATCAGATACGTCGCGGCCGGCTGCGTCATAGGTGTATCCGCCAAGTTTGTAAGTAAAGTTAAGTGCAAGAGACAAACCTTTCCAGTCCAGATTGGTATTAATACCGCCGAAAAGTTTAGGGTGTACGTTGCCGATAATTACTTCGGATGCATCCTGATATCTGTATGTTGCAGGACGGCCATCAACTGTTGTTGTTGCAGTTTTGTCGTTATTAAGGAACCATACATTTTTACCTGTCGCATCTTCAACACCTGCCCACTCAAGACCATAAAGAGCAAGAGTAGACTGGCCTTCTCTGTAGATGAATTTTGCACGTGCGTCGTCTCCTGTTGGGTCGTACCAGATAATATCCTGACCGCCGTAAAGTTTGGTTACAGTTGATTTCACATGAGATGCTGTAATGCCTAAACTCCAGTTTAAGTCCTTAGATTTAATGATATCGCCTGATAACTCAAATTCGATACCTTTATTATTTATTTCACCTACATTTTTCAATGTAGAGTAGAAACCTGTAATATTTGAGATTGGAACATCCTGAAGCAAATCCTTTGAATCTCTGTTGAAATATTCAACAGTACCACTGATTCTTTGGTCCAAAAGTCCAAATTCCAATGCTATATTAGATGTGAAGCTGGTTTCCCATGAAAGAAGAGGATCTGCAATACTGCTCACAGCGCCGCCCGGTTGTTCCATATACTTGTTTGTATAGGTAGACAATGAACGCCAGCCGTAGTTTGAAGATGGAAGGGTACCGTTTACTCCGTATGAACCTCTTAATCTAAGGTTGCTTATAAGAGAAATGTTTTTCATGAATTCCTCCTTGTCAATTCTCCATGATCCCGCAACTGAGTAGAAATTACCCCAGCGATTAGCAGGGCCCAGTTTTGAAGATCCGTCACGACGATATGAACCTGAAACATAATATTTGTTGTCATAGTTATATTCGGCACGTGACAGTAAAGAAAGCATTGCATTTCCTGAGTAGTATGCTGTTGCGTCCAGTTTACCTGCAGTAGCAACTGTATGAAGGGAGCTGTTTGGAAGGTTAGTTCCGGTAGCGCGCTGGAAATCAAATTTATTTGATTCAGCTTCCCATCCTACCAATACTCCGATATTGTGTTTTGGAGCAATTTCTTTATTAAAATTCAAGGTAGAAGACGAAACAAGTTTATTGTTGATTGAACTCATCTCAGAAACCGAGCCGCCTACGCCTGCTCCTGTGAAGTGGCTTGAACTGTAATAAAGGTGGTCATTAGTCTGAGTATTATCGTAAGACAAAATTGTCTTAAAAGTCAAACTTGGCAATATCTTAACAGTAATAGCCTCACTTGCGGAAATTCTGAGTGTATTGGAACTGTTTTCCCACTCATTGTTATAATAAAGAGGGTTATAAGCATAACTGCCATATCTTGCTGTCCAGTCTGCTCCTGTAAGGTAGTCTGTTGGCCAGTAAAGCCCCCATAACAGATTTCGTGACTGAAGGAAGTAGTTGTTTCCTGTTGCACGGCTATCGTTAAACCCGGATTTGCCACTTTTTGCAATATTGATATTAGTAGTGAAATCTACATATTTGCCCACTTTTTGAGTAAGGTTTACCCTGCCTGTGATACGATCGAAATCATTTATTACACTGCGACCCAAATCTTTTGTATATGAGAGTGAAGTGAAATAGTTTGAAGCTTCTGTTGCTCCGCTTACAGAAAGGTCATAGGACTGATAAACTGCGGTTCTGAGTAAAACACTTTCCCAGTCATAAAACTTACCTGCTCTGTCGCCACCGATTGTCAGGGATTTCACTGTATTATCGGGAGCGGTGAATGTATAACCGTGTTTGTTAAACCTCTTGTTTAGCTGAGCAAGAGCTGTGGCGCTTGCAACTGCAGGGGTTTTGCCATAAGCATAAACATCGGCATTCCAGAAGTTCTCATAATACAATTCAACTTGTTGTTCTGTGCTTGCAGCCTCATAGTTAGGGGTTGCAAAAGATGGGGTAATACCCACAGAAGCTTTAAAGTTGATGTTTGTTTTTCCCATTTTACCGCGTTTGGTTGTTATTACGATAACACCATTTGCTGCTCTTGATCCGTAAAGAGAAGAGGCTGCGGCATCTTTCAGAATAGTGACAGATTCAATATCACTTGGGTTAATTGTGCTCATAACGTTATTCGAAGTATAGTTACCCATATTCGATACGTTACCTGAAACAACAGGAACACCATCTACTACATAAAGAGGTTCGTTGGAAGCATTCATAGATCCAATACCCCTTACTCTTATTGATGATGTAGAACCTGCCTGTCCTGAATTGGCAGAAATTTGCACACCGGCAACCTTTCCATTCATGGCATTTTCAAAAGAGAGAGTAGGAACGTCTTTTATCGCATCGCTTTTAACAACGCTGGCGGCACCTGTAAAGGTTCCTTTTGTACTTGTTCCGTATGCTACAACCATAACCTCATCGAGGTTTGTAGCATCAGCTGTCATAATTACATCCACAATAGCACGGCCGTTAACAGGCACCTCTTGTGTTCTGTAGCCAATGTAGCTGATAATAAGGGTTGCATTACCCGAAACATTAGGGAGAATAAATTTCCCATCGAGGTCTGTAGTTGCACCTACACCGCTTACACCCTTAACCTGGATGGTAGCGTAAGGAACTGGAGAACCGTCATCGGAAGAGGTCACCTTACCGGTAACTCTCGTCTGAGCCATACCGATAGTGACAAGCAATACCGACAAGACAATCAAGATTGATTTCTTCATAGATTAAGTAAATTTTATTAAAGGTTTTCGCATCGAAATTAAACACTTTTTAACGAAAAACAAAAAATTGTTATGATTTCTTATTCATTTGTTAAATATTGTTATTCCAAGGGTTTTTATAAATGTTTCCGGTATATTTTCATGCAGAACCTTACAATCTGTAAGCAGAATTAGAAAAGTAGTTATATTTTATCCTTTTTATTAACTATTTTCTTTCACTATGCTCGTTTTATTGTATAAAAAAAGCTGCCGAAAAAACTTCGGCAGCCTATATTATATAAGGGAAAGATTAGTTTCTGAACGGACGTCTTTCTCCCGATCTTCCCTGAGAAGAATGACCTCCTCTTGGTCCTTCCGGTCTTGGTCTTCTTTCGGGTTCCACGTAACCTTCCGGTTTCTCTATCAGAGCCTTGCGCGAAAGTCTCATCTTGCCGCTTTTAGGATCCATCTCCAAAAGTTTAACCTCAACTTCGTCTCCAACATTCACTACATCCTCAACTTTTTCAACTTTTTTCCAGTCAAGTTCAGAAATATGGAGAAGTCCCTCTTTTCCAGGAAGAATCTGAACAAAAGCTCCAAATTCAAGAATAGATACAACCTTACCTTTATAAACCTGTCCGGCTTCCGGAACTGTTGTAATACCCTTTATCCAGTCTAAAGCTGCTGTCATGCTCTCCTGATTGTCTCCGAAGATATCGACAATACCCATACTGTCCTTTTCTGTAATAGTAATAGTAGTGCCTGTAGTCTTCTGAATCTCCTGAATAACCTTTCCACCGGTACCAATAACTGCTCCGATAAATTCCTGCGGAATTGTTATCTGAATAATTCTTGGTGTATGAGGTTTCAGCTCGGCACGAGGCTCGCTTAATGTTTTCATCATCTCGCCCATTATATGGAGGCGACCCTGGCGGGCCTGCTCGAGTGCTTTTTCAAGAATTTCATAAGACAGCCCGTCTACCTTTATATCCATTTGGGTAGCGGTTATTCCGTCAACTGTTCCTGTTACTTTAAAGTCCATATCGCCAAGGTGGTCCTCGTCGCCAAGGATGTCAGACAAAACGGCAAATTTGCTGTTGTCCGAGTTGGTGATAAGACCCATTGCAATTCCTGATACAGGTTTCTTAATCTTAATACCGGCATCCATGAGCGCAAGCGTGCCTGCACAAACTGTTGCCATTGAAGAAGAACCATTTGATTCAAGAATATCAGATACTATACGTACTGCATACGGATTTGCCTCTCCTGTTGGAATGACATATTTAAGAGCCCTGAGTGCCAGATTTCCGTGTCCGATTTCTCTGCGGCCTGTTCCTCTGTATGGTTTTGCTTCGCCTGTTGAAAACGGAGGGAAGTTATAATGGAGAACAACCTGCTCAGAACCTTCTACAAGAACTTCGTCGATTGACTTCATATCAAGTCTTGTTCCCAGCGTAACTGTTGTGAGGGACTGAGTCTCTCCGCGTGTGAAAACTGCCGACCCGTGTGTTGCAGGAAGATAATCAACTTCGCACCATATAGGCCTGATGTCTTTAGTTCCCCTGCCGTCCAAACGAACGCCGTCGTTGAGAATCATATTGCGCATTGCCTCTTTTTCCACATCGTGATAGTAACGGCCTACCATAGATTTTTTGGCTGCTGCATCTTCTTCGGAAAGAGTTGCAATAAATTCTGCCTTAAGGGCCTCGAATGCATCTGTTCTTTCTTGTTTAGAGCTTGGCGATTTTGCGATAGTGTAGCATTTGTCATAGCAATACTTAGAAACAGCTGCACGAAGTTCTTCGTCCTGAGTTTCGTGACAATATGCCCTTTTTTGAACCTTGCCAACTTCTTCCATGAGCTCCATTTGAGCCTTGCAATGTTTCTTTATCTCTTCGTGGGCAAACTTAATGGCTTCGAGCATATCTGCTTCGGCAACCTCTTTCATTTCGCCCTCAACCATCATAATGTTATCTAAGGTTGCAGCAACCATAATGTCAATGTCTGCTTTTTCAAGCTGAGTGAAAGACGGGTTAATCATAAATTTTCCGTCAATTCTTGCAACTCTTACTTCGGAAATAGGGCCATTGAATGGTATATCGCTCACAGCCAGAGCAGCAGAAGCAGCAAGCCCTGCAAGTGCATCCGGCATAATCTCTTTTTCAGCAGAGATAAGGTTAACTGTTACGAAAACTTCTGCGTGGAAGTCATCCGGGAAAAGTGGGCGAAGAGCCCTGTCTATAAGGCGGGAAACAAGAATTTCCGAGTCATTGGCACGACCTTCTCTTTTAAGAAAACCTCCGGGATATCTTCCTGCCGATGCATACTTTTCTTTGTATTCAACAGAAAGAGGCATAAAGTCTACGTCTTCCTTTGCATCTTTCGCACAGGTAACGGTTGCCAGAAGCATTGTGTTACCCATCTTCAAAACTACAGAGCCATCTGCCTGTTTTGCCAGTTTGCCTGTTTCGATCTCAATTGTTCTGCCATCGTTTAAAGTGATGGTCTTCTTTACAATATTCATATAATATTTTTACAACCCGGCTCTCCCTCTGAGAGTTTATTATTAATACATACAGCTACCCACACTGTCCCGGGTCGTTTTGGAAAACAGAGTGAGTATAATTTTGATACAAATCTAATCAGATTATTGGAAATTTTAAGATAAAATAAAAGGGTGTCCGGCGGACACCCTCATTTATTCTTTATTTACGAAGGTTAAGAGCCTTCACTATGTTTCTGTATCTCTCGATGTCGTTTGCTTTCAGATAATCTAAAAGGCGACGTCTCTTACCAACCAGTTTAAGTAAAGATCTCTGAGTAGAGTAATCTTTTTTATTAATTTTTAAGTGGCTTGTAAGGTGAGCGATACGGTATGAAAATAAAGCTACCTGGCTCTCTGGAGCTCCGGTATCTGCATTAGACTTTCCGTATTGTCCGAAAATCTCTTGCTTTTTTTCTGCTGATAAATAAGTTGACATTTTTAAGCAATTGACGTTAATATTTCCCCAAAATTGGGCTGCAAAGATAAACAATATTTTCCATGAGGCAACTATTTTAGTAATTTTGTATCATAATTTTATAAATGATGATAACTTTCAATAACGCAGCAGAGATTGTTTTGTCCAACAGCCTTAAAAGTGAAGGGGAATTTATACCGCTTTCGGAGGCGCTTGGCAGAGTTCTGGCGCAGCCTGTTTATGCCGACAGGGATATGCCTCCCTTTGACAAATCGGCCGTTGACGGTTATGCATGCAAGGCAGCTGATATTGTAGGTGAGCTTAAGCTTCTGGAGAATATTGCTGCAGGATTTAAACCCGGGAAAACCGTTACTGCCGGATGTTGTTCAAAAATAATGACCGGGGCAATGCTGCCGGAAGGTGCCGACACTATTATAATGGTAGAAGAGTGTGAAGATAGCGGAACCTCCGTCAGATTCAACGGGAAAAGTTTAAAATCCAATATCTGTTATAAAGGAGAGGATATCCGCGAAGGAGACAAAGTGCTGGAAACAGGGACATTTATTAAGCCGGAACAAATTGCAATACTTGCTTCATTTGGCGTTACAAATGTTTTTGTGGCAAAACTAAAAAAGATAGGAATACTCTCAACGGGAGATGAAATTGTTGAACCTGATGCAATCCCCACACTAGTTCAGATAAGAAACTCCAACGGATGGCAATTAAGGGCACAGGCATTAAGGGCGGGAGCAATTGTTAATTATTACGGCATTGCTTCCGACAGCGAGAGCAGCCTGAGAGAAAAGCTGGGAAAAGCACTTAATGATAATGATATAGTCATTTTATCGGGGGGCGTGTCTATGGGCGATTTTGACTTTGTCCCTGCTGTTCTTGACGAATTTGGATTAAAGACTCTTTTTAATAAGGTTGCTGTTCAACCCGGGAAGCCAAGCACATTTGCTGTAAAATACTCTCAGGACGGAAGTGCAAAAAAAGTTGTATTCGCACTCCCCGGCAATCCGGTTTCGTGCTTTGTACAATTTGAACTGCTAATAAAACCGTTTCTGTTTAAATCTATGGGAGGAGTGGCGCCGGGACTTAAGGCGGATTTGCCTTTTAAGAGTGATTACAGCAGGAAGCATACAGAAAGACTTGCTCTGATACCTGTAAAAATTGATTCCGATGGTAGCTTCTCGCCCGTAAAATACAATGGATCTGCACACATAACTGCACTCAACGGAGCAAACGGAATTGCAGAAATCCCTCTCGGAGCAGGCAATTTTGCCGCAGGAGAGAAGGTAAAAGTATATATTCTGCCATAATGGAGAGGATATATGACCACCCGGGCATTGGCCGGATAGTAATTAAAAAGAGGATTTCCTCCAGAAATATAAGGCTCACGGTCCATCCGCAAAAAGGGATAAACATTTCTATCCCCTGGCTCACTCGTTACTCTGTTGCAGAAAAATTTGTTGAAGAAAAGAAAGAGTGGATACTTGAGAGTATGATCCGTCAGAAATCAAAGGCCGAAAAGAGAAAATTCCTGTTCGGACCCGCACACCCCTTAAAGATAATTACAGGTGAAATTATTTTCGAAGAGAAAGAATCCTCAGCCTATGCCGGCGATAAGAAAATAACAATAAAAAGAGGACCTTCGGGAAAGATTATTGCCTACCCCGCGAACACCCCTTCAGAGCCCATAATTGATGCAGTAATAGCTTTGCTTCGTAAAGAGGCGAAAGATTATCTTCCCGGGAGGGCGGAATATCTTGCAGCAAAACACGGTTTTCATTTCAGCAGAATCTTTCTCAAAAACAACCGTAGCAACTGGGGAAGCTGTTCACGGCAGAACAATATAAATCTTAACGTTCATCTTATGAGGCTGGACAGCAATCTTGCCGATTTTGTGATTCTTCATGAACTCTGCCACCTCAAACACAAAAACCACGGAAGAGATTTCCACTACCTGCTCAATAACCTCTGCGGCGGGCAGGAAAAAGAATTCAATCGTCAGCTTCGCAAAGAACGGCCGGTACTTTCTTAAGGCGCGACGCAGGAGGACGCACAAGCCCGCACAAAAAACGAGACCAACCTTTTGGGTCAGCCTCGCTTTGTTGAAGTTTCGGTTAAGAAATGGGTTCTACCTATTTTGTAAGATTGCTGATACTAACAAAAAGAGCATCAACACCTTTCAGCAAATCCTGA
>Ga0316605_10001706_pt1 | contig 12652 bp, 9 predicted proteins | sample OWC_soil_day20_n_FD_207666 | JGI IMG/M metagenome (GOLD analysis project Ga0316605, IMG submission 207666) | Wetland soil microbial communities from Old Woman Creek delta, Ohio, United States - OWC_soil_day20_noCT | ecosystem: Environmental > Terrestrial > Soil > Wetlands | place: USA: Ohio... | reverse complement strand
CCGATTGCTCGAGCAGCCAGCTGCGCATCTTCTCGATCTTGTCGAGCGGCATCTGGGTCGCCTTCGCGAGCTCCTCGCTGGTCGGCTGGCGCCCGAGCTGGCCGGTGAGCTGGCGGCGCGCCTTGGTGAGGCGGTGCTGCGCGTCGATCATGTGGACCGGCAGCCGAACCTCGCGCCCCTTGTCGGCGAGCGCGCGGCTGATCGCGTGTCGGATCCACCAGCTGGCGTAGGTCGAGAATCGGAAGCCGCGGCGGTAGTCGTAGCGCTCCACGGCCTTGATGAGCCCCAGGTTGCCTTCCTGGATCAGGTCGGCAAGTGCCATGCGGCCATGGTTGAACCGGCGGGCAATGCTGACCACCAGCCGGAGGTTGGCCTTGACGAAGTCGTTCCGCGCGTCGGCGGCGGCACGGTTAGCGGCGTGCACGCGGCGCATCCAGTCCGTCCGGGCACGCTCGCGACCGAGCACGCCGACGGTGTTGCCACGCGTCCCGATCCCGAGCGTGATCCGGGCGATCGTGCAGAGCGCGGCATCGATGAACACGTGATCGACGTCGTCGGCGCGCAGGCGACGGGCGCAACGCGCGACGAGTTTGCCCCATGACTTCACATCCGGATCATCGGCGGCTGCCTTGCGGAGCGAACGTGCCTCGACTGGGAGTTGCTCGATGACAAGCTCGAGCGCCGACATCACGTGTTCGATCGCGGGTGCATGCGCGAGCACGGCTTCCCACAGCATGATCTCGAGCGTCTCGATCTCGCGTGCCGAAGTGAACTCCTCCTCGGGACGCAGGACGTCGAGCACCGCCATGTCACGGAAGTACATCGACAGGTACGTGCCGCTGTCGGGCCGGACCTTCTTCTCGACGACCTGGTCCGGGCGACCTTCGTCCGCGGGCGCGTCCTCGGAGACCTCCACCTCATCACCGGCGATCGCCTCGGGATCGACCTCGGATTCCGCATCGGCATCACGACCGGACTTGCTGCGCTTTGCCGCCTTGGCGGACAGCCGCGCCGCGCGGCCCTGGCGAGGATCCGCCACCTTTGCCGCTGCCCGGCGTTGATCTGCCCGCTCGGCCCCGAACTTCGTCGCGATGGCTGCCATCTCCAATGCCCTCTTCCGCGCTCGGCTGCGCTATCGGATGAGACGCGCGAGCGAGCCAAATGTTTTGGCATCTCGAGGCGACTCTTGAAAGATTGGCCAACGAGGCCCGGTCACGATTCAAGACCTCCGAGCCCTCCGGCTTATTCCACGGCAACCAACCCCTACCAGGGGTAAGGGTTGTGGGCTCCGACACAAGGACTGCCCGATCTTGCCGGCTCAGCCGGCGGAGGTCGTGGCAGCTTCCTTGCGCTCGGCTAGGACAATGATGTGACGCGATTGGTTGCCGAAAAAGCGACCGCGCGTGTGATAGCCGCCAGACACTTCGAGGACCCGGAACCCTGCGGCGTGCATGAGCTTGCCTACTTCATGCAGGGAGTAGGCCCGCACCGAGATCTCTTGCTCGAGCTGACGTCCATCGTCAAAGACAACCGAGCGGTTTACTTGGATCCGGGACGAGAAGTAGTTGAGGTCGACTTCTTCGAGCACGACGCAGCCATCGCCCTCCCACCAGACCCTCGTCGGCAGATCGGCGATCAAGTAGTCGCGGTTGAGGATCTCGATCATCACCCGGCCACCGGGCTTCAGCGCACGGGCGATGTTCGCCACGGCCTTCTTGTTCATCTCGTCATCGAAGTAGCCGAAAGTGGAGAACAAGCAGTACGCGCCGTCGAACTGACCTTCGAAGTCGAGCTCCCGCATGTCGCCGCGGATGAAGTTGATCTGAAGGCCTCGGCGATGCGCCTCCTCGCCTCCTCGCACGAGCAGCGGCGTCGACAGATCGAGCCCGACGACATGGAACCCGCGCGCGGCGAGCTCCATCGCGTGGCGGCCGTAGCCGCACCCGACGTCGAGCACCTGCGCGCCGGCGGTGAGTCCCATCGCGTCGATCACAAACTCGGCCTCGGCCTGGGTCGCCTGCGGGGTCAAGAACGGCAGTGTTCGGAGATAGTCCTCGTCGAACAGATCGGCGAACCACGGCTTGCCGCGGGCATTGAGCTTGCCATCTTGGGTCGACGCACGCCCCACGACGGGCCCTGGCTTGTCCTTGGCGTCCTTCTTCACCGTTGGGGCGGGCGGCGGGGTCGGAGGCGTCTTGTGAGCCGGAGGAGGAGGAGGAGGATGCGGCGGCTGGATCGCGGGGCTGGAGGCGACGGGCTGGGCGCTGGACGGTGGCACCGACGCGGGTCGGACGCGCTTGGCGTCCGTCGACGCGGGAGGCTGCCCCGGAGGGGGCGCCTTGACCTCGAGCGGGTTCGGCTTGCTCGCATCCTCGTCGATGCTGACCTCGATCTCGCCCGAGCCATCCGCGGCGCGCTCCGACAGCTCCTGGATATCGATCTCGGGCACCGACAGAGGCTCTTCGACGTTCTTGTCGCCTTCGAAATCGAGCACCGTCAGCGGCATGGTCTTGTTCGAGACCGAGTCTGCTTGCTTGGTCGGCACCGGCACCGCCGACGGTGTGGGCGGTTTCGGGGGCGGTGCTTGGGTGGTTGCCGGCTTCTCGATCACCGGCAGCGAAGCGTGCACCGGGGCTGGCGCTATGGAGGCGGCGCGCACCGCCTCGCGGACCTCCTCGAGATCCTCGTCGGTGAGAGCGACCGTCTGCAGGCGCTCCTTGCGCACACGCACCGGTCGCGCAGCCGGCTCGGCGGCGACGCTCACCGTCGGCTCGGTGGTGTCGATCGGCACATCGAGCGTGCTGATGCCGTCGAGCCCACCCATGTCGACGTCGACCTCGACGTCGGCGCGATCGGTCGTCATTCGCGACTTTGCACCCACTGTGCCGTCGACCTTGTCGACGACGACGTCGTCGTCGTCCTCGTCCTCGTCCTCGTCGTAGTTGCGATCCTTGAACCGGGCCTCGAGCGAGCCCGACATACCAGGCAGCCCCGGATCGGTGGCCGTGATCGACGAGCTCGGCTCGTCAATCCCGAGCGCCTCGAGGTCGACCGCGCTCATCTCACGGGTCTTGGTCTCGAAGTCGGACTGCTCGCCAGGGGAGCTCGCCGGCTCGATCACCGTCGACATCAGCGAGTTGAAGGCGTCGGGCTGGACTTCGACGACCTTGCCGCTCGGGGCATCCATGGCGACCCGCGGGATCGGCTCGGAGGCGTCGTTCGTGAAGCTATAGGCGATCGACATCGCGAGCGACGGATCCTCGGGAACCGGCGCGACGACCGGGGGATTGGCCCTGCGCGGCACGTTGTCCGACGGCACACGTAGGCCACCGCCGCGACGACGTCTCCGCCGGCGTTCGGCCGTCGTCATCCCGACTTCGATGTCGGCCTGGGAGTCGTCGTCGCGCTTGCTCACGCGGACCTCCCGATGCCGGCACCAAAACATACGGCCTCACCTACCTCGAGTGGATCGAGCGCCGCGTGACCCGGCTCGAACACGAGCACGACCGTCGAGCCGAGGCGGAACGCGCCGAGCTCTGCCCCGCGCTCGACCGGAACGTCATGCAACTCGACTCGACGGCGTTCGCCGGCTGTCCGGAACGACGCGCTATCGGGACCGTGAGTGAGCGTGATGTTGCCGACGCCGGCCGCGCCGACCATGACGACTGCGATACGGCCTTGCGCTGAATTCAGTTCGATAACGACCCGCTCATTGCGCGCGAGGAGTGCGTCACGTCGCGCCGCGACGCGCGGATTGACCGGCCACAGCGAGCCCGGCAGGTAGTCGTAGCCGACGAGGTGTCCAGCCACCGGTGCATGGACCCGATGGTAGTCGCGGGGGGACAGATAGATGGTCACGTACTCGCCGCCCAGGAGGCGCGTCGCGAGCACGTCGTTCGCAACCAGCTCGGCGAGCGAATAGGTTCGTCCCTTGGCCTGGACGAGCGCGCCGTCGCGGACGGTCCCCCGGGCGGCGATCACCCCATCGCACGGTGCGATGATCGCGCCGCCAGCGACGTCGAGCGTACGCGCACCCTCCCGTAGCTTGCGGGCGAAGAAGTCGCCAAGCGATGGATAGGCCGCGAGCTCGAGCTCCGCTTCCTCGAGGTTTGCGCCGACTGCGCGCGCAAATGCGCGATACGCCAGCGGCCGCAGTCGCGTTGGCAGCGCACGACTCGCGAGTCGAGAGATCAAGGCAGAGTACGCAGCGCCTGGCCGAACAATCGATCGCCCAAGACGTGATCGACCGCCATGTTCTTGATCAGCGGTGGGTCCTGGCTTGCTGAAATCCACGCGAGGTACTCGGCGTCCCCCAGAACCGTGGCCCGCTAGTAGATGGCCACGAGCCCGAATACTCTGATTCTGCCAGGGGGCGCGCCGAGTTACAAGCGCGCCAGGTCCACCGCGGAGGGGTCGCGGCGTCGGACCACATCTCCCTTCATCCGGTCCCCCCGCGAGGGGCACCCTGGTCCCAGGGTAACAACGATCCTGGCTTCGCTGCGGACCGTCGTCGATCGCTCCGGCTCGGGCCCCCAGATCCGGAGGTCAGATCGCGTCTTCGCCGGTCTCCCCGGTGCGGATCCGGATCACCTCGTCGACCGGCGTGATGAAGATCTTGCCATCGCCGATCTTGCCAGTGCGGGCGGCCTCCGTGATGACGTTGACGACCTGCTGGACGCTCTCGGTCGGCACGATGATCTCGAGCTTCACCTTCGGTACGAAGTCCACGACATACGCAGACCCTCGGTAGACTTCTTTCTTCCCGCCGGTCCGCCCAAACCCTTTCACTTCGGTGACCGTCATCCCGTGCACGCCGATCTCGGCGAGGCGCTCCTTCACCTCGTCCAGCTTGAACGGCTTGATGATGGCCTCGACCTTCTTCATGGAAGATCGATAGCCCAGGTCTTGTTTCCGGCGCGTTTCGCCGCCGGAAACAGATCGCTGAACAAAAAAAGCTGCGCTATTCCCGCATCTTGCCGATGAACGACTCGATCCGCTTCAAGCGATCGGCGGGCGAGGCCTTGTCGAACTGGACGTACGTCATGAGATCGGTGAAGTCCTTCTCGAGCCGGCCGCCATTCTTCTCGCGGTACTCGCGGTAGAGGCGCTGCGCCTGCATGAACTTGTTGGTCACGGCGTCGAGGGTCGCCGTTTCGACCTTGGGTGGGATCGGCTCGCCAGACCCGGCCTGTGGGCGCGGACGCGGACGGTGCGGCCTCGTCGGATCCTTCGCGCTCCCCGACCCCACGGGCTCAGGGTGCATCGTGTTCTCGATCGCAGAACCCGCGCCGACCTCGACGGGCTTGGGCTTGACGTCGAGTGGATCGATCGGCACGACCGTGATCACGTCCTTCCTCGGAGGAGGTGGAACGGAGGCGGCGACCTGCTCGTTCGAAGTCCCGCCGCCGCGGATCGCGAAGACGACCACGACAACCAGCAAGATGACCAGGATGGCGATGATCGCGAAGTAGACGCCGCGGCGCTCCGGTTTCACGAGCGTACGCACGGAGTTGCCCGTACCGTCCGCCAGCGCGGACAAGCTCGAGAGATCTCCATGCGGCATCGACGAGGTCGGCGGCGAGACGGTATCGAGTGCGGGCGACGAATGGACCGCCGGCTGCGGCCCCGACAACCGGGCGCGTACGGCCGCGGAGGCCCGGGCAGATTGGACGATCTCGGCAGGCGCCGGCTGCGGAAGCTGGGCGAGCGCGAACGACACCGTCGAGATCGTCTGGGTGTGGAACGCCTCCTGAAAATCGGACAGATGCGCGTTCGCGATCCGATCGTGGAGCTCGCGCTGCGCGGTCATCTCCTCGCTGAACGCCTCACGCATGAACGAGCCGAGCTGGTCCGTCGAGATCGTCGGGTTGACGGCGACCAGCGCCTGCTGGATCGCGTCCCGGAACTCTGCTGCCGACTGATAGCGGTCTTCGGCCCTGGGCTGTAGCGCCGTGGCGACGAGATCGTCGTAGGGCGCCAGGATCGGATCAATCTCCGAGGGCAGAGGGTGCTCGCCGCGAGCGACCTTCTTTGCGAGCGCCCGATAATCCGGCTCGGGGCCTGCCTCATAGAGCCGCTGGCCGGTGAGCACCTCGTACAGCACGACCCCGGCGGCGTAGATATCCGTGCGGTGATCGACGACGCCCCCGCGGATCAGCTGCTCGGGGGCCATGTAGCCGAACTTGCCAAAGCCCATCTTCGGATCGGTGGCCGTGCCGCGCATCACGCTCTTCGCGATCCCGAAGTCGATGACCTTGGTCTCGCCCTCGAACGAGACGAGCACGTTCGGCGGAGAGATGTCGCAGTGGACGAGGTTCATCGCCGAGCCGTCGGAGGTCGTGCGTCGGTGGGCGTACGCGAGCCCGTTCGCGAGCTCACGACCGATGAACAGCGCAAGATCGACGGGTAGCCGCTGCTTGCGGTGCCCCAGCAGGGCGAGCGTCCTTCGCAGATCGCGACCTTCGACGTACTCGAGTGCGAGGAAGTATTCGTCGCCCACGCGACCGACTTCGAAGACCTGGGCGACGTTGACGTGCTGGAGCTTGATCGCGACCTGAGCCTCGTCGACGAACCGCGAGATGAACTGGTCGTCCGCCGCGAGGTGCGGGAGGACCTTCTTGATCACCGCGAGCTTCTCGAACCCGGCGAGCCCGTGCTTGGCGAGGAAGATCTCGCCCATGCCGCCGCGCGACAGCCGCTGGACAAGCAGGTACCTGCCGAATACCTGAGGCAGGCTCGGATCTTGTCGGCCGAATGGGCCGCTCTGCGGAGCCTTGTCGCTCGTCGTTGCCAACCCGGAGAATCCTAACTTCCCGCCCTCGCACGCAGCGGTGATGGGTGCATTCGTACAACGATCGGATGGGTTCCCCAAGCGATACGTTTGGCTGTGGAGAAGTCGTGGTGATCCAAGTGGTTGTATGCGTGGGTGTGGGTCTGCTAGGTTCGGCCGAACGATGCGAAGGTGCAACATCGCCGTAGCCTGCATGCTCGGCGCCTGCACGAGCCAAGGCACGTTCGACCTCGTCCTGACGCTGCCGACGGCGCCTGAGCTTCGGCCCGCCGGGATGACCACCGTGACCGTGGTGCTGACCTCGGGCGAGGACTCGCCGGTCGCGACCACGAGCGTGCTCGATGAGAACAACTCGTTTTCGGCAGGAGATCTCGGGATCGCACAGGACGTGCGGATCGAGGTCCAGCTCCGAGATGTCTCGAACCGGTTGGTCGGCCTGGGTGAGGCCGCCGACCTGGTCGATATTGCCGCCGGCGAGGCGACCACGGTGTCGATCCCGGTCCGCCGGCCGTTCGTCTACGCGAGTAGCGGCACGGCGCTGTTCTCGTTCGATCCGACGCTGGATCCTACCGACAGCAAGTTTCAAGGCCAGCTCACCGGGGTGACCGCGCCGCAGGTCGTGGTGTCAGTCGGTGGTGACCGGCTCGCGATCATCTCGACGTCGCAGCTCAGCGTGCTCGCCACCGGTACCAACCGGCTCGTGGGCACGCCGATCGCGCTGCCCGGGGTCACACGTGACGCGGCCGCGGTGCCCGGGACGCGCCAGGTCGCGATCGCGCACGACAAGGGGATCGCGATCGTCGACATCGACACCGGCCAGGTCACGAACGCAGCGGTCGGGCCTGTCGATCGAGTCACCGTCGGGCCCGCTCCCGATGGCAGGCTGCTCGCGTACGGCCTGGTCGGCCGGGTGGAGCCGAAGGTCAACCCGCTCCAGACGTGCGACGGGACGTCGTCCATCGTGACCATCGATGTCGCCGCACCGGCCGCCGTGACTCCGAAGCCGCTGCCGCAGGCGGTCTCGGATCTCGCGGCGTCGCCCGAGAGCACCGAGTTGTTCGCGACACTTCCCTGCATGAGCAAGGTGGTCAAGGTCCAGGGGGATATCGAAGGCCCGAACCTGACGTTCATGGACTTCGCGCCACTGGAGCGCGCGGCAGTGCTCGCCGTGGCCGGCGGGCGGGTGTGGGCCGCCGGGACCCATGCCTCGCTGCCGAGCTGCTCGGACCAGCTCGGCAATGAGGTGCCATGTCAGCCCAGCTCGCCGACGAGCTGTCCGCCGACGGGGCCGTCGAATAACTCGGTCGTCTACGTCACGGAAGGCGCACACCTGATCGTGCAGTCGATCCCGCTCGCCGGCGGCACCGCGATCACACTCGACCTCCCGGGCCGTCGCGAGACGGTGTTCGACGAGGATGATCCCGCGAAGCAGCATGCGCAGGTGTTGCGCGCGTTCGGGACGGTGCCGCTCGATCTCGTCGCGCTGCCCGGCGGCCAGTATGTCGGGCTCGTGACGACGAGCAACTACTACATCGAACAGCTCAGCCAGGGCACGAACATCATCCTGCCCTGCCTCGATGCGACGACCTCCGACTGGCTGCTGCTCGACCTCGCGAGCTCTTCGATCGCGCAGCGTGTCCGCACGTCGTGTGAGCTCACCGTCGGACCTGCGAACGACTTTCCGAACTGGAAGTGCGATGCGCCGCCACCCGGTGAGCTGTCGTTGTTCGACTATGTGCCGGTCTCGGTCGGCGCGCTGTTCGGGGCGCGGTGATGAAACGCGCGCTTGCGTGTACGGTGCTCGCGTGTGCCGCCGTGACGGCGACGGCCTCGATCGCGCAGGCTGATCCGAACCCGAAGCGCAAGGTCGCGGTGCTCGAGTACCGGGCCGCCTCATCGGGGCTCCCGGGCATCGCCGCGCGGATCACCGCGGCGCTCGCCAAGCAGACCTCGCTTGGCGTGCTCGGCCCCGATCAGACGCGCGCGGTGTACGGCGACAACATCGATCAGGTGCTCGTGAAGTGCGCCGGCGAGGCCGATTGCGTCGCCCAGATCGGACAGAAGGTCGGCGCGGTCGAGGTGATCCTCGTCGGAGTCAGTGAGCTCGGGGACGTGATCCTGACGATGCAGCGCATCGACGTCTCGAGCCGCTCGGTCCGTGGCCGGGTTGCGGACTCGCTCGCGGCTGGCTCACAACCGACCGACGGCCAGCTCGATCAATACCTGACACGCCTGTTGCCTCCGGGTGACTTCCTGCGGTTCGGCGTGATCGACATCGTCGCGAGCGAGGCCGGCGCGGCGGTCACGGTCGGCGGTGAGCAGCGTGGCGTCACGCCGATCAAGGCGCTCACCCTCCGCGCGCCGGCAAGCTACGAGATCCGGGTCGAGAAGACCGGGTTCGTGCCGTTCACGACGCAAGTCGCGCTTCCGCCAGATGGCGAGCTCCGGGTCCGTGCGCAGCTCCAGCGCCCGGGCAAGAGCTCCTGGTACACGCGGTGGTACGTGCTCGCAGGGATGGGCCTGGTCGTGGCGGGCGCGACCGGCGGCGCGATCTACTACACGACCAACGATAGCAATCGCGTGAAGTTCAACGGTCAGATTCGTTGAACTTGCAGACCATCACGAGCGCGTCCTCGTTGTTGTCCTGGTAGTAGCGCGGCCGGACGCTGACCCCGCGGAAGCCTGCGCGCTGGTAGAGCGCGATCGCCGGGTGGTTACCGCGGCGGACCTCGAGAGTCGCCATCACGCACCCGCCTCGCCTGCCCTCGTCGAGCGCGTGCGCGAGCAACTGGCCGCCGATGCCGGCGCGGCGGCGATCGGGATGGGTCGCGATCGCGAGGATGTGCACCTCGTCGATCACCACCCAGAAGTTGCAGAACGCGATCACCGCGGGATCTCGGACGACCACGAGCCGCGCATGCTCGCGGGTCAGCTCGGCCTCGAAGGTCGATCGGGCCCAGGGCTGAGGGAACGAGTGGCGCTCGATCTCGTCGATCGCGTCCAGATCGCGCTCGCCTGCCGGCTCGATGATCATCTGGGGTCCAGGGGCGCTACGGCTTGGGGGCGACCACCTGCAGGAGGGCGCGCCACAGGCCATCGATGTTGTCACGCGAGTGGGTCGAGACCGCGAATGGATCGCGACGCAGCCCGAGCAACTTCTTCTGCCGCATCACCTCGAGCGTGCGCTTGTTCTTCGGCAGCTTGTCGGACTTCGTGAGCGCCACGACGATCGGGGTCGATCGCTCGGCGAGCCACGGCACGAAGTCGAGCTCCTCCTCCTCGGCACCGCGGCGGATATCGATCAGCAGGAGGACGCCGGCGAGGGTGGCCCGACTCGACAGGTAGGCCTCGATCAGCGGCCGCCAGCTCTCGCGCATCGCCTGGCTGACCTCGGCGTAGCCGTACCCCGGAAGGTCCACGAGGTGGAACTTCGGGCTGGTCTCGACCTCGAACCAGTTGACGAGCCGCGTGCGGCCCGGTGTGCGCGAGGTACGGGCAAGCCTGTCCTGGCCGACCAGCGCGTTGATGAGGCTCGACTTGCCGACGTTCGAGCGCCCGACCACGGCCAGCTCGGGGAGCGTCGGCGCGGGGAACTCGTCCGGCTTGGACGCCGAGGTAACGAAGTGTGTAGGAACCTTCATGGCTTGCTCGGCTTCACTGGATGGACGGGGACGTCGGGATCGAACAGCTTGCCACGACTCGTGCGGGCATGGCACTGCGCGCAGATGGCAGCGCGAGATCTGGGCGTGGCGAGATCCGCGAGCCCGAGGGCGCGTGCGACGACGACATTGCGCATGACGTCGTCCTCGGCGTAGGCCGCACCCGCGCCGTGGCACGACTCGCAACCGACCTCGATCGCGATTGCCGGTCCCGCAGGAGCGTCACCTGTTGCGTGACAGGCCAGGCAACGTGACTCGGGACGTGGCGGCAGCCGGCGCTGCGTGGTCGCATGGGGTGTCGCCTGCCACGACCCGAGCTCGGCCGGGTGACAGCGGCCGCACGCCGCGCTCCCGGTCCAGTCACGGCCGGCCCCGAACGCGCTCCAGCTCGCGACCAGGATGGGCCCGACGAGCGCACCGCTCGCGACCACCGCGAGACACCAGTGAGGGCACAACCGCATCGCTGGCACCCTACCCCGGCACGCGGGGCCCGTGGTACGGAACCACCGTGACGGTGCACGTGATCGGGCTGACCGGTGGCATCGCCTCGGGCAAGAGCACGGTCGCGCGGCTGCTCTCCGAGCGAGGCGCCGCGATCGTCGATGCGGATCAGCTCGCACGCCGGGTCGTCGAGCCGGGCCAACCGGCGCTCGCGGAGCTCATCGCGCGGTTCGGGGCAGCGATCCTTACGCCCGAAGGTGAGCTCGACCGCAAGCGCCTGGGGGCGATCGCGTTCGCCGATCCGGCAGCGCGCACCGACCTCGGCCAGATCACGCATCCGCGGATCGCTGCCGCGAGCGCCAGCGCCATCGCGGAATGGGCCGATGCCGGCGCGAACGTCGTGTTCTACGAGGCCGCGCTGCTGGTCGAGAATCGCGCGCACCGCGGGCTCGCCGGCCTGGTCGTGGTGGCGGCGAACCCCGAGGTCCAGCTCCAGCGGCTGATGGTCCGCGACGGTCTCACGTTCGAAGAAGCGACTGCACGCATCCGCTCCCAGGCCTCACTCGATGCCAAGCTGGCCGCCGCGACCTGGGTCATCCACAACGATGCCGGTGAGGACGAGCTCGCCCGCGAGGTCGACCGAGTCGTCGGCGAGATCGAGGCGCGGTTCGGAACGATCCGGGTGCCGAAAGTCCCGCGCAGCACCGTGAGCGGTCGGACGCCGCGGCAAGCGCGCGACGTGGCCCTCGTCACCGGGTTCCCGGCGTTCACCGCGCGGCGCATGATCGCGAAGTTGCTCGCGGCCGAACCGGCGGAGCAGACGAGCAAGATCTACGTGCTCGCCCAGCCGAAGTTCGCCGCGGATGCCGAGCGCCTGCTCGCGACCCTCCCCGGCCGCGAGCGTGCCGAAGTCCTCGTCGGCGACGTCTGCGATATGGACCTCGGGCTGTCGAGCGTCGAGTACCGGGCGCTGTCGAAAGAGCTGACCTGGATCCATCACCTCGCCGGCATCTACTTCATGGGTATCGACGAGACCACCGCGCGGCGGGTCAACGTCAGCGGCACACGCACGGTGCTCGATCTCGCGCGAGACGCTGCACGGCTGCAGCGGGTCGTCCACTGGTCGACCGCGATGGTATCGGGCGACCGCAAGGGCACGTTCTACGAGGAGGACCTCGAGGCCGGGCAGAAGTTCCACAACGGCTACGAGCGCACGAAGTACGAGGCCGAGAAGCTCGTGCGCGCCGCGATGCGCCGCCTCCCGATCACCGTGCTGCGGCCGGGGATCATCGTCGGCGACAGCAAGACCGGCGAGATCGACAAGCTCGACGGGCCCTACTACCTGATGGCGACGAACGCGTCGGGCCTACGCCTGCCACTGCTCGGCCGAGGCGACGCGCCGCTGCACCTCGTGCCGATCGACTACGTCATCGATGCGGCGTGGCACATCGGGCGCGCCGAGACCGCCGCCGGCAAGACGTTTCACATCGTCGACCCCTCGCCCCTCACCGCACGCCAGGTGTTCGACGGGGTGGCCGAGCATGCAAACACCGAGAAGCCACGAGGCCACATCCCACGGCCGCTCGCACGAGCGGTGTTGCGAACCCCCGGCCTGGCACGGCTCGGCCGCGGCCCGCTCGCATTCGTCGACATCCTCGACCACCCGGTGCACTACGATCAGACCAACACGGCGCAGGCGCTTGCGGGGACTTCCCTGCGTTGTCCGTCGCTGACGGACTACCTTCCGGTGCTCGTGCGCTAC
>Ga0316605_10001705_pt1 | contig 12661 bp, 14 predicted proteins | sample OWC_soil_day20_n_FD_207666 | JGI IMG/M metagenome (GOLD analysis project Ga0316605, IMG submission 207666) | Wetland soil microbial communities from Old Woman Creek delta, Ohio, United States - OWC_soil_day20_noCT | ecosystem: Environmental > Terrestrial > Soil > Wetlands | place: USA: Ohio... | reverse complement strand
GGCGGGGACCGCCTCGCCGGCGGGAGGTAATTCGGCGGCCGGCGGCAGCGGGGCCCGCGGGTCGGTTGTATGATGGTCCTAGCGCCGCCGGCAGGCCGGTCACGGGGACCGGCCCGCCCGCGGGGCAGACAAAGGAGCTGCGGCCATGGCAGACGAACACGGAAGCGGAGCCGGTGGAGTCCTGGTGGCGTTTACCCTGGGGGCGCTCGTCGGGGCCGTCGTCGCCCTGCTGTTCGCCCCGGCGAAGGGCGAAGACACCCGCGAGATGCTGGGCGACAAGGCGAAGGAGGGCGCGCAGAAGACCCGGGAGTTCCTGAAGCACCAGCGGGAGACGCTCGCGTCGGCCGTCGAACGCGGCCGCGAGGCCTACCAGGCGGCGCGGGAGAAGGAGCAGGCGTGACGGACACCGCATTTCTGGGGCTGATCGCCGTCGCGGCGCTGGCGATGGCCGTCGTCCAGATCGTGCTGGCTCTCGTGGCCCTGCGGCTGACCAGGCGGGTCGAGGCGCTCGCGGCCCAGGTCGAGCGCGAGATCGGGCCGGTGGCCGAGAAGCTGAAGCAGGTGGCCGACAGCCTGCAGCACGTGTCCGGCCTCGCCGGCGTGCAGGTCGAGCGCCTCGATCGCCTGTTCTCGGGAGCGTCGAAGCGCGCCGACGTGACCATGTCGCTGCTGCAGGGCGCGGTGATCGGGCCGATCCGCGAGGGCCTGGCGGTGGTGGCCGCCGTCCGCGGCGTGCTCGGCGCCGTGCGCGCGATCCGGGGCCGCGCGCCCGCGCGAGGCGTTGCCAAGTTCGACGACGAGGACCCGCTGTTCATCGGGTGACGCCGTCCGGCGGCGCGCGGCGCTCGCCGGGATGATGGCGGGTCCGCCGCCGGGGAAACATTGACGGCGGGTGCATGGCAGTGATAGAAAGCTGCCAGTCTTCAGGCCCCCTTACGAAGGTGATACCCATGCGCACACGTCCTCGTCGTACGACCCGCCTGCTCATCGGCCTGCTGATGCTGATGGTGATGAGCACGGCCGCCTCCGCCCAGGAATCGAAGTCCGCGGCGCTGGCGAAGGATCTGACGGCGCTGCTCGACACGGCCAAGCTGACCGCGATCGCGGCCAAGGACTCGTCGGATCCGGAGGCCTTCGTGGCCGCCATGTATTTCTCGGGGAGCCAGTTGCTCATCGTGTCGGCGAAGTACACCCCGGCGGTGCTGTTGAACCAGAAGCTCGACAAGAAGGACTTCCAGGAGGTCTACATCGACCTCAATAGCGCGTCGGTCGCCAGCACGCGCGTCTTCGTCGAGGACCTCGGCGCAGATGGGCTGAAGGCCGACCATGAGGAGGGCACCGCCTTCGACTCCATCGACCGCGGCGGCAAGCGCACGCTGTTCGACGCCAACTGGCGCAAGGAGCAGAAGGTATCCGAGGAACAGTACGCGAAGCTCTTCGCCGACGCCGACGCGCTGTATTCGCGGCTGCTGCAGGCGCTGATCAATCAGGCGAAGCGCCAGTAGCCCTCGCACCGCTCCGGCGATCGTATCCGCCAATCCAGGGGAGGCCCGGGCGCGGGCCTTCCCCCGTCAGTCTCCCGCCACCACCGTCCATTCCGCGTCGAGCCAGTGCCGGAGCGCCGTGAGGTCTGCTGCAACAGGCGCCTCGAAGGCGCGCGCGGGGTCCGTGCCGTCCTGCTCCGGCACGACGAGCCTCGACGCATGCAGGGCGAGCCGAGCCAGCGGGGCGCCGCCGATCGCGGCGCCGGATGACCGCGCTCCGTAGAGCCGATCGCACAGAATCGGCGTGTTGATCGACCGCAGGTGTGCCCGGATCTGATGATGGCGCCCGGTTTCGGGGTACGTTTCGATCATGGCCACGGTCTCGCCGCCGCGCGCCCATCGCTGGCGCACCGTGTAGCGCGTGACGGCGTGCAAGGCGCCAGCTTCGCCCGGACGCGCAGGCCGCACCTTCCCCCGTCGGGCCGGATGGAGCGGCGTGGCGATGCGCCCCTCGCGCGGTGAGGGCACGCCGCGCGTGAAGGCCACGTAGGTCTTGCGGACGCGCCGCTCTTCGAACGCCAGGCAGAGGCTCCGGTGGGCCGCGGCCGTGCGGGCGAAGAGCAACACGCCGGACGTCTCCCGGTCCAGCCTGTGCACGACCCACACCGCGGCCCCGAGCTGGCGCTCGACGACGGCGCGGGCGCACGCGTCCCGGGAGCCGTCCGGGGCCGGCACCGTCGGGAGGCCCGCCGGCTTGTTCACCACCACGATGCGCTCGTCCGCGAACAGGACGGGAAGCGGCGGCGTCATTCGCTCACCCCGTTCACGGCAGCGGCCGGCCCGCCATCTGCCACTCCTTGATCGCCTCGATCGGGTGGATCAGCATCACGATGTTGAGCGTGAGATTGTCGCGCATCAGGACCAGCGTGCCGAGTTCCATCGCCAGGATGACCGCGACCGTCAACCACGGCCGGGCGCGCCACGCGAAGAGGAATCCGCAGGCGGCGAAGCAGACGTCGCTCACCGAGTTGAGCACGCTGTCGCCGACGTACCCGAGGGCGATGGTGGCTTCCCGGTAGCGGTTGATGATGATCGGGGAGTTCTCGAGAACCTCCCAGGCGCCTTCGAGGACGAGGGCGCCGATGAAGCGCGCGCGCAGGGTCGATCGCCTCGCGACGAGCCACAGAATCGCGTAGAAGAGCATGCCGTGGATCGTGTGAGAGAAGGTGTACGGGTCGGCGACGCGCTGCGACTGCTCGGCGCTCCAGATGTTGCCCTCCCACCAGCCGAACCGGCCGTCCGGGCCGAGGGGAAGGCGCCCCATCCAGAGTTCGACCGCTGCGACGACCACGCACACGCCGGCGGCCGCCGCCAGCATGGAGCGATTGCGGTTGACCAAGGCGGCGGCGGGCCGGAGCAGGGGAGCGGGAGCAGTGGGCATGCGGCTTTCTCAGACTGAATGGGGATTCTACTTCAGACGGGCGCCGTCGGATGTCGACGCCGTGTGAGCAGCGGAGAGGTTGACGTCGCGTTGAGCACGATGGTACTTGGATGGGGAGGTTCCGAATCCAAACTGGCGCCCTTCCCGGAATGCCGGCGGTTCGATCGCCGGGTGCGCCTCAGCCTGGAGACCATGGCCATGACGTCTCGCGTGATCAGCCTGTTGATGGCGGCCTGCGTCGCGGCCGGGACGTTTCCGTGGGGGCCCACGGTGCCGGAGATGGCCGCCTTCATGAGGTCGCTGGGCTGCGCGCGCGCGATGCTGCTCGACGGCGGCCTGTCGGGCCAGCTCGCGGTGCGCCAGCGCGACGGGTCGGTGAAACAGTGGACGAACTGGCGCGCCGTCCCGCTCGGCCTGATCGTCAGCCCGCGGACGCCCGCACGGGGACCTGTCCAAGCTGCGCGACGGTTGCGCGACGGCCTTGACAGCCGCCTGCATCAGGCGCAGATTGCGGGCGGGCATCCTCCACCTCTGGAATTCGGCGCTGAGGAAGTACCGCAATCATGCGCCGTTTATGCACCTGGACCGCCGCGAGCCGGGGCCCGCCTCCGGTCAGTCGTGTTTGTCACGCGCCAGTTCCATTGAGCGCCCGCCTTCCCATGGGCGCAGGCCTCGCCCTGATCAGCTATGTGGCACCCCCCCGGCCCGACGCCGCGGCTGGTCTCACACGCTTCGCCACCGGTGAGACGGTCTACTCGCGCGGCACGGGAACCTATGACTGGAAGGCGCTGACGGTCTCCGGCACGTGGACATTCACGTTTGGAACCGGCAAGCTGTCCGGCATCAAAGGCAAAGGCACCTATGCCTGCAAGATGATGAGCGCCGAGCGGGGCTCCGGGTATGCGTGTGACGTGGCAGGGGAGTACTCGCTGCCCCCCGCGAAGAAGTAGATCGGCCGTGCGCGGTTGAGGCGAGGCCGACGTACTGCGGCGTCCACGAGGCGGGGAAGGCATACGGGCAGGGGAGTCTCGTCACGAAGGGCGGCGGCGTCTGGCTCGCGTTGGGCGCCACCGCCGACACGCCGGGCGCGGGCGCGACGAACGGGCGGCTGATCGTCAAGAGCGGGAACGTGTAGTTCGGCCCGGCCTCCGAACGCGGCCCACAGAGGAAAGACGTTGCGCTATACTCCGCGCACCGGCTTCCCAACTGCCAAAGCGCGAGGGCATGATCATGCACATCAACTGGCGGGAAGTGTCCAAGTTCGGCTCAGGTGCAACATTCGTCGGAACGATTGGGAACGGTTATCTGTACCTGTACGACATCTCCGTGCCGTTTCCGCTACTTGGCTTCACGATCTCCCCACGTCTCTTTGGCGTGAGAGCGGTTATCTCGTTCGTTCTCTTCTGCGTGTTCTTCTACTTCGGCTACCTAAAGAGAAGTACTCACTCCGGCTGACCCCGCTCTCCCTGAAGCCGACGCGCTCTGCTGGACTGTGCGCCGATGGCCGAGCCTGTATCCCGACGGCCACGAGGGCGGCCGCGCCTGTCCACGGAGGCGATGACAGCCCTGTCGGTCAGGGTGCCGGTGGAGGTGGCCGACAAGCTCTGTTCCCTGTCCGCCCGGCGCGGGGTGTCGGTGTCGGCGGTCACGAGCCAGATCTTGATCATGGCGCTGGCGCCGCCGGGTCCGCCGAAAGACCCTCCTGAATAACGGCCCTGCGTACGCGCGTACGCACCCGAAGATCAGCTCGCACGCGCGGCGTGAAAGCTCAGGCGTACACGCCGAGGGCCACCGCGAGGGTAGCGCCTGGTGTTATCACGAGCGGCGGAGGCCCGTTCGCAAATCCCGCTGCCCACGATTCGTCCGCCCCGTGGGGAGCCTCTCTACTTCCTGGTCACGCTCACCAACCACTCCCAGCGCGGGAACTGAGCGCATGAGTCATTGGCGGTCCACAGGAAGACTGGAAAAGCAAGACATGACTTCCCAATGGCAATGCCTGCACCTCTGATCTGGCTAACGCTGCGCGTGAGTGGCGAGCGGAGGCGGCGCGAAGCGCTGACGCAGCGAGTCCGACTCCACGCGCTTGTTAGCGAACATTCTCCAGCACCTGCTGTGCTGACCGAGCCCAGCCTCGCAGGAAGGTCCGGTCTGCCTCAAAAGCACCCGAAAGCGTAGGACCAAGACTGAAATTCTCGGGGCTGAACCTGTATTGCCCTTCCAGAGTCCCGCGTTTGTGCAACCGGAACTTGAACTCGATATTGGCTTCCATGTTTCCCCACGAAACCTCGGTATCCCTTCCTACCATTGTTTCGAGTTTCCGGAGTGCCTGAATAAGATCTCTCCATTCGTCTATTTGGACGGTGCAAGCATAGCTACCCTCAAAGGCAGGAACCCTGATCTGAGTATCGACCCGCATCCACCCCTCGTTGTCAGGAGGAGAGAAGCGCATCTCGCATTCAAGTCCGTGGCCGGAGACCTTCATTTGTGTTCGCCAACTTCCTGGGGGTGGACGGAGCCAAAACGCATTATGAGGCTTGCGCGAGCCTTCGGCGATTGGGCCCACCGAATCAGAATGACGCGCACTATACCCCCCCGGGGGAATACGGCCGCAAGCGATTGCGCCGGCTCGAGATCGGTTGGTTAGCCGCCCGTCGGCCGTGCGGGTTGGCTCCGGCGGCCTATCTCCGTCCCTGCTGCTTGTTGGCGCTGGCGCCAAGCGCCAGCCAAGACCACGGAAGCTGCGAGAGCACTCCTGATGGCACCGGCATGACCGGGAGGCATAATCTCAATCGCCTCCCAGGCGTAACGAGTGTGGTCGATTCGCCTTACGGGCCGACCGCGCCCCTGCCACCCCCTCCTTGCCCGGTGAATCGCTCTTGGTTGGGGACGCCAGTCTGACCGCGCCACTACTCGATTTCAGCGTCGTCCGGCGACTCGGCAAGGGCCCATGGCAGGTTGGCGCTGAACTCGATCTGGAGCCGAGGCGATGGGAAACCGGGCTCCACGCAATCCGACTTGGCTTGGACGTTTACGCCAACATCCGGCGTCAGCCACGCCTGGATTCTGGGGACATCGGAAGGCATCTGCCCGACCACGTGATACCACCAACTGTAGAAGTGGGTGCCATCTGAGTTGCGGTTGTACTCAACAATCTCGGCGGGTCTGATCGGGTCGACGCCCAGTGTCCGAAGCGTCTGTCGTACCGAAGCGGGGATATGCGCTTGTGCTGCGTGGAAGTTCCGGCAATGGGCACAGGTGCAGCCTTCCACCATCCGTCGGTAGGCTTGCGCGGTGGCTTCTACGTCAACGGCCAGCCGCCAACTCAGAAGTTGAACGTCCCGAAATGCCATGCTGGGTCCCTGAGCGCCGGCACACATCCAACAGGTAGGTCGCCGCCAGACGCCGTGCGGAAGGCTGATCCAGCGCAAAGCATAGCACCGAGGTGTATGAACCTCAGGCAGAATCTGAGTCGCCTTCCAACCGGAACGGGGGATATCGTTTCGTGTCCACGTCAGCAGCGGCCCCCTACCCCCTCCTCCCCCCTTCCCTCGTGCCGACCGGGGTCTCCCGTCGAACCGCCGGCCTGTGTCGCTTCAGACACAGAGGATCTACGGCACCTGGACGGCTCCACGTGGTGCCGTTGTAGACTCCGCCTTGCCCCGTCCGAGAAGTCCCCCAACGCCCCCGGGAGTTCTTCTATGAGGAAACAGGCCACGTTCCTGCTGGGAACTCCAGACGCCCCCAGACGGACGCGCCGACGTCGAATTGCCAATTCGCGCGCGCGCCCGCCCGCCCTTCCTCCCCCCGGTGCGTGCGGTGGGACAACGCGCGATGCGTGGCGTCATGCAGCCGCGACCTCCAACCGCCGCGACGAGCTCGGGGGCGTCGCGCTCCTGCACAACCTTTGCGTTGCTGACGCTGCGCGTAGAGACGTTGACGATCTCGGCGGCTTGGGCCTGAGACAGCTTGTCCCATTTCTGGGAGAAGTCGGTTCTGGCACCCGGCGGCATATCGGCAATTCGGGCGGCGACCATCGCGTGCTGCGGCTCGTCCAGGTGCCGGCGGTGCAGGCCCGACGAGACGACGGAGTAGAGCGGCTGTCTCGCGGCGGATGCTGCCCCGAGATGCCCACAGGGGCCGCCACGTTGACGTAGACGATGCGATCGGCGCGCTCGACGAGCTGTGAGTGGGCGGCGCGACCGGGGGTTTGGGGAGCCTCATGGACCAGCAGGGGACCAGCAGCTAACCAGCGCCGTTAGGCCTTCGGCGGGTACATCCTCGCAACTGCTTGTTTTTTTATGGCTTTGAGTGGTGGGCGCTAGTGGATTCGAACCACTGACCCCCGCCGTGTGAAGGCGGTGCTCTACCGCTGAGCCAAGCGCCCACTCAAGGGGTGTAGGCTCACAATCTTACCGAAAACCGCCGCGGTCTCGCAACCTGCCTGCTACTGCAGTGACACCCACTCTCGGCTCGACACGCCTGCGCCGATGCCTTCACGGGGCCGTGCAAGTCCGACGGGCCGCTCCGGCTACCTCCGCGTCTCTGGCAACCTCCTGCGGGCAGGACCGGTGTAGTACGCCTCGTCGCGGTCGATCTTGCGCATCGGGGCCTGCGTCAGCCGCTCCTCCACGGCGTGCGCGAGCAGCCCGGGAACGCGCGAGATGATGAACAGCCCGTTCCCGATCTCGGGGCCGAAGCCGAGGTCGCCGCACACGGCCGCGATCGCGCCGTCGATGTTCAGCGGCAGCGGATGCTGCGCGCGGCCAGGCATGGCGTTGATCACCCGCTCGACCACGCGCAGGAGGCGGCAGTGCTCGCCGTCGAGATCCAGCTCGTGGGCCAGCTGCATCAGCCGCGCTGCCCTGGGGTCCCGGGTGTGGATGCGGTGGCCGAATCCGGGGGGCGTGGCCCCGCTTCCGCAGTGCTTCTGCAGCAGCGTCCGCGCCGCTTCCTCGTACGACACGCCGGCGTGGTGCAGCGAGATGCCCTCCTGCAGGCACCGCATCACCGCCTCGATGTCTCCGCCGTGATAGTCGCCGAACGCCAGGACGCCGGCCGCCACCGCGCTGCACAGCGGCGATCCTGACGCGGCGACGTGCCGGGCTGCGAGCGTCGAAGGCGGTGTCACCCCGTGGTCGAGCGACGACAGGAGGACCGCCGTGAAGAGCTTGCCGATCGACGGCGTCGGCAGTTCCCCGCGCAGGAGGAGATAGATCCCCTCGCTGAACATGAGCCGCCCCATCAGCTCATCGACGGGATAGCCGCGGATTTCGACCTCGTTCGGCGCGATGCGGGTCAGCGCCGTCGCCCACCCGCTGGAGCCGGGCCCGCGGCGCCGCGCGTCGCCTCCGGCCGCTCTGTCTAGCGTCGCTGGATCGTGATTCATGGTCACCGCCCACCTCGCACACGCGACGACACCCCCGCCCGGAACGGCTCCGCCACGCGTACCGCTAAAGCGTGCCGTACAGGCGATCGCCGAAGTCGCCGAGCCCGGGAACGATGTACTTCCGGGCATCGAGTCCATCGTCGATGACCGGCGTGTAGACGTCGACGTCCGGATGATGCCGCTCGACGTGGGCGATGCCCTCGGGGGCGGCGACGATACAGAGGATCTTGATGCGGCGCGCGCCGGCTTCCTTGAGGAGGCCGAGGGCGTCGACCGCGCTGCCGCCGGTGGCGAGCATCGGGTCGATCATCAACACGTGGCTCTCTGCGAGTCCAGGCGGCAGCTTGGCGTAGTAGCGGGACGCGATGGCGGTCATCTCGTCGCGCTGCAGGCCGATGTGGCCCACGCGCGCGCCGGGCACCAGCTCCAGCACGGCGTCCAGCATGCCGAGGCCGGCTCGAAGGACCGGCACCACCACCACGTCGGCGGCCACGCGCTGGCCGGTGGCATTCCCGAGCGGCGTCCTCACCGTCTCGGTCCTGGCCGGCAGCTCGCGCAGGGCTTCAGCGGCCAGCAGGACGCTGATTCTGACGGCCAGGCGCCTGAACGCGTCCGGCTCGGTTGTGACGTCGCGAAGCGAGAGCAGGATGTCCTGGACGAGCGGATGGCGGACGAGGATGACGGCCACGCGCAGACTATACACGAAGGGGCGCGAACGCGCCTACCGCACGGGGACCGGCCGGCGACCGGCCGCGCGGCGTGGAGTAGAATCCCAGGCATGAGCGCGCACCCCGGCTCCGCCTGCACCCATCGCCGCGCCTCCCGCCTCGCCATCGTGTTCGTGCTCGCCGCCGCCATGGTGGGCGCCGCGCCCCAGGGCCGGCGGCGCGCAACGCTCGTCGTCACCGGCGGCACCGTGATCACGATGGACGCCCAGCGGCGCGTGTTTTCGCCCGGGTCCGTGGCGATCGACGGAAACACGATCGTGGCGGTCGGGTCACCGCAGGCCGTCGGCGCCCGGTACGCGGCCGCGGAGGCCATCGTTGCCAACGGCGCCGTCATCCTGCCGGGGCTCATCAACACGCACGGCCACGCCGCGATGGTGATGTACCGGGGCCTGGCCGACGACCTGGCGCTGATGGACTGGCTCCAGAAGTACATCTTCCCGGCCGAAGCCAGGACGGTGTCGCCGGAGTTCGTGCGCGTCGGCACGCGGCTGGCCGCGCTGGAGATGCTCGAGTCGGGCACGACCCTGCACACCGACATGTACTACTTCGAGGAGGAGGTCGCCAGGGCGACGAAGGAGGCCGGCATGCGCGGCGTGCTGGGCCAGACGGTCATCGGCTTTCCGGTCGCCGACGCGAAGACGCCGGCCGAGGGCCTCGCGCGCGCCGAGCGCTTCATCCGGACGTTCAAAGGCGATCCGCTAGTCGTGGCCACCGTGGCGCCGCACTCGATGTACACCGTGGACCCGGAGTCGCTGAGAGCCGCCAGAGACCTGGCCCGCACGTTCGGCGTGCCGCTCCTCACTCACCTTGCCGAGACCCGCGACGAGGTCAAGGAGTCGATGGAGAAGCACCACCTCTCGCCGGCGGCGTACTTCGAATCCCTCGGCTTCTGGGACACGCCGGCGCTGGCCGCCCACGGTGTGCACCTGTCGGAGGCGGACCTCGCCATCCTCGCGAAGCACCGCGTCGCGCTGTCGCACAACCCCGAGAGCAACATGAAGCTGGCGAGCGGGGCCGCGCCGGTGGCGAAGGCCCTCAGGGCCGGGCTCACCGTCGGCCTCGGGACCGACGGGGCGGCGAGCAACAACGACCTCGACATGTTCGAGGCCATGCGGCAGGCGGCCTTCCTGCACAAGCTGAGCGACGGAGACCCGACGGCCGCCTCGGCCCAGACGGTCCTGGAGATGGCCACGCTCGGCGGCGCGGCGGCCGTCGGCATGGCCGACCGGCTCGGTTCGCTCGAGGCCGGCAAGCTGGCGGACCTGATCGTGGTCTCGATGCGGTCGGCGCGCCAGACGCCGATGTACAACCCCGTCTCGCACCTCGTCTACGCCTCGCGCGGCGACGACGTGCGCACGGTGATCGTGAACGGCCGCGTCGTCATGCGCGACCGCCGCGTGCTGACGCTGAACCCGGCGGTCGTGCTGGCCGACGCCCGGCGGCTGGCGGCGAAGGTGCGGGCCGCCGTCGAGACCGCCCCCGCTCAGTCGAGCGTGGCGAGGTAGGGCAGGTTGCGGTACTGCTCGGCGTAGTCGAGCCCGTAGCCGACGACGAAACGGTCCTCGATCGTGAAGCCGATGTAGTCCACCTTCACGTCGACCTTCCTGCGCGAGGGCTTGCTGAGCAGGCAGGCGGTCCGCAGCGACTTCGGCGATCGGGCGTGCAGGATCTCCTGCAGGTACGACAGCGTGAGCCCCGTGTCGACGATGTCCTCGACGATGATGACATTGCGGCCGCCCAGGCCCGAGTCGAGGTCCTTCAGCACGCGCACCTCGCCCGAAGAGGTCGTGCCCTTCGCGTAGCTCGACACGGCCATGAAGTCGACGGTCACCGGGCGGTGCATGGCCCGGACGAGATCCCCGAGAAAGATGAATCCGCCCTTCAGGACGCTGACCAGGTGGAGCTGGTCGTCGGCCGCGTAGTCGCGCTGGATCTCGTCGGCGAGCTCCTTCACGCGCTCCTGGATGTCCTCGGCCGAGATCATCACGTTCGCGGGAGCTTCGTAGGCCATAGGGGAGCAAGCCTAGCAAAAAACGGTGACACTTTCCATTTCGCGCCGGGAACGGGAGCGGGCACCATTTCCGGGGCCGGGGGAGTAGGATCGTGAGGTGGAGGGGGTGTGGCGAAGAAGCTGACGGCGGCCGAGATGCACCGCCTGGCGCGGCTCGGAGCAGGGGCGAAACTGGCCCAGCTGGAGCGGGAAATCGCAGCGCTCAAGCGGGCGTTTCCAGGCCTGAAACCGCGGGCGGCCCAAGCTCCCGGCCAGCCTGCCGAGGGCGCCGCCCGGGTGGAGTCCGCGCAGCCGACCCCCCGCCGCAGCCGTCGCTCGCCGATGAGCGCCGACGAGCGCCGCGCGGTGTCCGAGCGGATGAAACGCTACTGGGACGCGCGCAGGAAAGCCGCCGTCAAGTGAGGCAGCGGCCAGCCTCCCCGCCGATGCGTGCCAGGCCGCCCAGAACTTTTTCGGCGCCCAGCCGTCCAAACGAGAGGAACGACAGACCCACAACGGGACGTTATTGACTGGTGGAGGCCCCCATGCCAAGTCCGCAGGTCAAGACGCGTTCGGGTGGCACGACTCGCGTCCCCCAGCCCGCGCTTGACTCGTTCGCGGCCGCGTTCCGCGGCCAGCTCCTCTTCACGGACACACCCGGATACGATGCCGCGCGCGGCATCTGGAACGCCATGATCGATCGGCGGCCGGCGCTCATCGCCCGGTGCGCGACCGCCGCCGACGTGGCCCTCGCGGTGCGTCTGGCCGGCTCGCACGACCTGCTGCTGTCCGTGCGCGGCGGCGGCCACAACATCGCGGGCAATGCCGTCTGCGACGGCGGCCTGATGATCGACCTCTCCGCCATGAACGCGGTCGCGGTGGACCCGTCGGCGCGGCTCGCGCGCGTCGGACCCGGCGCCACGCTCGGCGACGTGGACCGCGCGACCCAGGCGCACGGGCTGGCCGTGCCGGTCGGGATCAACTCGACCACCGGCATCGCGGGCCTGACGCTCGGCGGGGGATTCGGCTGGCTCAGCCGGAGCCTGGGGCTGACCATCGACAACCTGGAGGCAGCGGACGTCGTGACAGCGGAGGGCGTCCTGGCGCGCGCCACCGCTTCGGATCATCCGGGTCTGTTCTGGGGCATCCGGGGCGGTGGCGGCAACTTCGGCGTCGTCACCTCGTTCGAGTTCCGCCTGCATCCAGTCGGGCCGGATGTGCTGTCCGGCCTGATAGTCCACCCGCTCGACTCCGCGGCGCGCGTCCTGCGCTTCTATCGGGAATTCCTGACGCAGACGCCCGAGCAGTTCGTGTGCTGGTTCGTGCTGCGGAAGGCGCCGCCGCTGCCGTTCCTGGCTGCCGAGTGGCACGGCCGCGAGATCCTGGTACTGGCGGTCTGCTACGCGGGCTCGATCGCAGAGGGCGAGCGGATCGCGCGGCCGCTGCGGGAGTTCGGTCAGCCCATCGCCGACGTGGTCCAGCCGCACCCGTTCACGGCGTGGCAGGCCGCCCTCGACCCGCTGCTCACGCCAGGCATGCGGAACTACTGGAAGTCGCACGACTTCCTCGAGGTGAGCGACGGGCTCATCGACGTGCTCATCGAGCACGCCCGCCGGATTCCCGATCCGCAGA
>Ga0316605_10001703_pt1 | contig 12672 bp, 12 predicted proteins | sample OWC_soil_day20_n_FD_207666 | JGI IMG/M metagenome (GOLD analysis project Ga0316605, IMG submission 207666) | Wetland soil microbial communities from Old Woman Creek delta, Ohio, United States - OWC_soil_day20_noCT | ecosystem: Environmental > Terrestrial > Soil > Wetlands | place: USA: Ohio... | reverse complement strand
CCAGGTGACGGCCGCGCTGACCGGAGGGCTGCCCGGCCCGGCGTCCGTTCAGTTCGCGCTGCTGCTGAAGGCGGTGTCGTGCGGCGCCGTCATGATGGGCGCCAACACGTACATCGGCAACGCGCCGAACTTCATGGTGCTGTCGATCGCCAAGGAGCACGGCGTGAAGATGCCCAGCTTCTTCGGCTACATGATCTGGTCCGGCCTCGTGCTGGTGCCGGCGTTCGCGCTGGCGACGGTGGTGTTCTTCTGAACCGGGATTCGGGGTTCTGGGGTTCGGGATTCGGGCATGTGCCAGTGACACGGCGCGCGCCCTGTCACAGGCACGAACACGGATGCCGTGCCTGAGCAGCGCCCTGCGTTCGGTCCCTTGTCCCTTGCCCCCTTGCCCTTACGATGATGCGGGCGATGACGACCGTCTGAGGGTCACCGCCGCCATCGCGGCGAGGAGCAGGAGGTCCAGCGCGAAGACGGCGAGCAGGTGGCCGCGGCTGAGGAGGCCGGCGAGCACGGGGCTGAGCGCGAGGCCGGCCAGCGACGCCCCCGTCAGGAACCCGAACCCCGTGGCGTGCGACGCGGCCGGCACCACGCGGCCTCCGGCCGTGTAGGCCGCCGTGATGGCCACGCCGGCGCCCGCGCCGAACAGCAGCAGCGCGGCGCCGAGCGCCGCCGCGTGCGACGCCGACAGGAACCACACCAGGCCGAGGGCCGCCGCGCCGGCGCCCCCGGCGACGACCCGCGCCGCGGCGATCGTGCGCAACAGCCGCTCGCACGACTGGTTGCCGATCACCGCGCCGCCGGCCGCCGCCGAGAACAGGGCGCCCGAGAGCAGCAGGACCTCCTGGACCGCGCGTCCGCGGCTGGCGAGGTAGAGCGGCAGGATCGGCGCGAAGCTCCGGTCGACGAACGTCAGCACGAAGATGGCCGCCATCATCAGCAGGAACCCCGGGGCGCGGAGCAGCGCACGAACGTCGCCTTCGTCCTTCGCCGCGCCCGGCCGCGGCTCCCGGCGGACGGGGTCTTCGTACATCAGGAACACCACGCCAAGCGCGATCGCGTAGAAGCCGGCCGTGACGAAGAAGGCGCGCCGGATGCCGACCAGTTCCGCCACGACGCCCCCGATGACCGGGCCGAGCGCCGGGCCGAGCCGCTGGGCCGTCTGCACGAGGCCGATCGCGGCGGCCATGCGGTCGCGGGGCGCCGACTCGGCCGCCATGGCCAGCGTCAACCCGCCGTAGCCCGCGAAGATCCCCTGCACCGCGCGCAGGGCGAAGATGTGCCAGGCCCGTGTCACGTACGCCATGGCCGCCATGATGACCACGAAACTGATGAGCGCCCGCTCGACCATCAGCTTCCGCCCGTAGCGGTCGGCCAGCCGGCCCCAGAACGGCGAGAGCACCGCCGTCACCGCGGGCGTGACGCCGAGGCTGAGGCCGGCCCACAGGGCGACCTCGCCGACGTCCGTCACCCCGAGCTGCTGGATGTAGACGGGCAGGAACGGCATCACGAGCGTGAAGCCGGTGAACCCGATGAAGCTGGCGGCCGTCACCGCGAACTGGTTGCGCCGCCACGCCCCGCCATCGGCCATCGACGTGCGGACTAGAACTGCACCCTGACCGTGTCGCTGTAGTGCACGTGAATGCTGTCGACGAACCGGATCTGGTAGGGGTTCGCCTGCATGATGATCGAGTGCGTGCGCACGCCCTCGCCGAAGAAGCGGACGCCTTTCAGCAGCGCGCCGTTCGTCACGCCGGTGGCCGCGAAGATGATCGAGTGCCCGGGCGCCAGGTCCGCCGAGCGGTAGACCCGCTTCAGGTCCGTGATGCCCATCTTCTTGCAGCGCGCCTCGTCCTCGGCCGTGCGCACGACCAGCCGCGCCAGGATCTCGCCGTTCAGGCAGCGCATCGCCGCCGCCGTCAGCACGCCTTCGGGCGCGCCTCCGGTGCCCATCACCGCGTGTACGCCGGTGCCGACGACGGCCGCCGCGATGCCCGCCGACAAATCGCCGTCGCCGATGAGCTGGATCCGGGCGCCGGTCGCCCGGATCTGCCCGATGAGATCCGCGTGCCGCTCGCGGTCCAGCACGACGACCACGAGGTCCTCGATGCGGCGATCGAGGCACTTCGCGATCGCGGCCAGGTTGTCGGCCACCGGCGCGTCGAGGTCGATGACCTTCTTCGACTTCGGCCCGACCACGATCTTCTCCATGTAGAGGTCCGGGGCGTGGAGGAGACCGCCCCTGGGCGCCGCCGCCAGCACGGTCATGGCGTTCGGCGCCCCGACCGCGCACAGATTGGTGCCTTCGAGGGGGTCCACCGCGATGTCGATCTCCGGGAACCGGGCGTTGATCTGCCGGCCGCCCGGGGTGCGCGCCTGCGCCAGGCCAAGCTTCTCGCCGATGTACAGCATCGGCGCCTCGTCGCGCTCGCCCTCGCCGATGACGATCGTGCCGTCGATCGGCACGCCGTCGAGCTCCCGCCGCATGGCTTCGACCGCCACCTGGTCGGACGTGGGCCGGTCGCCCTGGCCCATGGTGTGCGCGCTCGCGATGGCCGCCTGCTCCACCACCCGCAGGAACTCCAGCGACAGGTCGTTTGTCTCCATCATGGTCCCCGTCCCCCGTGGCGTTCCTCCGCGGGCGCATCGGCCCGTGCCGCGCTACGCCTGTTGGTCGACGCCGAACGGCGGCAGTTCGCAGCGCGTCGGGCGATCCACCCGGTACCCCAGCACGTAATCGGCCTGCATCAGCGCGTGCACCTCGCGCGTCCCCTCGTAGATCACCGCGCCCTTGCAGTTGCGGTAGAACCGGCCGACCGGATAGTCGTCCGAGTACCCGTTCGCCCCGTGCACCTGGACGGCGTTGCCGGCCGCGCGTTCCGAGGCCACCGTGGCGTACCACTTCGCGAGGCTCGTCTCGCGCGTCGTGCGCTCGCCGACGTTCTTGAGCCACCCGGCGCGCAGCCAGAGCAGGCGCGATACCTGGTAATCGGATTCCATCTCCGCGATCATCGCCTTGACGAGCTGATGCTGGGCGATCTCGACGCCGAAGGCCCGCCGCTCCTTCGCGTACGTCGCGCTGGCGTCGCGGCAGGCGCGGATGAGTCCCGTCGCCCCGGCCGCCACCGTGTAACGCCCCTGGTCGAGGGCGAACATCGCGATCTTGAATCCCTCGCCCGGCCTGCCCAGCACGTTCTCCTCCGGCACCTCCATGTCGTCCATCTTGAAGTAGCCGGTGTTGCCGGCGAGGATGCCCCACTTCTCCTTGATCGTCCCGCTCGAAAACCCCTTGAAGCCGCGCTCCACCAGAAACGCGGTCAGCCCCGACGGGTCGCGCAGCTTCTTCTTCTCGAGGTCGCTCCACGCCACCACCAGGAAGTGGTCGGCGACATCCGCCAGCGAGATCCACATCTTCTCGCCCGTCAGCCGGTAGCGGTCGCCCTGCTTCACGGCCACCGACTGGATGCCCCGCACGTCGCTGCCGGCCGCCGGCTCGGTCAGGCCGAAGGTGGCGATCTTCGAACCCTGGGCCTGCGGCACGAGGTACCGCTGCTTCTGCGCCTCGGTGCCCCAGGCGAGCAGGCTCAGGCAGTTCAGCCCCGCGTGGACCGACATGATGACGCGCAACGACGTGTCGACGTACTCCAGTTCCTCGCTGGCCAGACCGAGGCTGATGTAGTCCATGCCCGCGCCGCCGTACTGCACCGGCACGGACATGCCCAGCAGGCCCAGTTTCGCCATCTGCGGCAGGATGTCGCGGTCGAAGCGGTGCTCGCGGTCGAGGTCCCGGATGCGCGGCGCGATCTCGCGGGCGCCCCACTCGCGCACCGACTGCTCGAGCAGACGATGTTCGTCGCTGAAGGAAAAGTCCATGATGCGTCAGCCTAGCACAGCGTCAGACGGCCTGACCACTTCGACCGCCGCGCCTGCCGCGAGCCCGAGGCGGCCCGCGGCGTGCCCGCCGTTCTCCGCGATTTCCAGGTGATCGGAGCTGCCGAACAGCGCGCAGATCGCGCCGGCGGCCACGCCCGCGTACGTCTCCACGAGGCTGTCGACGGTGGTGGCGCCGGCCGTGATCCGGATCGGGCCGCGGCTCGCGAGGCGCTCCACCATCGCGCGGGGGATGTTCGTGACGAGGTTGCCGAACCGGTCCACCCGCAGCACGGCGCCGGCGATGCGATCGCCGTCCTGCTGCGGCTGCGGGATGTCGAGGCGCACGTAGTCGCGCACGGCCGTGCCCAGGGCCTTCACCTCGGCGCCGCGGGCGAGCCAGGCCGCGGCCGGCGCGAAGCGGTCGCGGCCCTCGAACGTCTTGCTGATGGTCGGCCGCGCGTAGCGGCGCTCGGTCAGCGACACCACGCGCTTCGGCGGCGTCTCGGCGAACACGGCCGTCAACACGCCGTTGTCGGGCGCCACGAACTTGTGGTCCCCGGCCTCCGCCGCGAGGCCCAGGCGCGCGGACCCGACGCCCGGGTCGACGACGGCCAGGAAGATCGTGCCGGCCGGGAAGAAGCGGTAGCAGGCGGCCAGTTCCAGCGCGCCCGTCAGGATGTCGTGCGGCGGGATGTCGTGGCTGATGTCCACGATGGCCGCGTCCGGGCAGAGCGTCAGGACCACGCCCTTCAGGCTGCCCGCGTAGTGGTCCCGCGTGCCGAAGTCCGTCAGCATCGCAATGATGGGTTTCGCCACGGTGCCTCACCCTTCCTTTCCCGGCGCGAGCGGCCGCCTGAGGAGCATCTCGCGCTGCTGGTGCAGCAGCAGGTGCGACTGGCAGACCTCCAGCGGCGCCAGCAGCGTCTCGATGTCGTGCAGCGGCCAGACCCTGCGCGGCCACCGGGCGCCGGGCGCGGGCCGGTGCCGGAGGTGGCCGCCATCGACAATGACGTAGCGCTTCGACGCGGGTTCGTGGCGCAGCGCCGTCGTGAACATCGCCATCATCAGGCCTCCGGGCCTGAGCAGCGAGGCCAGCCGGCCGCCCAGCGCCGCGGCCTCGCGCCTGCCCGCGTAGTCGAACACGTCCCACGCCAGGATCCCGTCCACCGATCCGGGGGCCTGCTGCAGTCTCGCGGCCAGCATCGCCTCGAGCCCGTCGCCGTCGGCGCGGGCGAACGGCCGGTCGAAGTGCGCGTAGAGGTCTTCCGGGAAGAGCTTGCAGGCGAGGCGCGCCCCGAGAAACGCGACGTTGGCCCCGATGGCCGGGCCGAGATCGACGATCACCGGCGCCGCCGAGCCGGCCATCGCCGCGAGGAACGCCTCCAGCGTCTTCGACCGATGGACGGCGCCGCCGCCCGCCGCGTCCCACCCGCCTGCGTCCGGGCGCGACGGCCACCGGAGGACCCTGCGCGCGCGATTCCACAGGCCGGCCAGCGAGCGGTCCTTCTCGCCGTCCGACACGATTCGCTCCTCGCCCCGGTCTTCGGGGCTCATGGGGCCCGGGCGCGCCCGGCACGAGCGCGCGCGGGAGACCTAGGCGCCGTGACTCGGCGGAACCTTCCACGGCGCCGGCGGCTCCGCCGCGAGCGCCGCGGCGGGCTTGGCCGGGGCCTGGCCCTTCCGCTGCATGTCGATGCTGCCCCGGAAGTGCGCCCCGTCCGCAATCGCCACTCTCGGCGACACGACGTCGCCGTCCACCGACCCGCTCTCGCGGATCTCGACGGCGTCGCTGGCGTTGATGTTGCCCACCAGTTCGCCGCACACCACGACCCCCTTCGCAAACACCTGCGCCTTGACGCGGCCGCCCTGGCCAATCGTGAGGGTGTGGTCCCGAAGCTCGATCTTGCCTTCGACCTGCCCTTCGATCGTCAGGTCCTCGCTGCCCTCCAGTTCGCCCTTCACGACGACCGACTTGCCGATCAGCGCGGCGCTCGACGCGGCCGCATGCCTGGCCTCGACTGGAGTGCCGGTCTCTGACGCCATGGCCTTCCTCCTCCCGCTTCGCGCCGGCGATCGGCGCGCGCACCCGGCGGCAACCCCGTTGTTGCGACGCTGCGCGCAGTATATGGAACCGGTCTGAAGGAAGTCCAGTTCCGGGATTCGGGGCTCGGGACGCGGGGCCGCCCCGAGCATCGTCGAGGGGAGGAACTCGAAACGGAAGGTGCCGGCGGGGTTGCTCGCGAGACGAGCGATCGGGCGTAAGTTGGAGGCGTGTCCCTCGAAGCGGGACCGCCACGCGGGAAACACCGCCGACGCCGGGCTGCCGAGGCTCGGGAGCCGTCAGTCCCGCCCTTCGTTGCCGGCCCCGGGGGCGGGTGTTATTGTGGAATCATCGTGCGCATCTACCTCGACTACAACGCCACCGCGCCCGTGCCCGCGGAGGTCGCCGACGCCGTGTCGGCCGTGCTCCGGGAGTGTCCAGGGAACGCGTCGAGCGTTCACACCTTCGGCCAGAGGGCGAAGGCGGTGCTGGACGATGCGCGCACGGCGGTGGCCGGCCTCGTCGGCGGGGAACCCTCCGAGATCGTCTTCACGTCGGGCGGCACCGAGTCGGACAACCTGGCGGTGCGGGGGATCGTCGAGTCACGCCGCGACGGGGCGAGGGCGGCGATTGTCACGTCGGCAATCGAGCACGAGGCGGTGCTCAACACGGTGAAGGCGCTGGGCCGGAACGGATGGCCCGTGACGATCCTCCCGGTGGGACCGTCGGGCGTCGTCAGCGTCGACGCGTTGGCGGCCGTCCTCGACGCGCTCCGGGACGAGCCTCCTGCGCTGGTGTCGGTGATGCTGGTGAACAACGAACTGGGCACGATGCAGCCCGTGACGGAAATGGCGACCCTGGCTCACGCGCGGGGCATCGCGTTCCACACCGACGCCGTGCAGGCCGCCGGCCGCTTCCGGGTGGACGTCCGCGAGCTCGGCGTCGACCTGCTCTCGCTTGCGGGGCACAAGTTCGGCGCCCCGAAGGGCGTGGGTGCCCTGTGGGTGCGCCGGGGGCTCGCGCTGCAGCCGCAGTCGGTGGGCGGCCGGCAGGAGCGGGGGCGGCGTGCCGGCACCGAGAACACGCCGGCGATCGAGGGCCTCCGGGTGGCCGCCGATATCGCCGTCAGCCGGCTCCCGGCTGAAGCGCTTCGTCAGGCCGCGCTGCGCGACCGCCTCGAACAGGGAATCCTGGAAATGGTGCCAGGCGCCATCGTCAATGGCGACCCGGCCGCGCGGGTGCCCAACACGACGAACATCAGTTTCGAAGGCGTCGAGGGAGAATCCCTGGTGATCGGCCTGGACCTCGAGGGGATCGCCGTGTCCACGGGGTCCGCATGCTCGTCCGGCACGCTCGAGCCGTCGCACGTGCTGCGCGCCATGGGGCTGCCGCCGTGGCGCGTGGAGAGCGCGGTCCGCTTCAGCCTCGGCGCCGCCACGACCGATGTCGAGATCGACCGGGTGCTGGAGGCGGTGCCCGCCGTCGTCGCCAGGCTTCGCGCGCGGGGGCGGGGCCGTGGCTGAGGACCGCCTGCGCGTCGTCGTCGCCATGTCCGGCGGCGTGGACTCGTCGGTCGCGGCCGCGCTGCTCGTGGAAGCCGGCCACGACGTCGTCGGCGTCTCGATGCAGCTCTACGACGCGTCGCAGGGCAACGCGCGGTTCGGCTCCTGCTGCACCATCGACGACCTCCACGACGCCCGGAGAGTCGCTCACGGCCTGGGCATCCCGCACTATGTCGTCAATCTCGAGCGGCGGTTCGAGGACGTGGTGGTGGCCGACTTCGTCCGCGAGTACGCCGGCGGCCGCACGCCCATTCCCTGTGCGCACTGCAACAGCGCGTTGAAGTTCTCGACCCTGGTCGAGCAGGCCGTCGGTTTCAATGCGGACTGCGTCGCCACCGGCCACTATGCCCGCATCTCCCGCGGCGCGGATGGCGTGTATCACCTCTCCAGGGGCGCCGACGGGCGCAAGGATCAGGCGTACTTCCTCTTCGCACTGACGCAGGCGCAGCTTGCGCGTGCGATGTTCCCCGTCGGCACCATGGCGAAGGGCGAGGTGCGGCGCATCGCGCTCGCGCGCGGGCTGCGCGTGGCCGACAAGCCCGACAGCCAGGAAGTCTGCTTCGTTCCGGACGGTGAGTATGCGGCGGTCGTCGATCGGCACCTCCCGGCCGACCGCTCGGGGTACGTCGTGGACGCGCAGGGCCGCGTCCTCGGGCGCCACGACGGCGTGCACCATTTCACCATCGGCCAGCGCAAGGGCCTGGGAATCTCCGCGGGCGAACCGCTCTATGTCGTGAAGCTGGACGCGGAGCGCAAGCTGGTGGAGGTGGGACCGCGTGCCGCGCTCGAACGCGCCGCCCTGACGGCCTCGCGCGTGAACTGGGTGGCGGGATCGCCGCCGGCCGCCGGCATCCGGGCCCTGGTGCAGATTCGCAGCCGTCACGGGGCCGCCGGCGCGCTCGTCACGCCGATCGGGCGCGACCGCATGGCCGTCGCGTTCGATGCGCCCCAGAGCGCCGTCACGCCCGGCCAGGCCGCCGTCGTCTTCCAGGGCGACGAGGTGCTCGGCGGCGGCTGGATCGACTGAACGACTGAATCGGGGCCAGGCCCGATTGCTCACGAAACAGGGCCTGGCCCCATCTCGAGGTAGCGCTCGGCGTCGAGGGCGGCCATGCACCCCGACCCGGCCGCCGTGATGGCCTGGCGGTAGGTGTGGTCCTGCACGTCGCCGCACGCGAACACGCCCGGCACGTTCGTCTTCGTGCCGTCGTGGGTCGGGATGTACCCGTTGGCGTCGAGCTCGACCTGGCCGGTGAACAGGCCGGTGTTGGGCGTGTGGCCGATGGCCACGAACACGCCGTCCACGGCGACCTCGCGCAGGGCGTTGGTCTTCACGTCGCGCAGCACGATGCCCGTGACCTCGCCCTTCCCGGCGTCGTTGATCGTCTCCACCACGCTGTTCCAGGCGACGTCGATCTTCGGGTTGGCGAGCGCCTTGTCCTGCATGATCTTCGAGCCGCGCAGGGCGTCGCGCCGGTGCACGAGGGTGACCTTCGACGCGAACTTCGTCAGGAAGATGGCCTCCTCGAGGGCCGAGTCGCCGCCGCCGACGACGGCGATCGGCTTGCCCCGGAAGAAGAAGCCGTCGCACGTGGCGCAGGTGGACACGCCCCGGCCCATGAGCGCCCGCTCGGCGGGCAGCCCGAGCAGCCGGGCCGACGCGCCTGTCGCGACAATCAGCGCCTTCGACGCGTACGTCGCATCGTCGGTGACGATGCGGAACGGCCGCGCCGACAGGTCGACCGACGTCACGTCGCCCGCGACGATGTCGGCGCCGAACCGCAGCGCCTGGGCCCGCATCTCGGCCATGAGGTCGGGCCCCATGATGCCGTTGCGGAAGCCCGGGAAGTTCTCGACCTCGGTGGTCATCATCAGCTGCCCGCCGGCTGACAGGCCTTCGATGACGAGCGGCCGCAGATTGGCCCGGGCCGTGTAGACGGCGGCGGTCAGCCCTGCCGGGCCCGAGCCGATGATGACGACGTCCCGAGCAGTGTCAGCCATGAACCCTCACGCCGGGGCTGAAGAGCCCCGGCCTCCACCGGGTATTGAGCTCGAGTTGTCACGGGTAGCGTTCCGAGCAGCGGGACGACGCGGCACTTCCCGAACCCCGAATCCCGAATCCCGAGCCCCGAATCCCGAATCCCGGATGGTTAGATGTGCCCCGCCACCATCTTCTTCAACTCGTCCTTGCTGACGAGGCCGACGACCTGGTCAACCGGCTTGCCGCCCTTGAACAGGATGAGCGTGGGGATGCCGCGGATGCCGAAGCGCGCCGAGACGCCGGGGTGGTCGTCCACGTTGACCTTGCCGACCGCCATCTTGCCGTCGAATTCGACCGCCACCGCGTCGATCGTGGGAGCCAGGCGCTTGCAGGGCGCGCACCACTCCGCCCAGAAGTCGACGAGCACCGGCACCGGCGACGACTGCAGCGTCGCGTCGAAATTCCCCTCGGTCAGCGTGAGTACCTTCTCAGAAGCCATTGTTCCCTCGGTTCCCTCATGTCACGCGTTGAACGGGCTGGCTCCTCGCCAACCCCCTTCATATGATTCACCTTCCCGCCAACCGGTTTCAACCGGTCCGTCAGCCCCGCGACGCCCGTTCGCGGGCGCGCTCGTACGCCGCCACGTATTCACGTGCCGACGCCTCCCACGAGTTGTCCTGGGCCATCCCGGCCAGCTGGATGCGCCGCCACGCCGCCGGCCGCGCGTACCAGGCCAGCGCCCGATGCAGCGCGTCCATCATGGCCTCCGCGGTGTGCGCCGTGAACTTGAACCCGGTTCCCTCGCCCGTCGCCTCGTCCACGTCCTGGACGGTGTCGTCGAGGCCCCCGGTCGCGCGCACGACGGGCACCGTGCCGTAGCGCAGGCTGTACATCTGGTTCAACCCGCAGGGCTCGAAGCGTGACGGCATGAGAAAGATGTCGGACCCGCCTTCGATGAGGTGGGCCAGTTCCTCGCTGAATCCCACCGTCACGGCCACACGCTTCGGGAACTTCGCCGCCAGGGTCCGCCACATGCCTTCGTACTGCGGCGTGCCGGTGCCGAGGATGACGAACGAGGCGTCGAGCGCCTGCAGCGCGCCCGCACTCACCGCTGCCGCGATGAGGTCCAGGCCCTTCTGGTCCACCATGCGCGACACCATGCCCACGATGGGCCGCGCCCACTGGCCTGGAGCGTCGAGGCCGACGCGGGCGAGCAGCGCCCGCTTGACTTCCGCTTTCCCGGAGAGGTCCGCCGCGCTGAAGCTGGCGGGGAGCAGCCTGTCACGCTCGGGGTCCCAGACCCTGGTGTCCACGCCGTTGCGGATGCCCACGAGCACGCCCGCGCGGCGCTGCAGGATCCCTTCGAACCCGAACCCCTGCTCGGGCGTCTGGATCTCCTGGGCGTAGCGCCGGCTGACCGTCGTCACGATCTCCGAGAAATTGACGCCGGCCTTGAGGAAGCTGATGTTGTTCCAGAACTCCAGACCCTCGGCGGTGAACACGTCCCACGGCAGGTCGAGCGCCGGCAGCACTTCCCTGCCGAAGATGCCCTGATAGGCCAGATTGTGAATCGTGAACACCGTGCCGGCGCCCTCGAACGCGGGGTGCTTCCGGAACCGTTCCCGCAGGTAGGCGGGCACGAGGCCGGCCTGCCAGTCGTGCGCGTGGACGACGGCGGGGCGCATGCCTGTCGCGGCGGCGCACTCGAGGGCCGCCCTCGACAGCAGCGAGAAGCGCACGTGGTTGTCGGGATAGTCTCCGCGAGGGCCTTCGTACAGCCCTTCCCGGTCGAAGTACGCCGGGCAGTCGACGAACCAGAACCGCACGCCGTCGCCATGCACGCTCTCGAGCACGCGGAGGTCGGGCGCGCCGAGCCATGCGCCGCGGGCGAAGGCGGCGACCTCCCCGCCCTCCTGCATCCCGCGGTAGCGTGGCGTGACCACCGTGACGCGATGCCCGAGGTGCGAGAGCGCCGTCGGCAGCGCGCCGCCCACGTCGCCGAGGCCGCCGGTCTTCGAATACGGATTCGCCTCGGACACGACCATCAGGATGTCGAGCATCGTCTGCACTCCCGCCGGATCGGCCAACACCGCACGGTGCAGCCGCGCCACGCGCCGCCGCCGTGCCGCTCCCATCCTGCTGGAAGACCAACCGGCTCGTCAACGCCGGAATGCCGGGACGATCCGCGCGGTGCTAGACTGACGCGATGACGCACCCGTCCCGCCCGCGGCCCGAACGCGCCGACTCGGCCGAGCTCGCCGCCTTCAGACAGCTCAAGGCCAGCCAGCCCGAGCTCGCGGGCGCCGTCGACATGCAGGTCGAGCTCGTCGTGATGCAGCGGCGCCTGCAGGCGCGCTTGTCGACGCCGTGGCTGGAATTCGACGCGGCGTGGCTCGCGCGCCAGCTGACGGAGGGCAGGCCCGTCCTGCGCTTCGACGACATCCCCTTCGAGTGGGGCGAGTTCCGCACGTTGTTCCGGCAGGTGTCGGAGATTCTGAGGCGCTACGATCTCCTCGAAGCGGACGACCTCGCCCGGGTGCAGGAGATGATCAGGAACGGACGGCCCACGAAGGAGGACGCGGCGTCCTGGTACGGGGAAACGGCGAACCGCGTCCTGGGCCGCCCGGCGGCCGGACCGGCCGAACCGGGGGCCATCGGGCAGGTCCTTGCGCTCACCGCCCGGCCATTCCTCGCCCGCACGGTCGAGACGCTGCACCAGCGCGTCAACCTCGCGCCGTGGGACCGCCCCTACTGTCCGTTCTGCGGCGGAGACGCTGAACTGGCGCTGCTGCTGCGCCCGGGCGAAACGCGGCTGGCGTGCGGCCGGTGCACGGGCGTGTGGCCGTTCCCGGAGCACGCGTGTCCGCACTGCGACAGTCGCCTGCCGGGCCGCCAGACGTCGTACGCCAGCCGCGACGGCCGCTATCGCCTCATCGGCTGCAACGCGTGCCGGCGCTACATCAAGGCGTTCGACGCGAGGAAGGCCGACCGTCCGTTCATCCTGGACGTCGACACGATTGCCACGCTGCCGCTCGATGCGGCGGCGCTGCAGCAGGGGTATCTGGCGTAAGGCGGGGATTCCCAGTTACGGCGTCTGGGCGCCGTCGCCGCCCACGAGCGCCTTCGCACGCGTGTTGATCCAGTTCAGCAGGTGGCGGGTCTCCCAGAACCGGCCGGCGTTGGACCGGGCGCCCAACACGACCACGGCGACGGACTGG
>Ga0316605_10001702_pt1 | contig 12674 bp, 9 predicted proteins | sample OWC_soil_day20_n_FD_207666 | JGI IMG/M metagenome (GOLD analysis project Ga0316605, IMG submission 207666) | Wetland soil microbial communities from Old Woman Creek delta, Ohio, United States - OWC_soil_day20_noCT | ecosystem: Environmental > Terrestrial > Soil > Wetlands | place: USA: Ohio... | reverse complement strand
GGCCCGGTCCGCGGGTGCGGTGACGCTCGTCCTCGCCGCGGCCGCTGCGTCTGCGCAGACGCCGCCGCCGCCGTCGTCCACGGCGTCCGAGCCGCCATACAAGTTCAGCGGCCTGATGTTCGGCGACTTCTATTATTTCAGCCAGAGCCACGACCCGGCGTGGGAGGGAGAGCAGGCGTTCTGGTTCCGCCGGGTGTATTTCACCTTCGACTACACGTTCACGCCAAGGCTCACCACCAGGTTCCGGCTCGAGGCGAACAGCGATGGGAAGCTCGAGGGCGGCGCCCTGACCCCCTACGTGAAGGACGCCTACCTCCGCTGGACGTACTACGGGCGCCAGCAGTTGACGCTCGGCATCGAGCCGTCGCTGAGCTTCGACGTCGTCGAGTCCGTCTGGGGGCTGCGTCACGTCGAGAAGACCCCGCTGGACCTCTACCGGTGGGACTCGTCGCGCGACACGGGCCTCACCCTTGGCGGGCCGCTGAATGGTGCCGGCACGCTCACCTACGGCATCCAATTCGGCACCGAACCGAGCGACTACGTCGAGATCGACAGAGACAGAGCGTTTCGCGCAGCCGCCCGCTACCAGAGACCCCAGGGATTGACGGTTGAAGGGATGTTCTCCCGGCTCGGCCGCGACAGGGTCGCCAGCCGCACCACCGCGCAGGTGTTTGCCGCCCATCGCGCGAAGACGGCGCGAGCGGGCTTCCTGTACTCCCGCCAGGAACGACAGGCCGTGGAAGGCTCGACGGCGCCGGATCTCAGTCTTGATATCTACTCCGCTTTCGGTGTGGTTGATGTCAGGCCGCGGAAGCTCTCGGCCTTCGCCAGGGTCGATCGATACGACGATCCCTGCCCGGACTGCTCGGGCATCGACTACCTGCCAATCGCCACCTCGGCGCCATTCACATTGACGCTGGCCGGGGTCGAGTACTCCATTCATCCCTCGGTACGCTTCAGCCCGAACGTCGAGTGGGTCCACTACGACGCGCCCGCTGACACCGCCGCCCAGAGACCCAAAGACGATGTGGTCTGGCGCGCGACGTTCTACTGGGCCTGGTAGCACGGCGCCGCGAGGGGCCGCCCGGGTCCGCCCCGCGCGACGCCTACGCTACAATTGACCGATTGTGAACTCGTCGTCCGGGCCGTCGGGCGCCGTCAGTCATCCGAGGAGTGCCATGGCCGCCGTCATCGAAGCGATCGATCTCAAGCGCAAGATGTTCTTCGAGCTCGAAGATACGCCGTACCTCTGCCTCGAGGTCGAGCGCTCCACGCCGACCGCGCGCGGGGGGCAGACGCTGGTACGCGTGAAGATGCGCAACCTCAAGACCCGCGCCGTCTTCGACAGGACCTTCAAGGCGGGGGAGAAGCTCCGGGAACCCGATCTGGTCCAGTCGCCCGCCAGCTATCTCTACAGCGACGCCAGCGGGTCCCACTTCATGGACCAGGAGAGCTTCGAGACGATTACGCTTGGCGGCGACATGCTCGGCGACGCGCTGGACTTCCTCGTGGACGGCCAGGTCGTGCAGGTTCTGCTCTTCAACGGCCACGCCATCGGCCTTCAGCTGCCGCAGCACGTGGAGCTGACGGTGCGCTCCACCGAGCCAGGGGCGCGCGGCGATACGGCCTCCGGCAACGTGACGAAGGTGGCGAAGCTGGAGACCGGGATCGAAGTCCGCGTGTCGCTCTTCATCAAGGACGGCGAAAAGGTGAAGGTGAACACCGAAACGCGCGAGTGCCTCGGCCGCGTCTGATCGGGGGACCGGGCAGAGACAGGCGCGTCACGCGATCGGCTCCATGTGGCGAGCGGCCGGCAGCGCACGTCTCGCGCGCCGGTTCCACGTGGCGAGCAGCACCGTCCCGACGCAGGTCAACCCGGCCGCCAGGCCGAGCCACAGGCCCTGCACGCCCCATCCCCATACGAAGCAGGCCGTATAGCCCAGGGGAAGCCCCACCAGCCAGTGACCCGCGAGATTCGCGAACATCGGGATCCGGGTCTCGCCGAGGCCGCGGAGGATGCCGGTCGCGACGCCCTGCGTGCCGTCGAAGACCAGGCACACGCCGGCGATGGCCAGCAAGGACGGGCCGACGGCGAGCACGGTGGCGTCGTGCGAAAAGGCCCCGATGAGCGGACGAGCGGCCGCCAGGAACACGACGGCCGCCGATGCGGTGAACGCGGCCGCCAAGGCCAGCGCCGTCCATCCCGACCGCCGCACGCCGTTCGGATCGCGGCGGCCGACCGCCTGCCCGACCCTCACGGCCCCGGCGGCGTTCAGGCCGAGGGGAATCATGAACACGAACGCCCAGAGGTTCATGGCGATCTGATGGGCCGCGAGCGATGCCGGCGCCAGGCGACCCGCCAGCGCCGTCGCGGCGGCGAAGACACCCACCTCGAGGAGGATCTGCACACCCGCGGGTCCGCCAAGTCCGAGCAGCCGCCGCAGCGAGGCCCATTCCACGCGGCGAGGGTCGTGCCCGGCCGGAGCGCGGCCGCGGCGCGCTTCGCGGATCGCCACATACAACACTGCGGCCATGTACGCCCGCGACAGGACCGTGGCCCACGCCGCGCCGGTCGGGCCAAGGGCGGGGAACCCGAGTTTGCCGTAGATCAACACCCAGTTGACGGCGATGTTCACGAGGTTGGCCGACAACAGGGCAAACGTGATCGGCCGCACGAGGTTGACGGCCTGCAGATACCGCCTGAACGCGGCATAGAGCAGAAGGGGCACGACGCTCACCGTCACGACGTTCAGATACGGCGATGCCAGCTCGAGCACCGCGGCATCCAGCCCCCAGAGGGGCAGGGAGGCCGTTACGCCGAACGACAGCAGCGAGAGCGGCACCGCCGCGATCAGGGCGAGGTACGCCCCCTGGCGCAGCCAGTGCTCACACTGGTCCGGACGGCCCGCACCGTACGCCTGCGCCACCAGCGTGTCGAGGCCGAGCAGCAGGCCCATGCCGAAGATGCCGATCGCCAGGAACACGATGCTGCCGAGGCCCACCGCACCGATGGCGGCCGGTCCGAGCGGGCCCACCATCATCGTGTCGACCAGCCCCATCGTCGTCCAGCCGATCTCGGCGAGGATGACCGGGACCGCGAGGCGCACCATGGGCCTCAGTTCGCTGCGGATGCCGGAGAGCATTGGCGGCATCATCTCACAGCAGGGGCATGGGGCATGGGCCGAGGAAAGCGGTGAGATAGACGAATCCCGAATCCCGAGTCCCGAATCCCGGATAGAATCCGCCCCATGTCCAGACTCGCCGCCTACGCCGGCGTGGCGCGCGCCCCGTTCCTGCTGTTGCCCTTCACCCTCGTCGCGGCGGGAGCCGCCGCAGCCGCCTACGACGATCGCGCGTCCTTGCCGGCGAGCGTCCTCGCGCTCGTGGGCCTCGTCGCCCTCCACGCCGCGGTGAACGCGATCAACGAAGCGAGCGACATGCGGTCCGGCATCGATCTGCAGACCACGCGCACGCCCTTCAGCGGCGGGAGCGGCACGCTGCCGTCAGGAGCCATCCCCGTCCGGGAGGCGGTCTGGGTCGGGGTGGCAGGTTCTGCCATCGGCCTCGCGATCGGCATCTACTTCATCACGCGGCTTGGCTGGTGGCCGCTCAGCGCGGTCATGGTGCTCGGGGCCATCGCCGTGCTGATCTACACCGAGGTGTTCGCGCGGACCGGTGTCGGCGAGATCTTCGCGGGCCTCGGCCTCGGTCTGCTTCCCGTTGTCGGCACCGCGCTCGTGCAGCGGGGAACGATCGGGCACGCGGCGTGGGCCGCCGGCGTGCCCGCGTTCCTGATGACGTTCAATCTGCTGCTGCTGAACGAGTTTCCCGACGAGCGGGCCGACCGCGCGGGCGGCCGGCTCAATCTCGTGCTGCTGCTCGGCCGCCGCGCCGCGGCGCTGGTGTACATCGCGGCGGCCGTGGCGACTCCGGCCGCGATCGCCGCGGCCGTGCTGGCGAAGTGGCTTCCGCCACTCGCGCTCCTCGGCTGCCTGCCGTTCTGGTTCGCCGTGCCGGCGGTGGGGTGGGCGGCGTCCCGGCCGGACCAGCCGGTGCCGATCCCGGCCATGGCGGGCAACGTGACGTGGAACCTCGCGACCAACAGCCTGGTCGCGGTGGGACTCGGTGTGGCCGCCTACCTGGGGTGGTAGGCATCCCGGGGGCTGAAGCCCCCGGGCTCCATCCAGAGATGCTGCCCGGGTGACCTGTCTCGTGGAGCCCCGGGGCTCCAGCCCCGGGGTCACTTGAGCGCTTCCGTCCCCGCGAACGCCCGGCTCGGGCTCAGTTCCTTCAGCGTCGCCGCATCGGCGTCGGTCTCCTGGTCCGTCAACATGCGCGTGAGCAGCTTGCCGACACCCGGGCCCAGCATGTAGCCCTGCCCGCACATGCCGACGGCGTGGATGTAGCCTTCGAGTTCCCAGGCACGCCCGATGATGGGCGAGCCATCCGGCGTCATCGGGTAGAGCCCGCGCCACGTGCGGCGCACCTTGATGTTGGCGAGCTTCGGCATCAACCCCACCATGCGGCGCGCGATCATCGGCAGGTAGGTGGACGTCTCGCGCCGGTCCGTGCCGACGATGGGCGGGTCAGGTGTGATGCAGAACACCACGCCGCCGGGCTTGTGCTGGTAGAAATAGTAGTTCGTCGAGCCCTCCGCCGGCCGGATGTCGACCACCATCGGCGTCAGGAAGGGCGCCACCGGTTCCGTGATGCCGGCTTCGTGGCTGTCGGGGACCACGGGCGCGTCGAGCCCGGCCATGTTCGCCACGGACTTCGCCCACGCCCCGCCGGCGTTGACCACGGTCTCGGTCGCGTATCCGCCCTTGTCCGTCCGCACGCCGACCACCATGCCGCGCCGCCGCATGAGGCCCGTGACGCGCTCCTGGAACCGGAACTGCACACCCTTCTCGACGGCGTGCCTGTAGAAGGCGTGCGCGCTCAACATCGGCGAGGCCGAGCCGTCTTCCGGCGAGTACGTCCCTCCCCGCAGGCCCTCGGGATTCAGTGCGGGCACCAACGCGCGCATGTCGTCGCGCTCGAGCCAGCGGATGTTGAGTCCGGCGCGCTGCTGCGCCTTGAGCAGGTCCTTCAACGCCCACTCCTCGCGGTCGCGATACGCCACGAAGGTGTAGCCGCCCTGGGTCCACTCGAGGTTGTCGCCGCGCGCCTGCTCCCACGACGAGAAGATCCGCAGCGATTCCAGGCACAGGTGGATCTTCGCCGGGGACGAGTGGGTCGCGCGGATGCCGCCGATGGCCGCCTTGTTGCTGCCCTGCCCGGGGCTCGCGAACTGGTCGATGACGAGCGGCCTGATCCCCGCCTCGGCGAGGAACAGGGCCGTCGGCAGCCCCACGCTGCCCGCGCCGACGATGACGACGTCGAAGGTGTCCGTGCCCATCACAGTCCCCCTTCGTGCGCGCCAGTGGCATGCCTGATAGGCACATCGTCCGGGGGCGCGCCTTCGGCCGACACGCCCGCGAACGCGCCGAGCGGCACCTCCATGAACACCGGCCGCTTCGTGAGGTCGGTGATCTGGCTGTCAGGCACGCCTTCCTCGCGGAACAGCCGCCTGATGAGGCTCGGGCAGGTCTTGCCTCCGCACGCCCCCATGCCCGCCCGGGTGATCGCCTTCAGTTCGTTCAGATCCCGCACGCCGGAGCGGATGAGCCCGCGGATCTCGCCGGCCGTCACCCGCTCGCAGCGGCAGACGATCATCTCGTCGTCGAGAGGCGGCACCAGCAGTTCCGAGGGCTCCGTCACCCAGGGTTCCTGGACGCGGATGCCCGCGATGCGCGAGGCGATCTCGCGCGGGGCCCGGACTTTCACCATCAGGCAGCGGTCATTGGCCTTCGCCTCGCGGACGCGCGTCACCTCGACGTTGCCCAGCATCGCGCCCTCGGTGTCGAGCACGGTGACGATGTCGCCTGGCTTGACCGACTGCGAGGTGAACTCGTGGGGGACCGTGACGGTGGGGTACTCGGCGTCCTTCCGGAAGTCGACCAGCGTGACCGCGAGCCCCGGGCAGACGGCCACGCACTTCTCGCAGGCGTCGCACTGGTCGCCGACGAATTCCGGCAACCCCATGATGTCGCCGTCCTCGATGCGGATGGCGTCGTGCGGGCAGACGGAGGTGCACGGGTTGCAGGGGATTTCCTGCGAGCAGTGGAAGAGCGGGAAGGCCCCGCTCGCCACCGGCGGGACGTCCTCGGCAATGGTCGCACCGGGGCGCGACTTGAGGACCTCCGCCGTGCGGTGCCACTCCGGCGGCACCTCGCCCACGTCGCGGCCGAGCGCCCGGGCCAGTTCGAGGCCGCGAATGCGTCCGGTGAACATGGCCGCCGATGCCTCGGCGATCTCCTCCGAGTCTCCGGCCGCGAAGACGGGAAGCCCGAACTCCCTGGCCTTGGCGATGAACTCGTCAACCGGTTCGAGACCCACGGCTACCAGCACGGTGTCGCACTGGTAGGTCCGCTCCGTGCCCCGGATCGGTTTCCATGCCTTGTCGATCCTGGCAATGGTCACCGAACCCACTTCCTCCGTCCCGTTCGCGCTGAGCACGGTGTGCGACGTGTAGATCGGCACGCCCATCCGCACGAGCTTGTCCTTGTGGACCTTGTAGCCGCCGCACTCGGGCAGCGCCTCGCACAGGCCCACCACCTGGATGCCCGCCTGCAGGGCGTGGTAGCCGGCGATGAGTCCCACGTTGCCGCCGCCGACGATGAAGAGGCGGGCGGTCGGGCGGACGAGATCGCGGTTGACCAGCGTCTGAAAAGCGCCCGCGCCGTAGACCCCGGGCAGCGTGTTGCCCTTGAAGACCAGCGACTTCTCCCGCGCCCCCGCGGCCACGAGCAGCATCTCGGGCCGCACGATGCAGTAGCGGCCGTCGCGGAGAATGCCGACGCGGCGGTCCGAGAACACCGCCAGCGCCGTGCTGTTGAGCCACACGCGGACGTTCTCGAACAGGCGCACGTCGCGCTCCAGCCGGGTGGCGATGTCGACGCCCCTCGTGCCCGCGTAACAGGCGTCGATCGACCCGAAGAACTTGTGGGTCTGGAGCACCAGCTTCCCGCCGAGGCGGTGCTTGTCGTCGACGATGAGCGTCCGGACGCCCGCGCGGCCCAGTTCGATCGCCGCCGTGAGCCCGGCCGGCCCGCCCCCGATGATCAGGCACTCGCAGTCGACCGTCGGGATGTCGCGCAGTTCGTGCCCGCCCTCCACGTCCGGCAACGACGGCTGGCCGTCCAGCGGCTCGACCCGCATGCCCGCCTTGACGGGCACCATGCACGACTTCACCGCCAGGCCATCCGCCACGACGGCGCACTGGGCGCACTGGCCGTTGGCGCAGAAGATCCCCTGGGCGGCGCCATCCTTGTGGTGATGGCCGAAGACGCGCACGCCGTTGGCGAACAGCGCCGACGCGATCGTTTCGCCGGCCAGTCCCGTGCACGGCCTGCCGTTCCAGGAGAACTCGACCGCCTCGCGGGCGGGCACCGGGAGGATGGGGTGCCGGGTGATGCGGTACTCGACCACAGGGATCACTCCTCAACGGGTCTCGAAGGACGCGCGGTTCCGTACGGCCCAGAGTAGCAGGGGATGTCAGCCGGAGGGAACCGACAGGAGGGGGCAACTCTATGCGGATATTACCAAATGTCGGGATTCGGGATTCGGGATTCGGGACTCGAACAGCCAGAGCCCACCTGTGAACAGCAATTGGAGAACCTGATCGAGCTGGCGGCTGAATCCCGAGTTCCGGATCCCGAGCCCCGGGTCCCGAGCCGCTACTTCCCCGCGAGAAAATCCACCGCCAGGCTCGCGAGGGCACGGACGCCCGTGACGAGCGCCGCTTCGTCCGGGCTGAAGCGGGGCGAGTGGTTGGCGGCCCAGGTGGCCGGGTCGGCGCCCTTCGGGGCCACGCCGAGGAAGAAGTACAGGGCGGGCACCTTCTGGCCGTAGTACGAGAAGTCCTCGGATGTCGTGGTCGGCTGCGCGTTCGGGTTGAACGTGGCGCCGGCCACGCGCTTGAGCGACGGCGTCATGCGCTCGGTCAGGGCCATGTCGTTCCAGGTGACAGGGTAGCCCTCGTCGAGGATGACCTCCGCCGTCGCCCCGGCCGCCGCGGCAATGCTTTCCGCCGTCCGCTTCACCCGGGCGAGGATGTCCTTGCGCATCTCGGGATCGAACGTCCGGATGGTCCCGCTCATGCGCACCTCGTCGGGCACGATGTTGTGCCGGCTGCCACCTTCGATCGTCCCCACCGTCACGACAGCCGGGGCCACCGTCAGGTCGATCTGACGGCTGACCACGGTCTGCAGGCCCAGCACAATCTGCGACGCGACCACGATCGGGTCGACGCCCGCCCACGGCATGGCGCCGTGCGTCTGCCGGCCCTTGACGACGATGCGATAGGTGTCGCCGGCGGCCATCAGGCCTTTCGGCCTGAAGGTGATCGAGCCGGCCTCGAGCGGCGTGATCCCGACATGCAGACCGAACATGGCGTCCACCTTCGGGTTCTCGAGCACGCCTTCCTTGACCATCACCTCCGCACCGCCTGGCTCGCCGGGCACCCCTTCTTCAGCGGGCTGGAAGACGATCTTCACCGAGCCCGCCAGGTCGGCCTTCATGCCGGCGAGGACCTCGGCCGCGCCGAGCAGGATCGACATGTGGAAGTCGTGGCCGCACGCGTGCATGACGCCAACCTCGCGGCCCAGGTACTGCCCGCGCTCCTTCGACGCGAAGGGGAGTCCCGTCTCCTCCGTCACCGGCAGCGCGTCGATGTCGGCGCGGAGCGCGACGACCGGACCGGGCCTGCCGCCCGTGAGCACCGCGACCACGCCGGTCTTCGCCACGCCCGTCTTGACCTCGTACCCCATGCGGCGGAGTTCGTTCGCGAGGAACCCGGACGTTCGCACCTCCTGGTTGCCCAGCTCGGGGTGCGCGTGCAGGTCGCGGCGCCACGCGACGACCTTCGGCATGACGGCGTCAGCGGCCCTGTCGAGGCGCGCATGGAGCGCCTCGAGGGGCGGCGCCGGCTGGGCGCCCGCGCCGGACGCGAGTGAGGAGGCGAGCAGAAGCGTGGCGGCCACCGTGCGGGTCGATGCCATGTCGTCGTGTTCTCCCATGACCAGTCTACCGTGCGCAGCTGAGGGAACCAACGCCGCGCCTGACTGCGGCCTGTACGTCGAGGCTGAAGCCTCGACCTCCACCCCGTGTTTCGAATCCCGAACCCCGAATCCCGGGTCCCGGTTCTCTACATCGTCAGCGCCATCACCGCCTTGCAGGTGTGAAGCCGGTTCTCGGCTTCCGGAAACACGCGCGACTGCGGGCCGTCGAGCACCGCGTCGGTCACCTCGTGGTTCCGGTCGGCGGGCAGGCAGTGCATGTAGATCGCGTCCGGCTTCGCCAGTCCCATCCGCCGCTCGTCGCAGATCCAGTGCGTGTACTGCGTCGAGAGACGCAGCGCTTCGTCCGGCTCGTGGAACAACTCCTCGATGCCCCAGGACTTCGCGTAGACGATGTCGGCGTTGCGGCAGGCGGCGTCCATGTCGTCGGTCACGTCGAACGACGTGCCGTGGGCCTTCGCCTGGGCCTGCGCGCAGGCCATCGGCGCCTTCATCAGTTTCCACTCGGGCGGATGCGCCAGGACGACGTCCAGGCCGAAGCGCGGGAGGAGGGTGATGAGGCCCTGCGGCACGGACATCGGCTTCGCGTAGCTCGGCGCGTACGCCCACGTGACGGCGATCTTCCGCCCGCGCAGGTTCGTCCCGAACTCCTCGCGGATGGTCATCAGGTCGGCCAGCGTCTGGAACGGGTGATCGACGTCGCACTGCATGTTGTAGACGGGCACGGTGGCGTGCGCGGCGACCTCGCGCATGTACCGGTTGCCCTCCCCGGGCACGAGGTCGTGGCGGATCGCGATGGCGTGCCCGTAGCTCGACAGGATGATGCCCATGTCCTTCGGCGACTCGCCGTGGGCGGCCTGCGAGGTCTCGGCCGAGATGAAGTGCGCGTGCGCCCCGAGCTGTGTCGCGCCGGCCTCGAAGGAGTTGCGCGTCCGCGTGGACTTGTCGAAGAAGAACAGGAACACCGTCTTGTCGGGCAGGTACCGCGTCGCACGTCCAGTCTTGAAGGCGTGCTTCAGGCCGGCCGAGGTCTCGAGGAGCAGCGCGATCTCCCCGTCGGACCAGTCACGGGTCTCGATGTAGTCCTTGCCGCGGACGGTGTCGGGCAGCTTCGGCAGTCGTGTCGCCATATGCGGGGAAGTCTACGCTACAAACGGCGGCGCGTGCCATCGCCGGCGGCCCGGCCGGCGGCGTGATCAGCGCGCGCGGGCGCAGGGCCCACGGCGACCGCGCCGGTTTGCCCACGGAGGGATAACGCGCTAGGCTGGGGAGTAACGGAGGCTCGCATGTCACTCAGGAAGGCAGGACTGCTGGCCGGACTGGGCGTCTGCATGACCGCGTCGCTCGGCGTGACGCCGGTGCAGGCCCAGACGCTGGCCCGGATGGAGACGACAGTCGCAGTGTTCGACGAAGTGACGACCATGGGCGACCGGGCGATCCCGGCCGATCTGCTCAAGAAAGCGCAGTGCGTGGCGATCGTGCCGGGCCTGAAGAAGGGCGCGCTCGTCGTCGGGGCCAAGTTCGGCCGCGGGTTCGTCTCGTGCCGGGCCGAGAACGGATGGTCGGCGCCCGCCGGCATCCGGATCGAGGGCGGGAGCGTCGGGTTCCAGATTGGCGGGACCGAAATCGACGTCATCCTCGCCATCATGAACAAGCGGGGCGTCGAGCGCCTCCTGTCCAACAAGTTCACCCTCGGCGCCGACGCCTCCGTCGCGGCCGGGCCGGTCGGCCGGACCGCGGCCGCCCAGACCGATGCCGCCATGACCGCGGAGATTCTGTCCTGGTCGCGGTCCCGGGGCGTGTTCGCGGGCATCGCCCTCGAGGGAGCGACCCTGCGCGGCGACGACGACGCGAACCTCGACCTCTACGGCAAGCGCCTGGAAATGCGCCAGATCGTGACGGGGACGACCCCCGTGCCGCCGGCCGGCAAGACGCTGGTCGAGCGGCTGTCCAAGTACTGAGCCGGGGAACGGCCCCTCCACTGGCGCGTTTGGCGCGAAACCGGTACTATAGGTGCCGTCGGAGCGGCGACCTGCGCCGGACCGGCCGTGCCCCCGTAGACAGAGCCTGCTGGCATCCCGCCCCTGCCGCCACGCTGGATCTCACCATCAGGAACGATCATGGACGTACTCGTGCTCAACTGCGGATCCTCATCCGCGAAGTTCGCCGTCATCGATCCCGCGACATCGAAGGAAGAAGTCTCCGGGATCGCCCAGCGCCTGGGCTCGCCCGACGCCTCGCTCGACTGGAAGCGCAACGGGACGAAGGACTCCCGGCCCATCCCCGGCGCCGGCCACGAACAGGCGCTTCGGGCCATCGGCGCGCTGCTGAACGAACTTGGCCTCACCGAGGAACTCATCGGCATCGGGCATCGTGTCGTGCACGGCGGCTCGAAGTTCTCCGGGTCGATGGCGATCACGCCGGAAGTCGTCGCCAAGGTCGAGGAGTGCATCCCGCTCGGGCCGCTGCACAATCCCCCGAACCTGGTTGGCATCCGCCTCGCCCAGGAGCTCTTCCCGGACCTCCCGCAGGTCGGCGTCTTCGACACCGCGTTCCACCAGACGATGCCGCCGGTGGCGTACACGTACCCGGTGCCCTACGAGTGGCTCGCCGCGCACAGCGTCCGGCGCTACGGGTTCCACGGCACCAGCCACCGCTTCGTCGCGCGGCATGCGCTGCAGCTGACGGGGTTGTCGCCGGAGAACCACCGGCTCGTCACAGCCCATCTCGGCAACGGGTGTTCGTGCGCCGCGGTGCGCGACGGCAAGAGCGTCGACACGACGATGGGCCTCACGCCGCTCGAGGGCGTGATGATGGGCACGCGCAGCGGTTCGGTCGACCCCGCGATTGTCGGCCATCTCGCCGGCGCGCTGGGCAAGCCGGCCGAGCAGATTCTCGACGCGCTGAACAAGAAGTCTGGGCTGCTGGGCGTCTCGGGCCTGTCGAACGACATGCGGACGATCGAAACCGCGGCCGCCGAAGGGCATGAGCGCGCGCGCCTGGCGTTCGACATCTTCTGCTACGTGCTGGCCAAGGCCATCGCGGCGCTCGTGGTGCCGCTCGGCCGGCTGGACGCCCTGGTCTTCACCGGCGGCATCGGCGAGAACTCGGTTGCCGTGCGGAAGCGGACCGTGGGGCACCTCGGCTTCCTGGGCCTCACCATCGATCCCGAGGCCAACGCCGCCCACGGCCGGGGCCAGCACGGCCGGATCACCGAGGAGATGCGCCCGCAGGCGCTCGTGGTGCCGACCAACGAAGAGCTCATGATCGCCCTGGACACGGCGGAGATCGCGCGCCGGTCCTGACCGCCGTCGTCATACCTGGTTGCTGCGGAGGGAACGTTGCCTACCACCATCCTTGTTGCCCCGGCCGGCCGGCGCGTCGGACTGACGACCGCCTGCCTCGGCCTCGTGCGGGCCCTCGATCGTCAGGGCGTCCGCGTCGCGTTCGTCAAGCCTGTCGCCAACCGGGAGGTCAGCCAGTCGGCTGAGCTGATGGCGCTCGGCGCCCACATCCTGCCCGTCAAGTCGGTGCCCATCCACACCGCGGAGGAGC
>Ga0316605_10001701_pt1 | contig 12680 bp, 9 predicted proteins | sample OWC_soil_day20_n_FD_207666 | JGI IMG/M metagenome (GOLD analysis project Ga0316605, IMG submission 207666) | Wetland soil microbial communities from Old Woman Creek delta, Ohio, United States - OWC_soil_day20_noCT | ecosystem: Environmental > Terrestrial > Soil > Wetlands | place: USA: Ohio... | reverse complement strand
AGTCGCTCTGGATGCGAGCTCGAACAATGTCATGGTGGCCGACCCGGAAGGGAAGGTGATCTACTGCAACGCCGCCGTGCTCGACATGATGCGCAATGCCGAGGCGGACATTCGCCGTGATCTGCCCAATTTCCGGGCCGATGCCATTCTTGGCTCGAATTTCGACAGTTTTCACAAAGCGCCGGGACATCAGCGCAATTTGCTGGCCGGGCTGAAGGGGGTACATCGGGCCCGCATCGAAGTTGGTGGCAGGAGTTTTTCCCTGGTGGCCAGTCCGATTGCCAATGAGCGCTCGGAGCGTCTCGGAACGGTGGTCGAATGGCGCGATCGAACTACGGAGGTGGCCATCGAAGGGGAAGTGGCCGGCATCATCGAGGCCGCCGGGGCCGGCGATTTCTCGCACCGGATCGATACCGCCGAAATGGGTGGTTTTTTCCGCAAGATATCCGAAGGCATCAACCGCTTGCTCGAGGTTAACTGTAGAGCGATCGAGGATCTGGGGGCGATGCTGGCCCGGATGTCGAAGGGCGATCTGACGACCAAGATCGATACCGAGTATCAAGGCATGCTCGGCCATTTGAAGGACGATGCGAATGCTACGGTCGACCACCTCCAGGCGATCGTTTTTTCGATCAAGGAGGCGACCGACGCGATCAATACCGCCGCGCAGGAAATTGCCAGCGGTAATCGCGATCTCTCCTGCCGGACCGAGGAGCAGGCCTCCAGCCTCGAAGAAACGGCGTCCAGCATGGAAGAGCTGACCGGGACGGTCAAACAGAATTCGGATAGCGCGCGTCAGGCCAACGATCTGGCCAGCACGGCGCAGCTGGTGGCCGAGCGCGGCGGCCGGGTGGTTGCTCAGGTGGTGGAAACCATGGGCGCCATTCACACAGCCAGCAACAGGATTTCGGACATCATTGGCGTGATCGACGGTATCGCTTTCCAGACCAATATTCTGGCCCTCAATGCAGCCGTGGAAGCAGCGCGTGCCGGGGAGCAAGGGCGCGGCTTTGCCGTGGTGGCTACCGAGGTGCGTAGCCTGGCACAGCGTAGTGCCGCAGCGGCCAAGGAGATCAAGGCCCTGATCTCTGATTCGGTGGCCAAGGTTGGTGCGGGAAGGGAGCTGGTCGGCCAGGCTGGCGCCACAATGAGTGAGGTGGTAGGCAGCATCCAGCGAGTTGCCAAGATCATGTCCGATATTTCAACAGCCAGCCGTGAGCAAACATCCGGGATCGAACAGGTTGCTCTGGCGGTCAGCCAGATGGACGAGATGACCCAGCAGAATGCCGCCCTGGTCGAACAGGCGGCCGCCGCCGCGGAAAGCCTGGAAGAGCAGGGGCGCAATCTGGCCCGCTCCGTATCGCTATTTCGTCTGCCCGGCGGTTTGTCGATTGGTGACCAGCACCAATTGGAAGGACTCGATTTCGAAGGGGCGATCATCGCCCATGCGAAATGGAAGAGGCGTTTGCTCGATTATGTGGCGGGTAGTGGCGAACGACTCGATCCGGCCGTTGTCGGGCGCGACGACCAGTGTGCCTTGGGCTGCTGGATTCACGGTGATGGGTGTGCCATGCGAGGCCATCCGCAATACGCCGATTTGAAGAGCGAGCATGCCGGATTCCACCGCAGCGCGGCCGAGGTTATCCGCCGGCATATGGCCGGAGATACGCCTGCCGCCATGAAACATATCGCCGGCGAGTTTTCCCGGCGCTCGAAAAAGGTGATCGGTCTTTTGGAAAATCTGCGAGCCGGCAACGAGCCGGTTCTTGCTCCAAAAGCATTGCCGCCTGTCGGCAGACGGCAACTGGGCCGAAAAGTCACGCTCCTGGCGCCGCCCACCGACGAAGAGTGGTCCGAATTCTAGTATTGCCCGGGCAGGACTGCCGACTACATCAGGAACAGAAAATGCGAACGAATTTACCGGTTACCGAGCATGAGATTGAGTTGAGAGACGATCACCTGATCGTTTCGAGAACAGACCTGAAAGGGCGTATTACCTACGTGAACCGCGACTTTCTCCAGGTCAGCGGTTTTTCCGAAGTGGAGTTGCTCGGCGAGCCGCACAACATTTTGCGTCATCCCGAGATGCCGGCATCGGCCTTCAAGGATCTTTGGCAGACCGTTCAGCAGGGTAGGCCGTGGCGGGGAATGGTCAAGAATCGTAGCAAGAACGGGGATTTTTACTGGGTTGAGGCGACGGTGACGCCTATCCGCGAGAAAGGCGAGGTGGTCGGCTACATGTCGGTGCGTCGCAAGGCATCGCGTGAGAAGATCGACAATGCGGTCGCCTTGTATCGCGAGGTGAATGCCGGGCGGGCGAGGCTGGAGAGCAAGCAGGGCTTTTTCGAGCGTCTGAGTGTGGGAGGCAAGGTGACGCTGGCGGCCGGGCTGGTCATTACCCTGGTGCTGGGGGCGACTTCCCTGGTTGTTGGCTCGCGCGCCCATGGTTTGCTCGAAAGCCGCTCGATTCAGGGGCTTGCCGAGCAAATGCGTCTGGTGCGCAGCAATGTGGAAAACACGGCTAACCAGCTCAATCGCGAAGCCAAGCGGCTCAACGACGTTTTTGCCGCCCAGTTTGCAGAGCAGTGGCTGGTCGACAGTCCTCCGGCTGGCGCCCAGACCGTGCTGAAAAATGGCGGCAAGGCCATCAACGGCCAATTTGCCGAAGTGGACAAATTCACGGCGGCTAGTGGCGCTGTGGCGACGGTTTTCGTGCGCTCCGGCGACGATTTTTATCGGATTTCGACATCGCTGAAAAAGGAGGATGGCAGTCGGGCGGTAGGTACCCCTCTCGATCGCAGCCACCCGGGTTACGCCAGGTTGCTGGCCGGCAGCGGTTATGTCGGCAAGGCCGTGCTGTTCGGTCGCGACAGCTACACCAGTTATGCCCCCATCAAGAGTGCCGATGGTCAGGTGATTGGTGCAACCTTCATCGGGCTGGATTTTACCGAGCAGCTGCGGCTCCTGAAGGAAAGCCTGAAAGCAATCCGGATCGGCGAGGGCGGTTATGTTTATGTGGTTGATGCCAAGGCGGGGCCGGATTACGGAAAATTGCTGGTCCACCCGGCCAAGGAGGGCTCCAACCTGCTAGCTGCCAAGGATGCCTCAGGTCGCGAATTCATCAAGGAATTGCTCGACAACAAGGGTGGGGTCGTTCGTTACGGCTGGAAAAACGAGGAGCTCGGTCAGACCGCAGAGCGGGCCAAGGTGGTGGTTGGCGAGCATTTCCCGGAGTGGAATTGGGTAATTGCCGGCGGGCTCGACATCGATGAAATTCGCCAGGATATTTTTTCCATTCTGCCCATGTTCTTTATGGCGGGTGTCGTCGCGCTGTTGCTGCTGGTCGTCCTCGTTTCGCAGGTTGTCAAACGGCTTATTATCGGACCGCTCAATCAGGTCGGTCAGGTCCTGAATCGGGTCGCCGAGGGTGATTACACGGCCGACTCGGCCATTCCGCTCGATCGTCCCGACGAAATCGGCAAGCTGGCGCAAGTGCTGACCAGCATGCAGATCCGCATGGGCTTCGAGGTCGCAGAAACCAAGCGGGTTGCCGCAGAGACCATGCGGATCAAGATGGCGCTGGACGGGTCGAGCACGCCGATGACCTTGTCGAACGAGCAGAATGTGCTTATTTACATGAATCGTTCGGCCGAGGCCTTGTGGCAGAAAATGGAGCCGGAAATGCGCAAGCGCGTTCCCGGTTTTGCGGTGGCCAATATGTATAGTCACTCGCTGGTCGATTTTTTCGACGACGAGTCGATCAAGGCTGCCTACCGGGTGGAGTTGACCGCAGCGCGCACGCTCGATGTGGTCATGTGTGGCCGGATTTTGCTGGTGACGGCGACGCCGGTGCGCGACGCCCAGGGACATTATCTCGGGCGGGCTAGCCAGTGGATAGACCGTACGGAAGAGGTCGGCGTTGAAAATGAGGTTGCCGAAATCGTCAGTGGCGCGGCGCGGGGAGATTTCAGCCGGCGGGTTGCGGTCGACGACAAAAATGGCTTCTTTTTGCGTCTGGCCAGCGACCTCAACCGGCTCATGGAAACCAGCCAGCAAGGCCTGGACGACATCGCCCTGGTTCTCTCCGCCATGGCCGAGGGGGATTTGACCAAGAGTATCGATGCCGATTACGAGGGTACCTTCGGCCAGCTCAAGGAAGATACCAATCAGACGGTGACTCGCCTGCGCGAGATCATCGGGCAGATCCGGCAGTCGACCGACGCGATCAACACGGCAGCGAAGGAAATTGCCTCGGGGAATCAGGATCTTTCCAGTCGTACCGAAGAGCAAGCCAGCAGTCTTGAGGAAACGGCCTCCAGCATGGAGGAGCTGACCGGCACGGTCCGGCTGAATGCCGAAAATGCCCGGCAGGCCAACGAGCTGGCCGGTAATGCACAGCTGGTGGCGGTGCGCGGTGGCGAGGTGGTCGGTCAGGTGGTGCAAACCATGAGCGCCATTCACCATGCGAGCAACAAGATTTTCGACATAATCGGCGTCATCGACGGCATTGCCTTTCAGACCAATATTCTTGCCCTTAATGCCGCCGTCGAAGCGGCGCGGGCCGGTGAGCAAGGGCGAGGTTTTGCCGTGGTGGCCAGTGAGGTACGCAGTCTGGCGCAACGCAGCGCGGCGGCTGCCAAGGAAATAAAAGGCCTGATTTCCGACTCGGTCGACAAGGTCGAGGTGGGCAACAGGTTGGTCGATCAGGCAGGGCGAACCATGGAGGAGGTGGTGGCCAGCATCGGTCGCGTTGCTAGGATCATGACCGATATTTCGGATGCCAGTCGCGAGCAGAGTGTCGGAATCGACCAGGTGGGGTTGGCTGTGACCCAGATGGACGAAGTTACGCAGCAAAATGCGGCGCTGGTCGAAGAGGCTGCGGCGGCCGCGGAGAGTCTTGAGGAACAGGCACATACCCTCGCCCAGGCTGTCGCAGTATTTAAAATTGCCGAGCAGCGCCGGGTTTCCAGGTTGTCGGCGCCCAGGAATCACCCGGTGGAGGAAAAGTCGCGTCTCGAGCGTCCTGGCAGGAAAACGCAGGCGAACTTGCCCGGCAGTCTCGACGATGAATGGGAAGAGTTTTAAGCATGGTTGAACTGAAGCGACCTTTGGGTTTTTCCGGTGTCTCGGGAGTGGCCGTTGAGCGCGATCCGGCCGGCCGGGAGTTCAGTTTCTCGGCGACTGACTTCGAGCGTGTGCGCAAGCTGATTTATCAGCACGCCGGGATTTCCCTGTCACCCGTCAAGCAGGACATGGTTTATTCGCGCTTGGCCCGCCGTCTGCGGGCAACCGGCAAGCGAAGCTTCGCTGAGTATCTCGATGCCTTGGAGAAAGGGGGCGGCGACGAATGGGAACGTTTCGTCAATTCGCTGACCACGAATCTGACCTCTTTTTTTCGTGAACCGCACCACTTTCCGATTCTGGCCGAGCATCTGGTCAAGCTGGGGAACAAACGGCCCATTCGCATCTGGTGCTCCGCCGCTTCGACCGGCGAGGAACCGTATTCGATAGCGATGACCGTGGTGGAAACTCTGGGGGCCAACCCGTCGCACGTATCGATTTTTGCTTCGGATCTCGACACCAATGTCTTGGCAACGGCGAAGAAGGGAATTTATCCGCTTGAGCGAGTCGAGAAATTGTCGCCCGAGCGCCTGAAGCAGTTCTTCCTCAAAGGTGCAGGTAGCCAGGAAGGCTATGTGGCGGTGAGACCAGAACTGATGCGCATGGTTGAATTCCAGCGGGTCAATTTGCTGGAGCCAAATTGGCCGATCCGCACTCCGCTGGATGTTATTTTTTGCCGCAATGTAATGATCTATTTCGACAAGCCAACGCAATACAAGATACTTTCCCGTTTCGCGCCCCTCATGCAGCCAGACGGGCTGATGTTTGCCGGCCATTCGGAAAGTTTCCTGCACGCTGCCGACCTGTTCAAATCGCAGGGAAAAACCGTCTATTCCCTGGCGAAAGCCCGCTAATCCCTTTTAAAGGAAGCTTGTGCAGCACGCCTACGACGAGCATCTGGCCAATAATCGTTACTACGACCGGAGTTTTCAAGCCGAAGCGGCCAAGATTCTGCCGGGGGAGTATTACGTTTCCGATAGCGGCATGTTATTGGTCACGGTCCTTGGCTCCTGCGTTGCCGCCTGTATTCGCGATACGGAATTGGGTGTCGGCGGGATGAATCATTTCATGTTGCCGGATGACGGTGGGCGGGAGACCGTGGCCACTTCCGCGCGGTACGGAACTTACGCCATGGAGGTTCTAATCAACCATCTGCTGAAAATGGGCGCTCGGCGCAATCGTCTGGAGGCAAAAGTGTTCGGTGGGGGGGCGGTGATGGCCAGTTTGTCGAGCAGTAATGTCGGTACGCGAAATGCGGAATTCGTTCTTGAATACCTGAAAACGGAAAAGATACCGATAGTGGCCAAGGACTTGCTGGATTCATATCCGAGAAAAGTCTACTATTTCCCGGCTAATGGGCGGGTGCTCGTCAAAAAACTGCATCGCGTTCATAACGAAACTTTGTTCAGTCGTGAAAAGGATTACAAGGATCGTCTGGCCGGGGCAAAGGTGGAAGGCGAAATCGAGTTGTTCATTTGACGAGCAATCCATCGCTGATCGAAAAATGACAGATTCAATCTATTTATGCCCATGAAAATCCGAGTTCTTGTGGTCGACGACTCCGCGCTGATGCGCAGTTTGTTGACCGAGATGATTAATGCGGCCGGGGATATGGAAGTGGTCGGCACCGCCCCCGATGCTGCGGTGGCTCGCGACATGATTAAGTCGTTGAATCCGGATGTCCTGACTCTGGATGTCCAGATGCCGAAAATGGATGGCCTCGAATTTCTCGAACGCCTGATGCGCTTGCGGCCGATGCCGGTGGTCATGGTTTCGGCATTTACCCTGGCCGGTTCCGAGACCGCCCTTAAGGCTCTCGAATTGGGGGCGGTCGACTTTATCGGCAAGCCGAGGGGGGATGGGCCACGTGGTATGGAGGGTTATGCCGAAGAGTTGATCGATAAAATCCGGGCGGCGAAAAATGCGCGCTTGCGCAAGCCTCTTTCCTCATCCCCGGTCGTGTCGTCGCCGACTGGTTTGCCCTCCGGACCTTACGTTGGGAGTAACAAAATTATCTTTTTGGGAGCGTCGACCGGAGGGACTGAGGCGATAAAGGATTTTTTGATGGGGATTCCGGGCAATTGTCCGCCTATCCTGATCGTGCAGCACATGCCCGAGGCTTTCACGGCATCGTTTGCCAAGCGCCTGGATAGTCTATGTGCGCCACGGGTAATCGAATCCCAAGGTAACGAAAAGCTGGAACCTGGTACCGTCTATATTGCGCCCGGACATTCTCATTTGCAGATCAAACGAAACGCTACGGGCTTCGCCACGGAACTGCTGGCAACTCCGCCGGTCAACCGCCATCGTCCATCGGTTGACGTTCTGTTCGACTCGGCGGCCTCGCAGGTCGGGCGGCAGGCAGTCGGCATAATTTTGACGGGCATGGGCAAGGATGGTGCGCAGGGGTTGTTGCACATGCGCCAGGCAGGCGCCCGGACCTTTGGACAGGACGAGGCCAGTTGCGTGGTTTATGGCATGCCACGGGAGGCATTCACGATTGGCGCAGTCGGTGAGCAATGTTCGCTGGAAGATATGCCAAAACGGGTTTTGCAGGCACTGAGTCAATAAACCAGGCAACAAGAAACTTGCCGAGCAAGGCCAAAGTATTAAACTGATTAACAATTGAGCGGATTAACAAAGAGGAAGAGGCATGCAGACAACAGTGAGCAAAGATGGCGCAAAGTGTGTCGTCAAGCTGGTCGGACGGTTTGATTTCAATACGCACCGGGAATTCCGGGGGGCGTATGAGCCGTTGCTGGCCGATCCGGCCGTGCGTGCCGTGATTGTCGATTTTTCGGGGGTCGACTATCTGGACAGTTCAGCTTTGGGGATGCTGCTGATGTTGCGCGATAAACTGGGGGGGCTTAATAAGGAGGTCGCCTTGGTTGGTGTGAGCGGCAATGTGAAGCAGGTGCTGGATATAGCCAATTTTGGCAAGCTGTTTCAGATATCCTGAAGCACGTCGGCGGGGTGGGGATAGCCGGCAACCGGGGTTTTGAGGCCTGCCAGGTGCCGGTGTATGGTTTGATGCCCGTTTAAAAGCGTGTATCCTTGGTTGGCAGCGGCGCCACAGCCGTAAAAACAAGCCGATTGCACGCAGTGCGAGGGGATGACGATGTCAGAGTTGTTGAAAAATATCGATGCGCGGACCAAGCTGGCCGGAACCAACAAGCTTGAGATACTGCTTTTCTTTTTGGGCGTTGATCAGCGCACGGGGCGACGTGAAACTTATGGGATCAACGTCTTCAAGGTTCGCGAAGTCATGCGGACGCCCAAAATTACCGCTGCACCGGATATGCCTGCCTCTGTCGAGGGAATGGTCAGCTTGCGCGGCGCTTTGGTGCCAGTGATCGATCTTGCCAAGTACTCGGGAATAGCAGCCGATACGCCGAGAGAAATCATGATCGTGACCGAATATAACGGTCACACTCAGGGATTCCTTGTTGAAGGTGTCGATACGATTCTTCGCCTCGACTGGAGCAAGATGCGAGTGCCGCCGGAGATGCTGATGGCGCAGACCGGTGGTCTGGTCACGGCAGTCACCGAGCTGGAAGACAATCGTCTGGTCATGATGATGGACGTCGAGAAGGTGCTCTCGGAAACTACTAGCATCGACAACGAGATGATGTTCCGTGGCGTGGTGGCGCTTGATCGTCCGGACTGCACGGTTTTTTATTGCGATGATTCCAGCGTGGCGCGCAAGCAGATCGAAAGGACCCTTAGTGTCATGGGGGTCAAGGGAGTAAGCGCGGTTAATGGACGGCAGATGTGGGAAGAAATGGAAAAGGTGGCTACCTATGCTCAATCGGTGGGCAAGCCGGTTTCTTCCATCATCAACCTGGTTTTGACCGACATCGAAATGCCGGAAATGGATGGTTATATCCTGACCAAGAGAATCAAGTCGGATCCGCGTTTCAATGGAATTCCGGTCATCATGCACTCGTCGCTATCCAGTATGTCGAACCAGAAGCTCGGTTTGTCGGTCGGTGTTGACGAATATGTTCCCAAGTTCGAGCCACAACGATTGTCTGAAACGCTGGCTCGCCGCTTGGGTGTGGTTGGCACCCCGGCTGCCGTGGCTTAAGCGCGCAGGAGAGTTCAATGAATCTCGTTGAAAACAAGAATCTGCTGGATAGCGTTGACGCGCGTACTCGCTTGGCCGGCTCCAACAAAATGGAGATCCTGCTGTTTTCGCTGGGTACCCGCGAAATATTCGGGATCAATGTGTTCAAGGTCCGCGAAGTGGGCCGGACGCCGCGTATTACCAAAACTCCCAACATGCCGCGAGGCGTCGAAGGCTTGATTTCCCTGCGCGGGAATGTCATCCCGGTGCTGTCGCTGGCGCCGTTCATGCAATTGGAGGGCACGCCGCCCGGCTTGGGCAAGACCATGATGGTCGCCGAGTATTCCAAGCGGACGCTGGGTTTTCTGGTGCATGAGGTCGACCGGATCATCCGTGTCGACTGGGAGCGGGTCAAGGCGCCAGAAAGTGTGCTGTCGGCCAATCAAGGCTTGATTACGGCCGTGATCGAACTCGAGGGCGGTGGCCTGGTGTCGATTCTGGATGTCGAGCAGATTCTGGCCAACGCATTCGGTGAGGCCATGATTATCGATATTCCTCCGGCTCGGGTTGATCCAGATACCAGCGTCTTTTTTGTCGATGATTCGATCGTTGCCCGGCGCAAGATTTCCGAGGTGCTCGATAAACTCGGGGTGCGGCACAAGCACGCGACCAACGGGATGGAGGCCTGGACCCGGCTGCAGGGGATTGCCGCCCATGCGCAACAGATCGGAGCCAATATCCGCGATGAAATCCGTCTGATTTTGGTTGATGCCGAAATGCCGGAAATGGATGGCTATGTGCTGACCAAGAATATCAAGTCGGATCCGCGTTTCGAAGGTGTGCCGGTGGTGATGCACTCTTCGCTATCTTCCGAGGCCAATCGCGCCATGGGTAAATCGGTTGGTGTCGACGCCTATGTGGCCAAATTTGATGCGGAGGCGTTGGCTGATACCCTGCGCCCGCTAATTGAACGATAACAAGTAAGTCCTGGAGTACTGCATGGCAGCTGATCCAAAAATGAGATTTCTGGTGGTGGACGATTTTTCTACCATGCGCCGGATTGTTCGCAACCTGCTGAAAGAGCTTGGTTTTACCAACGTGGATGAGGCCGAGGACGGCGCCATCGCGTTGCAGAAATTGCAGGCCGGCGGCTTCGAGTTCGTGGTGACCGACTGGAATATGCCGAACATGGATGGCTTGACCCTGTTGCAAACCATCCGTGCTACACCCACCCTCAAGCATTTGCCGGTGTTGATGATTACCGCCGAAGCGAAGAAGGAGAACATCATTGCGGCGGCTCAGGCTGGTGCCAGCGGCTATATTGTCAAGCCTTTCACCGCGGGAACCCTGTCGGAAAAGCTGAACAAGATCTTTGAAAAAATGGGTCAGGCTTAAGGAAATATCATGACCGCGACCAACGATTCAAACGATCTCGAAGCCCTCTTCGATTCGATAGCCGCAGATTTTTCTCCGGCGCCTCCCAAGCCGGCACCGGTTGAGCCGCCGAAAACTAGAGCAATACCGGAAATCGGAGACAGTGACGATCTCCAGGCGCTGTTTGATAGCGTTTCCGCCGAAGCTCAAGCGGTGGCGCCTCCCGGCGTTGCTGCGGCGGCTGATGCTGCTGCGAGTGTTGCTGAGGAGTGGCCGCGCCAGGAGGTGGTTTTCAACCGCATTGGCACGATGGCGCGGACCCTGCACGATACCCTTGGAGAGCTTGGCTACGACAAGTTGCTGGAGCAGACAGTCTCGGCATTGCCCGATGCGAAGGATCGACTCGCGTACATTGCAAACCTGACCGAGCAGGCTGCTTGCCGGGTGTTGAATGCGACCGATATTGCCAATCCTCTGGTGGACGACATCGAGAATGGTTCGAAGGTTCTAGCCGACCGATGGGACAAGCTGTTCGCCAATCAACTGGCGACCGAGGAGTTCAAACAACTGGCGGCCGATACGCGTACCTTCCTGAAAGAGCAACTGCCGCAGAAAACCCAAGCCACGCATGCACAGCTCACCGAAATCATGATGGCACAGGATTTTCAGGACTTGACGGGGCAGGTGATCAAGAAGATCGTCAGTCTTGCCCAGACCTTGGAGAGCGGTCTGATGAGCGTTTTGATCGAACTGGTGCCCGAAACCAAGCGAACCGTAGAGGTGACGAGTTTGATGAATGGGCCGGTCATCAATGCCGAAGGGCGCACGGATGTGGTGGTCAATCAGGAACAGGTTGACGATTTGCTGGATAGCCTCGGCTTCTGAGGAGGGCTGAAAATGAGCGATTTTTCCGGAATGGAAGACCTGCTACAGGATTTTTTGCAGGAAGCCCACGATTTATTGTCCGATGTGGATAACAAGCTGGTCGATCTGGAGAAGATGCCGGATGATCGGGGGCTACTGAACGATATTTTTCGTGGTTTTCATACGGTCAAGGGGGGGGCCGGGTTTCTTAATGCCTCCGAATTGGTCACGCTTTGTCATTTGACCGAAAATCTTTTTGACCGTCTGCGCAATGGTGAACTTAGCCTTACCCCGGAATTGATGGATGTCATCATGGCAGCCACCAAGGGCGTGCGGGACATGTTTGGCGAATTAGGCCAGATGGTTCAGCCGCAGCCGGCCGATCCTCAGGTAATTGCAGCTTTGCAAGGAGCGCTGACCGGGGAGTTGCCGGGGGCGGCGCCTGTTGTCGAGCCGGCGCCGGTTGTCGCTGAGGCGCCGCCGGTTGCTACGCCGGCGATGGCCGGAGAGCCGGACTGGGAAGTTTTGCATTCGGCGGTCACCGGACAGGCCCCCGCTGTGGCTCAGGGTGAGGTAATTACCAAGGGTGAGGCGGCGGCTCAGGCTGCACAACATGTTTCTCCGGCGGCTGCTGGTGTGGCGGCTCAGGGCGCGGCAACGGCGCCTTCGCCGTTTGGCCGGCGAACGACTGATCGGCCGGCCGGTCAGCCGTCTTCGGCTCGGCGTGCCGAGGAGCGGGGCCGCGAGAATACGATTCGGGTCGACACTTCCCGTCTGGACCAGGTGCTCAACCTGTCAGGTGAAATCGGTCTGACCAAGAACCGGCTGACCAGCCTGCGGGTGGATATTCTGGCCGGGAAAAACGATTCGGAAACCCTGCATGCGCTCGATCAGGCAGTCAGTCAGCTCGATCTCTTGGTGTCCGATTTACAAAATTCGGTGATGAAGACACGGATGCAGCCGATTGGTCGGTTGTTCCAGAAATATCCGCGTATCGCCCGGGACCTGGCTCGCCAATTAGGCAAGGATGTCGAACTGGTGTTGTCCGGTGAGGAAACCGAAGTCGACAAGACCATGATCGAGGATCTGGCCGACCCCTTGATTCACCTGATTCGCAATGCGGTTGACCACGGCGTCGAGATGCCTGCCGAACGCAAAGCGGCCGGCAAACCGGAGAAAAGTCTGGTGCGGCTTGAGGCCCGCCAGGAGGGCGATCACATCGTCCTGATTATTGCCGATGACGGCAAGGGGATGA
>Ga0316605_10001699_pt1 | contig 12680 bp, 6 predicted proteins | sample OWC_soil_day20_n_FD_207666 | JGI IMG/M metagenome (GOLD analysis project Ga0316605, IMG submission 207666) | Wetland soil microbial communities from Old Woman Creek delta, Ohio, United States - OWC_soil_day20_noCT | ecosystem: Environmental > Terrestrial > Soil > Wetlands | place: USA: Ohio... | reverse complement strand
CGCCGACAGGATCGTGGTGATCGCCGCCGTCAAGGTCGTCTTGCCATGGTCAACGTGACCAATCGTGCCCACGTTCACGTGCGGCTTCGTACGCTCAAATTTACCTTTTGCCATGTCGATTTACCCCTACAAGTTCAAAGAACGATTATTTCTTGTTGATAACGGCCTCGGCGACGTTTTTCGGCGCCTCGCTGTAGTGCTTGAATTCCATCGAATAGGTGGCGCGACCCTGGGACAGGGAGCGCAACTGGGTGGAGTAGCCGAACATTTCCGCCAGCGGCACCTCCGCCTTGACCGCCTTGATACCGCCCGGCAGGTCTTCCATGCCCTGAACAATGCCACGACGACCGGACAGGTCGCCCATGACGTTGCCCATGTAATCTTCCGGGGTCTCGACTTCCACCGCCATCATCGGCTCAAGCAGAACCGGATTGGCCTTGCGCATGGCGTCCTTGAACGCCATGGAGGCAGCCATCTTGAAGGCGTTTTCGTTGGAGTCCACGTCGTGGTAGGAACCGTCGAACAGGGTGACCTTGACATCCACCACCGGGAAGCCGGCGAGAACGCCGTTGGGCAGGGTGTCCTGCAAGCCCTTGTCCACCGCCGGAATGAATTCGCGCGGCACGGTGCCGCCCTTGATGGCATCGACGAATTCGTAACCCTTGCCGGTTTCGTTCGGCTCCAGCTTGATCCAGACATGGCCATACTGACCGCGGCCGCCGGACTGCTTGACGAACTTGCCCTCCTGTTCCACCGCCTTGCGGATGGCTTCGCGGTAGGCCACCTGAGGGGCGCCGACGTTAGCTTCGACGTTGAACTCGCGCTTCATGCGATCAACAATAATTTCCAGGTGCAGTTCGCCCATGCCGGAGATGATGGTCTGGCCGGATTCTTCGTCGGTACGGACACGGAATGACGGGTCTTCTTGAGCTAGACGGCTGAGGGCAATACCCATCTTTTCCTGGTCGGCCTTGGTCTTCGGCTCGACGGCAACGTGAATTACCGGCTCCGGGAACACCATGCGCTCGAGGATGATCGGCTTGGCGGGATCACACAGGGTTTCGCCAGTGGTAACTTCCTTGAGGCCGATACACGCTGCGATGTCACCGGCAAGAATTTCTTCGATTTCTTCGCGGTTATTGGCGTGCATCTGCACGATACGGCCAATGCGCTCCTTGCGCTGCTTGACCGGGTTGTAGATCGTGTCGCCCTTCTTTAGAACACCAGAATAGACGCGCACGAAGGTCAGCTGACCGACGAACGGGTCGGTCATCAGCTTGAATGCCAGCGCCGAGAATTTCTCGGCATCGTCGGCCTTGCGGCTGTCATCCTGACCGTTTTCGGTTTCACCGGTCACATCGGGAATATCCACCGGCGACGGCAGCAGTTGAATCACGGCGTCCAGCATGCGCTGCACACCCTTGTTCTTGAAGGCAGTGCCGCACAACATGGGCTGGATTTCGGTAGCGATGGTGCGTTGACGCAGACCCTTGATGATGTCTTCCTCGGGAAGATCACCGTTCTCCAGGTACTGGTTCATGAGTTCTTCGGACGCTTCGGCCGCGACCTCGACCATGTTTTCGCGCCACTTCTTCGCCTCGGCTTCGAGTTCGGCCGGAATATCGCTGTAAGTGAACTTCATGCCCTGAGAAGCCTCGTCCCAGATGATGGCCTTCATCTTGACCAGATCGACCACGCCGGTAAAGTTTTCCTCGGCGCCGATAGGAATCACGATGGGCACCGGGTTAGCGGACAGACGAGTCTTCATCTGCTCGTAAACCTTGAAGAAGTTGGCGCCGGTGCGGTCCATCTTGTTCACAAAGGCCAAGCGAGGCACCTTGTACTTGGTAGCCTGACGCCACACGGTTTCGGACTGGGGCTGCACACCACCCACGGCGCAATACACCATGCAGGCGCCGTCGAGAACGCGCATGGAGCGTTCGACCTCGATGGTGAAGTCAACGTGGCCCGGGGTGTCGATGATATTGAAGCGGTGCTCCGGAAATTGCATTTCCATGCCCTTCCAGAAGCAAGTGGTGGCAGCGGAGGTAATGGTGATGCCGCGTTCCTGCTCCTGCTCCATCCAGTCCATGGTGGCGGCGCCATCATGCACTTCGCCGATCTTGTGATTGACGCCGGTGTAGAACAGGATGCGTTCGGTCGTGGTGGTCTTGCCAGCGTCGATGTGGGCGGAGATACCGATGTTACGGTAGCGCTCGATAGGAGTTTTACGGGCCACTTTAATTACCTGCCATTCTTAAGCCAAACCGCCATGACGCCGGAAATCCGGTGCGCCAGGGCGGCAGTAGAAAACAAACCCCGCGCCGGCAATCGGCACGGGGACTGAACATCTTTAGAAGCGGAAGTGAGAGAAGGCCTTGTTGGCCTCAGCCATACGGTGAACTTCCTCGCGCTTCTTCATTGCCGCGCCACGGCCTTCAGCCGCTTCCAGCAACTCGCTGGCCAGACGCTGATCCATGGACTTCTCGGAACGCTTGCGCGCAGCTTCGCGAATCCAACGCATGGACAGAGCCATACGACGGGAAGGACGAACTTCCACAGGCACCTGATAGTTGGCGCCACCAACGCGGCGGCTCTTCACCTCGACCACGGGCTTGACGTTACCAACCGCCAGAGTGAAAACCTCGACGGGATCCTTGCCGCTCTTGGTCTTGATGTTGTTGAAAGCGCCATACACGATGCGCTCGGCAACAGACTTCTTGCCACTCATCATAATGACGTTAACGAACTTGGAAACATCGACACTGCCGAACTTGGGATCGGGCAGGATATCGCGCTTGGGAACTTCTCTACGACGTGGCATAGGTGACCTCTGGACTCAATGTCAGGGTATGGGTTAGGCGGCCTTCGGGCGCTTGGCGCCGTACTTGGAACGCGATTGTTTGCGGTCTTTGACGCCCTGGGTATCCAGGCTGCCGCGAACGATGTGGTAACGAACACCAGGCAAGTCCTTCACCCGGCCGCCACGAATCAGGACCACGGAGTGTTCCTGAAGATTGTGGCCTTCGCCGCCGATGTACGAAATGACCTCGAAGCCATTGGTCAAACGCACCTTAGCGACCTTACGCAAGGCGGAGTTCGGCTTTTTCGGCGTCGTGGTGTAAACGCGGGTGCAAACGCCGCGCTTGGCCGGACAATTGGCGAGAGCAGGAACCTTGCTCTTGCTGATCGGCGCCTGGCGGCCCTTGCGCACCAGCTGGTTAATAGTTGGCATAGCTGTACTTTCCTGAAACAGTCAGTGTTTTTATGCCTCTAGCCGGAGGCAAAGAGGCGGGATTATATGAATCGAAGGCCCTGGCGTCAACCAGGCTGGGCATTTTCCTCTACGCTTGCTGCTACCGCATCTTCCGTGGCGGGCTCGAGAGCAGTGAAACCCACGTCTTCGCCGATGCTTTGCTTGCGCCGGGCGCGGTGGTAGGCCAAGCCAGTACCGGCCGGAATCAGGCGGCCGACAATGACGTTTTCCTTGAGACCACGCAGCTCGTCGCGCTTGCCCATGATGGCGGCTTCGGTCAGAACGCGCGTGGTTTCCTGGAAGGAGGCGGCAGAGATGAAGGAGTCGGTGGACAAGCTGGCCTTGGTGATACCGAGCAGAACATTGTCGTACTCGGCGGGGCGCTTGCCTTCGTTCTTCAGCTTGTCGTTTTCATCCAACACTTCGGAGCGCTCCACCTGTTCTTCGCGGATGAAGCGGGAATCGCCCGGATCGGTAATCACAACGCGGCGCAGCATCTGGCGAACAATAACCTCGATGTGCTTGTCGTTGATCTTCACGCCCTGGAGGCGATACACGTCCTGGACTTCGTCGATGATGTAGCGGGCGAGTTCCTCGACACCCTTCAAACGCAGGATGTCATGGGGGTCGGCGGGGCCGTCCACAATAACTTCACCCTTGTTCACCACCTGGCCATCGTGGGCCATGACGTGCTTGTCCTTGAGGATCAGGTACTCGTGGGCAGTGCCATCGGGCTCGGTGATGACCAGACGCTGCTTGCCCTTGGTGTCCTTGCCGAAAGAAACGGTACCGGTAACCTCGGCCAGCATGCCGGCATCCTTGGGAGAACGGGCCTCAAACAACTCGGCCACGCGCGGCAGACCGCCGGTAATGTCGCGGGTCTTGGCAGACTCCTGGGGGATACGCGCCAGCACTTCGCCGACCGCAACCTGCTGACCGTCCTTGACGGTAATCAGGGAACCAACCTGGAAAGTGATCGCCACGGAATGGTCGGTGCCATGAATCTTGACTTCCTGACCGGCTTCATCCAGCAGCTTGACCTGGGGACGCAGGCCCTTGGCCTGGGATTTGGAGCCCCGCTTGGAGTCGATAACCACCAAGGTGGACAGACCGGTGACTTCGTCGATCTGCTTGGCAACGGTGGTGCCTTCTTCCACGTGCTCGAACTTAACCGTGCCACCGTATTCGGTGACGATCGGACGGGTATGGGGATCCCATGCCGCCAGCTGTGCACCGGCCTTGATGGCCTGACCGTCGGAAACGAGCAGGGTGGCGCCATACGGCACCTTGTGACGCTCGCGCTCGCGACCGTTGTCGTCAGTCACCATGACCTCGCCGGAACGGGAAATAACGACCTTTTCGCCCTTCGGGCTGGTGACATAGCGCATGGACGCGGTGAAGCGGATGGTACCCGTGCTCTTGGCTTCCACCTGGCTCTGGGCCGCTGACCGAGAGGCCGCGCCGCCGACGTGGAAGGTACGCATGGTGAGCTGGGTACCCGGCTCGCCGATGGACTGGGCAGCAATCACGCCCACTGCCTCGCCGGCATTGACGATGCTGCCGCGACCCAGGTCGCGGCCATAACACTTTGCGCACAGACCGTAGCGGGTGTCGCAGGAAAGCGGGGTGCGGACGCGGACTTCGTCGATGCCCAGGGCCTCAATATTGTCTACCGCATCTTCGTCGAGCAGGGCGCCGGCGGCATACAGCACGTCCTGGGTATCCGGATGCAGCACATCGGTTACCACGGTACGGCCGAGAATACGCTCGCGCAGCGGTTCGATGACTTCGCCGCCTTCCACCAGGGCCTTCATGGCGAAACCGTTTTCAGTACCGCAGTCGTCCTCGATCACCACCAGGTCCTGGGTCACGTCCACCAGACGCCGCGTCAGATAACCGGAGTTGGCGGTCTTCAGCGCGGTGTCGGCCAGACCTTTACGGGCGCCGTGGGTAGAGATGAAGTACTGAAGAACGTTCAGGCCTTCGCGGAAGTTGGTGGTAATCGGCGTTTCGATGATCGAGCCGTCCGGCTTCGCCATCAGGCCACGCATACCAGCCAGCTGACGAATCTGCGCCGCAGAACCGCGGGCGCCAGAGTCGGCCATCATGTAAATCGCGTTGAAGGACTCCTGATTGACTTCCTTGCCGGAAGCGTCGATGACCTTCTCGGTGGCAAGTTGATCCATCATCGCCTTGGCGACCTGATCGCCAGCGCGGCCCCAGATGTCCACTACCTTGTTGTAGCGTTCGCCGACGGTGACCAGACCCGAGGTGTATTGCTTCTCGATTTCCTTCACCTCGACTTCAGCCTGCTCGATGATGGCATGCTTTTGCGGCGGCACCAGCATATCGCCCACGGCGATGGAAATGCCGGCACGGGTAGCGAGGCGGAAACCCGCCTGCATTAGCTGGTCGGCGAACACTACCGTGTCCTTGAGGCCGCAGCGGCGGAAGCTCTCGTCAATCAGCTTGGAAATTTCTTTTTTCTTCAGTGCCCTGTCGATGGCCTTGAAGGGCAGGCCTTTGGGCAAGGTCTCAGACAGAATGGCTCGGCCTGCGGTCGTCGAATAACGCGTCCACTTTTCCGTCCAGCCGTCGCCGTCCCGCTCATATTCCTTGATGCGAACATTCACGCGGGCGTGAAGGTCCACCTGGCGGGATTGGACGCCACGCAGCACTTCGGACACATTGACGAAGGACATGCCGGTACCCTGCGCCGCCAGGTTTTCGCGGGTAGCGTAGTAGAGACCCAGCACCACGTCCTGCGACGGAACGATAACGGGAGTGCCGTTGGCAGGGGAAAGCACGTTGTTGGAGGCCAGCATCAGGGTGCGGGCTTCCATCTGGGCTTCCAGGGAAAGGGGGACGTGAACCGCCATCTGGTCGCCGTCAAAGTCGGCGTTGAAGGCCGAGCAGACGAGAGGATGGAGCTGGATCGCCTTGCCTTCGATCAGGGTCGGCTCGAAGGCCTGGATGCCGAGGCGGTGCAGAGTCGGGGCGCGGTTCAACAGCACCGGATGCTCGCGGATGACTTCTTCGAGAATGTCCCACACCACGGAGGTTTCAGCTTCGACTTCCTTCTTGGCCGCCTTGATGGTGGAGGCAATGCCCATCTTTTCCAGGCGCTCGAAGATGAAGGGCTTGAACAGCTCAAGCGCCATCTTCTTCGGCAAGCCGCACTGGTGCAGCTTGAGCTGGGGACCGACGACGATCACGGAACGACCGGAGTAGTCCACGCGCTTGCCGAGAAGGTTCTGACGGAAGCGACCGCCCTTGCCCTTAATCATGTCGGCCAGGGACTTCAGCGGACGCTTGTTGGCGCCGGTCATGGCCTTACCGCGACGACCGTTGTCGAGCAGGGAGTCCACGGCCTCTTGCAGCATGCGCTTTTCGTTGCGCACGATGATGTCCGGGGCCTTGAGTTCCAGCAAACGCTTGAGACGGTTGTTACGATTGATGACGCGACGATAGAGATCGTTCAGGTCGGAGGTGGCGAAACGGCCGCCATCCAACGGCACCAGGGGGCGCAGATCCGGCGGCAGCACGGGCAGCACTTCCAGAATCATCCACTCGGGGCGGATGCCGGAATGCTGGAAGCCCTCAAGCACCTTGAGACGCTTGGCGATTTTCTTGATCTTGGTTTCGGAGCCGGTGGTTTCCAATTCCTGACGCAGGATTTCGATTTCGCGCGGCACGTCGAGGGTGCGCAGCAGTTCGCGTACGCCTTCGGCGCCCATCAGGGCGGTGAAGTCGTCGCCGTACTCTTCCACCTTGGCGAGATAGTCGTCTTCGGTGAGAAGCTGGGCGCGATTCAGCGGCGTCATGCCGGGATCGCAAACCACGAAGGCTTCAAAATACAGCACCCGTTCAATGTCGCGCAGGGTCATGTCGAGCACCATGCCGAGACGGCTCGGCAGGCTCTTCAGGAACCAGATGTGGGCAACGGGGGAAGCTAATTCGATGTGGCCCATGCGCTCACGGCGCACCTTGGACTGGGTCACTTCAACGCCGCACTTTTCGCAGATCACGCCACGGTGCTTGAGACGCTTGTACTTGCCGCACAAGCACTCATAGTCCTTCACCGGGCCAAAGATCTTGGCGCAGAAAAGACCGTCACGCTCCGGCTTGAAGGTACGGTAGTTGATGGTCTCGGGCTTCTTGACTTCGCCGTAGGACCAGGAACGGATTTTGTCAGGCGACGCCAAGCCAATGGTGATGGCGTCGAATTCTTCTTCCTGAGTAACCTGTTTGAAGAGGTCGAGCAGTGCTTTCATCGCTTAATTCTCCTGATCCGGTTCTCAGTAACGTTCCAAATCGATGTCAATCGCCAGCGAGCGGATTTCCTTCACCAGCACGTTGAAGGACTCCGGCATGCCTGCATCGATCTTGTGCTCGCCCTTGACGATGTTTTCGTAAACCTTGGTGCGGCCATTGACGTCGTCGGACTTGACGGTGAGCATTTCCTGAAGGGTGTACGAGGCACCGTAAGCTTCCAGCGCCCAGACTTCCATTTCGCCGAAACGCTGGCCGCCGAATTGCGCCTTGCCGCCCAGCGGCTGCTGAGTAACCAGGCTGTAGGGGCCGGTGGAACGGGCGTGCATCTTGTCATCCACCAAGTGATGCAGCTTGAGGACGTGCATGTAGCCAATGGTGACGGGACGCTCGAAGGACTCGCCGGTACGACCGTCATACAGCATGGCCTGGGTCTTGGACGCAGTCAGGCCGAGGGTTTTGGCGGTTTCGTCGGGGTAAGCCAAGTCAAGCATGGCGTGAATTTCTTCTTCCTTGGCACCGTCAAACACCGGGGTCGCAAAGGGTACGCCCGCGCGCAGGTTACTCGCCAGCTCCATGACTTCGGTTTCGCTCAGGGATTCCAGTTCAGCATCGCGGCCGGGGGCGTTGTACACCTTGTTCAGCAGCTTGCGGATCTCGGCGACATTCGCCTCACGACGCAGCATCTCGTCGATCTTCTTGCCCAGGCCCTTGGCAGCCCAGCCCAAGTGAACCTCGAGAACCTGACCGATGTTCATCCGCGACGGCACACCAAGGGGGTTCAAGACGATATCCATGGGGGTACCGTCTTCCATGTGCGGCATGTCTTCCACCGGCGTGATCTTGGAAACCACGCCCTTGTTACCGTGACGGCCGGCCATCTTGTCGCCCGGCTGCAGGCGGCGCTTGACAGCCAGATAGACCTTGACCATCTTCTGCACACCCGGGGGCAGTTCGTCGCCCTGGGTCAGCTTCTTCTTCTTCTCTTCAAACGCGATGTCGAAGTCCTTGCGCGTGTGATCGAGACTGTCGCGCAGGTTCTCCAGCTGTTGCTGGGCTTCTTCGTCGGCCAGGGAGATATCGAACCAGTGATAGTGCTCAGTGGTGGCGAGATAGTCCTTGGTGATCTTGGCGCCCTTGGCCAGCTTCTTCGGCCCCTTGTTGGCGACCTTGTTCAGCAGCAGCTTTTCAATACGGGCGAAGGTGTCGCGCTCAACGATGCGCATCTGGTCCGCCAGATCCTGCTTGTAGCCACGCAGCATGTCGTCGATGATGGACTGGGCACGCTTGTCGCGCTCAATGCCTTCACGGGTAAACACCTGAACGTCGATGACGGTACCGGACATGCCCGACGGCACACGCAGGGAGGTGTCCTTCACATCGGAAGCCTTCTCGCCGAAAATCGCGCGCAGCAGCTTTTCTTCCGGCGTCAGTTGGGTTTCGCCCTTCGGCGTCACCTTGCCGACCAGCACGTCACCTGCTTCGACTTCAGCGCCGATGTAGACAATGCCGGAATCATCCAGGCGACCCAATTGGGCCTCGCCCAGAGTGGCGATATCGCGGGTGATTTCCTCGGCGCCGAGTTTGGTGTCGCGGGCGACCACCGTCAGTTCCTCGATATGTACCGAGGTATAACGGTCTTCCGCCACGACGCGCTCGGAGATCAGGATCGAGTCTTCAAAGTTGTAGCCGTTCCAGGGCATGAAGGCCACCAGCATGTTCTGGCCAAGAGCCAGTTCACCCAGGTCGGTGGAAGCGCCGTCGGCCACCACGTCACCCTTGGCGAGCACATCGCCGATCTTGACCACGGGACGCTGGTTGATGTTGGTGTTCTGGTTGGAACGGGTGTACTTGATGAGATTGTAGATGTCGACGCCGACTTCGCCGGCGACGGTCTCGGCATCATGGACGCGGACCACGATACGGTCGGCATCGACGTAGTCGACGATACCGCCGCGCAGGGCCTGCACCGCCGTGCCGGAGTCCACCGCCACGGTGCGCTCGATGCCGGTACCGACCACAGCCTTTTCAGGACGCAGACAGGGCACGGCCTGACGCTGCATGTTGGCACCCATCAAGGCGCGGTTGGCGTCGTCGTGTTCGAGGAACGGAATCAGGGAGGCGGCCACGGACACGATCTGTCCCGGCGCCACGTCCATGTACTGCACCTCACTCGGCTCCTTGAGCTCGAACTCGCCCTTGAAACGGCAGGACACCAGCTCGTCCACGAGCTTGCCCTTCTTGTCGAGATCGGCGTTGGCCTGGGCGATAACGTACTTGCCTTCCTCGATCGCGGAGAGATATTCGATCTGGTCAGTGACATGGCCGTTTTCCACCTTGCGGTAGGGCGTCTCCATGAAGCCGTATTCGTTGGTGCTGGCATACAGCGCCAGGGAGTTGATGAGGCCGATGTTCGGGCCTTCCGGCGTTTCGATCGGGCAGACGCGGCCATAGTGGGTCGGATGCACGTCGCGCACTTCAAAGCCGGCGCGCTCACGAGTCAAACCACCGGGGCCGAGAGCGGAAACGCGGCGCTTGTGGGTGATTTCCGACAGCGGATTGGTCTGGTCCATGAACTGGGAGAGCTGGCTGGAGCCAAAGAACTCCTTGATCGCCGCCGAAATCGGCTTGGCGTTAATCAAGTCATGGGGCATCAGGTTGTCGGACTCGGCCTGGTTCAGGCGCTCCTTGACGGCGCGCTCGACGCGGACCAGTCCGGCGCGGAACTGGTTTTCCGCCAGTTCGCCGACAGAACGCACCCGGCGATTGCCAAGGTGGTCGATGTCGTCGATTTCGCCGCGACCATTGCGCAGTTCAACCAGGATGCGGATGACATCAGTGATGTCCGCGTTGGAGAGGGTGCCGGAACCGACGATTTCCTCACGACCGACGCGACGGTTGAACTTCATGCGGCCCACGGCCGACAGGTCATAGCGCTCGTCGGAATAGAACAGGCCATGGAACAGAGTTTCCACCGCGTCTTCGGTCGGCGGTTCGCCGGGGCGCATCATGCGGTAGATGGCCACCTTGGCGGCCCACGGGTCGGCCGTCTCGTCCATGCGCAGCGTGGTGGAGATATAGGCACCACGATCGAGATCGTTTACGTACAGGGTGCGAATCTCGCTCACACCGGCCTCGATCAGCTTGGCAAGCAGAGTCTCGGTGATTTCTTCATTGGCCAGCGCAACGATCTCGCCGCTTTCGGCATCCACCACGTTGTGGCCCAGAATGCGGCCTTGCAGGAAGTCTTCGGGCACCACGAGCTTCTTGATGCCGGCTTCGGCGAGGTCACGGATATGCTTGGCGGTGATGCGCTTGTCCTTAGGCACTACAACCTTGCCTGCCTTGTCCATGATGTCGAACTTGGCGATTTCGCCGCGCAGACGCTCGGGAACGACGTCGAACTGCAACCCCTTCTTGGAAATATGGAAGGTGTCGAATTCGTAGAAGGTGGACAGAATTTCTTCCGGCGTCAGGCCGATAGCGCGCAGCAGGATGCTGACCGGCATCTTGCGACGACGGTCCACGCGGAAATAGAGAATATCCTTGGGATCGAACTCGAAGTCGAGCCAGGAGCCGCGGTAAGGAATGATGCGTGCCGAGAACAGCAGCTTGCCGGAGCTATGGGTCTTGCCACGGTCATGCTCAAAGAAGACGCCGGGAGAACGGTGGAGCTGGGAGACGATAACCCGCTCGGTGCCGTTGATGACGAAGGAGCCAGTGGTGGTCATGAGCGGAATCTCGCCCATGTACACTTCCTGTTCCTTCACCTCCTTGATCTTCTCGGTGGAGGACTCGCGGTCGAGAATGACCAGGCGCACCTTGGCGCGCAGGGGCGAGGCGAAGGTCAGGCCGCGCTGCTGGCACTCCTTGACATCGAAGCCAGGCTCGCCGAGCTTGTATTCGACGAATTCCAGACGCGCGTTGCCGGAGTGCGCAACGATCGGGAAGATCGAATTGAAGGCCGCCTGCAATCCCTGGGAGCGGCGCGCCGAGGGCGGCACGTCCACTTGCAGGAAATGGGTATAGGACTCAAGCTGGGTGGCCAGCAGGAAAGGGACGTCAAGGACGTTCGCTCGCTTGGCGAAGCTCTTGCGGATGCGTTTTTTCTCGGTGTACGAGTAGGGCATGTTCGCTCCGACGATCAGGGATCAGGAAACAGCGATCGGTTTACCGACTTGGTACCAAGCGCTGTTTGTTGATGCCTGGAAATGGCAAAAGGCTGGCGGCCAAAAAGGCCACCAGCCACGTACGGCAACTGCTATTACTTGACTTCGACCTTGGCGCCAGCTTCTTCCAACTGCTTCTTGAGGGCTTCGGCGTCAGCCTTGGAGATGGCTTCCTTGACGGGCTTCGGCGCGCCATCAACCAGATCCTTGGCTTCCTTGAGGCCGAGGCCGGTAACGGCACGGACGACCTTAATAACTTCAACCTTCTTCTCGCCAGCAGCCAGCAGCATGACGGTGAATTCGGTCTGCTCTTCAACAGCAACAGCGGCAGCGGCGGGGCCGGCGACGGCAACGGCAGCGGCAGCGGCGGAAACGCCGAACTTCTCTTCCATTTCCTTGATCAGTTCGGACAGTTCGAGAACGGTCATGCCAGCGATGGCATCGAGGATTTCAGCTTTGCTAACAGCCATGATTACAACTCCTGAATGAATGATTGGTTTCGTGATACGAGATTACGCAGTCTCTTTGGCATCGCGCACCGCAGCGAGACCCCGGACGAACTTGGTCGGGATTTCGTTGAGGGTACGGACGAACTGGGTGATGGGCGCCTGCATGGTGCCCAACAACTTCGACAGCAACTCTTCGCGGCTCGGCATGGTGGCCAGCGCCTTGACGCCGTTTACGTCCATGACGTAATTCGGCATGGCACCACCCTTGATGACGAGCTTGTCGTTGGTCTTGGCAAAGTCGTTCAGAACCTTCGCGGCCGCCACGGGATCTTTGGAGATACCGTAAATCAGCGGACCGATCATCTGCTTTTGCAGACCCTCGAACGCCGTACCGGCAACGGCACGACGCACCAGGGTGTTCTTCAGCACCCGCAGATACACACCTTCCTTGCGCGCGGTAGCGCGCAGGTTCGTGATGTGACCCACTTCGAGACCACGGTACTCAGCGACGACGATTGTCTGGGCGCCCGCAAC
>Ga0316605_10001698_pt1 | contig 12692 bp, 5 predicted proteins | sample OWC_soil_day20_n_FD_207666 | JGI IMG/M metagenome (GOLD analysis project Ga0316605, IMG submission 207666) | Wetland soil microbial communities from Old Woman Creek delta, Ohio, United States - OWC_soil_day20_noCT | ecosystem: Environmental > Terrestrial > Soil > Wetlands | place: USA: Ohio... | reverse complement strand
AAGCTTCCCAACTGACTTTGACCCCAATCATAACCATTGTCGGCTTCCAGTAATTTTCCCACAGTAGTTGCTCCCTGATATGCCGAGGCCGAAAGAGGTATACTGAGCTGAGTTGAACTTACATTATAAATATTATTGCCAATATTTTTATCGCCAAAAATCCATGTACCACCAGCGCCTCCGTGCATTACCTGGTCGTATTTCACCACGGGGAAACTACCATTTGCCGGCACCAGATGCCCTCCCGGAAACTGCCATAACATCAGAGGGAGTCCATAGCTTTTGGCCATTGTATCGCCATAAGTCAGGGTGCGTTGCCATGCAGTGGCATTGTAGCAATAATTTCCAATTCCGCCTCCAAAGTCATCCATTTCGTACCTATCCAGCACAAAATAGTCAGGCTTGTAAGTTCCGTTGAATACGCCAATATGTGTATTCAGGAAATTAACTACTTCATTGGCCATATCCACAGGTTCGGCGGTGTGTGTAGTAACCCATTGCGCACCACCGGTGGCCCACATATTTTCTTGATATCCTACGGTAACACTATTATTGCTCACAGCATGTACTATATAGGTAAGTGCCTGAAAGTATCCTTTAATATCGTCGGTAAAAGCAGGCAGGGTTGTCGGGTTCAGTCCGCACCAGGAGTAAGCCTCGGCTAATTTCTGATTTACAAAGATTTTGCTTGTAAACAAATTCGCCTCATAACCACTTGCCACCGATCCGAATTTTGTGGGGTTGCTATAGTCAAAAGCCGGTTTGTTGTTTATTTCACCATAGTTTTGTTGAAGCATTCCCAGTAAATCGGGACTAAGAATAAACGAGCCGGGATAAGGGTGCGCAGCATCTTTGTTTTTCATAAATTCCTGAGTTTCTCTTATCAGGTTTATAAAGTGGTAACGCAGGTGCGTAGTATCGAGCATTTCAACAGCTGCAATAGACCATCCCCCACTGGCATTAGCGGTATAGTGTACCATTACCGGTGTTACTTTGTAGTCAGAAGGCAGAAAGGTGAATTTGCTTTTATAAAAGGTTTCCAAATCACGGCATTGTGCTATCGTGTTTTTGATTGCGTAAGTGATATTGGGGTTTTTATCCCAAACTTTTCCGGGGTCTCCATCGCCTCCGTCACCCGAGTATTTAAACAGTACGTCCATCGGAGTGCGTGTAAAGGAATCGCCAGTTTCGCCCAGAGTGATGCCACCCTGTGCAATGTACTTAGGAAATCCGGGTACAGCAAAAGGTATTATATCACATGATGTATAGCTTATATTTAAAGCAACACCTGTAGCTGCGTTTAAAGTATAGCTTGCGGCTACGGTAGCTTTGGATATTATATTGGCAGCGCTGTTGAAGTAACTACCGGCTGTGATGTTGTAAGTATCCAGAGGCAAATCATTGATTGGCGTAGTTCCGTTACCAATCTGTACGGTTTTAATGGTACCGTGAGTAACTCCCTGCAGTGTAAGGGTTACTTGAGTTGAAGCAGGTAATCCTGTAACCAAAGCCGAGAAGCTTCCTGTAGGCAGGCTTACGGTACTGTAGGGAAGCGTAACCGTAGTTGCGTCCGTAGCAGGAGTTTTGATGGTGTAAGGACTGGTTTCGGTATATTGTGAGATGTATTGCGTACTGCCCACAACAAAATTATCAGCCCAAATTGCAAAATTATTATTGCTTCTCAATTTTTTGGATGTACCAGAGCTTATTTTATAGTGTTCGGTAACGTTATTGACCATGTTCTTTACATTTACTGTGGCATTACTCCCTCCATTTCCTGTAAAGTTAAATGTTACAGGTACAAAGTAAACCGGTTGTGGCCATGCGGCCGGATAGAATCTGACATTGGGGCTCAGTTGCTCAATAAATGAGCTCCCGACCTTGCCCGAAAAATAATACTGACATGTAAAAGAAGCATTGGCTGCCAATTTTGTATTGGACCATGTATCACCATTTTGATAATACATGATGGAATCGACATAGACTTTATTGGGGGTATCATCAACTATTACGCGGGGAGGAAGCGTAAAATATGGCCAGCTTAAAGCCCCTAACGACACAAAACTTGAAAACGTTGGCGCCATTGAGCTATTGAAAACAAGTATTGATTTTTTCATTTCGAGTACTGTAGTACTGGTGTTTGTTACCTTAATATTCATGGCGTCGGTTCCCGGCCATAAATCAGGCACATATTCCATGCTCATTGATATGCTTTGTGACCCATTGGTGTAGGTATATGGCCCGTAAGTTTGTCCTGAAGCCATAAAAGCAAACAGTGTTAGCGATAACAAAGAAAGGTAGAATGTTTTCATGTTGATTTTTTGGGGTTTTTAGTTTTTTCTCTCTGAATTTATTGTGTAAATTATTTAACGGTATTTATTTTTCTTTTAAGCTTTCAAACAGATTCTTAGCTATTTGACGAGTTATTGTATCATCTGAGCGGTTATTTTTAACTATGGCAATCCAGTTATCCCCTTGTTCACATTTAATATTGGTTACATAATACTCAGTACGACCAACAGATTCAGAGGCGAAAGCACCCTGAGCAGCAAACTTGCGAGCTTTGAGATATTTAAACTGCCGTATGCCACGCAGCGTAGCATCTTTGTTCAGCACCATGCGTAGATATTTTTCAGCATCGGTACTATCATTACCTAAACATACAAACTGTACAGATAAGCTATTGTCTTCTATTGTTGTATCATTGAGAGCCGACTCAGCCAATATGAGCAGGTTATCGTTGTGTCCTTTGCCTTGTAACACTACCATGTTCTGCGGATAATCCAGCGAGAAGTGTAGAGGCGTCGAAGCATAAACATCAGCAGCAATTGTTCCGAAGAATCTTTTATATCCCGGAGCAATTAAAGAATCTACCGCAGCATTTGCAACCACTACAGGCTGATCAACTTGTAGCTTATTGTTGTGTGAAGTATCGCATCCAGCCATACCAACCCATACAAGCAATGTGTATACATATAGTTTACTTTTCATATTGTTTATAATTCAATATTATTATAATTCATAAATGATGAATGATAATTCTTCCGATAGCTATCTGGATTATCAATTTTCATTCTTCAATTTTCAATTTTTTTTCCACAAAAAGCTCAAAAGCCAATACATTATTAATTATTAATTGTTAATATCCTACCCGCCGTCGCGGAAAGTTGTCAGTTTGTTTGCCGGCCTGCATTTCGGCAAGCGTTTGGTTAATCAGTTCGAGCTGCATGCGGGTGTCTTCGTTGATGTCGTTTTGGTCGGAAACAATCTCCTCTACGTATTCCCGCAATTCCTCTATCTTATCCGCAGGGTGGCTAACCAGCATTTGCCGTACTGATACGAAAGCTCGCATGATAGATATATTTATTTCTATCGCTACATCAGATTTCAACACAGTACTCAACATGGCTACTCCTAACTCTGTGAACGCAAAAGGAAGATACCGAATGCCTCCTCTTTGGTTTGAGGTGCTAAAATTGCACCTCAAAGATTCCCATTCACCAGTTGAAATTTCAAACATAAAATCAGAAGGGAATCTGCGTATATTAGTACGCACAGATCGCTTCAGATATTTCGTTTCAATGCCATAAATCTCAGCCAGGTCAAAATCCAGCATCACCTTTTGCCCACGCAGGGTGTATATTTTACTTTCTATGGTTTGCAATTGTATATTCATCATTTTTCGTTATCTGCGAACAACTTTTTACGGATTCACCGTGCCGCCGTTGTTTACGATTGTACCTGAAAAAGTATTGTTTCCTTTATTTAAAGTGCCTCCAGGATTTACAGTAATAGTCCCTGCAGAAGTATTATTGGTTTTCAAAAATAAATGGCCTCCATTATTTATAGTTATATCCCCATTACCAGTTGCCGTCGTAGAAGATGAGACCACAACAGCATTACCATTTATATTTGTGCCTCCAGTAAAACTATTGGCTCCAGAAAGTGTGATAGATGGGACATAAACATAAGCTTCTGTACTTGATTCTGTGGCATAAGTTGAGACTACGGTTTTATTTTGAAAAAGACCATAAGTTACTACTATATCCACTTTACCTAAAGCATGAGCAGGAGGACTTACAAAAGACGAAGTTTTATTAAGATCCACAATATTTGGAGCATCAACTCCATCAAAAGTTGCAGAAACAGAATAATTGGCAGTCAAAGCAAAATAATTGGTAGCCCCTGGAGCACCATTACCAGCTTTATAAATTTTTCCATCATCTCCTAATACCATGGTATAAGAAGTTCCTGACACAACTTCAATCGGAGTTACAAAAGCAGGAATGGATCCCTGAATAGAAGCTTTAGGAGACTTGGTAGTAAGATCGGTACTTCCTGTTCCAAACTGTCCAGAATTATTAATTCCCCAACCATAAAGTTTTCCATTGCTGGTAATGATATGACTATGATTACTTCCAACCGATAATTTTGAAATGGTAACTCCCACTGGAATATCTCCTTGAGCAATAGCTTTTGGAGAAGTTACGGGAGTGGTGGTACTCCCAAGTCCTAAAAGGCTGTAATTACCACCGCTATCTCTTCCCCAAGAATATACCCAGCCATTATCACAAAGAACGGAGACAGTGCTATTGTTGGTCTGTATAAAAATAGGAGTTGCAGTAGTTGGGATTTGCCCTTGCAAGGTCTGAACCGGAGTATAACTATTGGTTGTCCCACCATTTCCAAGAGCTCCATTAACATTTGTGCCCCAACTATATATTTTTTTATTGTCGGCAACAAGATGGCCGGTAGAACCAATAGCTACAGCTACAGCTTTTACTCCAACCGGGATAGCTCCTCGCAAAATAGCTTTTGGGGTAAGGCTGTTGGTGGTATTTCCCGTCCCAAGCTGTCCGTTAGAATTACTTCCCCAAGTATATACCCAGCCATTATCACCAAGCGCAATCACTGAGTTAAGATCGGTATCAACTTGAGTAATTTTTACACCGGCAGGGATTTCCCCTTGGGCAATAGCTACTGGGCTAAGGCTATTGGTTCCAGTGCCATTACCAAGACCATTATAGTTACCCGTGGCATATACCCATCCATCACTACCTATCATCACTAAACCACCAATACCAACAGCTGCCATTTTTGTGATGGTTACACCGACTGGTATTTCTCCTCTTACCATAGGAGTGGGAACATAATAAGCAGTGGTATTTCCGGTACCCAGTGCTCCGGTATTATTAGCTGCGGCTGAATTGACCCATCCATATACCCACCCATCATCTGATAAACCATAAAAATTAAGATTTGTGGAACGAGTAGTGGTAATACCAATAAAACTTTTTGAATGGTCGGGATAAGTTATGGTGGTAGCAACACCTCCAGAGATGGGGCCGTAATTTGGTAAGGCAGAAACAGTACCGGGCGTTATGGTGGGTAAGGTACTATTTCCATCCATCACTGTCATACTTGTGCCCGTGCCCGATATATTACTTGCATAAGTAATGCCCTGCCCGTTTAAATCTATCTTAATGTTTTGATTGCCGGCGGTATTTATTTTTGCAGAATAGTCAACGTTGTTGGCGGAAGAGTATTGAAGTATGCCACCATTAAAATTTATTTTGGAAGTACTTCCCAAGGCATTGGCATGCCCCAGATTCAGTATTCCGCCGGTAACATAGGTTTGTCCGGTATAGGTATTGTTGCCCAGCAAAGTGGTGGTACCCGTACAGGATTTAGTAAAACTGCCCGTACCCGAAATAATGCCGCTCAGGGTTTGGTTAATGGGCGTGTTGATAATAAGGATTCCGTTGTTGGTAATGGCTTTGGTATAAGTACCACCGCCAAGGCTGCCTGTTACGCAATCGCCTATCTGCAAGGTACCACCACTAATGGTGGTGATACCCGTGTAGGTGTTCTCGGCAGTAGTGGTTACGGTGCCGGTGCCTATTTTCTCAAACGTACCGGTGCCGGCCAGCACAATGGGGGTAGTACATGTAGCATTGCCGCAGCCTATTTGTAACTTCTGGTTCGATGGTAGGGTAAGCGTACCGCTTGTGCCCAGCAAGCGACCGATGGTAAACACATTCGCAGCATTGGTGTAATTCTGCCCTACAGGCAAAGTAAAGTCCTTACAATAGGAACTATTGAACATCCAAAACTGCTGTATAGGGTTCTGAGCCGTTACGTACAGTAACAGCAAGCAGAATAGGCCGTATAACAAGGTTCGTTTCATCAATATCGATTGTTTCTTTTTACTACATTTTTTTACTGCAAGCTAGGGAGTTAACTGATTTTTGATTCTACTTCGTTATTTTTAAGTATGTAGTACATGTTTTTTAATTATCACTCCAGTTTTTTCCACTTGTTTGGTATAAAAGCCAGTTTCAAAATCGGTTTACGTCCTTAATATATCAAAATAATGACTCCAACTCAAAACGTTAAACAGCATCTCCTTTTGGGATATTAATGACACAATTTCCAAATGTAAATATTGCTTCTTTCTGTTCCTTTATGCGTTATCCCGGTGCTACTTGCTTATGGGATAATAGTTCCTCCATTATTAGTGACTGCCCCGGTTGTAAACCCATTTCTCACAAGATACCCTCCGGAATTTAAAATAATAGTATTTGCAATATTCTTATTTAATTTTAATATACCACCATCGTTTATATTTATCACTCCCGTACCAAAAGCATTAGTGTCATTTCCAACAAGACATGCTCCGGAATTTATAATTGTTCCACCATCATATGAATTTGAAGCAGAAAGAGTGAGAGGCAAAGACACTACTTTAATTGTCCCCGACCCGGAAGTAAATTTATATACTTTATATCCAGCCCTTGATGTAGTATTTTTAGTATAAGTAAGACCAGAACCGACATATAAATCCGGATAAATATCCGGGTAAGCAATTACGACTATACCACTTCCTCCAGCTCCTCCATTTGCACTACTTGAGCCACCAGAGCCACCACCACCAGTGTTTGCTGATGCTGAGGCACTTATCCCGGGAGTACCGTTATAAGAACCACCCCCGACTCCATAAATCACAGACGTGCCTGTGATTGTCGACGCTATACCGTTTCCTCCGTTTGCAGCATTTCCAGCTCCACCGGCACCACCTCCTCCGGCTCCACGAGATGCACTGGCACCAGTGGCTCCGGCATTTCCATTTCCAGACGATCCTCCATTTCTTGCATTCCCAACATTTCCACCATTTGCAGTAAAATTTGTATCGCCGGCAATAGAACTTGCTCCCCCAGCAGTATTATTTCCAGTTGCACCCATAGAGGTTGAACCAGAGCCACCATTACCTATTGTGATAGTAAAAGTTCCTGATAAATTTGCAATCCCGGATAATGCACCGCCCGCACCACCACCAACCCCATAATATTGGTTAGTGACACCTTTAGTCCCACCTGCACCACCTCCAACTACTAAATAGTCGGCAGGTATATGTGATGATAAATTATAAACACTCAAAGAAGTGCCTGCTCCGGAAATTTGACTTGCATAAACAATTTCTTGTCCATTAGTATCTATCTTAATATTTTGATTGCCAGAAGTGCTAAATTGAGAAGAATAATCTTTATTATTATTAGGAGAATATTGAAGAGTACCTTGATTAAAATTTAAAATTGTCTGAGTACTCAAAGCATTTACATTATCCAATTTCACTGTGCCATAATTAAAAGTGGATTTGCCTGTATAAGAATTACTATTTGATAAAACAATAGTACCTTGCATCTGTGAACCGGAAGCCCCAAAAGATAAATCATAATCACCGGATATTGTGCCATTAATAATGGATATCCCATTTGTACCAATAGTTGTATTTTCATTTAAAAATATATTTCCAGATAAGGTCTGCCCGGATAATCTCATAGCGGCTTCATATCCTGTTTCTCCATAACCATTGCCTGATAAATAAAAATCCTGAGAATAATTAGTGCCTCCTGAAATAAATATTTGCCCTTCGGGATATACAATCACGCTTGTAGCATTTCCAAAGTTTGAAGTCGCACCAGCTATTATTCTTCCTCTTTCACTCTGTATTGTGCCTGTAAATGTAGCAGGTAATGAAAGGGCGCCCCAACTGTTAATAGCGCCATCATTGGCTCTGTTTGTCATAAAAGATATTGTGCCTGATCCGGAAATTTTTGACAAAGTAGGAAAAGTTGTATCAGAAGTTCTAAACCAACGAAGTGTAGCTCCTTCAGCAATATCGTAGGCACTTCCCGACATGGGGCTATTGGTGAATCCATTTCCGAGTTGTAGCAACCCCTCGGTAATAGTAGTAGTTCCGGTGTAAGTATTATTACCGGTAAGGGTAGTAGTAGCTGTACATAGTTTGGTGAGACTGCCTGTACCGGAAATAACACCGCTCAGGGTTTGGTCGGTGGGGGTATTGATAATAAGCTCGCCGTTGTTGGCAATGGCGCCGGCATAGTTGCCACTACCCAAACTACCCGTAGCACAATCGCCTACTTGTAGTATACCGTCAGCAATGATTGTATTGCCGGAATAGGTGTTTTCGTTGGTAAGTATTACAGTGCCGGTGCCAATCTTCTGAAACCAGCCGGTACCATCGAGTAATGCTTGAATAGTACCACTGATATTGCCACAACCCACCTGAAAGTTTTGAGAAGAGGGTATGATATAAGTACCCGTACCAAGTAAATTGCGTACGGTAAAAACGGGGGCATCATTGGAATAGGTTTCCTCATTGGCTACGGTAAAGTCTTTACAATACGAATCGTTGAGCAACCAAAATTGTTGCACAGGGTTCTGAGCCGTTACGTACAGTAACAGCAAGCAGAATAGGCCGTATAACAAGGTTCGTTTCATCAATATCGTTTGTTTGTCTTTAATATGTTTTTACTGATTATGCTGATCTTTCAAAGGTTTTTTCTCTCAAATTGCTAACAATTCCTTTTTTACGGATTCACGGTGCCACCGTTGTTGATAATAGTATTTGGAAGAGTAAAACCATTTTTATTTAAGACTGTACCGGTGGCAAGAGTGATTGCTCCTGTGCCAAAAGCGTTGCTGCTACCGGCTGTAATAATGCCATTATCAACTATAGTACCACCTGTATAAGTATTGTTTCCAGAAAAAGTGATGCCGCTCACAAAAGATATTGTACCGGTGCCAGCCGTAAATTTATAAACTTTATATCCTACCCTTGAATTTGTATCTAAAGTGTAAGACAATCCGGATGAAATAGAAAGATTGGGATAAGTATCAGGATAAGCCACGATCACCACTCCGGATCCACCAGCCCCACCATTGGCTGTAGTTCCTCCAGTATCAGAACCGGCTCCACCTCCACCTCCACCGAAGTTGGCTACAGCATCTTCACCTTTTGCACCGACACCATTTCCACCATTACCGGCATTGACACCTCCGTTACCGGGAGTAAATCCAGTTCTACTTCCACCACCACCACCAGATCCATAAACATCACTAATGCCAGTAATAGAAGAAGTATATCCTGCTCCACCGTCGGCCCCATTTTGGCTGACACCATTGCTTCCTACTGAAGTAGCGCCACCACCTCCAGCGCCACCACGAAGTCCAGTGGCTGTGCTTCCACCATTATTTCCCATACCTCCGGTACTCAATGTTACAGAACTACCGGCAGTACCTCCATCTACACCACCACCGCCAGATCCACCATTTCCAGCAACATTAGAATTGACGGTGGCACCTCCACCTCCTCCAGCTACTGTTATTCCACCCAATATTGTATTATTACCATTTGCCCCTCTATTAGAACCTGAGATGGACCCGTCACCACCAGCACCGACTGTCACAGTCAAAGAATTTCCGCTACTAAAAGTTAAGGTACCAACATTAACTTCACCAGCACCACCTCCACCGCCAGGTATATAACAACATCCTGATCCACCACCTCCACCTCCGGCCACTAACAAATATTCAGCGTTAGGTATGCTGTTATTATCACTACGATCTACCACTACTTGCCCACTACCTGAAATATTATTACTTAAAGTAAAACCAGAAGCAGACTTGATACTTAAAATAGAATTATTGATAATATCACCATTTGAAAGAGAGGGAGTGCTTTGACTATTTCCTAATTGTAAAGTCCCATCTGTAATATTAGTAAGACCTGTATAAGTATTGTTGTTTGTAAAAATAGTAGTACCACTTCCGGCTTGAGTAAAACTTCCGGTGCCGGAAATATTTCCATCAAAAATCACAGTATTACTTTTCTTGAAAGAAAAATTACTATTATTGACAATATTTATCCCAGTATAATTACCACCATATAAAGACCCTGTAGTCCCTCCATTTCCAAGTTGTAAAGTCCCACTATTTATAGTGACAGTACCATTAAAACTATTGTCTTCGGCTAAAGCTAAAACATTAGTTCCAGATTGAGTCAGTGCTCCTCCACCGGTGATGGCTCCAGATAAAATCTGATCAGTAGGAGTATTGAAAATTAAATTACTATTATTGAGAATGCTTCCTGAAAAATTTCCATTGCCAAGCACTCCATTAGTAGCATCCCCTATCTGTAATGTACCATTGGTTATTGAAATATAACCATTAAAAGTGTTAGTTCCATTTAGAATAATATTATTTGTACCAGTCTGAGATAAGAGACCTGTACCACTCATTATTCCTGAAAGAGTTTGATTTACATTAGTATTAAAAATTAAACTACTACCATTAAAAATATTCCCAGCATAATTTCCATTACCTAGTGAACCATTGGTGCCATTTCCAACTTGCAATACTCCGGCATTTATAGTGGTGCTACCAGTATAAGTATTGTTACCAGACAAAATGACACCTCCACCACCAGATGGGAACATAATAGTTCCACTACCCCCTGTGAATTTATAAACTTTATACCCTGCTCTGGAAGTGGTGTTTAAAGTATAAGAAAGTCCAGCAGAGACAGAAAGATTTGGATAGGTATTTGGGTATGCGATTATCACTACTCCGCTTCCCCCATTTCCTCCTTTGGCAAAAGTGCCGGAAGTGCTAGATCCTCCTCCACCTCCTCCTGATCCGGTGTTGGCTGTTCCATTGCCTCCGGCTTTTCCTGCAGTCAGTCCTCCAATTCCTCCATTGGTTGATGGAGTTGGTTGAGTGGCATTGTCGCGAGATCCTCCATTTCCTCCAGAGCCGTAAACATTACTTATACCTGTGATGGTAGAAGTGTAGCCCATCCCCCCTTTTCCGGGTGTGTTGCTAATGCTAATGTCAGCATTTCCTCCTGCTTCCACAGCTCCACCTCCTCCAGCTCCATTTCGCATATTATTACCGATTGTCTTACCTCCCGCATTTCCCATTCCGGGTGCTGTGGCAAGAGAGGCGGCAGCAGTGAGTGTTCCCCCATCTTTTCCGGAAGTTCCACCTCCGCTTCCTCCATCTTTTCCGTTGATATTAGAATTAGAAGAGTTTGAAACTCCACCTGCTCCACCACCAACTACCGTCACATTATCGAGAATAGTATTACCTCCATTAGTTCCATAAGCATCAGCATTGGTACCCACACCACCGGCCCCGACTGAAATATTGATAGGCGTATCTGCATTGAGAGTCAAGTTACCAATTCGTACTTCTCCGGCTCCACCTCCGCCTCCAGCTTTGTAGCTACCTCCACGCCCCCCGGCTCCACCTCCAGCAGCCAAAAGATATTCTGTATCAATTTCTGTAGAAGTGCTGACATTAGAATTATTTAAAGTAAAAGATGTATTGGCTCCAGCAATGGCTGTGGCATACGTTATATTTTGACCATTATTATCTATAATAATATTTTGATTTCCAGCATTATTAATCTTTGCAGAATAATCTTTATTGTTGTCAGTAGAATATTGAAGAGAACCTCCATTAAAATTTATTTTAGAAGTATTAGCCAAAGCATTTGCATGAGCAAGAGAAATTACTCCATTTAAAAGAGTTGTCGAACCTGTGAAAGTGTTAGCTCCGGATAAAAAGGTAGTGAAACCGCAGCTTTGGGTAAAATTGCCTGTACCCGATATAATGCCACTTAGTGTTTGATCCTGCGGTGTGCTGATGATTAAATTGCCGTTGTTTACTATATTACCACCATAAAAGCCTGCACCTAAGCTACCGGTAAGGCAATCGCCCACCTGCAAGGTGCCAGCGGTAATGGTGGTATTGCCCGTGTAGGTGTTGTCGTTGAGAAGAGTTATTGTGCCGGTGCCAATTTTCTCCAACGCACCGGTGCCTTCCAATATGGCAGAGGTAGTACCGGTACTGTTGCCACAGCCCAACTGCAACAACTTACCTGACAATATGTTGTATGTGCCTGTTCCCATCAAATTTTTCACCGTAAAAGTGGGCAGATTGTTAGAATACGTTTCCCCAGCGGCTACGGTAAAGTCTTTACAATAAGAATTGTTGAGCAGCCAAAACTGTTGCACAGGGTTTTGAGCTGCTACATACAGTAACAGCAGGCAGAGTAAACCGTATAACAATATTCGTTTCATTAATGTCGATAGTTTATTTTATTCTTTTTTTACTACAAAAATTTCTTTATTTCACTGAATGTGTTGATTTTGTCGGGTATTTTTTCTTTTCAATATGGTTGCCAACAAATAAGGACCTTTCCCGGTGAAAGCCTTAGCATTTACTCTGACCATATTTGTGGTCGAAAATTTCGACCGCAATTTCTCCATTTCTTCATCGGTAGTGGCAATAACATATCCGCATTGTTTTTTACCGCTTCATTTACC
>Ga0316605_10001697_pt1 | contig 12696 bp, 8 predicted proteins | sample OWC_soil_day20_n_FD_207666 | JGI IMG/M metagenome (GOLD analysis project Ga0316605, IMG submission 207666) | Wetland soil microbial communities from Old Woman Creek delta, Ohio, United States - OWC_soil_day20_noCT | ecosystem: Environmental > Terrestrial > Soil > Wetlands | place: USA: Ohio... | reverse complement strand
TTCTAATTAAAAAGTTTGCAAGCTACAATGGGAAAGAGGGAAGGCATGTGTCCATCGAATATCTTGGCACAATTTTATTAATGACTTTAGTCACTTATGGCTCGCGTGTTTTACCGTTCCTTTTGTTCAAGGGGAAAAATGTTGAAGGCTTTGCACGGGACTTTATCGAACTTGTCCCAATTGCTTTGTTAGCAGCCTTAGTGGTTCCAGAGTTAGTGACACCGACAGGAACAGTCGTAATATTGCGTAACCCCTATCTTTGGTCAGGAATTTTGACCTTTCTTTTTTCCAGATTCGTTCCCAATCTTTTTTGGGGAATCCTCTTTGGAATGTCTGTGTTTTGGGGATTGGATAAATTTCTAGCGTAAGTTAGTTTTGACAACAAAGAGTTAGGAAGCTCAGTATTGATAGCCGCCTAACTCTTTTAGTTCTTTTTAAAGGAAATGAAGCGTAGTTTAGCTTCCTATGCTGTAACACAACCAGCTTAAAGACCTAACATTTTTTTGAGTATACGGGATTTGGACCGGCTCATTGGGATTTGGCTACCTTCATCATCATCGACCACTATGGTGTAAGTCCCATTATAATACGGAATAAGCTCCCGCATGCGTGAAACGTTAACTAAATAACAGCGATGGGAGCGAAAAAAGACAGTGGGACTTAAACGTAATTCTAACTCGCGTAAGGTCAAGAGGGTTAGGTACGAGTCCTTTTGGGCTTTAATGTAGACATTACTTTTATCAGTATAGATAAAGATAATGTCGTTCTGAGGTAATAGAATTATTTTACCCTTTTGTTCAACCGGTACAACTTCCAAACGCTCAAGTGAAGGATCAATACCTTCGTTTTTAGAGGACAGCGGATTACTTTTTGGTCCAGCGAGGGTGCCGTTTGATTGGCGAACTTTCGTTAGAGCTTCTTCAAGGCGTTTAGGGTGAATGGGTTTAAGAAGATAGTTTAAATCATTTACTGCAAAAGCAAACCCGTACTCCTCGTTAGCAGTGGTGAAAATAATTGAGGGTGAATTGGGTTTTTTCTGGGCTAGATAAGCTATCTCAATCCAGTTCAAACTTGGCATACAAAGGCCTAAAAAGATTACTGAATAATCCAGATTACAGATTAACTCTAAGGCTTCTCCAGCATTTGTGGCTTCGCCAACAACCTCAACGTCTTCAAAGGGCTGGAGTAAATAGCGAAGTTCTTCACGGTCGGTGCGCTCGTCATCGATCAGTAGGGCTCGAAGTTTCAAGCTAATCCCTCATTTCTAGAAATGTTAAAAGAACCTACCACGTCTCCGCTATACAATATTACTTAGCTTAGTATTATATTACCATATTTTGGTTGGGACCTTTTTCGTAAATGCTTAGGATATCTAGCCTATTTTGGAAATAAATTGCATAAATGAGTCTCAAATATTCAAATTATTTTTAATATTATGGCAATTAAATTATCCCACACTCTGGAAACTTCTGTCAAGAACTGAATTTTGTCAATTGACTGATAATCCTACCCCAGATATAATCAAGCTAAACTTTAATAATAAGGAGGCGAGAGGCTTGTGTTTCCAGCATCGTTAAAAGAAAAATTGGATACTAGCTTGGGGTTATGATGTGGGTAGAAGAGATCATGACTCAGATATCGGTTTGTCTGAGCGAGACCAATTCATGTTTGGAAGCATTGGAGAGGCTTATCAAAGCTGATGCTTCTGGCTGGCCGGTAGTGGATAAAAGTGGGAATCTCATGGGAATAGTTACAATGAAGACGCTTGTCGAGAGCGTCATAGGTAATGACTGCTCATTGGCGGAGCTCAGTTGTTTTGAAGCTGCGGAACGAGATCCAATAATAATTAAGCCTTCTTTGCGCCTCAGTGAAGCTTGGGGTTACCAATTTGATATGGCCGTAGTAATTGAGGAGGATGGGCAGATTGTTGGGATTTTAAGTCGTGCAGACCTTGCTGTTGCACTATATCAAGAATCTGAATTCCAGATTAAAGAACACGAAGCCGTACTAAGTTCTGCCCATAATGGGATTGTAGTTATCAATAGCGATGGGATAATATCCTCATTTAATAGGGCGGCCGAACGATTTACCAGGCTTTCTCGTGGAAGAGCGATTGGCCGCCATGTCTTAGATGTCTTGGTACCTATGGGTCTAATGGAGACTCTAGAAACGGGAAAATCAGAGTACTCCCAAAAACTTCGAGTAGGACGCGGCACTTATATCATGAACAAGGACCCAGTAATTCAGAACGGGAAGATTACTGGGGCTGTTGTCGTATTTCAAGATATATCAGAGATTGAATCGGTGTCACAGGAATTGGCCATAGTTAAGGAACTTAATAGTGAACTTAATTCCATAATCCAGTCATCATCGGATGGTTTATTAGTTACCGATGCGGAAGGCATAGTTCTAAGATTTAATGCAACCTTTGAAAAAATGAGCTTATGTAATGCTCAAGATTTAATTGGAAAGGGAATTCAAGAAATTCAAGAGGTTACCTATGTTCATTCGTTAGTTGAACAGGTACCGCAACGCAGGCAACCCGTTACGATTATCGAAAATAAGAATAATCGTAGTATGCTTGTTACAGGTACTCCTGTTTTTGATGAAGAAGGGAACCTCTTAAGGGTTGTTATAAACCTTAGAGATATGAACAGTCTTGATCAACTACGGCAGGAACTGATTGATACCAAGCGTTTAAGTGACAAATACCACCAGGAACTATCGGAGTTGCGTAGCCGTCAGGATACTGGGGGGATGATTGGCAACGGCCCCGAGATGGAACGAATATTCGAATTAGTTCGGCGAGTAGCTAAGGTTGATTCAACCGTGCTCATATACGGAGAATCCGGCGTAGGTAAGGAAGGTATTGCGAAACTCCTTCATACTCAAAGCAACCGTGCCGATGGCCCATTTATTAAGGTTAATTGTGGGGCTATTCCGGAGAATTTGCTAGAATCAGAACTTTTCGGATATGAGTCTGGGGCGTTTACGGGTGCTCGGCGAGAAGGTAAGATGGGCATGTTCGAACTTGCTCAGAACGGAACGCTTTTGCTCGATGAAATTGGTGACTTCCCCTTCAGCCTTCAGTCTAAACTTTTAAGGGTTCTTCAAGAACGGGAGTTTGTTCCAGTTGGAGGGGCAACGGCGCGCCAAGTTAATGTACGAATCTTAGCTGCAACACACAAAAATCTTGAAGAGATGACTAAGGCGGGGCAATTTAGAGAAGATCTGTTCTTTCGACTAAATGTGGTTCCCATTTTGATTCCGCCTTTGCGTCAACGGTATGAGGATATCATCCCTCTTGTTTATCATTTTCGAGATAAATTCAGTAAGAAATACGGTTTTAAGCGAGAATTCTCGCCCGAGGTGATTGAGGCTTTTCTGGAATATGATTGGCCGGGGAATGTTCGGGAGTTAGAAAATATGGTTGAGCGTTTAATGGTTGTTTCGGCCGGAGAATCGATTCTGATATCTCAGTTGCCTGTTTCCTTTAAGCGGAGTACCAACAATTTTGGAGGGGTAGCAGTCAACTCCTTAATGCCCTTGAAAGAAGCCGTATATGAAGTAGAACGACAACTCATTGATATGGCCTTAGAGAAATATGGCAGTACATATCGAGCTGCAGCTGCCTTGGGAGTTAATCAATCTACAATAGTCCGAAGAATGGCTCGTTTTCGACAGGCTGATGATAAGTCTTCGGTATAGATGGTAAAAGAAATGGTCACAATACCGAGTCATATTTGCATTATAACCATGCAAATATGACTCGGTCCAAGCAACGATTCAGAGTGACTTTTTGTTGAAGAAGATAAACACCACTGCAATTTTGCAGTGGTGTTTATCTTTCTGCAACCTCGAATGGACAAAATAGTTTGAAAAATCTGAACCATTTACTGTTTATTTTTAACAGTTGGGCTTTAGTTTTTAACTTATCGGTAACATAGTTGTCAAACGCCCCGAACAGTGGCATTATGCTTGCATTTAAAAGGGCTTAAGATCTCAAAAGATGGTGAAAAAGTATACAGGAATGGTCGTTAGAAGGTAAATGCTTAATTCTAATTTTAGGAGGGAATTTAATATGGACTTAACTAGTTTAAACAAATGGCCTCGTCAAACGGATACAAAAAATCATGAGTTATATGGAAACGAGCACTTTGGAACTGAAGCACCCTGCGTAGTATATGAGAAAAAGCCCATTATGGACCCCCAGGGAAATATCGTGCCAAACCTGTATTCAGCCTGGGTAATCCTGAACAACCCAAGACAATTTAATTCCTACACAACAGAAATGGTCAAAGGGGTTATAGCCGGGATGCAAAAAGCATCGGCTGATCGCTCCGTTGTCGCTGTTATCTTCACGGCTGTTGGAGACAAGGCATTTTGTACAGGCGGCAACACCAAGGAATATTCCGAATACTACAGCATGAATGGTACAGAGTACGGCGCTTATATGGATCTCTTTAACGCAATGGTCGATGGTATCCTCAATTGCAAAAAGCCGGTTATCTGTAGAGTCAACGGCATGAGAGTTGCCGGCGGTCAGGAGATTGGTTTGGCTTGCGACCTTACAATCGCTTCCGACCTCGCAATTTTTGGGCAGGCAGGCCCGAAGCATGGATCTGCTCCAGTTGGCGGTGCAACCGACTTTCTCCCTGAATTTTTAACAATGGAGCAGGCTATGTGGAACTGCATTTCCTGTGAAATGTGGAGCGCTTATAAAGTACATCGGATGGGTATGATCAGTAAGGCCTTACCCGTCTTGAAAGTCGACGGTAAGTTCATCCGCAACCCGATGGTTAAAACCGAAAATTATGTTGAGGACGGAGAGATAGTTTACGGGGACTTTAAAACAGGAGAAGCTGCTGCAGAGGCTAAAAAATTAATGAGTGAAGCCACAATAGACTTTACACTGTTGGATAAAGAAATTGATAGGATTCTCTATGTATTTACCAACTTGTTCCCCAACTGCCTAATGATGTCCATTGATGGTGTCCGCGCTAAGAAGAAATTCTTCTGGGATCAAGCAAAACTATTGAACCGTCACTGGTTGGTTGCCAACATGCAAAGCGAGGCGTATATGGGCTTTAACGCTTTCAACAACAAGAAAGCAACCGGTAAAGACACTATTGACTTTATTAAGTATCGTCAGTTGCAGGTGGAATGCCAGCCATATACCACGGAATTCTTTGAAGCAGTCATGGCACCTCCCCTAGAGAAGTAATGTTATGGTTTAATGAGCGATGATTTAAATAACAAATTAGAGGGGTTGAAAAATGAGGTACGCAGAGACAGGGTATAATCTTGAAATTGATTTATCCCGAGGAAACATTGAGAGGGTAGAAACAGACCCCAAAACAGCTGAACAATATCTTGGGGGGCTAGGTTCTAACTTTAAGATAATGTGGGACAGGGTTCCAGCGGAAGTTGACGCCTTTGATCCTGAAAATCTACTAATCTTTAGCTCCGCTCTTTTAGTCGGCACAGCTGCCCCGGGTGCCAATCGCACCATTATTACTACTGTTTCTCCACAAACTAAGTTGATGGGATTTTCAATGATGGGTGGTTTTATCTCGGGTGAGCTGAAAAATGCCGGTTATGATAAAGTGATTTTTCGCGGCAAGTCTCCCAATCTGGTCTATCTGTGGATAAACAATGATAAGGTAGAATTACGTGATGCCAGTCATCTTAAGGGTAAAGGCACACATGAAACTGCAGAGATTATCCGGCGGGAGTTGAATGAGCCGAAAGCCCAGGTGGCTGCTATTGGTCTTGCCGGTGAGAACAGGGTCTTTTACGCCTCCATAGAGCACGATAAGTCTAGCGCCAGCCGGTTGGGAACCGGCGCTGTCATGGGAGATAAAGGGATAAAGGCTATAGTTGTTCGCGGAACAAAAGACGTCAATATTGCCCGGCCGGAAGAATTCGGGAAGCTTTGCCAAGAACTTATAGAAGCCATACCAATTCGGCACAACGCGCCGGTTAAGGATTACCCGGCGTGTATGAACAGGCTTGGATCGCCGCAAGAGATGAGAGAATATGAAGAGGCGTGGCACATGAACAATTTCCCGTGGGGTAATGGTCGCGAAAGGAGACCGGGTTATTGGACTCCGGAAGTTGACCAATATCATAAGGAAATTATGGGAGCTCGAGTGGAGAAGTTTATAGGCTGCTATAACTGTCCCATGGCATGCGGTGGTTTGATCGCCGTCCCGGGAAAACCAAAATTCGGGATGAAATGCTTTACGAGACTCACATATACAATGGCTGCCTATTCAGGAGATATGGATTTTGATTTTACAATTGCTCAACTTGCTACGGAGTACGGAGTAGATGGATTTACGGCTCCGCAGGTTATGGCTTTTGCTGTTGAACTTTATGAAGACGGTATTTTGACTGACGAGGACATGCCGGGATTTCCAACCGGTAACAAAGAGACTGGTAACGAGGAGAGATTTTTCTGGCTGCTTGACAAGATTGCCCGGCGTGAGGGAGTCGGAGATGCCTTGGCCGACGGCACCTATTGGGCGGCCCGGCGGATTGGCAAAGGCGCGGAAGCATATGCTCATAATACTATTAAGAAGCTTGAGCAGGTAGGCGCCAAGACGGGGATGCTGAACCCCCTTTATTTCCTTATGTATGGTACCGGCGAAAAGTCCAACATTGTCCAAATTGAAGGCCAGTGGCCTCAGATGCCTTATCCTGATATTAAGGATAGGGAAGATTTTGTCAAGGATTGGATCCAGGTTCCTGATGAAAAGTTTAAGCAATATTTTCTGGAGTGGGAACCGCGAACCTTTCCATTTCAACCGGGTATTGAAGCATGTTGCGATATAGTTGACTGGATGGAGATGATTCACTATATCGATGACTCGCTCGGAATTTGCGCCGGCTTGTCGGCATTCAACTTGAAGCCCCCCTATCATGTCCACAATTTCCCTTTGTTTATTTCTGCTGCGACCGGGATAGACATGGATGAGCCCGGACTGAAGAAAACGATAAAGAGGATCCGGACTTTAATTAGGGCCATCAACGTAAGAAGAGGCTTGAGGAGATCCGATGATCTGCCACCGCCAGACCAATGGAAGAAGAGATTTCCTGAGTATGAAGAAAAGCTCTTAACTGCGTATTACAAATTTAAAGGGTGGAATGAAGAGGGTATTCCTACCAAAGAGAGCTTGCATGAATTAGGATTGGATTTCGTAAGCAATGACTTAGAACAGAGAGGGATTATAAAGTAATTTATAAAGTGAGTAAAGTTAAAAATAGGTTAAGTGACTCAAGATCGAGGGTTTAAGGAGGCTACAAGATGCCAAACGAAACAGCCACTCTTTCTATTCAAAAAGCAAAGGGTCTGCTTCTTGAACGGGTAGAGGAAAATGTAGTTAGAGAAGTTCCATTAACTATTCAATATAATGGTGAAGAAATTGCTACTCTTATGTGCTCTCCATACCAAACGGAAGAACTTGCCTATGGTTTTCTGTACAATGAAGGGTTTATCCAAATTCCGGAAGACGTGTATAGCATTCGGAATGATCCTTCCGGACACATGGTTTGGGTAGAAGGAAAGCCGTTTAATTTGCAGGAAGAGCGGATGAGTAAACGTTTTATTGGTAAAAGTAGAGCCTCATGCTGTTCCGACAATAACGATACAAAGATCAAACCGCTCACATCAACTGCCTGTATCTCACTCCAGGAAGCCTATGGTTATATTAACTATTTACAAGCCAATTCGCCAATCTACGCTTTAACTCGAGGAAATCATAGCGGAGGGGTTGGCTACCGAGGAAAAATAATCTTGATGAGCCACGATATTGGTAGACACAATGTCTTTGATAAACTCAGCGGGAGTGCTTTTCGCGAAGGGCTAAATCTTGAAAATCATGTAGTCTTTTTTAGTGGCCGGGTTTACTCGGAATTCCTGCTCAAGATTGCCAAAATGAAGACTCCAATTCTCATTGCTCGTGGCGCCCCGACAGATACAGCACTTTCTCAAGCGGCTGCATTGAATATCACCGTTATTGGGTTAGCAACGGAACAAAGCCTTAATATCTATACCTGTCCTGAGCGAATTATTCTTTAAAGCTCGATTATTGCAAATTTAAAGGGTGGGACAAAAATGGTATTCCTACCAAAGAGTCTTTGCAGGAATTAGATTTGAGTTACATTGCCGAAGATTTGGAATAGAGAGGGATTGAAAATGACCAAAGTTAAAAAAAAAGTTAAGGTAATCAAGATAGATGCTGAAAAATGCGGTGGCTGCCGGGCATGCGAGATAATTTGCTCCAGTATTCACGCTTCGCCAAAATATAGTAGCAGTAATCCGGAGAGGGCTCGTATACGGGTGGTTAGTGATCTGCGCAATGGCATATGTCTTCCTGTATACGCGGGTTGGTATATCGCAGCTGAATGTAACAGCAGAGAGAAATATGTGATTAACGGTAAGGAATTCGACGAGTGTAACTTCTGTAAGGCTTCCTGCCCATCCAGGGGTTTATTTAAAGAACCCGATTCCGGCCTCCCGTTCAAATGCGATATGTGTGAAAGTGAAGGCGATAATGGGCCCATGTGCGTTAAGTGGTGTTTAACGGGAGCCCTTACTTTAGAAGAAAGAGAAGAGGAAGTGGAAGAAGAAGTTAAGCTCAGCGATATGGAGACAGGATTGAAGTCGTTGATAGACAAACATGGATTACAGAATCTAGTGGATACCGTTATCCGAATGTCACAGAAGAGCTAATGAGGAAAGGGGACACACCTGCCGAAGCCTGGGTGATACTTTAAAAGGAAAGGGGACACACCTGCTGAAGTTTGGAGGATACTTTATGGACAGGAATGTCCCCACAAAAAGAATGTCCCCAACTAAATGGGATAGAAGGTGATTAAACTCGTGGAGACAGTAGCACCTTTCAAAGAGGTAATCGATGAAATAAAAAAGAGCGGTGCAGAAGCCTTTAAATTCTGCTATCAATGTGGAAAATGCGACTCTCTTTGTCCCTGGAATCGGGTTAGAACGTTCAGTATGCGCAGGCAAATTCGAGAGGCTACTTTCGGTTTGACTGAGATAGAAACTGAAGAGATCTGGCGTTGTACTACCTGCGGAAGGTGTCAACAGCAATGTCCTCGGGACGTAAAGCAAATACAAAACATGGTAGCTCTGCGTAGGTTCGCCTCAGGCTATGGTGTTTTTCCTGAGGCTGTCAAGCCAATCCGCGCGGCAAGCTCAGGACTTAGTTCAGATGGTAACCCCTTTGGAGAAGAACGAGCAAAGAGGGCAGACTGGGCAGCGGGTCTTGGTGTAAAAACCTTCACCGAAGGGACGGAAGTGTTATATTTCCCAGGGTGCTATCTCAGCTATGACTCAAGATTGAAGAAGGTAGCACGAGCCACGGTCAAAATACTCAATAAAGCTGGGGTGGATTTCGGGATACTGGGTATCAAGGAGAACTGTTGTGGTGAAAGCATTCGCAAGACAGGAAATGAGGTATTATTCAAACAGCTGGCTAGGGAAAACATCAAGACTTGGATTGATAACGGGGTAAAGAAAATTCTTGTTTCTTCCCCTCATTGTTATCACACTTTTAAAAACGAGTATCCCGAATTCAATGTGAACTTTGAGGTAGTTCATATCTCGCAGTATTTATTCGAGCTTATTAATCAAGGAAGACTTCAGATTAACAAGGAGTATGAGAAGAAAGTTACGTATCATGACCCGTGTTACCTAGGTCGACATAACGGTATATATGACGAACCGCGAGGGATTTTGAACAAGATTCCTGGCTTACAACTGAACGAGATGGTTGAAAATCGAGAAAATAGTCTCTGTTGTGGCATGGGGGGAGGAAGGATTTGGGTAGAAACTCCCAAGACTGACAGATTCGCCAACCTCAGATTAGAACACGCTGTTGAGGCTGGGGCTGAATTGCTGGTTACTTCCTGTCCGTATTGCATCACTAATTTTGAGGACAGTAGGTTAGTCATGAACTATGATGATGTCATACAGGTCAAGGACATTACGGAAATCCTCCAGGAAGTGCTTTAACAACCTCTTTTAAAGACCTATTAAACTTGAAGGGGTGATTAAAATTGGAACAAGAACTACTGCTACAAGAACAAATTCAACAACTTTGTAATAGTGTTGGAAACAGTAAGTTTGGAGATGTAATGGTTGTTGGCGGAGGGATCAGCGGTATCCAAGCCTCTCTGGATCTTGCGACGGCCGGTTATAAGGTTTACTTAGTTGACAAAGCACCGAGCATAGGGGGTCATATGGCCCAGCTTGACAAGACCTTTCCCACCAATGACTGCTCCAGTTGAATTATCAACCCCAAACTGGTCGAGGTCGACCGGCAGCCAAATATTGAAGTCCTAACCTATACTGAAGTAGACAATGTCGTGGGGGAAGCTGGAAACTTTAAGGTTACGTTAAGTAAAAAGCCCAAATATGTTGATGAGGAGAAATGTACAGGTTGTAATTCTTGTGTAGAATATTGCCCCATCAAGTATCCAGATCAATTTAACCAGGAAATATCAGTAAATAAAGCTATCCATATATATTTTGCCCAAGCAATTCCTCTTGCCACTTATATTGACCAAAGCTGCCTTTACCTTAAAGAAAAGAAATGTGGTATTTGCCAATCAATCTGTAAGAATCACGCCATCGATTTTAATCAAACCGCGGAAAAAGTAGAAGTTAATGTAGGCGCGATTGTTCTGTCTCCGGGCTTTGAGCCATTTGACCCTAAGTTAAGGAACGACTATGGTTACGGAAGGTATCAAAACGTGGTGACTAGCCTTGATTATGAACGGCTTTTAAGTCCCTCCGGAGCATACGAAGGAGAGATACTGCGCGCTTCTGACAAGAAGCATCCCAAAAAGATAGCGTGGATTCAATGTGTCGGTTCTAGACAGGTTAACCCGGCGGGGGGTAACAGCTACTGTTCCTCTGTGTGCTGCACATATGCCCAAAAACAGGTGATTTTGACCAAAGAACATGACCCCGAGACAGAGTGCACTATCTTCCATAACGATGTTCGTTCTCATAACAAAGATTTAGAGCGATACTTCCAAAGAGCAGAAAATCTCCCAGGAGTTCGATTTATTCGAAGCTATGTTTCCATAGGAAAAGAGATCCCAGAGACCAAGAATGTAACAATCAGATATTCTACACAAGAGGGAGTAAAAGAAGAAGAATTCGACATGATTGTATTATCCGTTGGCTTGAACCCTCCTGCTGAGGCTAAGAGCTTGGCTGATAAGTTCGGGATTGAGCTCAATTCTCATGGATTCTGTAAAACCAGTCCTTCTAATCCTTTAGAGGCCACAAGGCCTGGGATCTTTGTAAGTGGTGCCTTCCAAGGACCAGCGGATATTCCTGAGTCGGTCTACACCGCCAGCGCAGCGGGATCTCAATGTGGAGAGCTTCTTAACTACAGGCGAGGAAAGCTGAACAAAGAAAGACTATATCCGCAGGAGAGAGACGTATCCCAAGAGGAGCCAAAGGTAGGTGTCTTTGTATGTCATTGTGGGGCAAACATCTCAAGGGTCGTCAATGTTCCTTCCACTGTTGACTATGCTTTAACCTTACCTAATGTTGTCTACGCTCAGGAACAGCTATTTTCATGTGCTACTAACTCCGCCAAAGAAATATCAGATATGGTTAAGGAAAAAGGTCTCAATCGATTGGTTATTGCTGCTTGTTCTCCACGAACCCTTGAACCGTTATTCCGGGACACCCTTCGGGAGGCAGGCATTAATCAATATTACTTAGATATGGCTAATATTCGAGAACATTGTTCCTGGGTCCACGCCAAAGAAAAGGAAGAGGCCACCCGGAAGGCGCAGGATATAATCCGGATGTCGGTAGCTCGGGTTTCCCATCTGAAGCCTTTGCAAGAATTTGAACTGCACGTTAACAAGACGGCTTTAGTGATCGGAGGAGGTATTGCTGGCCTGACTAGTGCCCTGAGTGTTGCCAATCAGGGACACGAAGTTTACCTGGTTGAAAAGGATTCAGACTTAGGAGGAATTGCGCGAAGGATCCACTATACCCTTGAAGGGCTGGATGTACAGGAGTACTTAAAGGATCTCATACGCAAAGTTTATCAGCACCCTTCAATCCATGTGCATACGGATGCAATCATCACTGAGACAACGGGTTACGTTGGGAATTTCGTAACCAAGGTGAAATCAGAAAGAGGGTTTTTTGAGATAAGACATGGTGCAGCCATCCTTGCTACAGGTGCTGAAGTATACAAACCTACCGAGTATCTTTATGGTGAAGATGAAAGAGTAATGACTCACTTGGAGTTAGAGGAGCACATCGCCAATCAAGATGAAAAACTGCTTAACTCCGAGAGCCTGGTAATGATCCAATGTGTCGGTTGCAGAAATGAAGACCGAAATTACTGCAGCCGGGTATGTTGCAGTGAGTCTATAAAGAACGCCTTGAAACTAAAAGAGATAAACCCACAAATGGATATCTATGTTCTCTTTAGGGATATGAGAACGTATGGGATCAAAGAAGATTATTACAGGGAAGCGGCAAATAAGGAAGTAAGATTCATCCGCTATGAGCCGCAGGATAAACCTGAGGTGGAAGCCGGTCAGTCGGATGACGGTCGGCCCGTGCTCAAGGTTACCGCGACCGATTTTATTTTAGGAAAAAAGCTTGAATTGGATGCCGATATAGTTGCTTTG